>Ga0335085_10005186_pt1 | contig 21145 bp, 18 predicted proteins | sample Lox_Sample_45_FD_206712 | JGI IMG/M metagenome (GOLD analysis project Ga0335085, IMG submission 206712) | Soil microbial communities from Loxahatchee National Wildlife Refuge, Florida, United States - Lox_Sample_4.5 | ecosystem: Environmental > Terrestrial > Soil > Wetlands | place: USA...
CGATGGCGACCAACGCCTCCGGAGGCAGCATCAACGCTTCCAGCGGCGCGTACACGGCGGGAGCGACGGGCAGCGTCACCGACGTGGTCCGCGCCACCGACTCCCTGGGCAACGTGGCCACGGCCAACGTCACCGTCGGCCCCGCCTCGGGCGGAGGGGGCGGGGGCGGCGCCGGTGGAGGTGGCGGCGGCGGTACGGGCGGAGGCGGAGGCGGTGGCGGCGGAGGGTGCAGCGCGGCGGGAGAGGCTCCGCTGCTGGCGCTGGGGCTCCTGGCGCTGCTGCGATTCCGGCGCCGGCGGGAACGCTCTTGATCCCCCTGCTCCTCGCGGCGGCGGCCGCCTCGGGAGGCGCCGCGGAGTTCCTGGCCGCGTATCCGGGCGCGTCGGTGATCCTGACGGGCGACGGGACGCGGATCACGCACGCCTCGGGGTTCGAGGCGCCGTCGTCGGGCAGCACGCCGGCGGCCGCCGCCCTGGCTTTCCTGGGAAAGCACCACGCCGCCTTCGGCATCGGCAAGAGGCAGCACCTTCAGGCCCGCAGCCATCCCAGGGCGGGGCAGCCGGCGAGCATCCACGTGGAGCGCCGCATCGACGGCCTGCCCGTCTTCGACGGCGACCTGGTGGTGGGGGTGAACGGCGCGGGCGCGGTGACCCTGGTGAACGGCACGGACGTGCCGGAGAAGATCGGCGGGAAGGTCCACGTCACCCGCCAGGCGGCCATCGCCGCGGCGCAGGCGGCCATCCCCGACCTTCAGACCTCCGACTCCCCCAAGGCGACGCGCGGCTGGCGGGCCGCGGGCAAGGCGGTCATCCCCGTCTGGCGCGTGGACTTCGCCGCCTCGCGCCCCAGCGGCGACTTCCGCACCTACGTGAGCGCGGACACGGGAAAGGTCCTGCAGCGCACCAACCTGCGCAGCACCGCGCGTCCGCCCGGCGTGGCCCCGGCGAAGCCGGACCTGCAGGCGGAGCCGCAGAAGGAGTAGGCGCTCATTCCCCGTTCCGCAGGAACGTGGGGATGTCCAGCTCGTCCTCCGTCGCGCCCGTCATCTGCCGCAGCTCTTCCCAGGAGATGTGCCGCACCGGCCGATCGCCCGCGGGCCGCGCCGGGGGCGGCGCGGGAGTGGCCCGGGGCGTGCCCGGCGCCGGGGTCGGCGCGCGCTGGATCTCCGGCGTCCGCTGCGCCACGGGGTGGCGGGCCCCGGCCGGCTCCTGGGCGTGCGGCATCGCCAGAGTGCCCTGGGCCGGGCCGCGCACCTGGCGGGTGGCGTCGGTCCGCTCGATGCGCCGGGCGTCGCGGGAGGTGAAGCCGGTGGCGATGACGGTGATCTTCAGCCGGTCGCCCATCTCGTCGTCGATCACGCTGCCGAAGATGATGTTGGCGTCCTCGTGCGCCGCCTCCTGGATCAGGGAGCAGGCCTGGTTCACTTCCACCAGCGTCATGTTCGCCCCGCCGGTGATGTTGATGAGGATGCCGGTGGCGCCGTCGATCTGCACGTCCTCCAAAAGCGGGCTCTCCACCGCCATCTTCGCCGCCGCCAGGGCCCGGGTCTCCCCGCCGGCCGTGCCGGTGCCCATCAGCGCCACCCCCATGTTGCTCATGATGGTGCGCACGTCGGCGAAGTCGACGTTGATCAGGCCGGGGATGGTGATCAGGTCGGAGATGCCCTGCACCGCGTTGAGCAGCACCTCGTCCGCCTTCTTGAAGGTGTCGAGCAGGGTGGTCTTCTCGTCCGCCACCGCCAGCAGGCGCTGGTTGGGGATGGTGATGAGCGTGTCCACCGCGTTCTTCAGCTCGGCGATCCCGTGGTCCGCCTGCTTCAGGCGGCGCTTGCCCTCGAACATGAAGGGCTTGGTCACCACTCCCACGGTGAGCGCCCCCAGGCTGCGGGCGATGTCGGCGATGATCGGCGCCCCGCCCGTCCCCGTGCCGCCGCCCATGCCGGCGGTGACGAACACCATGTCCGCCCCTTCCAGCGCCGCGGTGATCTTCTCCCGGTCCTCCAGCGCCGCCTGCCGCCCGATCTCCGGGTTGGCGCCGGCGCCCAGGCCCTTGGTGACCATGGCCCCCAGCTGCACCTTGGTCTTCGCCCGGTTGTGGTTCAGCGCCTGGCAGTCGGTGTTGGCGGCGATGAAGTCCACGCCGGTGAGGCCGGCGAGGATCATCGTGTTCAGCGCGTTGCCTCCGCCGCCGCCCACCCCCACCACCTTGATCTTCGCGCCGAGCTCGTTCGTCGTCGTCGTCTCGTCCATGGACCCTCCTAAAAGAGCTCCTTCACCCAGCTGAGGAACCGTTCGCGGATCGATGCCCCGTCGCCCTGCCCCAGGTAGGCGCGGTTCTCCTTGCCCTGCCGCGCGCCGTAGAGGAGAAGGCCCACCGCGGTGGCGTGCTGCGGGCTCTTCACCACGTCGGTGAGGCCGCCGATCCCCCGGGGCAGCCCGCGCCGCACCGGCAGGCCCAGCACCTCCTCCGCCAGCTCGGGCATCCCGTGCAAATTGGTGGTCCCGCCGGTGAGCACCGCGCCGCTGGCCAGGAGATCTTCCTGCCCGGCCTTCTGGATCTCGCGCTGCACCAGGCGGAAGAGCTCCTCCACCCGGGGCTCGATGATCTCGCAGAGGATGCGCCGGTTGAGCACCCGGGGGGCGCGGCCGCCCACGCTGGGCACCTCGATGGTGTCGTCCTTGTCCAGGCTGGCGCTCTGGGCGCTGCCGAACTTCACCTTGATCTTCTCCGCCTCCACCATGGGCGTGCGCAAGCCCACCGCGATGTCGTTGGTGAGGTGGTTGCCGCCCAGGGGGATGACGCTGGTGTGCTGGATGGCGCCGCCGGAGAAGATGGCCAGGTCGGTGGTGCCGCCGCCGATGTCCACCAGCGCCACCCCCAGCTCCTTCTCCTCCTCGGCCAGCACCGCCTCCGCGGAGGCCAGCGGCTCGAGCACGATGTCCGCCACCTGCAAGCCGGTGCGGCCGCAGCACTTGACGATGTTCTGCGCGCTGGAGACGGCGGCGGTGACGATGTGCACCTTGGCCTCCAGGCGCACCCCGCTCATCCCCAGCGGCTCGCGGATCCCGTCCTGCTCGTCGATGATGTACTCCTGCGGGAGCACGTGCAGGATCTCCCGGTCCTGGGGGATGTTGATGGCCCGGGCCGCGTCCAGTACCCGCTCCAGGTCGCCCTGGCGCACTTCCTTGTCCTTCACCGCCACCACGCCCTGGGAGTTGAACCCCCGGATGTGGCCGCCGGCGATCCCGGCGTAGACGGCGCTGATCTCCACCCCGGCCATCAGCTCCGCTTCCTCCACCGCCTTGTGGATGGAGCTGACGGTGGCGTCGATGTTGATCACCACCCCCTTGCGCAGCCCGCGCGAGGGGTGGGTGCCGATGCCGATCACGTCGATGCCGTCGGGACCCACCTCGCCCACGATGCAGCAGATCTTGGTGGTCCCGATGTCCAGCCCGACGACGATTTCGCCTTTCTTCTGCGCCACGGTCGGCTACCTCTTGTCGGCCAGGGTGGCGGCGGCCTGGTCGGGGCGCGCCGGGTTGTCCAGATCGATGCGGGCGGCGCGTTCCCCGCGGCGGGCCAGCGCCGCGCGCACCTGCGCCAGCCGCCGCAGCTTCAGCGAGATGTCGCTCGCCCCCAGGCGCACCTCCTGCACCGCGGTGCCGTCGTGGGCGAAGACGGTGAACCCGCCGTCCTCGTCCAGACGCACCTCGGAGACCGCGGCGATGGCGAATCCCGCGGACCGCCAGGCATCGAGCAGGTGCAGGGCGCCGAAGATCCGCAGTTGCGCCTCCGGCTTGCGCTCCGCCCAGGCCTCGCGGGGAATGCCGGTGACGATGGGCAGATCCAGCGCATCGTCCGGGGCGGCGCGCTTGAACACCTCGCCCTCCTCGTCGAGGACGTAGAGGCCGCCCAGCCGCACCAGCGCCGCCGCCTTGTGCTCGACGATGCTGGCCAGCACCTCGCCCGGCAGCCGCCGGGCCAGGTGCGCCGAGGACACCCAGGGATTGCCTTCCATCGCCCTGGCCGCCCGGGAGAGATCGGCGCGGAAGAGGTTGGCGCCCAGCTTCAGGCCGCTGCGCTGCAAGAGGTCGGCCTCCCGGGCGTGGGAGAGGCCCTGGAAGCGGATGGAGCGCACGGCGAACGCCTCCGAGGCGGTGGCCCACTGCCAGGCCTCCCAGGCGCCCAGGCTGAGGGCCGCGCTCACCGCGGCCGCCGCCAGCGTCCGGGCCGCGGCCTCCAGCACCGCCTTCCAGGCGGCGCGATCGCGCTCCGCCACTGCCCTGCGCACCTGGGCCATCTGCAACGCCTTGAAGGTCATGGCTGCACCCGCAGGCAGGACTTCGCCGGATCGGAGATCTCGAACGGAGGCGGCTCGGAGCCGACGAGCACGGGGAGGACGCGGTGGGGCAGAAGCTCCGGCGGCAGCTCCGGGTCGAAGCCTCCCACCAGCCGCACCTCCGGCTTCAGCTCCACCCCGGAGGCTTCCAGCACCGTGCGGCGGGCCAGGGCGATCAGCTCCACCACGTCCGCCGCCTTCGCCGTCCCCAGGTTGACGATGAAGTTGGCGTGTCGCTCGCTGATCTGCGCGCCGCCCGCGGTCCTTCCCTTGAGGCCCGCCTTCTCGATCAGCCGGCCGGCGAAGTCGCCCGGGGGGTTGACGAAGACCGAGCCCGAGTTGGGCTGGGTGAGCGGCTGGGTGGCGCGGCGCCGCTCCACGTCGGCCTTGGCCACCCGCTGCTGCTCGAGAAGCTCCCCTTCCGATCCGCGCCGCACCCGGCAGCGGGCGCGGGTGAGCACGGCGCCCGCGGGGATCTCGCAGTGGCGGTAGGCGAGGCGCAGGTCCTTGGCCTCGATCCAGCGCAAGCCCGCGGGGGTGGCCACCTCCGCCGCGATCAGGACGTCGGCCATGCACCCGGCCGGGGTCCCCGCGTTCATCGCCACCAGGCCGCCCACCGTGCCCGGGATCCCCGCCGCCCAGGCGACCCCGATCCCGCGCTGCTCCTTGGCCAGGGAGAGGAAGCGGGCGATGGGAGCCCCGGCCCCCAGCGTGAGGACCACGTGGTCGCCGGCCTCCTCCACCTCCTCGGAGGCGAAGTCCTGGCCGAGGCGCAGCACCGCCCCGTCCACTCCCAGGTCGCCGACGATGGTGTTGGCCCCGCCGCCCAGGGAGAACCAGGGCATGCCCGCGCCGGAGAGGATCCCCAGGACGTCCACCAGCGCCCGCGGGTCGCTGGGCCTCACCCAGAGCCGGGCCGGCCCGCCCACGCGCACGCTGGTGCGCGGCGCCAGCGGCGCCTGCTCCATCACCTCGCCGCGGGCCGCGCGGCGCAACTGGGCGGCGAGACCCATCACCCGATCAACCCCAGCAGCTCTTCGCCCACGTGGGTGATGTCGCCCGCGCCCAGGGTGATCACCAGGTCGCCTTCCCGCGCCTTGTTCCGCAGCTTCTTCGCCAGCTCCGCCCGCTCCGCGAAGCTCACGTCCCGGTGCCCGCAGGCCCGCACCGCCTCGTAGAGCCGGGCGCCGGTCACCCCGGGGATGGCCTCCTCGCCCGCGGGGTAGATCTCGGTGAGCAGGAGGCTGTCGGCGTCGTTGAAGGCGGTGGCGAACTCGCCCAGCAGATCGCGGGTGCGGGTGTAGCGGTGCGGCTGGAAGGCGCAGACGATGCGCCGGTGGGGGAAGCTGGCCCGGGCCCCGGCCAGGGTGGCCCGGATCTCCGCCGGGTGGTGGCCGTAGTCGTCCACCACGGTGATGCCCCTGGCCTCGCCGCGCACGGTGAACCTGCGCTGCACGCCGGCGAACTCCTTCAGCGCCTCGGCGGTGACCTTGAAGGGAATCCCCAGCTCGTGCGCCACCGCGCAGCAGGCGAGCGCGTTGAGCACGTTGTGCGCGCCCACCATGTGCAGGGTGACCTCGCCCTGCGGCTTGCCCTTGAAGGAGACCAGGAACGTCGACTGGAAGGGCCCGTGGCGGATGTCGTCGGCCCGCCACTCGGCCTGGGGGGAGAGCCCGTAGGTGGTGTGGCGCTTGCCGATGCGGGGGATGAGGTGCTGCACCACCGGGTGGTCCGCGCAGAGCACCGCCAGCCCGTAGAACGGCACCCGGTCGGCGAAGTCCACGAACGCCTGCTGCAGGGCCTCGACGGTGCCGTAGAAGTCGAGGTGCTCGGGGTCCACGTTGGTGATCACCGCGATGGCCGGGGAGAGGCGGAGGAAGGACCCGTCGCTCTCGTCCGCCTCCACCACCATCAGCTGGCCCTTGCCCAGCTTGGCATTCGATCCCAGGGCGTTGAGCTTGCCCCCCACCACCGCGGTGGGATCGAGCCTGGCGTGGGCCAGCACGGTGGCGATGAGCGAGGTGGTGGTGGTCTTGCCGTGGGAACCGGCGATGGCCACGCCCTCCTTCAGGCGCATCAGCTCGGCCAGCATCTCGGCGCGGGGGATCACCGGGATGCCCCGCTCCCTGGCGGCCAGCACCTCGGGGTTGGTCTTCTTCACCGCGCTGGAGGTGACCACCACGTCGACGTCGGAGGCGACGTTCTCCGCCTGGTGGCCGATGACCACCTGCCCGCCCAGCCCGGAGAGGCGGCGGGTGATCTCGCTCTCCTTCAGGTCCGAGCCGCTGACGCGGTAGCCGAGGTTCAAGAGGAGCTCGGCGATGCCGCTCATGCCGATTCCCCCGATCCCCACGAAGTGGACCTTGACCTTCTTGTTGCGGAACACGTCGGCCCTCGTCCCCTCACGTACTGCGAATGTACTCGATTCGATCTACGATAATCAATAGCTGCGCTTCGGTGGATTCCGTCATGACCTCGCCGGCGGCAGGTGCCTCCCCTCCCTCACCAGCCGATCCCGGCAGAGCGAGACGCAGACGTCGGCGATCTCCCGCGCCGCCTCCGGCCGCCCCAGCATCCCGCTCGCCCGCCCCATCTTCGCCACCCTGGGCCGGTCGGCCTCCAGGGTCCGGAGCTCGCCGGCCAGCTTCGCCGCGGTGAGGCCAGCCTCGGGCAGGAGCAGGGCGGCGCCCGACTCCACCAGGCTGCGGGCGTTGACCGTCTGGTGATCGTCGGCGGCGTAGGGAAAGGGCACGAGGATCGCGGGCTTCTTGCACACCGTCAGCTCGGCGATGGTGGTGGCCCCGGCCCGGCAGACCATCAGATCGGCCCCGGCGTAGGCGCGGGCCATGTCGTCGATGAAGGCCACCGCCCGCGCTTCCAGCCCGGTTGCGCGCAGCGCCTCGTACCGGGCGGCGATCTCCGCCTGGTCCTTCACCCCGGTCTGGTGCAGGACCTGCAAGCGGCCGCCGATGTCCGGGGCGAGCATCTCGATCGCCTCCGCCACTTTCAGGTTGAGGACGTGGGCGCCCTGGGAGCCGCCGGTGACGAAGAGGCCGAGGCGCTCGCCGGGGGCCTTGGTGTGCAGGTAGTTGTCCAGGAAGGCCCGGCGGATGGGGTTGCCCAGGAGGTGCGTCTTGCGCTGGGGAAAGCTCGCCTGGGCCTCGGGAAAGGCGACGAAGACCGCGTCCACGATCCTCCCCAGGACGCGGTTGGTGAAACCGGGGAGCGCGTTCTGCTCCTGGATGGCGGTGGGCTTGCGCATCATCCAGGCGGCGAGCACCACCGGCCCGCTGGAGTACCCGCCCACCCCCACCACCACGTCCGGGTCGAACTTGCGCAGGATGCGCGCCGACTGCCAGAGGGCGATGGGCAGGCGGAAGAGGCCGCGCAAGAACCGGAGCAAGCCGATGCGCTTGAGGGGCCCCACGTCGATGAGCTGCAGGGGATAGCCCGCCTTGGGCACTTCCCGGGCCTCGATGCCCGTGGCCGAGCCGACGAAGAGCACGTCGTTGCGGGGATGGCGGGTCTTCACCTCCTCGCCCAGGGCCAGCCCGGGGAAGAGATGTCCGCCCGTCCCGCCGCCGGCCACCAGCAGCCTCATCGCTGCCCTCCCGCCCCGCGGCCGAGGAATCCTCCGGCCCCGCCGCTCACCGAGAGGAGGATCCCGGCGGCCGCGCAGGAGGCGATGGCCGAGGACATCCCGTAGGAGAGGAAGGGCAGTGCCATGCCCTTGGTGGGAAGCAGGGCCAGGGCCATGCCCGCGTTCACCAGCGCCTCCACCCCGAGCAGGAGGGTCAGCCCCAGCGCCGCCCAGCAGCCGAAGGCGTCGGGGGAGGCATGCGCCGCCTTGATGCCGCGCCAGACGATGGCGGCGAAGAGCAGGAGCACCGCGGCCACGCCCGCGAACCCCAGCTCCTCGCCCACGATGCTGAGGATGAAGTCGGTGTGCGCCGCGGGGAGGAAGAAGAGCTTCTGCCGGCTCTCCCCCAGGCCCACGCCCAGCGATCCCCCGGCGCCGAAGCCGAGCAGCGACTCCACGGTCTGGTAGCCGTGCCCGCGCGGGTCCTTCCAGGGGTCGAGGAAGGTGAGCACGCGCTGGATCCGGTACGGCGACTTCCAGACCAGCGCCAGGGCGACCGGCAAGAGGCCCAGGGCCATGGCGAAGAGCCAGCTGAGCCGGGTGCCGGCCACGAAGAGCAGGGCGAAGGTGACCAGGGCGAGCACCACCGCGGTGCCGAAGTCCGGCTCGAGCAGGAGCAGGCCGCAGAAGACGGCCAGCATCACCAGGTGGGGAAGGAAGCCGGCCGAGAAGTCGCGGATGCGCTCCTGCTTGCGCGCAAGCGAGCGCGAAAGCCAGAGCACGAGCGAGATCTTGGCCAGCTCGCTGGGCTGGAAGGTGAGGGGGCCGAGCTGCAGCCAGCGCCGCGCGCCTCCGGCCGCATGCCCGATCCCGGGCACCTGCACCAGGGCGAGAAGCAGCAGGGAGAGGAGGAGCAGGGGCACCGCCAGCGGCTCCAGCCGGCGGTAGCCCATCTTCATCACCAGCAGCAGCGCGGAAAGGCCGACCAGCGCGCCCAGCGCCTGCCGCTTGAGGAACCAGAGGGGATCGCCCAGCCGCGCCTTGGCGTAGACCGCGCTGGCGCTGTAGACCATCACCACCCCGAAGGTGAGCAGCAAGAGGACGGCGGCGAGCAGCAGGGGATCGTAGCGCAGCGCCGGGCGGAGCCGTCCCGCCCGCTGGCGCAACACCCGCGTTCCGGCGGCGGCGGAGGCGTTCACGGAAGCCCCCGCACCAGCGCCTTGAACTGGTCGCCGCGATCCTCGAAGTTGCGGAACTGGTCGTAGGAGGCGCAGGCGGGCGAGAGCAGGACCACGTCCCCCGGGCGGGCCTTCTTCTCCGCCCGTGCCACCGCGGTGGAGAGATCCGGGCAGGCCTCGATCTCCGCCACCCCCGAGAGCTCCCGGGCGATGGTGGAGGCGTCCTCGCCGATGGTGAGGATGGTCTTCACCCGCCCGCGCATCAGCTCCCGCAAGGGAGCGTAGGGAGCGCCCTTGCCCCGGCCGCCCATGATGATGTGCACGCCGGCGGGGAACGCGCTCAAGGACTTCTCCACGCTGTCCACGTTGGTGGCCTTGGAGTCGTTGATCCACTCCACCCCGTTGCGCTTGCGCACCGGCTCCAGACGGTGGGGAAGGCCGGGGTAGGTGTCGAGCCCTCTCTGCAGCGACTCCGGGGAAACGCCGAAGTGCCGGGCCAGGATGCAGGCGGCGAAGGCGTTCTCCTTGTTGTGCACCCCGCGCAGGGTGGGGGCGCTCAGCCGGAGGTCGGCGCCCTCGATCCGCAGCGGCTCGCGCGCGTCGAAGGGGACCCGCCGCACCCCCGGGTTGGTCCGCATCCCTCGCACCCGCGGGTCGGCCTGGTTGATCGCCGCCGTGTCGCCCGGGCGCTGGTTGGCGAAGACGCGCTCCTTGGCCTGCGCGTAGACCTCCAGCGAGGGATAGCGGTCCAGGTGGTCGGGGGTGACGTTCAGCACCGTGGCCGCCGCGCAGCGGAGGGAGACGATGGCCTCCAGCTGGTAGCTGGAGAGCTCGCAGACGGTGGCCTGCAGCCGCTGGCCGGAGAGCACCCGCTCGCTCAGCGCCGTCCCCAGGTTGCCCCCGGTGAAGACGCGCAGCCCCGCCGTGGCCAGCAGGTGCCCGCAGAGCGCGGTGGTGGTGCTCTTGCCGTTGGTCCCGGTCACCCCGACGATGGGCTCCTCGATGAAGCGCGAGGCCAGCTCCACCTCGCCGATCAGCTCGATCTTCCTGGCGCGGGCCTCGGCGAAGAGGAGGAGGGAGAGGGGAACGCCGGGGCTCACCACCAGGAGGTCGATCCCTTTCAGCGCCCCGGGCTCCACCCGGCGCAGCTCGCCCGGGAAGGGCAGCACCTTGTCGTCCGCCCCCACCACCTCCGCGCCCTTCGCGCGCAACAGGCGGGCGGCCGCATCGCCGCTCTTGCCCAGCCCCACCACCAAAGCGTGTCGCCCGGTCAGGTTCATCGCAGCTTGAGGGAGGCCAGCGCGGTGAGGGCGAGGATGATGGAGACGATCCAGAAGCGGACGATGATCTTCGGCTCCGCCCACCCCTGCAGCTCGAAGTGGTGGTGGATGGGGGCCATGCGGAAGATCCGCCGGCCGGTGCGCTTGAACCAGAAGACCTGCAGCATCACCGAGACGATCTCGGCGAAGAAGACGCCGTGGATGATGGCGCTGTCGACCTCGTTCTTGGTGAGCACCGCCAGGGCGCCCAGCCCGCCGCCCAGGGCCAGCGAGCCCACGTCGCCCATGAAGACGGTGGCGGGATAGGTGTTGAACCAGAGGAAGCTGATGCCCGCCCCGGCCATGGCCGAGCAGAAGACGGCGAGCTCCGCCGCGCCGGGGATGTGGGGGATGAGGAGGTAGTCGGCGATGTTCAGCCCGCGGATGGTGGCGCCGGCCAGGTAGGCCAGCACCATGAAGGTCAGCGCGCTGACGATGGTGGGGCCGATGGCCAGGCCGTCCAGGCCGTCGGTGAGGTTCACCGCGTTGGAAGTGCCGACGATCACCACGAAGGCGACCGGCAGGTAGATCCACCAGGGCGTCACCGGGTTGAAGAGCTTCACCTTGACGAAGGGGAGCGCCAGCCGGGTGTCGAGGATCAGGGTGCGCGCCTTCCAGTCGACGAAGAAGACGGCGATCACCGCCAGGAAGATCAGCGTCTGCCAGAGGAGCTTCTTGCGCCCGGCCAGCCCCTTGGAGTTGCGCTTGCTGAACTTCAGCCAGTCGTCGGCGAAGCCGATGGCCCCGAACCCCAGGGTGAAGATCAGCGCCGCCCAGACCATCTTGTTGGTCAGGTCCGCGAAGAGCAGCGTGCCCAGCAGCATGGCCCAGAGGATCAAGCCCCCGCCCATGGAGGGCGTGCCCACCTTCTTCTGGTGCGCCTCGGGCGTGTCCTCCCGCACGTTGCTCTGGCCCCGCTGCAGCCGCCGCAGGGCGCCGATGTAGCTGGGGCCCAAGAGAAGGCCGATCATCAGCGAGGTCAGCCCCGCCATCAGCATGCGGAAGGTGGGGTAGCGGAGCACGTTGAAGACGGCGATGCGGTCGGAGAAGGGGAACAGGAGGTTGTAGAGCATCACTGGACTCCTGCGAGCGGATCGCTGATCCGCTCCATCTTCATTCCCCGCGACCCCTTCACCAGCACCAGGTCCTCCGGGCGGATGCGGGACTGCAACAGGCGCACCGCCTCGGCCGGATCGTCGGTGTACTCGATGTGCTCGGCGGGCAAGCCCGCCTCCTGCGCCCCCTCGCCCAGGGCGCGGGCGCGCGATCCGAAGCAGACCAGCAGCGAGAGCCCGGCGCCGGCGGCGAACCGGCCCACGTCGCGGTGCAGGTCCATCTCGGTGTGGCCCAGCTCCAGCATGTCGCCGAGGACGGCGATGGCCCGGCCCTTCCCCCGCACCAGATGCGTGAGGGTGAGCAGGGCCGCCTTGGTGCTGCTGGGGTTGGCGTTGTAGCAGTCGTCGATCAGCAGGGCGCCCGAGGGCAGGCGGACGGGCCGCATCCGCCGTCCGGGCGTGGTGGCGCTGGCCAGCCCGCGGAGGATGGCGTCGACCTTCAGCCCGAGGGCGAGCCCCACCGCGGCGGCGGCGGTGGCGTTGTGGCCGTTGTGCGTCCCGATCATCCGCAGCTCCGCCGTGCGGCGCTCGCCCGACAGCTCCATCTCCACGATCAGCCCGGGGCCGCCGTGGTGGGCGGAGATCAGGCGGACGTCGCTGCCGTAGGCGGCGCCAAAAGAAAGCAGCTTGCGCCGGGAGAGCTTCGCCTGGGCCAGCGCCCGCGCGTCGTCGGCGTTGGCCACCGCCACCGCCCCCTCGCGCAGCGCGTGGTAGAGCTCGCCCTTGGCGTGCGCCACCCCTTCCAGCGACCCGCACCCTTCCAGGTGCACAGGGCCCACGTTCGTCACCACGCCCACGTCGGGATCGGACCACTGCGCCAGCCGGGAGATCTCGCCCAGATGGTTCATCCCGCACTCGATGGCCGCGTACTGGTGCTCCTCCGTCAGCCGGAGCAGGGTGAGAGGCACTCCGACCTCATTGTTCAAGTTGCCTTCCGTTTTCAAGGTCGGTCCGGCCGTGGCCAGCACCTCGGCGATCAGCTCCTTGGTGCTGGTCTTTCCCGTCGAGCCGGTGATGCCCACCACCTTCAGGGCGGTGAGCCTGTGCCGCCAGGCCGCGGCCAGCCCGCCCAGGGCCCGCCCCGTGTCCACCGCCGTCAGGAGCGCCGCCTTCCGCACCTGCGCCCGCGCCTTCTCCAGCGCGTCCGCCGGCACCAGGACGCCGGCCGCGCCGCCCTGCAGCGCCTGGCCGACGAAGTCGCTGCCGTCGAAGTTCTCCCCCCGCAGGGCGACGAAGAGGCCCCCGGGGACCGGCTTGCGGGAGTCGGTGAAGGCCCCGGCGAAGGGCCCGCCGGGGACGGCCACCTGCGCCCCCGCGGACCAGGCCACCTGCTCCAGGGTGAAGGACGCGCCGCTCACCGCGAGAGCTCCTCCAGCGCCTTGCGGGCCTCGATCCGGTCGTCGAACGGCCGCTTCTGCGCGCCCACGATCTGGTAGTCCTCGTGCCCCTTGCCGGCGATCAGCACCACGTCGCCCGGGCGCGCGCTCCGCAGCGCCAGGGCGATGGCCTCCCGCCGGTCGGGGACCACGCAGTACCCGGGCAGCCCCATGCGGGCGTGGCGCGGCTCCAGGTGGGCCTTCCCGCTGCGCGCGATCCCCGGCTCCACCTCCGCCAGGATGGCCAGGGGATCCTCGGTGCGGGGATTGTCGGAGGTGGCCACCACCAGGTCCGCCCGCGTCCCCGCTGCCTCGCCCATCAGCGGCCGCTTGCCCCGGTCGCGATCGCCGCCGCACCCGAACACGCAGACGATGCGCGGGGCCGCCGCCGCCCGCAGGGCGTCGAGCACCCGGGCCAGGGCGTCGTCGGTGTGGGCGTAGTCGACCAGCACCACCCGGCCCCCCGGGTCGGGCACCCTCTCCAGCCGGCCGGGAGCGCCTGGGCACTCCGGCAAGAGACCGACGATGTCCCGCAGGGGGACGCCGCTGCCCGCCAGCACGCCGATGGCCGCGAGCAGGTTCTCCACGTTGTGCGCCCCGATCAGCGGGCTCTCCACCTTCGCCAGCCCGGGGTCGAGCGGCGCCTGGGTGCGCAGGCGGAAGCGGACGCCCGCGAGATCGCTCTTCACCTGCTCGGCTGCGAGGGCCGCGCCCGGCGCTCCCCTGGTGGTGAAGCCCAGCGCCAGCGGCACCTCGGGGGCCAGCGTCCGGACGCGCTCGTCGTCGAAGTTCAGCACTCCCGGGGCGCCCCTGGGCAAGAGCTCGCGGAAGAGCTTCGCCTTGGCCTCGAAGTACGCTTCCAGCGACCCGTGGTAGTCGAGGTGGTCGCGGGTGAGGTTGGTGAAGATCGCCCCGGCGAAGACGCAGCCCGCGGCCCGCTCCTGGCTCAAGGCGTGGCTGGAAACCTCCATCGCCACCACCTGCGCGCCGGCATCCAGCATGCGCTTGAGCAGCTCCTGCAGCTCGTGCGACTCGGGCGTGGTGTGCGTGGCCGGCAGCCGGCCGCCCGGCCAGCGCGATTCCACCGTGCCGATCAGCCCCGTCCCCAGCCCGCGGGCGGCGGAGATCTGCTCGATCAGGCAGGTGGTGGTGGTCTTGCCGTTGGTGCCGGTCACCCCGTAGAGCGAGAGCCGCCGGGAAGGCTCGCCGTGGAAGCGCGCCGCCGCCTGGGAGAACGCCCGCCGGGGATTGGCGGCGGTCACCACCGGCACTTTCAGGTCCAGCGGCCGCGCGGCCAGCACCGCCGCGGCTCCCCGCGCCGCCGCCTGGCCGGCGAACTGCGCCCCGTCCGCGTTCACCCCGGGGAGCGCGGCGAAGAGGGCGCCCGGAACCACCCGCCGGGAGTCCACCGCCAGCGCGCGCACCTCCACCTGCGCCGCGCCGGCCGGCACCTGGGCGTCCACTCCCGCGAACAGATCCTGCAACAACACGAGCCCTCCCACCCCCGCTTCGCCCCCGCCCTCCCGAATACGACGGCTACCCCGGCGGCGCCAGAGTGACCTTCACCCGTGCACCGCGCTTGACAATCGCTCCCGGGCGCGGCGACTGCGCCACCGCCCTGCCGCTGCCGCGCAACTCCGGCTCCAGCGAGGCCTGCGCCAGCCGGCGGGTGGCCGACCGCGCCCCCAGGCCGGAGACGTCCGGCACCCGGGCCTGCCCGGGCCGCAGCGCCGGCTCCGCTTCCGGAACGGCCGCCTCCGCCGCGGGGAGCGCGGCGGGCCCGAGCGTGGAGGCGAGCACCGGCGCTGCCTCCTTCGCCTGCTCGGGCATGACCTCCAGCTGTCGCAGCGCCTCGTGGGCGATGGCCCCCCAGGCCGGCGCCGCCACCATCCCGCCGGCGATCTCCGCCCCCTTCCCCTCCGGCTCGTCGATGGCGACGAGGATGGCCACCCGGGGAGCGTCGGCGGGGGCGAATCCGAGGAAGCTCGCCAGCCGCTTGTCGCTGTACCCGCCGTGGATGGGATCGACCTTCTGCGCGGTGCCCGTCTTCCCCGCCGCCCGGTGCCCGGCCAGCGCCGCGCGCGTGCCCGTGCCCTTCTCCACCACCTCCTCCAGCATCTCCGTGAGCTGCCGGGCGGTCTGCGGGCGGAGCACGCGCCGGACCTCTTCCCGCCCCCGCGTGAGCACGGGGGTCCCGTCGGAGGCGACCACCTTCGCCAGCAGATACGGCCGCAGCAAGACCCCGCCGTTGGCGATGGCCGCCATGGCCGCCACCGTCTGGATGCCGGTCGCGCTCATCCCCTGTCCGAACGCCGTGGTGTAGAGGGCGATCTGCGGCATCCGCCGCGGATCCGCGAGCGCCCCCTTCGCCTCGCCCGGCAGCCCCACCCCGGTCTTCTCCCCGAAGCCGAAGGCGCGCAGGCCCTCGATCAGCCTCTCCTTGCCCAGCTTCTCGCCGATCTTCGCCGCGCAAATATTCGAGGACTCGCGCAGCACCGTGGCGGGCGTGGCCCAGCCCACCGGGTGCGTGTCGTGGATCTTCCGGCCGGCGGCCGCCCAGACGCCCTCCTCGCAGAAGAGCTTCTCCTCGGGCCGGAGCACGCCGTCGGCGAGCGCCTTGGCCAGGACGAAGCTCTTGATGGTGGATCCGGGCTCGAGCTGGTCCTGCACGGCGCGGTCGCGCCAGATCATCGGGTCCCGGCCCGGCTTGTTGGCGTCGAAGGCCGGGTTGGCCGCCAGCGCCAGCACCGCCCCGCTGTTCACGTCCAGCACCAGGGCCCATCCGCCCACCGCGTGCGAGGCCTGCACCGCCTTGGCCAGCTCCTTCTCGGCCGCGAGCTGGATGGCGCTGTCCAGGGTGAGGGTGACGGTGGCGCCGGTCAGGTCCCCGGGGTCGGGCACGCCGTGCTCCAGCACCATGGCCCCGTGGGCGTCGCGCGTCGCCTGCACCTGCACGCTCTTGCCCCGCAAGTACGAGTCGAGCTCGCGCTCCAGGCCCTCCTGCCCGCTCTCGTCGCCCACGAATCCCAGCACGTGCCCGGCCAGCTCCCGCTGCGGGTAGAAGCGCTTGGGTTCCTTCACCAGCTCGATGCCGTCGATCCCCAGGGCCCGCACCCGCTCCGCCGCGGCCTCGTCGATGCGCCGCTTGATCCAGACGAAGCGGCGGTCGGGCTGGGCCAGCTTCTCCAGCAGCCGGGCGCGGTCCATGCGCAGGGCGGCGGAGAGCCGGGTGGCCGCAGCGGCGCGCGCGCGGGGCGTCTCGAAGGCCGCGGGATCGGCGAAGATCGAGTCCACGTCGCGGGTGACGGCCAGCGGCTCGCCGCGCCGGTCCACGATCATCCCCCGCCGCGGCTGCCATTCCAGCTCCCGCCGGGTCTGGTCCCGCTGCAGCCGGGAGAGCCGCGACCGGTCGAGGAGCTGCACCTTGGCGGCACGGGCCAGCACCACCCCGAAGAGCGCCAGCAGGGCGCCGCCGAGGGAGAGCGCCCTCAGGCGCATCCACCTTCCCTCGCGAGCCGGTGTGGACGCGCCCCTTGCCAAGGAATCACCTCGATGCCGTCATCAGGGAAGGCCGGACGGCCCCGCCCACCAGCACCACCACCCGGTCCAAGGGAGGGGGGCCCATGTTCAGGCGGGTGCGGGCCAGCTCCTCGATCCTCTGCGGGCTCTTCAGCTCCGCCGCCCCCAGCTGCAGCCGCTCGTGCTCGCTCAAGAGCTCGCGGTGCTCCGCCGAGAGCCGGGAGAGCGCATAGCCCCGCTCGGTGACGCAGGTGCGCACCCAGGCGTGCAGGAGCATCGCCGAGGCGAGCAGCAGGCAAGCCGCGGTGCAGGTGGCGAAGTCGCGCAGGGCGCGCCGTTCCAGATTGCGCCGGACGGCGCTGGTTTCCTCGTTCATGAGAGCCTCGCCACCGCGCGCAGCCGCGCGCTCCGGGCCCGGGGGTTGAGGGAGATCTCCTCCTCGCCCGCGCCCACCGCCTTCCTGGTCAACACCTTCCACTGCGCGCTGCGGCCGCAGGCGCACACCGGCAGCCTTGGCGGGCAGATGCAGCCCGTGGCCAGCCGGGCGAAGCCCTGCTTCACCATCCGGTCCTCCAGGGAGTGGAAGGAGATGGCCGCCGCCCGCCCGCCCCGGGCGACGATCCGGGGAAGCTGCGCCAGCCAGTCGCCCAGCGCCCCCAGCTCGTCGTTGACGGCGATGCGCAGGGCCTGGAAGGTGCGGGTGGCGGGATGGATCTCGCGGGGCCAGGCCTTGCGGGGAATGGCCCCTGCCACGATCTCCGCCAGCTCTTGCGTGTCCGCAATCCCGCCCTTCTGCCAGGCGCGGTGGACGGCGCGGGCGATGGGCCGGGCGAAGCGCTCCTCGCCCAGCGAGTCGACGATGCGCGCCAGCGCCTTCTCGTCCCACTCGTCGAGGCGCTCCCGCAAGGGCCGGCCCCGGCCCGGATCCATGCGCATGTCCAGCGGCCCCGGGTTGCGGAAGGAGAACCCCCGCCCCGGATCGTCGAGCTGCGGCGAGGAGACGCCCAGGTCCACCAGCGCTCCGTCCACTTCTCCTACTCCCATCTGATCGAGCAGGGCCCGGGCGTCGCGGAAGTTGCCCTGGGAGATCACCACGTCGCGGCCCAGGAGGCGCTCCCGGGCGGCGGCCAGCGCCGCCGGATCCTGGTCGATCCCCACCACCTTCGCGCCCGCCTCGAGCAGGGCTTCCGCGTGCCCGCCCCCGCCCAGGGTGCCGTCGAAGATCACCTTCCCCGGCGCGGCGGCGAGCAGCGCCACCGCCTCCGCCCGCAGGACGGTCTGGTGGAGGAACGGCTTCACTTGCGCATCGCCCGCACCCGCGCGGGCGGGGCCAGCTCGCAGGTGGCCTCCTCCAGGGAACGGAACAGCGCCAGCTCCTGGCCGCCGCCGGCCTTGAGGATGTTGCAGACGTACGGGTTGCGCACCGCGATGCGCAGGTCGCCGCCGCGGGAGAGCAGCTCGCGGCGGCGGGAGACGAGGTCAGGCACTCCCGAGTAGTCGAGGTGGGTCACCTCGCGCAGGTCGAGGACGATGCGGCCCGCCTCGGCCGCGGCCCGGGCCACCGTGTAGTCGATGGCCCAGATCGCCTCCCGGTCCAGCTCCCCGCGCACCGCGACGGTGGCGACGTTCTCCTCCCAGCGCACGCCCTGGGCGCGCGGGCCCGGCGCCGGCTTGAGCGCCAGCACCGCCGCCTTGTGACCGCGGGAGAGGCCGTTTCGCGAAGACTTGTCCGCCATCGTCATCCCCTCGGGGTCAAAGGAGCTCGCTCAGCCTGCGGGCCAGGTCCTGCGGCATCTCTTGCGCCCGCGCCGCCTTCTGCACTTCCGCCCATCTCTGCGGGGTCCAGATCTCGATCCGCTCCACCGTCCCCGCCCAGGTGATTTCCTCGACCAGGCCGGCGTGCTCGCGCAGACTGCCGGGGATGAGCACGCGGCCCAGCTTGTCCACCGGGCATTCCTGCGCGGGGGCGATGAAGGCGCGGGCGAGGACGCGGATGTCGCGGTCGAACATCGAGCGCGCCGCCACCTTCTCCGCCAGCTTCTGCCAGGCGCCGGGGGCGAACGCCACCAGGCAGGGATCGATCAGGTCGGGGGTGATGAAGAGTTTCTCCGCTCCCTGCGCCGCCAGCAGCTCGCGGAAGCGGGCGGGGAGGCTGGTCCGCCCCTTGGCGTCGATGGCATGCTGGAAGACGCCGGAGAACATCGATCCCCTCGATGGTGGTGGCGATCCACTTCATTCCACTTCGATCCACCAAGCGCAGACTCAATCAGGTGCCCCGGCCTGTCAAGCAACAGGGGGCTGAACGGAAAATCAGCGGAATGTCTTGTAGATGGGCAATGTCCCACACGCTGCCGCTGGCGTATGCGACAGCGACTTCCGTAATCGGAAGTGGGACCCCGCTACCTGGCTGCGGTGAAGATCGACTTGGGGATCATGCAGTGGACGCCCTTGCGCACGTCCACCACCTGGCTCACCCGGCAGTCGGCGGCCACCGAGGCCAGCGAGTACGCCTCGTAGCGGTCGAGCTTCTTCACCGTGCTGAGGAAGTCCACCGTCTCGGTGACGGCATTGACGAAGGCCTTCATCAGATCCTCGTCGAACCCCACCATGATGTAGTGCGTCTTCGTCTCGATCCGCGGCCAGGTGAGCTTCATGTCCTTGCGGACGATGGGCTGCAGGCGGATCTCCTGGTAGGAGCACTCCACCGCGGTGAGGTTCACCTCCCCGTTTCCCTGGGCGCAGTGGGAGTCGCCCGTCCAGATCAGGCCGCCCTTGAGGAAGACGGGGATGAAGATGGTGGTGCCCTCGGTCATCTCGTTGATGTCCATGTTGGAGCCGTTCTTCCACGGCCGCAGCGTGCTCACCGGCGCCATCGGGTCCTTCGCGCCCCCCTTGCGCGGCGAGGGGTCGTCCGGGTCGATCCCCACCGCCAGGGTCCCGGGGAAGGGGCGCAGGGGAATCTGGATCCCCGGCTTGAACTGGATGGTCTTCGCCTTGGGATCGATGTCGAAGTACTTCACGTAGCCTTCGGGGAAGTCCTTGGCCAGGGCGCCGATGGTGGGGAAGTCCTTGCCCGGCAGGTTGAAGTTGGTCCCGACCTTCTTGGGGACGATCTTGAGGATGCGGATCTCCAGCACGTCCCCCGGCTCCGCGCCGTTGACGAAGATGGGGCCGGTGAGCGAGTGCGGTCCTCCTCCCGGGTTGGCCTTGCGCAGCTCGACGATCTTCTCCATGGAGACGCCCTTCTGGATCTGGTCCATGGAGTGCATCATCGTCTCCACCGAGACGGTGTCGCCGGAGTCGATGGTCAGCCTGGGCGGCTCCTTGGGGTCGAGCCAGCCCCACTGCACGTTCTCCGGGGTGGCCTTGAGGAAGTGGTGCTTGCCCGCGGCGAGAGCGGCGGAGGCGGACAACCCGGCGACTGCGAGGACGAGCGAGCGCATGGATCCCCCTTCTTGCCTTGTTGGCTGGCGAGGACCCTAGCCCTTCGGGGGATCACCTTTCAACAGCCCCTCCACCACGGCCCGGGCGATGTTGTGGTAGCCCCCGCGCGCCTCCGCGAAGATGCGTTCGGCGGCCGCCCGGTCGCAGCGCAGGAGCTCGGTGTAGAGCGGCCGCAGGTACTTCATCCGCCCTGTCGCCAGCAGCAGCTGGCGCGCCGCCTCCACCGCCCCCTCGACGCCGGCGCGGAGCTGCAGGACCACGAAGGTGTGACGCAGCTCCAGGCTTCGCCGCGAGGAGAGTCCCCAGCGCGCGTCCATCTCGCGCAGCCGCGCCGCGCCGGGGGCGATGGACTGGAGCAGGACCAGGAGCTCGGTGGGATTGGCCGGCTCCGCCGCCCCCGTGCGGAGCTGCTCCAGGCGGCGCGAGCGGGGAAGCGGCGCCGAGGGAGGAAGACCCGGCCCGTCGATGTATTCCAGCGCGCCCGCACGCCCGGCCAGGCCGGGCAGGCGCTGTTCGAGGAAGTCGAGGAACTGCTGGGTGACGATGCTCTGGAAGCGGAAGGCGGCGAGGTACTCGCGCAAGAAGCCGTCCCAGGCGGCGCGGCCGGCGGTCTCCTCCAGCTTGCGCAGGAGCAGGTAGCCCTTCTCGTACGGGACCGTGGAGTAGGCCTCGTCCGGATCGACGCCCCGCAGGTCGTTGCGCAGCCGGGTGCGCTCGGGGTGGGCGGCGAAGCGGTCGAGCGCGGTGCGCAGCTCGTGCAGCCCGGCCGCCGCGTGCATCTCCGCCGACTCGCGGCCCTCCAGGGCCTCCAGGATGCGCCGCTCGGCGTAGACGGTGAACCCCTCGTTGAGCCAGAAGTCGTCGGCGCTGGCGTTGGTGACCAGGTTGCCCGTCCAGGCGTGGGCCAGCTCGTGCGCGATCACGTTCACCAGCGAGCGGTCCCCGGCGAGGATGGAGGGGGTGACGAAGGTGAGCCGCGGGTTCTCCATCCCGCCGTAGGGGAAGCTCCGGGGCATCACCAGCACGTCGTAGCGGTCCCACTCGTAGGGCCCGAAGAGCCGCTCGGCGGCGAGCATCATCGCCTCTACCCCGGCCAGCTCGTGCGCGGCGGCGTCGGCCACCGCCGGCTCCGCCCAGACCGCCGAGCGGGGCGAGAGCGGGCGCTGCACCAGGTCGCCCACGGCGAAGGCGAGCAGGTACGGGGGGATGGGCTGGGGCATCTCGAAGAGGTCCACCGCTTCCGCCGCAGGCTCGCGGCCCCTGGGCGCGGCGGCC
>Ga0335085_10005187_pt1:0-20000 | contig 21142 bp, 19 predicted proteins | sample Lox_Sample_45_FD_206712 | JGI IMG/M metagenome (GOLD analysis project Ga0335085, IMG submission 206712) | Soil microbial communities from Loxahatchee National Wildlife Refuge, Florida, United States - Lox_Sample_4.5 | ecosystem: Environmental > Terrestrial > Soil > Wetlands | place...
CCGGGGTATATCCCTTGGGAAGAGTTCCTTCACAATCAGGAGCGCTTGGAGAAGAATCGCACCAACGGGGAGGAGACGATCTTGGCGGGCCCGGCGCGCGAAGGCTTGGCGTTGCTCCAGGGGTTGTTGCTGTGTGGATGCTGTGGCCGCCGGCTGACGGTACGCTACACGGGCAACGGCGGCATTTATCCCCGCTATCAATGCAACTGGTTGCGCCGGGAAAGCCTGGGGACGAGCAAGGAATGCCTGAACATCCGCTGCGATCTGCTTGATGCCGCCGTCGCGGGGGAGGTGCTGAAGATCTTGCAGCCCGCCGAGCTCGAGCTCGCTTTGGCGGCTCTGGCGGAGTTGGAGTCGCGCGACCAGGCCCTCGGGCGTCAGTGGCAGATGCGGATCGAACGCGCCCAGTACGAAGCGGCCCTCGCCGAGCGGCGCTATCTCGAAGTCGACCCCTCGCAGCGGTTGGTGGCGAGCACGCTGGAGCGGCGCTGGAACGATGCCCTGCTGCAGTTAGAAGACCTCAAAAAGCAAGCCGCAGAGTTTCGGCGTCAAGAAGCCCGTGTGGCCACACCTGAGCAGAAAGCAAAAGTCCTCGCGTTGGCCCAAGATTTACCGCGGGTGTGGCATGCCCCGACCACGCAGGCCAAGGACCGCAAGCGGATGTTGCGGCTGCTCCTCAAGGATATTACGGTCGAGAAACCCTCCCCTTCCAAGCAGCTCGCGGTTCACCTTCGCTGGCAGGGCGGGGCCTCGGCCCACCTCACGGTGCAACTCCCGCTCCCCATTGCCGATCGCGTGCGATATCCGGCCGCCCTGGTTGACAAAGTCCGAGACTTGGCGCACGGCTTACCCGATGCGGAAATCGCGAACCGGCTCAACCGTGAAGGACATGCCAGTCCCAAAGGTAAGCCGTATACCACACGGATTGTGCGGTGGATCCGTTGGCGCTATCAGATTCCTCCCGTGACACTCCAGAGGCCGGAGGAGCTGACCGTGCAACAACTGGCCCAGCACTTTGGAGTCAACAAGTACGTAGTCTACTATTGGATCAAGCGCAGCCTGATCCATGCTCGGCGGCTGAACCCACGAATGCCATACTGGATTACGCTGCATGGGTCGGACGAACAGAGGCTCCAGGACCGGGTGCGCAACTCGACTAAACTACAAAAACGCAAAGTGTCCCCAAACGCTACTGCAGAAGGTGCATTATGAATGGTCCGTCCCCAGCCCCAGCGGCTGGCGAAGGCCTCGGCCTTGTCGCGCGAGCGCGCCGCCACGGCCTTCAAGACCGGCCGGTAGTCGACGTCGAAGAACTGATTCACGCGATGGTAGGCGTTCGAATGCGCGCGGCCCATGAAGCCGTAGCCGATCATTCCGATGTTGAGGGTGTTGGCCACCGTTGTCTCCTCCACATGCAGTTCCGCGCTGGCGGCGAACCAAACGCCGCTTAAACAGTCGTTGCGTCAATTCTGGCCCGCGGCCTGACCGGCGTACTTGCGCGCCATGCCTTCAAGATACACCTTGGCATCGGCCGTGACCTCCCAGGCGTTGGGCCAGAAACACAGGTCGATGGTCCACCAGTTCGAAGGGCAGCCGGAGCGCAGGATCTGGGGAATCAGGCGGTCAAAATCGAGCACCCCCTGGCCAAAAGGCGCGTGGGTGCTGGTTTCGTCGTGATGCAGGCTGCCGTCGGAGTCGATGAGATGGACATGGCCGATCTTCCCCGTGAGCCGGGTGAGCAGTTCCAACGCTCCGCCGGGAAGGGTCTCCTTTTCGCCGGGCTGGCGCGCCCCAACGGCCGCACAGATGTGGGCGTGACAGGTGTCGAACAGAATGCTGAAGTTCTTGTGGGCGACCGCGTCGGGCAGGCGCATGATATCCGACGGTTTGTTGAAGGCAAACCCGGGCTCGAACTCCCAGACGACGCGGATGCCGCGATCCGCAGCCTTTTGGGCGGCCGCGCGGAAAGCACTCACTAGGCGCTGCCAGCCGAGCGCCGGATCGATGCCCTCTTTTTCGAAGATGTCGGGCGGACTGACGGAATCGACGCGGATACAATCGATGCCCAGGTCGCCGGCGAACTGCAGGTTGCTTTCAAAGGCCGCCATCCACCTGGAGTTGCCGTCCACCGGGATGATCGGGCAGGACCAGAGATCTGCTGCCAGGCCGGAAAACTTCAGACCCCGATCGGCCACCTTGCGCTTGAGCTCACCCCGCTTGGTCGGCGTATCGCACGAGGCGGGGCCGGGGTGCGGGGCGAAACCGCCCAGCTCAACGCCGTCGAAGCCGAGCTGGCCGAGCTTCTCGATCACGGTGTCAAACGGAACCGGGTTCTCCTGGTAAGGTCCGAAACAATAAGCCCAACTGCCAATCGAAAGCCGGACATTATTCATGAGCACCTCTCCTGCGCAGGGAAATGCGTCCCGCGGCCAAGTGATTCTAGCAAATTCCCGGAGCCCGGTTTTGATCGTCCGTCCCAAGAGTTGGTATCATGCCTTCTGCGAAATGCACATGAATTGACTCGAGGAGCCCTGCATGGCGGTCATCAATCTGGAAGACGTGGCCATTGTCATCCGGCCGGAGCACGACAATCTGGCAGTGGTCACAACCGACGCTTTGGAACCAGGCACGGAGCTGCGATACCGCGACCAGATGGTCGTGATCACGGGGCGGACCCTGCGAGGCCAGAGCTTCGCCATCCAGAAGATCGAAAAGGGCCAGTCTTATGTCACCCTGGGCGATCCCATCGGCATTGCCTCGCGCGACGTTGAGGCGGGCGAGCCCATTGACGCTGCCAACCTCGAGGACCGGCTACCCCGCCTGGTGGTCCGCTACCATGACAATCCCGCGCCCACGCCCATCGATCCCGCCCTGGCTGGAAAGACATTCGACGGTTACGTCCGGCCCGACGGCACGGTGGGCACACGGAACTACGTCGGAATTGTGACTTCGGGGATGTGCTCTTCGACCGAGGCTCACGAGATCGCCAGCCGGGCCATGCGCGAAATTTACTCCCGGGAGAAGTTCCCGAACGTCGACGGCGTGGTGCCGATCTCGCACGAATCCGGTTGCGGCATGCCGGACGGCCTGGCGGTCAACTTGCTCAATCGGCTGCTGGCGAATACCTTGCGGCATCCGAACCTCGGCTCGGCCATCTACGTCGACCTCGGCTGCGGCAAGACCTGCGTGGAGTGCTCGGCACCCATCTTTCAGACAACCGTGCCCAGCTACCAGCAGCGCGTCGTGAACCTCGTGATCCAGAATAGCGGCGGCAGCCAGCGCACGGTACAGCGCGGGCTGGAGCTGGTGGAACGCCAGCTCGCCCTGGCCAATGAGGCCCAGCGCGAGCCGGTGGCGATCTCGCGCCTGATTGTGGGCACCAAATGCGGCGGGTCGGACCGGTGGTCCGGGGTGACCGCCAATCCCGCTCTGGGCGTGGCCGCCGACATGTTTGTGAGGGCCGCCGCGGCCGTCTTTCTGCCTGAGATTCCGGAGTTGCAGGGCGCGGCCATGGTCGACCTGGCGCGGCGCGCCCGCACGCGGGAAGTGGGTAAGAAACTGACGGGCTCCCTTAAGCGCTACGAAAAATACGTGCGTTCCTTCGGCAAGGACTTCGACGACTTCCGCGATAACCCGTCGCCTGGGAATATCAAAGGGGGAATCTACAATATCTACCTCAAGTCGAGCGGGGTGAAGGCCAAGGGCGGCACGTCCGTGGTCGAGGATCTGGTGGAGTACGGCGAATGGTTGGGCGATCGCAAGGGGCTCTACGTGCTTTACACGCCCGGCTACGATCAGATCGCCACGCCGGCGCTCTTTCTGAGCGGAGCCCAGATCGCGGTGTTCACCACCGGCCGCGGCACGGGGATCGGTTGCGCCCTGGGTCCGGTCATCAAGGTGGGCTCCAATTCGCTCCTGGCGCGCATGAACGGCGACATCGACATCGATGCCGGCTCCATTCTCGAGAAGCGAAAGACCACGGATGAAGTAGGCCACGAGATCTTTCAAGAGATCCTCGACGTCGCCTCCGGCCGCAAACTAACGCGCGCCGAGCAGGCGGGCTACCATCACGAGTTCAAGATCTGGGAGTCGCTCTGGCCTGCCTTGTAGTCCCATAGCCAATCGCTACGGCTTCTCCTTGAGCCCAAAGCAATACAGCCGCGAGTCGTGATCGACCGCGTAGATGCGTCCGTCGGCCACCGCCAGGCCGCTGAAGTGGGTCCAGTTGGAGATGGCGTCACCGCTGGAGTAAAGAGTCTTACCCGTCTTGGCGTCCAGGGCGTAGAGCACGGCATTCCGGGTGTCTTGCCTCCGCTGCGCGTCGGTGAGCAGCGTCAGATGAGGACTCTGGGTGATCACGCCGCTCTGCACCGTCTGCATTGGATTCTCGCCTGTCGCGAGAACCAACACCACGCCGTTAGCGATGACGACGGGTTCCGGCAGGTTGATGTCTCCTGAGATCCAGGCGGGCTCGAGAACAGGCTTTCGCGACGACGGGTCAACGTCGACCTTGAACGCCATGACGCAGCCGTGCGGCGCAGGTTCATGGGTTTGGGGGAAGCTGGGCGCATCCTTCGACACCGGGCCCCAGATCGGAACGTAGACCCATGTCTGGTCTTGCAGATCCCTCCAGGTTGAGAACCCACCCCAGACTCCCTGCCCCTGAAATGACTTTTCGTCATTCGCCAAGTGGACGGTGGCCAGGGGCGTCTGGTGGTCCTTGTCGCCGAGATCGTCCGCGTCCAGCAGATAGACCACGGCCTCCTTGCCGGCGGCCACCAACAGGTTACGATTGTGGTGAGCGAACCAGACCGGGCTGGCGGAGCCCATGTCCAGGTCGTAGCGGCTGACATCATTCCAGTTCGTGGGCGTGTAGTAGTCAAGCAGCTTGAGATCGCCCGGGGATGCGGCGACCACACTGTTTGCGAAGTCGCCCTTCCAAGGCAGGAAGTCGCCGTCGCCAGTGGAGGCGTAAATCCGGCCGTTGTGGCCGATCACCGGTCCCCCTCGGCCCCAGATGCCGCCGCCGTTGTGGGTGATAAACAGGTCCCGCACTTCGGGGCGATCGGGGTCGCCGACCCGGATGGAGTAGAGTCCTGACTGCGCGCCGCCGCAGCCTTGGGAAATAGCGGTGTAGATGGCGCCGTCAAAGAGATTCAAGCTCCAGTTCTTGGAGAACGCCGGCACGAATTGAACCGGCCCAAACTTCACGCTTCCGGTCCCCAGGTCCATTCCGTAAAGCCGGCCGTCGACCGCGACGGCGTAGACGGTGTTCGCGCTCCGGTCGATCACGGGCGTGGCGTTGATGCCGTTGGGACAGAGCCACATTCCCTCGTCCTTGGGCAGGACGTGGGCCTCGAAGTCCCGGCTCCAGACCAGGCTGCCATTCGCCGCGTCGAAGGCAAACATGTGGTCGCTGCTTCCTGCGACATAAACCAGCGTCTTGATCCCTTGAGTCGTCACCACCCCGCTCGCCACCACCGGAGCGGTCAGGGCCGTCAGCGACCGCGGTTCGTTTTTGGCTTGGGCCTTCCACTTCAACTCCAAATCGGCCGCGTTCTGAGGAGTCAGCTTAGTCTCCTCAAACGCCCAGCCCGAGCGCTGCGGGTCGTGGCCGAAGGTCGGCCAGTCGGCGGCTCGAAGCGGGATCGTAACCAGAAGCAGAAGCGCCAGGACTTTCCCGAATGCCTTCGCGGCTGAGTTCATCGAAATCCCCTTTCGGAACAAAGCCGCGAGTCTAGCAGGGCGAGGCGCAAACGGCAACGGTTCCAGGCGACGGCTGGGCGAATTAGACCGTCGCGTGCCAGCTTAGGCCGCGACGGTGCTACAATTCCGGCGAAAGGCGGTCGCATGAGAATCTCGAGGAGAACTTTCCTTCGCAGCACGGCCGTGGCGGGCGGAGCGGGATGGCTGACGCGGGAAAGCCGATTGTTGCGACCGAACCCCGTGGGGCTTGCGCCCGGCGTGCAGCTTTGGTCGGTCCGTGAAGAGCTGAAAAGCAACCTGGAAGGCACACTGCGCCAACTTGCCAAGATTGGCTATCGCGAGGCTGAGCTGATTGAAAACCCCAAAGCGCCGCGCGAGTTCAGGAAGAAGGTTGAGGCTGCCGGCCTTCGCTGTGTGAGCGGACACTTCGAACTGCAGGACCTGAAGGATGCCGCCACCATGGCCGCCGCCCAGGATCTCGGACTCGCTTACATGGTCCTGGTCTTCCCCGCCCTGCCTTCGCTCGAAGGGCAGAGCGTGGACGCCAACTTTCAGCAGTTTGTTCCCCTCTATGAGAAGATTTCGCTTTCCGACTACAAGTGGAACGCCGACCAGCTCAACCAGTGCGCCGAGAACCTGAAGCGCCACGGGATCAGGACCGGCTATCATAACCACGCCATTGACTTCAAGAACTTCGGTGGCACGACGGGTTTCGACACGCTCATTCAGAACACGGATCCCAACCTGGTCTGCTTTGAGATGGACTGCGGGCACGTGATTCACGCCGGCTACGACCCGATCGCCTATCTGAACAAGTATCCCACCCGCATCGAATTGCTGCACATCAAGGATCTCGTGCCGGGATATCACGTCTCCACGACGCTCGACACCGAGGACAAGGATACCAACGCGGAAATCGGCGCAGGCTCGATCGATTGGAAGAAGCTCTTTGAGACCGTGGCTCGTTACCGGCAGGTAAGGCACTACTTTGTGGAGCACGAGGGCAAAATGGCCCACCCGCCGCTCGAGGCTCTGCAGATCTCTTACAATTATCTGCAAAAGCTTCACGTCGACTGAGGGCCGCGAGCCGTTCTTCACAGGTTGCCACGCTCTCGATAGAACGCCGACTTCAGAAGACGAGCTCGTCGCCGCCAGCCCTTGAGATCGTTCTCCACTCCAGGCTTGGAGTATGATGGAGGGCTTGTGTGAGTCGAGGCGCTTATGGCAGATCAATCGACGGCATCTTATGACGTGGCTATAGTGGGCTCCGGCGCATCGGGCGGCTGGGCCTGCAAGCGCTTGTCCGAGGCAGGGCTGAAGGTGGCGCTGGTGGATGCCGGCCGCCCGCAGTCGGACGCGAACTTCACCGAGCACAAGCCCGCCTTTGAATTGAAGTATCGGGATCAGGCCGATGCGGTGATTCGTAAGACGCGTCCCGTGCAGAAGGACTGTTACGCCTGCATGGAGTACAACTACGACTGGTTTGCCAACGACTTGGACGAGCCCTACACCACGGCGGCGGACAAGCCTTTCAGTTGGCAGGGCCGTCTGCGCGTCACCGGGGGCCGCACCAACGTCTGGGGACGCGTCAGCCTGCGGCTCAGCGATCTCGACTTCAAGGCGGCCTCCTTCGACGGCTATGGCGAAGACTGGCCGCTCAGCTACAAGGACGTCGAGCCCTACTACGACCTGGTTGAAGAATATGTTGGCATCTGCGGCCAGGCCGAAGGACTTCCTCATCTTCCCGACGGCCATTTTCAACCCCCCATGCCGCTGAACTGCGCCGAAATGCACTTTCGCAACCGGGTGAAGGCGAAATTGGGCCGGGTGCCCATGCCGACACGAAGCGCCAACCTCACCCGGCCGCTCAACGGTCGCGCCGCCTGTCACTATTGCGGTCCCTGTGAACGCGGCTGCGTCACCCATTCCTACTTCAATTCCGCATTCACGACCGTGGCCGACGCCCTGAAATCGGGCAACTGCACCCACATTCCCAATGCCATGGCCTATCAGGTCCTGATGGATGCGGATCGGAATCGGGCTCGCGGCGTGCTGTACATCGACCGCGTGACGCGTCAGCCGAAAGAGGTGAAAGCGCGGGCGGTGGTGCTCTGCGCGCAGGCCCTGGAGTCCGTGCGCATCCTGCTGAACTCCACCAACAGCCAATATCCGAACGGGCTCGGAAACTCGAGCGGGGTGCTTGGCCATTACCTGATGGACCACATTATGGGAGGCGGCGCCAACGGCGAGTTTCCGGAGCTGGCGGGCAAACCCAGTATGAACGGCCCGAACCGGCCGGCCGGCCTTTACGTAGCCCGCTTCCGCAATCTGCCCGGCGGGCCGAAGTCGAATTTCCTGCGCGGCTACGGCTACGAAGGAGGCGGCGGCACCGGGTTCAACTGGGGTGCGCCCGGCTTCGGGAAGAGTTATAAGGAGGCTCTTCTGCAGGGCCAGTCTTACGTCGGGATCGGCGGCTTTGGCGAGTGCCTGGCCCGCTGGGACAACTACGTGGAGATTGACCCCGAGATGAAGGACACCTTCGGCATCCCGGTACTGCGAGTTCATATGACTTACGGCGAAAACGAAACGGCCATGGTCAAGGACATGGCCGGGGCAGCGGCGGAGATGCTTGAAGCGGCCGGAGCAAAGAACGTCCACACGAACGAGCATCCCTCGACGCCGGGATGGGCCATCCACGAAGTGGGTATCGCGCGCATGGGCAACGATCCCAAAAGGTCCGTGCTGAACCAGTTCCAGCAGTCGCACGACGTGAAGAACCTCTTCGTCTGTGACGGCGCCGGCTTCACCTCCACCGCGTGCCAAAATCCCACCCTGACGATCATGACGCTTTGCGTCCGGTCGATGGATTACCTGATGGGCGAAATGAAACGAGGGAACGTGTAAGGCTTGTGGCTTCACCTCGTTCAACCCAAGGCGATCAGAGATAGGGAAGAACACAAATGAAGAAATCACCGCTGCGAATCCTTAGTACGGCGGGCGCTCGCGACCGCCGCGGTCTGAGCCGCCGCCAGGCGGTTCAACGCTTGCTCGGCGGCGCCGGCGCCGGGCTGGCGCTGCCGGGTGCGCAGAGCGCGCATCCTGCCCATGAGCGCCTGATCAGCAACCCGGCCCTGGCGGACGCGGGAGCGAGCGCCGCCGATGCCGCCTGGCAGCCGGCGTTCTTCGACGCTCACCAGAACGAGACCTTCCTCGCCCTCGCCGAGCTTATCGTCCCGAATTCCGCCGAGGCGCAAGTCAACCGGTTCGTGGACACGCTGATCTCCGTGGACACGCCGGAGAATCAGAAGAAGCTGATCGCCTCGCTTGGCGCCTTCGATCACGAGGCAGTTAGCCGCTACCAGCAGCCTTTCAAAGATCTGAGCGAGGATCAGCAGGTCGCCATCTTGACGGCGGCGGCTGCTGCGGAGCCCGGACAACCGGGCCAGGGACGCCGGCGGCGGCGCCGGCCCGCGGTCCCGGCCACGAACGGAAGCGAACCCCCGGTCCTCACTCTGCGCGACCACTTCGAAGACGTCAAAGGCTGGGTGAGCGGCGCCTTCTATTCTTCGGAATTCGGCATGAAGGAGCTCGGCTGGACCGGCCAGGTGGCGTGGGACAGTTACCCGGGCTGCGAGCACCCTGACAGCCATAAGTAGTCCTCGCTCGGTGCGGCCAAACAAGCCAAGCCGGTTCGGGAAGAATTGGTCCTTACCTGGAAGGACCGCACCCGCATGCAGCGCCAAGATCAGGGCCTGGCCTAGACGCCGCGCTTTGGGACCTTGAGTGACTCAGAGCGCAGTGCGCCACAAACGAGACCCCGAAGCCCGCGAACCAGGCGTAGTTATAGAGGGCGCGAAGCGGCACAACGACCAGACCCACCAGCGCCACCACGACCCCGGCCGCCAGGGCGGCCAGCGCCCTCAGGTTGAATCCTTTCGTGAATTCGTAGACTCCGCCGCGGCGGTACAAGTCATCCACCCGAAGAACCCTGCGTCGCACCACGATATAATCGGCCACCAACACGCCGGCAATGGGACCCAAAAATCCCGAGTAGCCCACCAGCCAGCCGAAAATGAAATTGCCGTAACTGGCCAGGAGCTTCCAGGGCTGCATCAGGAGGCCCAGGGCGCAGGTGATGAGGCCGCCTGTGCGGAAGCTGATCTTGCGCGGATAGAGATTCGAGAAGTCGTTGGCCGGCGAGACCACGTTGGCGGCGACGTTCACATTGAGGGTCGCCAGCAGCAGCGCCACCATGGCGACGACCACCGCCAGAGGATTACCCAGCTTGCTCAGCACCATCACGGGGTCCCAGATCGCTTGGCCGAAGATAATGACCGTCGCCGACGTCACCGCCACGCCCAGGAACGAGTAGAACGTCATGGTGGTGGGCAAACCTAGCGCCTGGCCGACGATCTGCGACCGCTGGCTTTTGGCGAAGCGGGTGAAGTCAGGAATGTTGAGGGCCACAGTAGCCCAGAATCCCACCACCCCCGTGAGCGATGGAACGAAGAAGCGGAAGAACTCGCCGAAGCTCCGAAACTTCGAAGGCGCCGAGAGCATGGGACCGAAACCGCCCGCTTGGGTCCTCGCCCACAGCAGCAGAGCCAGGCCGATCAGCAGCAGAAAGGGCGCGCTCACGCCTTGCAGGAACCGCACCATGCCGATGCCGCGAACCACCACGATCGTGTTGAGCAGCCAGAAGAAGATGAAGCAGACGGGCAAGCCAGCGGAATGGTTCCAGCCGGGCGCCAACGCACCGATCATGGTGTTGAGAGCTTCGCCGCCGATCCAGGTCTGGATCCCAAACCAGCCGCAGGCCACCAGCGCCCGCAGCATAGCGGCCACGTTGGACCCGAGCACGCCAAACGCCGAACGCGCGAAGACCGGAAAAGGGATGCCGTAGCGCGCGCCAGCATGAGCGATCAGCAGCAGGGGAATCAGCACCAGGACGTTGCCGAGGAAGACGGTGAAGATCGCCTGCCTCCAGTTCATGCCGCCGGCGATCATGCCGCTGGCCAGAAGGTAGGTGGTGATGTTGACGCTCATCGAGATCCAGAGCGCGGCGTAGTTGTAAGTGCTCCAGGTGCGGCAGGACGGCGGAACGGCTGCCAGGTCCCTGTTCCACAGCCAACTTTCCGTGGACGCCTTGGTGGCGCCCCGCTCGGAGGTCGCAATGGTTTGAGCATCGGCCACGGTGTTCATCTCAGGGTGAAGCGTAGGGCGATCGTCGAGCCTACCCAACCTTGTGGCTCCAAAGTTGACCGTCTCGCCGGCTAAGCCCCTGGAGTCGCGGCAACCACCTGCAGACTGACGGCAGGGGCCACCCCGGTTAACACGACTTCCGTGACGCCCTTTTGAGTAATGGAGGCGCCCTTCATCTCCGCCAGGACAGCCCTGGAGATGTCGGCGGTCTCTTCGCCGCCCAGTACCAGGGCCACCAGCGCCGTCTCCAGCGGTGGCAGGCTCGGATTGAAAGCCGCGTTTTCAATATAAGAACCCTTGTAAACGCCACCCCGCCGGGTTGCGATCGCGATACCCGAATGCGCCTTCGAGTATGGCGCCCACGACCTCCTGGCTGCGGACAGGGCCGCCTCAGACAGGCTGTCGGACGCCCCCGCCGCCAGGCTCATGGCGACCTCACGGATGGGGAAAGCGCCCTGGTCCAGCCCGAGGTCTTTTGGTCCGAAAGCCATCGGCAGGAGTGAAGCGAGGGTGGCGGTTGCGACGGGCGCCGCGCCGGCCCCTCCTATCAGCACCCGAAGGTCCCCGTCTGGAGCGAGTTCTTTCATGAATTGCCGGCAATGCCCGCAGGGAGCGGCGGTGACGGCGATGGTAGAAACCCCGGCCTCGCCGTGCATGTAAGCGTTCGATAGAGCGGCCTGTTCGGCGTGCACCGCAAAGCCAAGGGCCTGTCCCGGAACCTCGAAGTTGGCGCCCAGATAGAGACTGCCGCTCGCCCCGAGTACAACGGCGCCGACGCGGTAGTTCGAAATTGGCGGCCTCGCGTAAGTCTGCGCCAGCGGGAGAAGATCCGTCATCAGCGCCTCGACGTTCCTGCCTTCCGCGGCTGTCAGGTTCCTGGCCGCCGCCTGGGAAAACTGCCCGCTGAAGCCGGTCTGGTTGATTAAATCAAGCAGTCGCTCACGCGACGCCGGGCTAAACCGCTCCAGGGCCTGGCGGCGTGTATCGTCCCTAGATGCCTTGGTATTCGCGGGCATGAGGCGGTCCCCTAACCCTCCGAGCGCTGCAGCCCCCATGGCGGCGAGTGCGGTCCGGCGGCCCACGGCGTTCTTCGTAGAAGCTGGCCGGGAATCCGCACACCACGCCACTAGTACGTCACCTTGGCTGCCGAGCGCATCCATTCGGCAAAAGCTTCGGCCGCTTCCTCCGCCAGCAGGCGCGCACCCAGGATCAGCCTCTCCTCCACAGGTTTGGCGACCTCCTGGTAGATGTGTGCGTCATCGAAACCGATCCCGGCGGCTTCGAAGCGGGTGTTTCCGTAATAGTAGCCACGGATCTTCGCCCAATACATGGCGCTCAAGCACATGGGACAGGGCTCGCAAGATGAGTAGATTTCACAACCCTCCAGGTGGAAGGAGCCCAGGGCCTGGCAGGCGGCTCGAATCGCCACGATCTCCGCGTGGGCGGTGGGATCGTTCGTCGCGGTCACGCGATTTGCCCCTCGCGCGATGACTTGCGCGTCCTTGACGACAATCGCGCCGAAAGGACCGCCCCAGAGGTTGCGGGCATTCTCGACGGCCAGCGCGATGGCCTCTCGCATGAACTTTTCGTGCATGAAACGCTCCCGCGATCGCGTGGATCGCAACCCGAGCCCTCTGGCACGCTTGCCCAGAGCCAGAATCCCGCAAGTCTGCTTCGAAAAGCAATCCTTCGCAAACCGGTGCCGGACCACACGGGGCATTCGTCGATTGTCCCTGAATCGTGAGACAATACCGGCGCAGGCCGGGAATACCCGGCCGATCCACGCGCAGGGAGGAACCAATGTCCCAGACGTCGAGAAGAGACTTCCTCAAGAGTGCGGCGACCGGCGCGGTTGCCGCAGGGCTGCTGTCCGGCGCCACCCTCGAGCTTCGCGGCAATCCGTTGGGACTGCCCATCGGGTGCCAGACTTGGCCCGTCAGGAAGATGATCGCCAAGGATTTTCCGGCCACCATCAAGCAACTGGTGGCGGACGGCTTTCAGTCGATCGAGTTGTGCTCGCCGGTGGGCTACGCCGATTCGGGCTTCGCCGGCCTCGCCAAGTATTCTGGGACCGAATTGCGGAGAATGCTGGGTGATCTGGGCGTACAGTGTGTCAGCTCGCACTTTGACATCAAGGAACTCAGGGACAATCAGGCCGGCCGGATTGCCTGGGCCAAGGACGTGGGCTTGACCCAGATGATCGTGCCCAGCCTGGGCGGACCGCGGCATCCGACCATGGACGACGTGAAGCGCGCCGCCGATGAATACAACCGGATGGGCGAACAGGCGGCCCAAGCCGGCATCCAGCAGGGCCTTCACAACGAAGACTTCGAACTGACGATGGTCGACGGCAAGCGCACGTACGATCTGCTGTTCGATCTGCTCGATCCGAAACTAGTGAAGTTCCAGTTCCAAGTTTCCACCATCAGCGAAGGCTATGACGCCGCCGAGTACTTTACCAAGTACCCGGGCCGCTTCATCTCGATGCACGTGCAGGGCTGGTCCGCCCAAACCCGGAAGATCACCGCGGTAGGCCAGGGCACCCTGGACTGGACGAAGATCTTCACAGCGGCCAAGACCGGCGGCATCAAGAACTACTACGTCGAAATGAACCTCGACCTGATGAAGGCCAGCGTTCCCTACCTTCGCAACCTGCAGGTCTGACGGGGCGGCCTGGTCACGGCATCGCGGCCAGAAACGCGTCGAGCTCGGCGCGAGTTGGAGCAGAGGCCTGCGCGCCAAGGCGCGTCACCGAGAGCGCGGCGGCCGCATTGGCGAACCGGCAAGCCTGCGCCAGATCCAATCCTTCACTGAGGCCGACAGCCAGGCCGGCGTTGAACTCGTCTCCAGCGGCAGTGGTGTCCACCGCTTTGACAGGCGGCGCAGGCAGCAGCTGCGAGCCCTCCGCGGTCACCAGCAGGCAACCTTGATCGCCCAGCTTTACGATCACGATGTTGGCCTTGCGCTCTTGGAGCTTGCGGGCGATTCGCAGGGCCTGGTCGGGATCCAGGCGGCTGGGCGGGAGATCGGCCAGGATGGCGGCTTCGGTCTCGTTGGGTGTGATGATGTCGGCCAGCTCGAAAAGCTCCTGGGGGAGCGACTGGGCCGGCGCCGGGTCCAGTACCACCCGCGCTCCGTTACTCCGGGCGGCGCGCGCGGCCTGCAGCACGGTGGCGAGCGGGTTCTCAAGTTGCAACAACACCCAGGCGGCGCCCTGCAGAACGTCCTGGCTCGCGTTCACATCCTCGGGCGAAAAGCGGCCGTTGGCGCCCGGGACGATGATGATGGAGTTGTGGCCGTCGTCGGCGACAAAGATCAAGGCGATGCCGCTGCTGCAATTCGGGATGCAGAGGAGGCCGCTGACATCGCACCCCACCTGCTCGAGGTTGGTCCGCATCTGGCGGCCAAAGTCGTCGCTGCCGATCCTTCCCAGCATAGCCACGCGCCCGCCCAGCCTGGCCGCGGCGTACGCCTGGTTAGCGCCTTTTCCGCCCGGCTCGCTGAGATAGGTGTGGCCCACAATGGTCTCGCCCACCACCGGGATGCGTGGTGCGCAGCCCACCAGGTCCATATTCAGACTGCCGACCACCACAATTTTGTCGGGCACTCTTCGCCACCCCTCAAGGCCTGCCGTTCAGGCTCGGTACGCCCGGGCGATCATGGTCACCGCCGCCAGGTAGAAGACGAACATCAGGGCCAGAAAGCGCCAGGCCTTCGGTCCCGCGCCCCGGAACTCCTTCCAAGCCAGCACGCCCCAGAAGGCCGCGATCATGGGCGCCGACTGTCCAATGGCGTAGGCGACCGCCACCCCGACGAAGCTGGCAGCCACGAAGTTGAACGACGTCCCCAGGCCCCAGGCGATTCCGCCCGCCACCCCAAAGGCGTGGTTGCGGGACGAAGCGGACCAGTAACCCGAGAAGTCGACCGGTTTGCCCACCAAGGGATGGCGCATGAAATAGACATTCACCACAAAGCAGCAGAGGAGCGCGCCCAGGCTGAAAAGACAGGTCACGCTGTAAGGCGTGAGGGCGTGGCCCGTCGTCATGGCCTTGGTGACAAACGGGGGAAAAGCGCCCATCAGCACTCCTGAGACCACATTCACCACGATTCCCTTCCGTGATATCTTGCGGCCGGCGGCCTCGAGATGACTGTAAGCTAGCGCGTCGCAGATGATAGCAGCGACCGCCAGGGCCACGCCCACGGCCAGGTCAAAGGCGCTCCCCTTGGGTTGCAGCGCGTAGCTGAGCACCACGCCTTCCACCACCGCGATACCGATCGAAATGGGAAAGGCGATCGCCAGGCCGGCGATGTCGATCCCGGCCACCAGCAGCAGGTTCGCGATGTTGAAGATGAATCCCGCCACCCCCGCATAGAACAGATTCGAGGTGTCGGCCGCGCGCAGGTTGGCAATCAACCCTTCCCCGCTCGATCCCAGGCTCCCCATGGTGAGAGCCAGGCCGAAGCTGACGATCACGATGCCGGCCGCGTAATCCCAGTAGAACAGCTCGAACCGGTATCCCTTCGTGCCCTTGAACGTGTTGGCCCAAGAACCCCAAAAGACGGCGCTCAGAGCTGTCATCAGCAGCGCAACCGCAAATGATCCCGGAACGAACATATCTGCATCGCCTCAACGCTTCGTCTGGGTAGGGACCGCTTGTCCCCGGTGGCCGCCGCAATCCATTGCTCCCGCGGCGGCGGCCATTATACTATCGCGGCTCGACGAGGCAAGCGCTTCCAGTGCGATCCCACGTTCGATTCCCGGCGCTGCGTAGCAGACTGGCATGACCTGGCGCCATCGAGAGCTGACGGATTATAAGTCCCACGCAACTTTTCGAAAGCCACGGTGTTAGTACCGATGAGCAAGCCGCACCTCGGGGGCTTGCCAGCCAGGGTCCGGGGCGACCCTGAACATCATAAGGAGGAAACGACCATGAAAAGCTCGATCATCCGGTTCGTCGTGGGATCTTCAGTTGCTGGAGCACTCGCAATCTTTCTAACTGTGCCGGCCCCTGCCGCAGCGAATCACCACGGAGCCCCCGCGCGCATGAATCAAGTCCACAAGCAGCAGCAGGCTCAGATCCACCAAGGCGTGAAGAACGGCGAACTCAACCAGCAGCAGGCCCAGCACCTGGCGAAAGGCGAGAAGAACATCCAGGCCACCGTCGCCAAGGACCGAGCGAACGGCCCTCTGACGGGTGCGGAAGCCACCCAGATCAAGAACGAAACCCAACACGAAAACGCGGCCATCAAGCGCGCCGAGGACGGCAAAACGTCGCCGCCGACCCCCCAGCCGTAGCCATCGGGGTAGAGCCCAGTCTGACGAAAACGAAGAAGCCGGAAGGACCTTCTTCCGGCTCCTCGCTTTCCCGGCCCTCGGCTCCGTACTGCTCAGTCTTCGAAGCTCCCGCTGACCCCCTGGAAGGCGCGGCCAGCCTGCCTTAGCGCCCACTTGATGGCCCGCGCCGAGTCGTAGCAATAGGCCAGATTGTGATTCAGGGTAGAGAAGCAATGCGTCTGGCACTCCTGCTTCATCTCGTCGAGCTGCTTCACATCAAACTTGTGATGGCCGATGGTGCCCCAGTCGTAGGTGGCTGAATACATGGGGAAGCACGGAGCCAGCGTCCCGTCCACCCGGATGATCACGTTGTTCTGCCCGGCGCGGCAGTTCCAGGGTTCCACCTTGCCTCGCATGAAGTCTTTCATGTCCTGCAGGCGCTTGACGGAATTCACCATCTTGTAACCCGACTTGTTCTTCTCAATAATCCAGTCGATCAAGGCGTCCACTCTGGGCCAGTCGTCCGGGCTGATGTAGGTGCTGTTCTCATCCAGGTGCTTGAAGTGAGGCTGGCTCAGCATGGGCGACTCATTGATGTGGTAGTCGGTGGCGATACCGTTGTCGTGGGCGATCTCGGTGAGGCGCTGGATGTCTTCGAGATTGTTCCGGCAGATGTTCATGTTGAAGAAGACGCTGTAGCCGTAGCGGTACTGCTTCCGGACCAGGTAGTCAAAGTTCTTGCGCACCGGAGCCAAAGCCTTCGGCAGACCCGGCTTCTCGTCCACCGCGTCGACGGCGAAATTCACCGTGGCCACGCCCGCGTCCGCCAGGCGGTCGATCACCGGGGGCCGCAGGAGCCGGGCGTTGGTGGGCACGTAGACCCAGAAATCCTTCTTGGCGGCGTAGTAGACCACCTTGTGCACGAAATCCGGGCGCAGCAGCGGTTCTCCGCCCATCAGCGCCAGCACCCGGCAGGTGGTGGAGTGCAGCCAGTCGATGGAACGCCGGGCCGCATCCTCGGTCATCCCCTTCACACTGTTGTCGAAAGCCCAGCAGTAATGGCAATCGAGATTGCATTTCCACTCCGTGAAGAGGTAGGCAATGATGGGATGAAAGTCGCCGGGCAGCACCCGCGACTTGACCCACGGGAACAGCCAGCCTCGCAGGGTTCGATAGATCAGCGCAGCGCCCCAACTCCGCTTGTAGGGATCGTCGGGCGAACCGTGGGCGTCCGCTTCCAGGACCTCGTCGGTGAGCAGCTCGGGGTGTTGCGGGAAGACGGGGTCAGGCAGGGTTTGCGGCTTGCCCGAAGGTGGCGGCGGCGCCGTCGGCCGGGGCGATTGCGGCTTCTGTAAGAGATCGTGAAGGGGCACATCCAGACGAAAAGACCGCAAGTTCGCGTCGTCTTGCTGGGGTTGATGAAGCTCTGTGCTCATGTGCGAGTTCTCCTTTTGGTCGATAGCCAAATTTGTGTGTATCAGAGAAAAGCAACGTTCACAGCCAAACCGAGTTACCTACGAAGTTGGGCCCCCTCACCCAGAACGGCGCAGTGTTCCGGCATGGTCCGGCCCTGGTCCCTACACCCGGCAGCGATGTCTGCTTGGAGCCCCTCTCAGTTCCTCTTTGACCCCCCTCCTTTCAGAATAGGACCGGTACACCCCTCTTTCAAACTGTCACTTTTGACAGTTCTAATCCGAGCCGGCCACCCGCATGGGCCTAGCGTTTGTTTAGATTCGCTCGGACGGCAACGGGTGGCCACAGTAAAGAGGAAAATCGTGAGCAGTCCCGATATTTCTGAAAATAGGATGGTTAAGACGACCTCGTCGGGCGCTTCGCAAGCCAGGATGACCTGGATTCTGATGATGGCTGGTCGGCTATTACCCGCGTTTTGCTTGACAGGTAGGAAGCGTGGCTGATATGTAAGTCGGGTCTTTTTCCGAGCTGCGAGGCTCGGAGGCTCTTCGCTGTTATACAACCCAAAAGGGAGGGACTTCCATGAGCAACCGGGGGGGAGTTGTGGCAAGAGTCCACGATCGCGTGGCCTCGATCTTGTTCGGCGGATCCGCCAGACGCTGGCCCGTCTTGTTGGCGGCGGCTCTGGCGCTGCTTTTCACAGGCATGCTGTCGCAGCATGACCGCGGTGCCGCTGCCGTCCGGGGACATGCGGCGAACCCGCTGCAGAATCTGGGCTCATGGACCGCGCCGCTGAGCCTCAGTGTCTCCGCCATTCACGCCGCCCTCCTTCCCAGTGGAGAGGTTCTGCTGTGGTACTCCGATGTTCCCTTTGGTTCCGGAACCAACTCGCACGCCAATCTCTGGAATCCGGCCACCAATACCGTGACCTCGAATGATCTCACCGAAAACTACGACATCTTCTGCGCCGGCAATTCCTTCCTACCGAACGGCCAGTTGTTTATCACCGGCGGCCGCGACGACACCAAGCCTCACGTCGACGCCGGCATCCCCCAGACCTTCCTCTACGATTCCACCACCAACGGCTGGACCCAGGGTCCAACCATGAGCTACTACCGTTGGTACCCGACCAACATTGAATTGGGGGACGGCAGCACCCTGATCACCTCCGGCAAGGACGACAACGGCGACATTGTCTATGAGATGGAGAAGTACGATTACCAGACCAATACCCTCACGGTCCTGCCGGCTTCGGCCAACATGAGCGCCGCCAACACCTATATCTACCCCCGGATGGTGTTGATGACCAACGGGCGGGTGTTTATGGGAGGAATGTACGCCCAATCGATGGTCTTCAATCCGGCCACCAATACCTGGGCGAACGGGCCGACGCTGAACTTCGGCCAGCGGATCTACGGCGCCATGGTCCTGCTGCCGGGGCTGCAGAAAGTGATGGAGGCCGGCGGCGATCCCGACTTAAGCCAGGCCGGCAATGCCACCAACACAGTGGAAGTCATCGACTTCTCCAAGTCCAAGCCGGCCTGGAGCTACGTGGCCTTCATGAACGAACCGCGGCAGAACGAGAACCTGGTGCTGCTGCCGGACGGCACCGTGCTCGCGGTGGGCGGAGGCACCGGCGGCGGGCGCTATACCAATCCCGTCTACCAACCCGAAGTCTACAATCCGGTGACCAACGCCTGGAGGCTTTACAACCCGCAGGTGGCTCAAAGGACCTACCACTCCACCGCGGTGTTGCTGCCGGACGGCCGCGTGATGTCGGCGGGGTCGGACTCGGGCCCCTATGCCCGAAGCCTCGAAGTCTTCAGCCCACCCTACCTGTCGAAAGGCACCCGGCCCACCATTACTTCGGCCCCAACCAGCTTGACCTATAAGCAGGGGTTCACCATCGTCACGCCCGACGCCGCCAGCATCATCCGCGTTGCCCTCATCAAGGTGGCCTCGACCACCCACGCCACCCACTTTGACGAGCGCTTCGTGGATCTGGCGTTCAAGATCGGCAATGGCAGCATCGCAGCCATCGCTCCGCCGTCGGGTAATTACGCCCCCCCGGGATACTACTTGCTCGACATCCTCAACTCGAGCGGCGTGCCGGCCATCATGCCTTTCGTGCTGCTCAACTGACCGGGCGGTTTGCCGGGCGCCGGCCGCGAGGCGCCGATCGACTCGAGCAGCTGCTGGCTGGCAGCAGCCACCGCGCGCACCGCGTCCTCGAAGGCGGCGCGATTGGCCTGCGACGGATGATGAAAGCCGCTGATCTTGCGCACGAACTGCAGCGCCGCGGCCATATATTCTTCCGGGGCCGCCGCTTCGCCCGGCCGCCGCAGTCGCTTGATGCTTCGGCACATTTGCTTCCCTCCCGGTTCTGCTCAAAACCGTTTGCCAC
>Ga0335085_10005188_pt1 | contig 21139 bp, 20 predicted proteins | sample Lox_Sample_45_FD_206712 | JGI IMG/M metagenome (GOLD analysis project Ga0335085, IMG submission 206712) | Soil microbial communities from Loxahatchee National Wildlife Refuge, Florida, United States - Lox_Sample_4.5 | ecosystem: Environmental > Terrestrial > Soil > Wetlands | place: USA...
CGAGCGCGACACGGTGCTGGTCGTCGTACACACCGGCGGCCAGCGACGGGTAATCCTCAACGCCATAGCCCACGCCATCCGACCGCTGCCACGTCGGATAGAACGTGAGCGTGACGAGGCTCGTCGGCGATGGTACCCAATCTGTTTTCAAATAGGCCGAGGCGAGGAGCGTGCTCGTGCCCGCCGCCGCGTGGCGGGCCGTCAGCGGCACCCCCAACCCGGCGAGCGCCGTCGAGAGCACGGCGACGCTATCCCTGGCAAGTCCGTACTGCGCGAGCTGGCCGGCTCCGTCGTTCAGCAGGGACCCCGTCGCGGCTGACCGATCAGTGAGTGACCATGAGAGAATGAAATGGGAGTTCCCGCGGAGGATCGGCCCCGAAAGGCTCCCCGATTCGACCACCTGTCGGAACGGGCGGTACGGCGAAGTCGGGTCGTCCCACGCGACGCGCGGATCGGTCGCGCTCCCTCGGGTGATGGCCGCAAACACGTCAGAGCCCCGCTTCGTGGCAATGTTGAGCTCCCCCCCGACGTTCTGACCCCGCGCGACGTCGGAAGTGGTCGGCGTGAAACGAACCATGCTGACGGCGTCGGGCGGCAGCAACGTCGCGTCGGATTTCATTCCGTCGACGAGAATCGAATTCTGCGACGGCGGCGCGCCCAGCAAACTGCTGCCCGAATCGGAGACGGAGAGACCTGCCATCGCGGCGAACAGCTCGTTCAGGTCTGCTGGATCGTCGAGCATCAGCCGCTTGACCTGGACCGGAGCCTCCCCGCCACCGATGACCAGGCGCATCGGGTCCGCGATACTGGTCCGAGTGTTGGCCGTCGCAACCATCCCCGGAAGTTGTACGGGAGAACGAACCAGGATGGCGTCGGCCGTGATCACGGTCGCGGATTCTGTCGCCGAAGCGTGCCACACCAAGGGGAGGTAACCGATCTTTCTCGCCATGAGGGTCACAGTTGCCGTGCCATCGACGAACACCGCGCGGAACCGGCCGTCGGCGTTCGTGCGCGGCACGCGCGTCTCATCGCCGTTACTGATGCTGACCTCCACATCAGCGACGCGGTGTTTGAGCGAGTCAGTGATCGTGCCCTGCACAATCATCGCCTGCTGAGCCATCGTCGGCGAGGCGCCGAAAAGCACCGACCACACGATCGCCCGATAGGGACTCATCGTGCCACCTTGTGGATCCACGGATCGTGTCTGGTGGTGCTTTCCGGAGGGCGCCTGCGCGGCCTCATGCCGCAAGCCGGTGCGGGGAGGTCGGCCCGCGTCGAGCCGCCTCCCCGGTAAAAACTCGCGGCCGACACCGCGTCACCGCTACATCTTTTGAGTGGCCGTGCACTCCGCGCCCCAACCATCTCCCATGTCGATGCCCGTCTGCGGGTTCCAGCAGTCGGGGACATCCTCGCAGTCCGATGTACTGTAGACCGACGAATTGTCGGGACTGCAGCCGTAGGCCAGCCATGAGCCATTGCAGATCTGGTAGGGGTCAATATCGCCCGGGCAGTCTCCAAATCCAACTTCGCACCCAGTCCAGGTGCCCCAATTGCACGGACCACTTCCCGCCGCAATAGCAGTTGCCGGTCGGCCGTAGAATCCCACGGCAATCACCAGCGCGCTGGTCGCAACGATGAGACGCTGTTTAGTATCCATGTTTCTCCTCCCCTGAGCAATGGCACGTTGGTGCCGGTTTGTACTGCTACTTCAGTTTCTTAAGCGCGTCGCGCACCAATCGGTCCAGCTCCGCACTGTCGGGAATGCTTACAAGGCGCAATCCATTTATTACGAGCGTGGGTGTGCCGGTTCCTCCGATCCGCTTGGCGGCGGCACTGTCGGCCGTGATGGTTCGCTCAAACCGGGCGCCGCCAATGCAACGGGCAAACGCGGCCGAATCGCGTACGCCGGCGTCTCTGGCGAAAGCCGCGAACGATTTCAAGCCAAGGGAATCCTGTTTCGCATAGAACAGGTCGTGAATGGCCTCGAACCGCCCTTGGTCGCCCGCACACTCGGCGGCCCGTGCACTCGGATACGCGAACTTGTGGTACGGTAACGGCCAATTTCGAAACACTACGGCAACCTGGCTCGGATACATCGCTTCGATTGGACGGAGTGCGTCTAACTCGAACCTGCGGCAAGCCGGGCACTCGAAATCGCCGAACTCCAGAATCGTGACGGGCGCTCCGGCTGACCCGATACGGTGTCCGACGGCCGCGTATTCCTTCCAATCCGCCACTGCGACCGGCTCGGTGTTGCGCGGCCCGCCGACACCCATTGATCCTCCTGATGGGTGGATCAGGTCACGTTTCACCGTTAGCCCGGTCATCGCGACGGCGCATATCGCGACAACTGCAACCAGCGTATTACCTATTCGATCGCGCGACGCCATATCGCCACCTGTTCTGGAACGAGAGCCGTTCCCCGGCAACTCGAGGGACCCGGAGAACCTCTATCCAATAGAATGCTCATCTTCGAGATCCGTGTAGTCGCCGATCCGCCGCGGTCTGGGCGCGGGATGCGATTGCGAGTCCGGCCCACATGTGGCGCCAGGGCGACAAGTGCCGGTCCTAGCGCCTCGTACAGTCTCGGGTGGACGGCCCGCGCTAGCCTACAATGGTTGTCGTCAGCCGCCGTGGCGTCGCGCTCGCACGCGGTCACCCCCTCACGTCGATCGAACGACTGGCGCTCGAGACGTCGGTGCACGAGGAGAACGAACCGCGCGATGCGGGGCGAGCTGCGGGATCTCTACCAGGCGCGGCGCGAGGCCGAGCGGATCGCGCAGGCCGGGATGGAAACTCGATAACCCCGACGCGCAACTCGCGCGTGAGCGTTCGAAGTGCGAGGCCGAGGCTATTTCGCTATGGAGGTTGCGACGTTCGGGCTTCCCGGATTCACATCCAGCGTCCGCGTCTTCGGGACAACGACGAGGTCCATGTGCTCCATCCGAATGGCGTCCGACAAGACCCGATCTCCCATCACGAGCGCCCCCGAGAAGCCGACGCGATTCTTGAAGCGAAGTTCGATCGGGCCAACATAGGGTACCAGGCGCTCGGAACCGTCCGCGAGCGTCACCTCCTTGCTGTCGATCGGCGTCAACTCGAGCTGGATCCGTACGTGCTCAGGGATACACAGGTGGACCGCTCCCGTGTCGGCGAGCGCGACGACCGGCCCATATCGTGTCTTTTCTTTTCCGGCGATCGGCCGGAGCCGCTCACGAGTCGTGGTTGGGTGCACGCCGCTGGCGAAGGCGGTGCGGGTGACGGACGAACGCCTCGTCGTCGCGCTCCGCGACGGCCGGGAAATCTCGGTGCCGCTCAACTGGTATCCGAGGCTCGCGCAGGGCCGTCCGGAAGAGCGCAAGAAATGGGAGCTGATCGGTCGGGGCATGGGAATCCACTGGCCCGACCTCGATGAGGACATCAGCGTCGAAGGGCTCCTTGCCGGCCGGCGATCGAGCGAGCGACCGGATTCGATCAAGCGGTGGATCGCATCGAGGAGTCCTTCGAGACGATAGCACAGCGGGTGACGAACACCACGCGGAGAGCGACCAGCCGCCTCGCTGGTCGCTCTCCGTCATTCAGGTGCCGCTCTCTCGTGCCGTGCCGGACCCGGGGACTATCCGCCGCCCCGACCGCGCCCCTGCTGCGTCGCCGTCGGCTGATTGTCGTTGAGCGGGCCCGTCGTGGCGTTCTTGACGTAGACGTCGAACCACGCGATCCAGCGCGCCCACTGATCCAGATCCGACTCACGCGTCGCGGGCCCGTGATCCTCGTACGGGTACATGAAGAGCGCGGCCGTCTTGCCCTGGCCCAGCAGCGCGTGGAACATGCGGATGGAACTGATCGGATCCGTCCCCTCGTTCTGATCTTCGAGTGAGTGGTACATCAAGAGCGCGCCCGAGAGCTGCGGGGCGTAGAAGAACGGGGACATCTGCTCGTAGACGTCCTGCGCCTGCCAGAAATCCCGCCGCTCGTTCTGGAACCCGTAGGGCGTGAGCGACCGGTTGTACATGCCGTCGCCCGCGATCCCGGCCTTGAACCACGTCGTGTGGACCATGGCGTTCACGGTGCTGAACGCGCCGTAGCTGTGGCCCCAGAGCCCGACCCGATTCGCGTCCAGATAGCCGGCGTCCTTCACGACCTGGATCGTCGCGTAGAGACCGTCCCGCAACTCGTCGACGTAGTGATCGTTCATGGTCCCCTGCGGCCCGAAGACCGGGATCGCCTGGGGCTGGATGACCACGTACCCCTGCGTCGTCCAGATCTCCGGCGACCGCGCGCCGACCGCCGGGAACCGCTCGACGTTCGTGCCCTCGCGCCCCTGATCATACGCCTGCTGCGACGAGACCTCGGTCGGGTAGAACCAGATCAAGCCGGGCAGCTTGGTGCCCTCCTTGTAGTCCGCCGGAAGCGTGACGTCGACCTCGAACTTGAACCCATCGGGGCGCGTCGCCCACAGCCGCTTGCGAATGTCGTGCGTGACCTCGGGCGCGTAGTCGACGTTGTTCGTCAACTTGGTCGCCGCGCTCAGCGGCGAGCCCGCCGTCATGAGATACGAGTCCGACACCATGGTCGGCGACTCGCGCGCCACGATGAACTTGGAATAGTCATCGTCCAACGGCGCCACGAAGGTATCGAACTCGTTCGCCTGCGCGTTGAACAACCGGACCCGCGCGCCCGTCTCGATGTTGACCTTGTCGACCCACGCCCTCGGCCCCTCGGTCTCCCAATTGGCTCCGGCGGAACGGTTGCCGGAGAGAAAGACCGTCGCGTTGTCGGACGCGAGCGCCACGACCGCGCCGCCGTTGGGGCCGCGCTTGGTCGCGATCGCGCCGACTTGCGTCGAATCGGGTCCGCCCCCGCCACCGCCCCGGCCTCCTCGGCCGCCGCCCCCGCCGCCGCCACCACCCCGGCCCCCGCGCCCGCCGCCCGCTCCGCCCCCGGTCAGGGTCGCGTAGCGAATCGGAATGCGCTTGGCCGTATCCGCCATCCGCACCGCATAGACCTGGTTGGCGGAGCTGATAAAGAGCGTTTTCGCATCCGGACTATATACCGCGGCACTGATCGGACTGGAGGTCGAATAGAGCACCGTCGTGTCCTTCGTGCCGTACGGCGGCAACCAGTTCACCAGGTGGCCGGCGCCGCCCGCTCCGCCGCCGCCGAACCCGCCGCCGCCACGGCCGCCGCGCCCGCCACCGGCCCCGCCGCCGCCCGCGCCGCGGCCGCCCGCGCCGCGACCCGCCCCGCGACCATTCGCTCCGTTGGCCGCGGCGGCCCGGCCCGCCGCCGATGTATCAACCGGCGGACGATCGGCCACGAGGTAGAGCATCCCGGGACCCACCGGATTCCAGTACGCGCTCGCGCGGCCGCTGAGCGTCGAATCGACGCGCGTGGTATCCGCGCCCGTCGTGTCGGGACCGCTGCCGAGACGCAGCGGCTGCTTGCCGAGCTCCGCGACGACCTTGCCCGTGTTGTCCCAGAGCTGGGTCAAGGACCCGAAGCTCGAGAACGGCACGATGTAGGAGAACGGCTTGTCGACCAGGGTCACGCGGAAATACTGCCCGTCGGGAGACGGACTCACCGCGCGGATCATCGCGGGCTGGCCGATCTTCTTGATCACGTGCGTCTTGACGTCGATCACCGCGAGCTGGCCCGTCGAGTAGTACTCCAGCAGGTCCTTGTCGTGCGTGTCGAACAGGAGGCTCGGATGGATGCGCTCCTTGTCGTCGACGCCCGGCTCCGTGAGGCGCACGATGGGGCTCGGCGCGACGGCCGGCTCGGGCGGCGCGGGCTTGCGCGGCGTCGGCACCAGCACCGTCACGATGCTCTTCCCGTCCGCCGTCCAATCGAACGTCTGGACGTGCACCGCGTTGAGCGGGGTCGTCGTGATCTGCACCTCTTTCCCCGTCGCGACGTCGATCACGAAGATCTGCGACGAGGTATTCAGGTTCGCGATATAGGCGATGCTCTTGCCGTCCGGCGACCACGTCGCGCCGCTCACCCCGGCGCCCGGCGCCGTCTCGAGCGTATGCGTCTTGCCCGTGGCGGGATCGATCAGCACGATCCCTCTGCCGCCGCGGGTCGTCAGCGCCCGGGCGCGGAAGGCCAGCGTGTCGACCTGCAGTCCGCCGAGATAGATGTGGCCCTTGCCGAAGTCCGTCAGGCTGCCCAGCCCGTCGGTCTGCGTCTTCATGAACCACTTATGATCGGGGCTCGGATTCGTGAACGTGATGTTGTCCGTGCGCGGCGCGGCCACGATGCGCTCGACCACCGCGGGCGGCTTGACGTAGCTCTCCGTCTGGAGGATCTCCTTCGGATTGTAGGCCGCGGCACCGGCGCCTTGCGCGCCCAGCGGCCGGACGCCCGCCATGCCGATCGAGCAGGCGAGGACGAGGGCGCATGACCAGCGCCGCGGTGGGGACGACAGTCGGATCATGGCAAAACTCCACGGAGTGGGGACGACGGCGGAGACGTGCGGTACTTCCCAAGCGGTGTACGATGGCGCGGGACGCGCCGGTCGGCTAGGGGCGGAGCCGGCGGCGCGGCGGGCTAGCGCCCCGCCAGCATCCGGGCCTTGAGCAGCCCCAGCCGCCGGCGCGACGAACCATCCAGCACCGTGTCGCCGACGCGCACCACGAGCCCGCCCAGAATGGCCGGGTTGACGTAGTAATGCGCGATGACCTCCTTCCCGAACGCCTTCGACAAGCGCGTCGCGATCAGCGACCGCTCGGCGTCGTCGGCCGGGCGGGCGACCGTGACCGCGGCGTGCAGCCGGCCCTCGACCACGTCCACGAGATGGTGGTATTCCGCGGCGATGGCGGCCACCAGCATCTGGCGCCGGTGCGTCACCAGCGATTGGAGAAATCGTATGAAGGTGGGCTGGACCTGCCCCCCGCCTTCGAGCGCTTTCCCGATGATCTCGTTCTTGTGCCGGGCGCTGACCTTGGGCGATTCGAGAAACCGGCGCACGCGATCGTCGTCCTGGACGGCGGTCGCCACATCGTCCAGCCAGCGACCCCACCGCTCCAGCTCCTCGCTCACGCGGCCCGTCGCCGAACCGGCGCGGCGGGCGAGTTCGAGCGCCGCCTCCGCGTAATTCCTGGCGATGGAAGCGTCCCGCATCAGGAGGTCACCTCGAGCGACCCGATGGAGGAGAGATAGTTCTCCACGAGCGCCCGGTTCTTCGCCGAATCGAGATTGGCTTCGATCACGCGACCGGCGCCCGCGATGGCCAGATGGATCGCCTCTCGCCGCAACTGGCCGACCGCCTTGTCGCGCTCGCTGGCGATCTCGCGCTGCGCCCGTTCGAGCATGCCCTGCTGCTCCTGGCGCGTCTGCTCGAGCAGGTCGTGGCGCATTTTCTCCGCGACGGCGCGTCCGTCCGCGATGACCTTCTGGGCCTCGCCGCGCGCCGCCTCGAGTTGCGACCGATGCTCCTCCAGGAGTTTCGCCGCAGCCTCGCGGTCGCGCTTCGCGCCCTCGATCGCGTCTTCGAGCGCCTTCTCGCGCGCGGCGACCGAGGCCGTGATCGGCCCGAACGCGTACTTGGACAGGAGCCAGTACGTGATGCCGAAGATGATGAGCGTATACAGCATCACGTTGAACCGCAGGTCGGTCAGCGACCCGTGCTGCGGCTCCGCGGCCTGGGCCAGAGCCGCGGCGGCGGGTGATGCGACCAGAAGAGCGGTGTAGGCGAAGCGGCGCATGAAGAAGGGATGTTGGGGATGAACGACCGGAAAAAACGGGAAGGCGAAGAGCCGTTGCCGCCCGGGCGGCAACGGATCGGTCACGCACCCAGGTTCTTCCAGATCAACAGGCAGAGCACGATCGCGAACAGCGCGACGCCTTCGATCAGCGCGGACAGGATCAGCGCGGCGGTCTGGAGCGAGCCGGCCATCTCCGGCTGGCGCGCCATGCCCTCGGTCATCGAGCCGCCGATGCGGCCGATCCCGATTCCGGCGCCGATGGCCGCGAGGCCCGCGCCGATGCCGGCGCCGAGCATCGCCCACGCGCCTTGATATTGGTGGTTGTATCCCGCGTCAGCCGCGGCTTGCAGGAGTGGCACAATACTCATAGTCGTTCTCCAATCGGTGGTGCGTTGACCGTGCTGCCCCACGCCGCGTCCTGCCGGCGTCGCTCGTCACCGGAACCCGGGTTCCAACGAGCGTCTCCGATCGCTCGATCGGATACGACGTCGCGGGCGGAGCGCTCCCGCGACGAGATCACTACGGTCGTGCCGTACGTGGTGCGTGCGTCGCCGCCGACATCCGGCGATCGGTTAATGGTGGGCCGTCCGGATCTGCCCGATGAACACCGCCGCGAGCAGGGAGAAGATGAAGGCCTGGAGCGCGGCGACCAGCAGCTCGAGCAGCATGATCCCGAGCGCCATCGCCAGCGGCAGCGCCGCGATGAGCCAGCCGAAGGTGATCATCAGGCCGATCAACGCCAGGATCATCACGTGCCCCGCGATCATGTTCGCGAACAACCGGATCGTGAGCGCGAACGGCTTCGTGAATTTTCCAACCAGCTCGATCGGTGTCATGATGATGGTCAGCATCGACTTGAGCGGCACCGCCATGTCGTGCGGCCAGTACACGATCGTGTTGATGTAGCCGGCGCCCAGCGCCCGGATCCCCGCCGTCTCGATCACGACGAAGGTGATCGCCGCGAGGCCGCCCGTGACCGCGAGATTGCCGGTGGGGGTGCCTCCGTAGGGGATGAGGCCGAGCGCGTTGCAGAAGACGATGAAGAAGAAGAGGGACAGGACGAACGGGAGGTATCGCTCGCCCCCGTGGCCGCCGAGCGCCGGGAGGAAGATCTCGTTCCGGAGATAGAGGATCACGGCCTCGAGTCCCGCGGCGCGCCCCCGGGGCCGGCCGACTTCGCGCTCGGATCGCGAGTGGGCGGCCGCCGTCCCGATCAAAAAGACGAGGCAGAGGAGGGCCGCGATGGCCATATAGAACACGTGGCGGGTGGGACCGAGATCGTAGACCGACCCGCCGATCGTCACGTTCCAGGTCGGAAGCGTGAAGGCGCAGCTCCACTCGGACCAGCCCTTGAGGCACGGGAACTCCACTTCCTTGGAGTCCGTGATGTGGGGCATGATGATGTCGGCCTGTTCGAGCGCGGGCGTGTGCTCCGCCGGCGCGGCAGCCGCCTGAGCTCCCGCCTGAGCCGCTCCCTGAGTCGCGGGCTGAACCGCGGGCGCATCCTGGGCACGAAGGGCACCCGAGACGGGCGCGAGGGGGGCTGATACGATGCCCAGGGCCGCGGCAAGGGCGGCGCCAGCCAGCCACGGTGGGAGCGAACGGAATCTCATATCCGGAGGAAGAGCGGTTCGATCAAACTCGACAGCAAGAAGAAGATGGCCATACTGAGGAGCGCGGCGGTCGCGGGCACGGCGATGACCGTTCCGATCAACACCGCGTACGCGATGATGGTCCCCATGCGGATGATGGCGCTCAACCCCGCGCCGGCCATGACGTTGCGCGCGCCCATCCGCCTGACGATCAAGAACGCTCCCAACTGAACGACGAGCACAATCACCCCGCTGACCCGGATCGCCAGGGCGTCGCGAGGGCCGTGAAACGGGTAGCCGAGCACGACCCCGACCACCACCAGCAACGCGGCCGTTGCCCCGAGAAAGGCCGCGGCGCCTTTCATCGCTTGCGCGGGTCGCGACCGCTCGCCGCCATCAAGCGCCGGTACATCGAGTAGAACCCTCCGGCCCCGCCCAGGAGCACCCCCAGGACGAGCAACCAGGGGGAAGTGCCGAGCTTGCCGTCGACCCAATTGCCGAGGTAGGCAAAGACCAGAATGGTGAGGGCGAACTGGATGCCGACCCCGGCAAACGCGGCTCCGGAGAGGGTCCGCCCGCCCAGGGTCGACCGGCCCTGCGGGTCGTGTGGCGGAGTCCGCGGCGTCCCGCCGGAACCCCCGGGTTCGTCCTTCATTCCGGGCGAGAATTTAGGAGCTTGTGAAATTTTTCGCAAGCAAAGGAACGGGACCTGCCCGCGCCCGGCCGATACTCACCACCAGGCGCGCCGGCACGTCCGAACTTCAGGTTACCCACAATCGCCAGAATTTATCCACGGAATCCAAGTCGCTGTGGCCTCGTCACTTTGCATGTTACCCTTCATGTTGACTATTCGTCCGATGGTTGATAAGTTCGCAACCGCACGATTTGTGAGCAGCCGAGCCTCACGGACCTCGTGCCTCCCGCCATTTGCAGCGTGTGCCGGCGCATGAACACTCGTTGGATCGTCTCGTCCTGCATCATGGCCGCACTCGTGTTCGCGTGCGGACCGCGGTCGCGTACCGCCGCCGTGCCCGCGCCCGCCGTGAGCGGACTCGCCACCGCCGAGGGCTCCACCGCCGCGATGATCACCGCCGCACCAGCGGAATCAAATGATGAAACGATCACCAGCCAATTCGACGTCGCCGCGGTGAAGGGCCGCGTCGAGTTCGCCCTCGGCGTCACCAATGCCGGCAAAAAGCGCGTCGAGGTCAATTTCGCGGGCGGGCAGCGGTACGACTTCGTCGTCCTCGACTCCCTGGGCCGCGAAGTCTGGCGGTGGGGGTCCGGCCGCCTCTTCACGCAGTCGGTCCAGAACAAACTCCTCGGCGGCGGCGACTCCATGCGGATCGACGAACGGTGGACGACGGCCCGCCCCGGCAAGTACGTGGCGATCGCGACGCTCAAGAGCACGAACTTCCCCGTGGAACGCCGGGTCGAGTTCGAGCTGCGATAGCGGCCGTCCTTCCGCCGCTCGTGCGCCGCGCTGCCCGTGCCGTCGGTGTCCTCCTTGCCGGTGCGCTGACCGCCTGCGGGTCCGTGGCCCGCATCATCCCGCCCCTGCTCCCACCGCCGGATACGCAGGCGCCGCTGGCGCCCGACGACCAACGGTATCAGGTCGAGATGGTGTACGCGGCGCTCCTGTGGGCCGCGGACAACACGCCGACCCATCCGATCGTGTACCTCCCGCGAGACCCGTCGCAGATGACCGGCTCGGCGATCAAGGCCCGGGAGGCCGAGACGCTCACCAAGCGGCTTCGTCAAGACGCCAACCTGGAGCCCGCCCCCTCGGGCGACCTCAACCTGGCCTGCACGGATCAAGGGGGCGTCCAGAACTGCCACTACGCTCCCTATCAGGCGATCGTCTATCCCGAAGGACAAGTGATCACCGGAACGACCGGCCACGCGCGGATTCGCGTGTCGTACAACGCGAGCGCGGCGGAGGTCGCCGCGGCGGCGGCGGCGGGCGCGGCCGGCGGCGGCGGAACGCCGGGACGCCGTGGGATCATCGACCGGGAGTATTGCCTGTCGCTCACCCGCGTCGGTGACCGCTGGACGGTCGCGGACGCGGTGCTCGGCACACAGGCCGCGCCCATCGCGCTCGGCGCGTGCGCCAAGCTTGGCAGGTAACGGGCGACCGATCGAGTCACGTCCCCTACCTATATAGTCCGATATAGTCCGAAAACAGGCAAGAACTGGCATACGATTTCGAAGATCGTCGGCCTCGCGCGCGACGACCCAGGTTGCGCCGGGCCACGTCGGCCAGATTGCGGCCAGGTGATCGGGCGGTGCGGCCAGATGGCTGGGAAGCGCGGCCAGATGGCTGGCAAGTGCGGCCAGATAGCTGGGAAGCGCGGCCAGATGGCAGGGAAGCGCGGCCAGATAGCTGGGAAGCGCGGCCAGATGCCAGGGAAGCGCGGCCAGATCGCAGGGAAGCGCGGCCAGATGGCAGGGAAGCGTGGCCAGATAGCTGGGAAGCGCGGCCAGATAGCTGGTAAGCGCGGCCAGATAGCTGGGAAGCGCGGCCAGATAGCTGGTAAGCGCGGCCAGATGCCAGGGAGGCCCGACCAGGCGACGGGGCAACGCCGCCACTTGCTCGGGCATGGCGGCCAGATGATCGGCCAGCGCCGCCAGTTCATCGGGAGGGACCGCCACTTGGTCGGCCAGCGCGGCCAGTTCATCGGAATGGGCCGCCACTTGATCGGCCAGCGCCGCCAGTTCTTAGGGATGGCCCGCCAGCCCATCGGCCTGACCCGACGGTCCGTTGGGATGCCCCAAAAGGGGCGCGGACCGCTGGAACCCAGGTAACTTTTCTAGCGCGACGCCCGCCGACGAGCGGCATCGCCCGCACCGATCGACTGACGCGCGCGCCGCTCGCCTGACCGTCGCTCGACACCGAGGAAGACCTCTTTCGCCATGAGCAAGCTCGCACCGTCCGCGCGGACCACCGTCAAACGCAAGCCCGATCGTGCGCGCTACGACCGCGAGACGATCTACGCCATTCTCGATCAGGCATTCGTGTGCGCGATCGGCATCGTCGCGGACGGTCTCCCGGTCGTCGTCCCGACCAACTACGTCCGCGTCGGCGATCGGCTGTTGCTGCACGGCTCGACGGCGAGCCGGCTCATGCGAACGCTGGCGGGCGGCGCACCGTGCTGCGTCAGCGTCACGCTCCTCGACGGTATCGTGTTCGCCCCCACCGCCACCGGCCACTCGGTGAACTACCGGTCCGTGGTCGTGATGGGAACGGCGCGGGTCATCGAGTCGCCGGAGGCCAAGCTCGCGGCGATGCGGGACTTCGTGGAGTATGTGAATCGCGGCCGTTGGGCCGCGGTGAGACCGCCAACGGACCAGGAACTCAAGGCGACGATGGTCGTCGAGCTCCCGCTCGTCGAGGCCTCGGCGAAGGTGCGCACGGGATTCGCGGTGGACGACGACGAGGCGTACGGCTCGGCCTGGACCGGCGTGCTGCCGTTCGCCTGGACGCCCGGCGCGCCGGTGCGCGATCCGCGGGGCAACGCCGAGGCGCCGGTTCCGGACAACATCAGCCGGTACGTTCGGCCGCAGTAGCAGGGCTGCGCGGCGGACAGCGACGTGGCGAATCAGATCTCGTGATCGACCCGGCCCGGGCCGGCGTGAGCCACGTCAGCAACGAGTCGAGGAAGTGCTCAACATCGTCAATCGTGTCTCGGCAGATGAGCCGCAGCTCTTCCTCACCGACGGCTCGATCCGAACGCTTCAGGATCAGGTCCGGCTTGACGCAGATCCGCCGCGCGCTAGCATTCCCCTAGCTGGTTATGCCTAGCTAGGAGAGTATGATGGCCCCGGCAAAGAAGAACGACATCCTGCAGGGCACCCTCGCGCTGCTCGTGCTGCAGACGCTCGCCAGTCGTGGCCCCACCCACGGGTACGCCATCACAAAGCACATTCAGGTCGCCTCGGCCGAGTTGCTGCGGGTTGAGGAAGGCTCGCTGTATCCGGCGCTCCACCGCATGGCGCAGGATGGGCTCATCAAGGCGAAATGGGGGACCACGGAAAGGAACCGCGACGCGCTCTTCTATTCCCTCACCGTGGCCGGGCGCCGGCAACTCGCGCGGGAACACGAGAGTTGGGCCCGACTCACCGAGGGCGTGGGTCGCGTCCTGGCGTACGCCTGAGAACCACCTTCCCCCGAGGAGGCGCCGATGGCCTGGTATCATCGTCTGCTGAACGGGTTTCGTGCGGAGCGCGCGGCACGGGACATCGATCGCGAGATGGCATTCCATCTGGCTGAGCGCGCCGACGAGCTCCAGGCCAGCGGGATGCCGTCGCGCGACGCGATGCTCGAAGCCCGGCGCCGCTTCGGCAATCGGGCGATCCTGGGCGCACAGGCGCGGGAGATCGACATCGCCGACTGGGTGGCGTCGACGCTCGCCGACACCCGCTATGCCCTCCGCGCCCTCCGCGCCAACCCGGGATTCACATGCGTCGCCATCCTGTCGCTGGCGTTCGGCATCGGCATCAACACCGCGATCTTCAGCCTCACCGACGCGCTCTTGCTCAAGACCCTCCCGGTGAGTCACCCCGAGCAGCTGCTGCACGTCTACATGGACAGCGTCGGCAACGACGACGTCTTCACCTATCCGCTCTGGGAGCAAATCCGTGACCAGTCGGCGGGCTGGGCCGGCGCGATCGCCCATGCCACGACCTCCTTCGACCTCGCCAACGGCGGCGTTGAGCGACGCGTCGATGGGGCTTGGGTGAACGGCGATTTCTTCACAGTGCTCGGCGTGCGCCCAGTCGCGGGGCGCCTGTTCTCTCGGCTGGACGATCAGCGCGGATGTGCCCCCTCAGCGGTGGTCAGCGAGGCGTTCGCCGACCGGGAGCTCGGCGGCGCCGCGCACGCGGTGGGTGCGACGCTGTCACTCAACGGCCACCCCTTTCCCATCATCGGCGTGTCCGACGGGCGCTTTCTCGACATCGAGATCGGCCGCGCGGCGAACGTCTTCGTCCCGCTCTGCGCGCAAGCCATCATCAACGCGCGCGGCCCAGCCATTCTCGACGCGCGCAGTCGATGGTATCTCGACCTCTTCCTCCGGCCCCAGCCGGGAGTGTCCCGCGCGCAGGTCGCGGCTCGGCTCGCGACGATCGCGCCGAGGGTGTTCGCGGCGACCGTTCCGGCCAATTTCTCGACCGCGGATCAGAAGGAGTATCTCGCCCAGCGGCTGGGGGTGGTGCCGGCGGCCACGGGATTGTCCGATATGCGAGCGACCTATCGGCTCGCACTCGTGACGTTGCTGTCGATCGTGGTGGTCGTGCTGATCGTCGCCTGCATGAACCTCGCGAACCTGCTGCTGGCGCGCGCGGCCGCGCGGCGCCGGGAGATCGCGATCCGCCTCGCCATCGGGGCGAGCCGCGCGCGCCTGCTCCGCCAGTTGTTGACCGAGAGCCTCCTGCTGGCCGGCGCCGGCACGGCCGCGGGTGTCGTCTTCGCGCGGTGGGCGAGCCGACTCCTCGTCGGGTTCCTCTCGACCACGAACACGCCCGTGTCGTTCGACCTCTCGCCCGACTGGAGAGTCCTGACGTTCACGATCGTCATCGCAGCCGCATCGGTCGCGCTCTTCGGAATCCTGCCCGCACTGCACGCGACTCGTGTCGACGCCCAATCGGCGATCCGGGTTGGAGGGCGCGGCGTCACCGGCGACACGCGGCGGCGGCTAGGGTCCGCGCTCGTGGTTGGTCAGGTGGCGCTGTCGCTCGCGCTGCTGTCCAGCGCCGGGTTGCTGCTGGGCAGTTTCCGCAAGTTGCTGACGGTCGACATGGGCTTTCGTCATTCAGGCGTGGTGATCGCCCAGATGGATTTCCGGAGCGCGCACTATGCGCCGGACGCGCTGCTCCGCGTCAATCGCGACCTGCTCGCCCGGCTCCGTGCCGCGCCGGGCGTGGCGTCCGCGAGTGCGTCGTGGAACGTTCCCATCAGCGACGCGGCGTGGGACGAGTGGGTGGCGATCGACGGCGACGCTCCCGGCAAGGGGCCCCACGCCGTCGCGTACATGAACAGCGTCAGCGAGGGCTACTTCGCGACGCTCGGCACCGCGCTGCTGCGGGGGCGCGACATCACGGCGGCCGACATCGATCAGGGGCGACGCGTGGCGGTCGTGAACCAGACCATGGCACTTCGATTCTTCAAGACGGACGATCCCGTCGGTCGCACGTTCCGGCTCCAGGCAGGAGACACGCTCACTCCGCCCTGGGAAGTGGTTGGCGTGGTACACGACGCCACCTACCGGACGCTTAGTGAAGCGACGCTCCCCACGGCGTACTTGCCGTTGGGCGAGGGCGGAGTGGGGCTGGACGTCACGATGTTCGCGCTCACCGGAACGTCCGACGCCGGCGCACTCTTCTCGATCGCGCGCGCGGCGTCAGCCGCCGTCAATCCCGCGATCTCCTTGCGCGTGACCACGTTCGACCAGCGGCTCTCCGACTCGTTGGCGCGCCCGCGGCTGCTCGCGCTCCTTTCCACCTTCTTCGGCGCGCTGGCGCTTCTGCTCGCCGTGATCGGCCTCTATGGGACGATGTCCTACAACATCGCGCGGCGCAGCAACGAGATCGGCATCCGGATGGCGCTCGGCGCCGCGAAGGGTCAGGTGTTGCGCGCAGTTGCGCGCGACGCGGCCATTCTCATCGCGATCGGCATTGCCGTGGGCGCCGGACTCGCCGTCGCGAGCACACGATTCGTGCGCACGCTCCTCTATGGCCTCTCTCCGACCGATCCGTCGACCTTCGCGGCCGCCTCGCTCCTACTGGGACTCGTGGCCATGGCCGCGGCGCTCGTCCCTGCGGTCCGCGCGTCACGGGTCAACCCCGTAGACGCCCTGCGTGAGGAGTAGCGGTACGAAATTGGGAATGGGGTACGCCCGCCTCGATGCCTGCGACACCCTCGACGAAAGATGTGGTCGAGATCGTTTGGCCGCGCGTCCTTTCACGTCGTGAATGATTGTCATTCATACCATGGATGCTCCCCTCCCAGGTCTCGTCACCAATGGAAACACGCCCAGTTCGGCCGTCGAGGTGAACCATTCGCCTCCGAGGACATCATGCGCGACGCCTGGGGAACCGCTCGGCGTGGAGTCGGAGCCGCTGACGCCGGCGTGAGTGTCGCCCACACGCCGGCGCCCCGGACGGCGGCGAGTGCTGGCCGTCACTCGGATCTCGCGAGACGGAAGCCGATGCTGAGGTTGAACCGCAGCGCCGGCGAGGGGCGCACGGAGGCGGCCGAGCGCAGGTACGCCGCGTCGTCGTCGAAGGAGCCGCCACGCAACACCCGACACGTGCAGTCGCCTCCTTGCGACGGCCCACCGGGATCCGTGACCGGCGAGGACGAGTACGGACCGTACCAGTCGGCGACCCATTCGAAGACGTCCACGGCCATCCAACTCCGGAGCGTCACCGTGCCGGCCGTTCCGCGATCGCCGGTCGCCTCGGTGCGGGCGGCGAACTCCCATTCGGCTTCGGTGGGCAGCCGGTACTTCTGCGTCGGTGAGAGTTTGTTCAATGCGTCGAGGAACGCGCGCACCTGATCGAAACTGACGTTGTCGACGGGGCACGCCGCGCATTGCCGGTGCACGCTGGGATTCGTCCCCATCACGGCCTGCCACTGGGACTGGGTCACGAGATAGCGCTGCATCCAGTAGTCCCGCGTCAGCGTCACGGTGTGGACGGGGCGCTCGGCGGCGGTCGCCTTCGCGGACCCCATTGAGAACGACCCCGGCCGGACGTGGACGAAGTCGGAGCTCGTGAACGGGTCCCTCGGAGTCGTCGTCTGGCCGGAGAGCGAGGCGGCACAACCGAGCAGGACGATCAAGCGCCCGCTGACGGTCATGCGGGCTCGCGACGCAGACGGTAGAGACAGTGCGCGGGGAGCCGCTTGGGGATCGTGAGTACCACCTGGCGGTGCGGCACCAGCGCGAGCAGCGTGTCCTCGAGGGTTCCGCGATCGGCAGGTGCTCACGCGGCCCCGAGGAGCGTCTCCGCCAGTTCCTTGATCCCGACCACCTCCGTGTCCGCCGTCGCGGGATACCGGTCGGCGCCGGAATAGACGAGGAACCGGCGGTCGGGCTTGATGTCCTCGCAAGCCTGGTGGAAGCCCTTTTCAGGACGGGCGGTCAGCCCCCGCTTGATCTCGATCGCCCAGCGTCCGTGCTTCGGGATGTCGAGCACGAGATCGATCTCCGCCCCCCCTGCCGAGCGATAGAAGCTCGCCTCGGTGCGGGCGGGAGCCGCTGCCAGGAGGTTCTCGATCACGAATCCCTCCCAGCTCGCGCCAACGACCGGGTGCCCGGCCAGCTCGTTGTGGTCCTCGATGCCGAGCAGTGCGTGGGTGAGGCCGCTGTCGCGCACATAGACCTTCGGTGACTTCACGAGCCGTTTGCCCGTGTTCGCGTGGAACGGCTGGAGCCGGCGAACGAGGAGGAGATCGACGAGCAGGTCGATGTAGCGCGTGACGGTGGGCGAGCTGATGGCGAGGCCGGCCGCCAGCCGGGACGCGTTGAGCATGGTTCCCTGGCTGTGAGCGAGCATCGTCCAGAGCCGGCCGAGCGTCTCGGCCGGCAGGCGCGGCCCGAACTGCGGAACGTCGCGCTCGAGATAGGTGCGGATGAAGTCCCTCCGGATGGCCAGACTCTCGGGGTCCGTCCGGGCAAGGAAACTGTCCGGGAACCCTCCCCGCAGCCACAGGGCCGAGCGATCCGCCGCCGTGGTTCCGGCCTCAAGGACGTCAAACGGCCCGAGGTCGATATAGGCGATGCGGCCGGCGAGCGTCTCTCCCGACTGGCGGAGGAGATCGATCGCGGCGGAGCCCAGCACGAGGAACCGGCCGTGTCTCCGTCCGCTGCGGCGTCCTTCGTCGATGAGCCCGCGCAGGGTCAGGAACAATTCGGGCACCCGGTGAATCTCATCGAGGATCACCAGCCGGTCCTCGTAATTGCGCAGGAAGAGCGCCGGCTCGGCGAGCTTGGCGCGGTCCTCGGGCGCTTCGAGGTCCAGGTATAGGGCGCCCTCCGCTTCGCCCAGGTTCCTTGCAAGGGTGGTTTTCCCGACCTGCCGCGGCCCGATCAGGCCCACGGCGGCCTGGCGGTCCAGGGCGTCCTGGACGAGCTTGGTGGCGCGACGCGCGATCATCCAAGCAAATTTAACGTGAGATATTAAATTTGCAACGATAGATGGGGCGCCTCCCAGGAGCCTTATATCGCGGCGGCCGCCTCCCACCACCAAGCCGAAGGGTCAGCAAGCGGAGCGCATGATCCGGGCGCCCGGGGGCTACCGCGCCTACGTCCCGGAGCTGCTGCCTCCGCGCATCGCATGGGACGACTCGCTGACTACACCCTCGACCGTGGATCGCGCGATCGGCCGGTTCGCGGGCGAAGTTCGACGACTGCCCAACCCGCATGGACGCGGGCGATCGACCTGTCGCCCTCCTTCACTCACAACATGAACGCGATGTCGATCGTTCGCGTCCGATCCGCGGCAGTGACGTCCGCGTCCGCGTGCTGCCACAGACCCACGGACTTCAGGACGCCAAAGTGCTATTCGTCAAAGACGCGGCTGAAGAAATTCCTCAGCGTCAGCACGAAGGGTTCCATCGCCCCGGCGGGGTGCCATCGGAGCACGTCTGTGAGGATGTCCGGGCGCTCGTCGTCGGGCTGCCACCGCTCGAAGCGGCGGCCCGGCAGATCGACGATCCAGTACTCCTCGACGTTCCGCTGGTAGTGCCGCCGTTTAGTCACGCGATCGTGGCGAAGGCTCGACGGCGACAACACCTCGCACGCGACCAGCAGCGTTCGCGCCGGCAACTCCGTTCGGATCCGGCGCAACTCCGGCATCGGAACGACGAAGACGTCGGGTTCTGAGAGAAACTCAGGCTCCACCTCGACGTCGAACGGGGCGAAGAGCACCGAGCCAACCGGGTTTGCCCGCAAGTACACGTGCAATGCGAACGCAAGCTCACGGACCGCGATCTGATGCAGACCCCTCGGCGAAGGAGTCACAAGCAGTTCCCCGTCCACGAGCTCGTAGCGCGGCGCGGCGAACGGGCTGGCGGCCCGCAACGCGCGCACCTCGGCTGCGGTCCATCGGCGGCTGACGGCAGGCATACCCATAGTTTGGTCGGCTCAGCGAAATGAGCGCAAGGGGTTCACGCACCATCATAGACAGCACACCCTCGACAACCATCACTATTTCATTTCGCATCCTACGCTTTCGGCCGGATCGCGAGCAACCACTCCGATCAACGCGTCGAATCAACGCGCCGCGTGGTTCAGTGCGATTGCTGGCAGAGGACGCGGAGCATCTGTTCGGCCGTGAGGATTTCACCACGGACGGTCAGCGCCTCTTCTTCACGCTCGCCGCGTGGACGAGCACCGTCTGGGTGCTGGACCTGACGCACTGACTCATGGAGGCGCCCGTCGCCTGTGATCCGCCAAGGTCAACTGCCAAAGGTCAGCTGACAGGGCGGGCCGCCAAGGTCAGCGGCCACCGCGAAGCCGATGCCACTTGCTCCAGATCCGGTCGAACAGGTCCGGAAGGTCGAGGACCAGCGGTGCCGCGGCTCCCGGTGCCTGCCATTCGAGCGCGGACCGGAGCACTGCCGGTGTCTTCCGACGTGGCGTCCACCGCTCGATGGTCCGGGCGTCCAGGTCTGCCACCCAATACTCAGGGACGCCGACCCGCACGTAGAACTTCCGCTTTGTCACACGATCGGATCGGATACTGCTCGGTGAAATTACCTCGAGCGCGACGAGGAGCGACCGCACGTCGCCCCACGTGAACGGTTGGCCGTGATGCGGCCCGCGTGCCGGTGCCGCGACGAAGACGTCGGGCTGCGTGATCTTCCCCTCTTCGAGCTCCAAGTCGGCTGGAGAGATGAGCGTGACTCCCACACCCTCGGCGTCAACGTACGGGGAGAGCGCAGCCCACAGCTCGGTCACCGCGATCTGATGTAGCGTCCCCGGCGCCGGAGTCACGATCAGGTCGCCGTCGATGAGCTCGTACCGCGGCCAGGCGCGCGTCTCATCCATGAGCGCCCGTACCTCGGGGGCGGTCCAACGGCGGCGAATGGCGGGCATGGCCATAGTCTGCTCGGCGGCAAGTGGAGAACGCAAGGGCGCATGCCGGAGCATAGGGGCGGAGCCGATCGAGAGCGTCATCATTCGAATGCACCCAACCCAAAGGTGACGAGGGCCGGGCGTTCGACTCGCCGGCCAGGAGTGCCGCGGCGTATTGGCGTGCGTCGGTGCCGCCGTCGGGCGCGGGGGCTCAGCGCGCGACATCGATCGGCAAGATGGGGTTTCGGTGTGCGCGGGGGATGCCGTTGCTGCGATCGCGCTCTGTGGTCATGCCGTCGTGATGGCAGTGCGCCTATGCAGCCCCCTCGGCGCCATCTCCAGCCGTCTTGACGATCAGCGCGGGTGCAACGAGTCGATCAGCGCGGCGCGGCAAGTGTCGGCTGAACTCTACTCTGCGCCATGCCGAACCAGTGATCGGGCCCCGACGACGACATCGTGCGTGCGACCTCCTACGGCACCGCGCGCAACGCCCGCACCATCCGTCGCGTCGTGCCCCCGAGGGCGACGAACTCTTGCTTCGCATACCACAGGGCAAGGGCCTCGGTCTTGGCGTCGACCGCCAGAAACGCGCCCCCGACAACCGAGGCCTCGCGCTTGGCGATCTGCGCGGCCCGGACAACGAGGGCCTCTCCAACCCCCTGGCGCTGGAGGCGTGAATCGACTCCGAGTCGTCCGAGAAGAAAGCCCCCGATGGAAGGATATGGCGCCGCCCCAACGCCCAGCTGCTCGAGGAGCGCCGGCT
>Ga0335085_10005189_pt1 | contig 21137 bp, 15 predicted proteins | sample Lox_Sample_45_FD_206712 | JGI IMG/M metagenome (GOLD analysis project Ga0335085, IMG submission 206712) | Soil microbial communities from Loxahatchee National Wildlife Refuge, Florida, United States - Lox_Sample_4.5 | ecosystem: Environmental > Terrestrial > Soil > Wetlands | place: USA...
GGCCGCCACCGGCCCGACCGGTCCGTCGGGCGCGCCCGGCAGGAACCCGGCCAGGTGCGACCGGACCGCCACGGGGCCGACGCCGGGACCGCCGCCGCCGTGCGGGATGCAGAACGTCTTGTGCAGGTTGAGGTGGGAGACATCCGCGCCGAACGAGGCCGGGGTGGCCAGTCCCACCAGCGCGTTGAGGTTCGCCCCGTCGATGTAGACCTGGCCGCCCGCGGCGTGCACGGCGTCGCACACCTGGCTGACGGTCTGTTCGTACACGCCGCTCGTAGACGGGTAGGTCAGCATGATCGCGGCGACCTGGCCCGCGTGCGCGTCCAGCTTGGCCCGCAGGTCGCCCAGGTCGATCGCGCCGTCGGAACCGCACTTGACCACGGCCACGCGCAGCCCGGCGAGCACCGCGCTGGCCGCGTTCGTCCCGTGCGCCGAATCGGGGATCAGGCAGATCGTGCGGTCCGGTTCCTGCCGGGACCGGTGGTAGGCGCGGATGGCCAGCAGGCCGGCGAGCTCACCCTGGGAGCCGGCGTTCGGCTGCAGGGACACCGCGTCGTACCCGGTGATCTGCGCCAGCGCCGCCTCCAGGCGGGTGATCAGCTCCAGGTAGCCGCCGGCCTGCTCCGGCGGCGCGAACGGGTGCAGGGCCGCGAACCCGGGCCAGCTGATCGGCTCCATCTCCGCCGCCGCGTTCAGCTTCATCGTGCACGAGCCGAGCGGGATCATGGACCGGTCGAGGGCGATGTCGGAGTCGGCGAGGCGGCGCAGGTAGCGCAGCATCGACGTCTCGCTGCGGTGGGAGTGGAACACCGGGTGGGTGAGGAACTCATCGGTCCGGCGCAGCGCCGCGGGCAGGACGCCCAGCGGGTCCGGCGGGCCGGCGGCCAGGTTCACGCCGGCGGGCGGGCGGCCGAGCAGCGCGGCGGCCACGTCCCGCAGCGCCTCGTCGGTGGTGGTCTCGTCGCAGGCGATCTGGACCGCGCCGCCGGCGGCCAGGTACAGGTTGTAGCCCGCGTCGCGGGCCCGGGCCACCGCCGCGGCGGCGGTCCCGGCACCCTCGGGCGGGACGACGCGGATCGTGTCGAAGAAGTCCCCATCCGGGCTCGTTCGGCATCCGTGCGCCCGCAGGGTCGCGGCGAGAACCGCGGCGCTGCGGTGCACGCCGGCGGCGATGGCGGCCAGGCCGTCCGGGCCGTGGTAGGCCGCGTACATCGCGGCGAGCACGGCGGGCAGCACCTGCGCGGTGCAGATGTTGCTGGTCGCCTTCTCCCGGCGGATGTGCTGTTCCCGCGCCTGCAGCGCGAGCCGGTAGGCGGGCCTGCCGTCGGCGTCGACCGAGACGCCGACGATGCGGCCGGGAAGCTGGCGGCGCAGCGTGTCGCGGACCGCGATGTAGCCGGCGTGCGGCCCGCCGAAGCTCAGCGGCAGCCCGAACCGCTGGGTGCTGCCGACCGCGATGTCCGCGCCCAGCTCCCCCGGAGGCGTGAGCAGGGTGAGCGCGAGCAGGTCGGCGGCGACCGCGGCCAGCGCCCCGCGCTGGTGCGCCGCCGCGATGGCCGGGGCCGGGTCGCGCACGGCACCGGACGCGCCCGGGTACTGCAGCAGCACCCCGAACAGCGCCCCGTCCGGCTGGGCGGCGATCGCCTCGGGGCTGACGGCGGTGACGACGAGCTCGATGCCGAGCGGTTCGGCCCGGGTGCGCAGCACGGCGAGGGTCTGCGGCAGGCAGTCGGCGTCGGCGAGGAAGATGTGGCCCTTCCCGGCCGCGCGGCGGGCCAGCGTCATGGCCTCGGCGGCGGCGGTCGCCTCGTCCAGCAGCGACGCCCCGGCCACCGGCAGCGCCGTCAGGCTGGAGATCATCGTCTGGAAGTTCAGCAGCGCCTCCAGCCGCCCCTGGGAGATTTCCGGCTGGTAGGGCGTGTAGGCGGTGTACCAGCCCGGGTTCTCCAGGACGTTCCGGCGGATCACGGCCGGGGTGACGGTGCCGTAGTAGCCGAGCCCGATCATCGGGGTGAGCACCTGGTTGCGCTCGGCGAGCCGGCGCAGCTCGGCGAGGGCGGCCGCCTCGGTCAGCGCCGGGGGCAGGCGCAGCGGCGCGGCGGACGCGGAGACGGGCAGGGCGGCCTCGGTGAGCTCGTCCAGGGACCCGTACCCGATGGCCGAGAGCATCCGCTGCTGCTCGTCCGCGGACGGCCCGATATGACGCCGAGCAAATTCCATCCAGGAGCCTCCTGAGCTGCCGGTCAGTTAGGCGGCCTGCTCCCGGCGGCGAAGCCGCCCTCCCCGGGGGTCCGGGGGGTCGTCCCCCCGGGCTGGCACAGCGGTCCGGGGGTCGTCCCCCCGGGCTGGCACAGCGGGCCCCGGCGAAGGTGGCTAGCCACCGGGCAGCATCAGCCGCCTCGGCTCCCCCTCTGTTGCCTCACGCTGAGCGCTGACTTCAGAGCTGCCTGTCCCGTCCGGTCCTGGCGCCTGAGAGGTTCCGGGGAACGTTGCCCCTTCGGCGCCCCGCGCTGGCCGCGCGAGGACTCTCCCGGATGGTGTCAATGGCAGGTATGAGTGTACCTAAGAAGATTGCCGGCCTGGGGAGGCTAACCCGTCCGCTGGGCTCTGCGGCGGGACAACTCGTCCTGGCCGACCGTCAGCAGGCCGTCTTCGGCGCGGACGGCGGGGAGCTCGGCGAGGTTGCCCTCGACCTCCTGCCAGACCCGCCCGAGCGCGATGCCGAACACGCCCTGGCCGCCCTGCAGCAGGTCGACCACCTCGTCGGGCGAGGTGCACTCGTACACGCTGACCCCGTCGCTCATCAGGGTGACCTGGGCCAGGTCGCTGGTCCCCCGATCGCGCAGGTGGTGCACTGCGGCGCGGATCTGCTGCAGCGAGATGCCCGTGTCGAGCAGCCGCTTCACGACCTTGAGGACCAGGATGTCGCGGAAGCTGTAGAGCCGCTGCGACCCGGAGCCGTGCGCCCCGCGTACGCTCGGCTCGACGAGACCCGTGCGCGCCCAGTAGTCGAGCTGCCGGTAGGTGATGCCCGCCGCGGAGCACGCGGTCGGCCCCCGGTAGCCGGTGTCGGCCGCGTCGGCGTCAGCAGGGCCGACACCGGCGCCCAGGCCGTGCCCGGACTCGCTGCGACCAGGGTCGTTACCCACGTCATCGGCCTCGAACAGCGTGCCCTGCTCCTCGGCGTTCGGGACTCCCGCCCGGCGACTACCGGCCGGCTTATCGCCGTCCGTGGATCCCGCGCCCCTGGTTCCCGCCACGCCCACCTCCATCGCGAGCTGACCACCCTGGGTACTCGCTTCGAACCGTAAGCCGACCAGCTCATGGCGTCAACGATCCCACCCGGCGCGCCGCGACATTCCGTTTAAGTCACGCATACCAGGCCGGGGCGAGCGCTCTCCGGCCGGGTGCCCTGACTTCGCCATCTGGGGTAACTGTGTCCGCTACGCGGCTGCGTAAACGTACAGTGACCGCTCAGGTGGCGCGGCCGAAGTCTTCCGGGGAGATGGTGTCGAGAAACTCCCGGAACTTTTCGACCTCGTCCTCCTGCTCGTCAGGGATGGCCACGCCGGCCTCGTCGAGGATCTCCTCGGCCGCGAAGATCGATGCGCCGGTGCGCAGGGCCAGCGCGATCGAGTCCGAGGGCCGGGCGCTGACCTCGGCCCCGTTGGAGAAGACCAGATCGGCGTAGAAGATCCCGTCCCGCAGGGCGGTGATGTTCACTGTGCGCAGCTGGACGTTCAGCACGTCGAGCACGTCACGGAACAGATCGTGCGTCAGCGGCCGCGGGGACACCATCCCCTGCTGGGCGAACGCGATGGCCGTCGCCTCGACGGCGCCGATCCAGATGGGCAAGTATCGGTCGCCCTGCGTCTCCTTGAGCAGGACGATAGGGCTGTTCGATGGCATCTCGACCCGGACGCCGACGACCTCCATCTGCCGCACTACAGCTCCATCCTCACGTGCTGCTGGCACACCATCGTTGGCCGGCCACTCCCTTTGTCAAGGTACACCCGCTATCGGCCCGACGCGGAGCGCAACCCGCCCCCTACGCCGTCGGCGCGCGGTGCCGGGGCGGTGACCGGGGGAGCGGGCACCCCGCCCGCCAGGCCCGCTTCGTCGAGGGCGGATTCGACCAGCGCGGCGTGCAGCCAGAGCGTCAGCGTGGCGATCTGCCAGGCGTCCCGAGCGGCGGAGGCCCGCGCGCCGGGACCGCGCTGCCGCAGCTGCGGCGTGACGAGCTGCTCGACCAGTGAGATGTCCCGGTCGGCCGAGGCCTTGACCCCGCGCAGGTGCCGGGCGCCGACGCCGAACCGGGCCAGCGCGGCCGCGGCCCGGGCCACCTCGAGGGCGTCCCGCCCGTAGTGCCGGCCGGACCTGCGGATCAGCCCGTAGTCTTCCAGCTCGGCCAGGCTGTCGCCGTCGATGCCGGCCGTCTGGAGCAGCTCGGCCCGGGTCAGCGGCGAGCCGTGACGGCTGCCGCCGCCCCGCGACGCCTCGTCGGCCACCACGGCCCCGGCCAGGGCGGACGCGAGCGTCGGGCGCGCACTGGTCTGCGCGGACGCGTCGATCGCGTCGAGGCGTTCCTTGATCACCCGCAGCGGCAGGTACTCGTCCCGCTGGGCGGTCAGGATGTACCGGAGGCGCTCGACGTCGGCCAGGGCGAACTGGCGGTATCCCGACCGGGAGCGTGCGGGCTCGATCAGGCCCTCGGCCTCGAGAAACCGGATCTTGGAGGTGCTGACGTCCGGGAACTCAGCCCGCAGCCGGGCGAGAACCTCGCCGATCCCGAGGGAGGCAGGCTCGCGCGATGAGCTCATGCGTAATCCTGTGCGCCTCCGCCGCGGCGCTGTCCCTGCAGGCGCGGGTGCGTCATGAAGATGAGCCGGAACTTGCCGATCTGCACCTCGTCCCCGCTGAACAGCTCGGTTTCCTCGATCCGGTCCCGGTTGACGTAGGTGCCGTTCAGGCTGCCGACGTCCCGGACGGTGAACCGGGTCCCCACCCGGTAGAACTCCGCGTGGCGGCGGGAGACGGTCACGTCATCGAGGAAGATGTCACTGTCGGGGTGCCGCCCGGCGGTGGTCAGCTCGCTGTCGAGCAGGAACCGGCTGCCCGCGTTGGGACCGCGGTGCACCACCAGCAGCGCGGTGTCGGTCGGCAGCGCCTCCAGCATGGCCGGGTCGGCGAGCGGCTCGTCGTTCAGCTCGGCGTCGAGGGCCTGGGCCCGGTCCAGGGAGATCGTCGAGGTCGTTTCCCCCGGGCGGTCGGCCGCTCCCCGCAGCAGGGCAGTGCCGCAGTTCGAGCAGAAGCGTGCGTCATCCGGATTCGGACGACCGCACCGTGTGCAGTAGACGCTGGCCATCGCTCCGCCAGGCCTCCCCTCCATGGGCCAGTCCCACTCCGGCGAGGCCGCGGCGCGGCCCTGTTCCGGCGCGTGTGGCGCGGCTTCGTGGGATGAGGCTGACCAGGTTACCGGGGCGGGGGCATCGCGGTCCATGCGCCACGCGAGCAGCCGCCGCCAGCCCGTGGGCGGCCACCGGCCGCTGCTGACGGAGGATGCCCCGTCCGGGGACCGTCCCCGGTCCCCGTCGCGACGTTTGCGCCACACCGCCGCTCCACCTCCGCCACGCCGCCGCCCGGCCGGAACCCGCCGGCCCGGGACTCGCAACCGGGACGCGGGAAGCCCTGCGGCATCCGGTATCCCATAGTGTGCGTGATTGTCTCACGGCCAAAGGACTTCACGACATGGCGTACCTAGTCAGTCCCCCACCATAGCGCGGCTTATGGCGGGAGATGAACAATCGTGCGGGTCGTCCCGCGCCATGCTCCGCTATCCGATTACCGGCCGGCCGGGCCGTTCGCTACCGGCCGATTCCGCCCGGGCGGGCTTCCCGCCGCCCCGGCGGGCTTCCCGCCGTCACTGGCCCGCCTGCTCGACCACGAGGGCCCACTCATCCAGCAGCAGCTGGGCGGTGTCGGCGTCGGTGCCTTCGGCCCACAGGTGGGTCACGGCGTCGGCCGGATCGGGCAGCACCAGGATCCAGCCCCGGTCGGGCTCGACCACGCGCACGCCGTCGGTGGTGTCCACCACACGGCTGCCCGCCGCCTCCACCACCGTCCGCATGACGCCGCCCTTGGCCGCCCAGGGGGTCGGCATGGACCGCTTGAGCAGGTGCGCGTCCGGGATGCGCGCGTCGATCTGGCTCAGCGTCAGCCGGGTCCGCGCGACGAGGCCGATCAGCCGGGCGAAGGTCGCGATGCCGTCCAGCGTCCGGGTGAACTCGGGCACCACGAAACCGCCGCGGCCGTCGGCCGCGAAGATCACGTCGTCGGCCGCGGCCGCCTGGGTGAGCGCGTCCATCGACGTCGGCGTCCAGTTCACCTCCACCCCGTGGAAGCGGCAGACCTGCTCCGCGACCCGCGTCGTGGTCACCGGCAGCGCGACCCGGCCGGTCTTGCGCTCAGCGGCGACCAGGTCGAGCACGACGAGCAGCGCCCGCTCGTCGCTGACCATCTCGCCCTTCTCGTCGACGATCCGGATCCGCTCACCGACCGTGTCGAACCGTACGCCGAACGAGGCCCGGGAGGAGGACACCACCTCCGACAGGCGCTGTAGCCCCGCGCGCAGCTGGGCGACGGTCTCGGTCGGGGACACCTCGTCCAGCCGGCCGTTGATGGTGAGCACGTCGACGCCGATCCGGCCGAGCAGGCTGGGCATGACCAGCGAGGTGGTGCCGCCCGCGCAGTCGGCGACCACCTTCATCCCGCTGTCGCGGACCGCGGTCATGTCCACGCACCGCAGCAGTTCGCGGGTGTACCACTCGACGACGCGCGGCGGGTAGGTCAGCTCCGCGATCTCGCCCGGGAACGCCCGCCGGTACTCCTGCCGCGAGAAGACCCGCTCGAGCTTGCGCCGAGAGGCCTGGGACAGCTCGGCGCCACGCTCGTCCAGGAAGATGATGTCGATGGACTGCGCGTCCCCCGGCGTGGTCCGCAGCGCGATCCCGCCGCTGTAGTCGGCCCGTTCGGTCTCGAACCGGGCGACCGGCAGGGGCTGCGCCTCCAGGTCGACGACGTTGATCGCGCTGGCGTTCAGCGCGCCCTGGACGGCCCGCTTGAACGTCCGCGCGGCGCGGGACACGTCACGGGACGTCGTGACGGTCGAGCCCTTCTTCAGCGTGGTGGCGTACGCGCTGGCCAGCCGGACGCACAGTTCGGGCGTCACCTCGACGTTGACCAGGCCGGACACGCCGCGATGGCCGAACAGGGTCCGGTTGCCGCGGGACTCCCAGATGACGCTGTTGTTGACGACCGCGCCGGCCTCGATCGTCTTGAACGGGTACACCTTCACCCCGGCCGACAGGTACGCTTCGGGCTCGATGACGCACTCGTCCCCGACGACGGCGGACTCCTCGATCCGGGCCAGCCGCATGATGTCGGTGTTCTTCCCCACCACGCAGCCGCGCAGGGTCGCGCCCTGGCCGATGTACACGTTGTTGTGCACCACGGCGCGGTGCAGGAACGCGCCCTCCTTGACCACGACGTTGCTGCCGATCACCGTGTACTCGCGCAGGTGCGCGCCGGCCTCGACCTTGGCGTAGGCCCCGATGCACAGCGGGCCGGTGAGCACGGCCTCCGGGTCGACCTCGGCGCCCTCCGCGACCCACACGCCCGGCGAGACCTCGAAGCCCTCGATGTCGGCGTTCACCCGCCGGGCGAGCACGTCGGCCTGCGCCTTCAGGTAGTTCTCGAGGTTGCCGACGTCCTCCCAGTAGCCGTCGGATATGTAGCCGAACAGCGGCGCCCCGCGTTTGAGCAGGCTCGGGAAGACATCGGCGGACCAGTCCACCGACTCCTCCGCCGGCACCTCGGCCAGGACTTCCGGCTCCATGACGTAGATGCCGGTGTTGACCGTGTCCGAGAACACCTGACCCCAGGTCGGCTTCTCCAGGAACCGCTGGATCCGCCCGTCCTCGTCGGTGATCACGATGCCGAACTCCAGCGGGTCGGGCACCCGGGTCAGGCCCACGGTGACCAGGGCGCCCTTCTCCTTGTGAAAGCGGACCATGGCGGTCAGGTCGATGTCGGTGAGGGCGTCGCCGGACATGACGACGAACGGGTCGTCGCGCAGGGCGGATTCGGCGTTCTTCACGCTGCCCGCGGTGCCGAGCGGCATCTCCTCGGTCGCGTACTGCAGGTTCATCCCGAAGTCTTCGCCGTCGGCGAAGTAGTTGCGGACCAGCGCTGCCAGGAACTGGACGGTGACGACGGTGTCGGAGAGCCCGTGCCGCTTGAGCAGCCGCAGGACGTGCTCCATGATCGGCCGGTTGGCCACGGGCAGCAGGGGCTTGGGCTGGTTGGCGGTCATTGGACGCAGCCGCGTCCCTTCCCCGCCTGCCATCACGACGGCCTTCAACGGTTACGCCGCTCCCTCCGGATCCGGATCAGGGGCCAGACGCCCGGTCAGGAGCGCGTGTGCCTGCGTCAGGTAGAGGGCCGCCGCCCACCAGTACAGCGCCGTACCCCAGATCGCGAATGCCCAGCCTATAACGCGGGCGATCTCGGCCCAGGTCCCGGCGTACGTGCCGAGGAGCAGCAGCGGGAATGCATACAGCAGGCAAAGCGTAGCTGCTTTCCCGGCAAAGCTGACCTGCAGCGTGCCGAAGCCGAGCCGGCGCTTGAGCAGGCCCAGCGCCCCGGCCACGACGAGCTCGCGCGCGGCGAGCAGCGCGACGAGCCACCACGGGATGATCGCGCGCACGGCCAGCGCGACGAGGGTGGCCGCGATGTAGAGCCGGTCGGCGGCGGGGTCGAGCGCTTCGCCGAGCCGGCTCTGCTGGTTCAGCGCCCGGGCGATCTTGCCGTCCAGCCAGTCGCTGGCGGCGGACGCGATGAGCAGCGCGACGGCCCAGCCGTCGGCCTTCGGCCCGAGGACGAGCCAGAGGAAGACGGGGACGCCGAGCAGGCGGGCCACGCTGAGCGCGTTCGGGATGGTGAGCACCCGGTCCCGGGGGTCGCGCCCGGAGTACTGGCCAGCCGCGGAGACATCGGCCCGGCCGGAACCGTCCCCGCTGCTCGTACCGCCCCCGACGATCTGGCCCACGCCGTGACCCTACCTGAGGCCCGGCGGGCCGCAAGGATCACCGGGGCCGGTGCAGCGAGATCTGGAAGGCGGCGGTCACGCTGACCGGCTCGGCCAGGCCCGCCAGCCGGGCGCGGGTCTCATCCGGGCCGGTGTGCCGTGCGGACGGCCCCATCCCGGCAAGCGTCCCGGCCTCGGCCCGGGTCAGCCGCAGCGCGATGGCGAGGTCCTGCCGGCCCGCCGGGGAAAAGTACCCGCCGAGCGCGGCCGACAGCCGTTCGTCCTTGCGCTCGTCGACGGTCAGCAGGCCGACCGCCCGGACCAGTTCGGCCAGATGCCCCGGCCCCGGGGTAACGACGATCAGCGCGCCGTCGTCCCGCAGGACCCGCCGGAACTCGGGCCCGTTCCGCGGCGCGAACACGTTGAGCACGACCGACACCGCGCCGTCGCGCACCGGGAACGGCGCCCAGACGTCCCACCCGATTGCGCCGGCCGCCGGGTGGGCCCGCGCGGCCCAGCGGAGCGCCCGCACGGATACGTCCATGGCCAGCCCGACCGTCGCGCCGTAGCCCGGGCGGCCGCGGAGCCGGTCCAGGACCGCCGCCAGGTAGTAGCCCGGGCCGGACCCCGCATCCAGCACGCAGGCCGCGGCGCCGACCGCGCCCGGGACGGGCGGGACGGCGGCGGCGGCGAGGCCGGCCACCGCTTCCGCCAGCGGCGCGTAGTGCCCGGCGGCGAGGAAGGCCTGCCGGGCCGTCACCATCTCCGCCGTGTCGGCCGTGCCCGGCCGGGTGCCGCCCGCCATCAGGTTGACGTAGCCCTGCCGCGCGATGTCGAAGCTGTGACCGTTCCCGCAACGCAGTGCCGACGGCGCCGGGGCGACGGGCGGCAGCGGAAATCCGCGCCCGCACACCGGGCAGGCCAGCAGTCCGCAGACGTCGCTGAGCATCCGGCGCGCCCCGCCCGGGTCAGTCGCCCCAGACGTCGCGGGCCACGTCCACGATCAGCCGCAGCTTCGCGACCTCCTCGTCGTCGGTCAGCGTGTTGCCTTCCACCGTGGAGGAGAAACCGCACTGCGGGGACAGACAGAGCTGGTCGAGCGGGACGTACCGGGACGCCCCGTCGATGCGGCGCTTGAGCTGGTCCGGGTCCTCCAGCTGGCCGACCTCTTCCTGCATCCGGACGGCTTTGGCGATGGCGTCGTCCTCGGCGGCCCGCAGGTCCTGGGCGGGCAGCTGGCCCGCCGCGAACTGCTCACGCGCCCGGAGCAGGCGCTCGGGCCGCAGCAGGCTCCCGACATGGTCGGCACGGAACGGCGGTGTCGCGCGACGCATGAGACCTTCCTCGCTCTCGGCAGCTCCGGTACTCCCGGCCGGGAGCATAACGCCCGGGACGGCTCGCTGGTGCCGGCGGGATCGGTGCCGGCGGGATCGGTGCCGGGGGCCGCGCCGGCCGGGGCCCGGCCGGGCGCGGCGGTGCCAGCCGGGCCCCGGCCCGCCCGTGCCCGGCCGGCGACCCGCATGGTGGCCGCGATGATCACGACGAACAGGGCCAGGCCGCCGAGGATGTACGCGTTGCCGGTGACGAGCTGCAGGCCGTGCCAGTGGTACTCGACGAACCAGGGCTGGTCCCCGTCCTGGTAGTACGTGGCCGGGTTGGTGTTCGGCGGCTGCCAGAGGATGCCGAGCGAGAAGGCGCCCAGGTCGGCCGGCTCACCCCAGAGGCTGCCCGGCCACGCGCCGTAGACGGCGAGGATCGCCCCGGCCAGTACCCACCAGGCCAGCGCGCGGATCCGGGCGGAGCGCCAGGCCCGGACGGCGTAGTGCCCGGCTACCGCCACGGCGGGCGCGGTCCAGACCCAGTGATGGTCCCAGCTGATCGGCGAGAGCAGCAGGCCGGTGAGCGCCGCGGCGAGCAGGCCGGCTACCGGGTGCCCGGCCCGGTCCAGGATCGCCGCGCAGGCGACGCCGGTGACCCCGATCAGCACGGCCGCGATGATCCACATCGTCTGAGCGCCGGTGACACTGCCGGCGAACCGCGTCAGCAGGCCGCGCAGCGACTGGTTACCCTCCCAGCCGGTGAACCCGGTTCGGCCGCCCTGAAAGAACAGGCCGCCGAACCACCACTTGGACGAGTCGGCGCCCTGGATGAGGAAGCCGACCAGCACGGTGAACGCGAAGCCGGCGGAGGCCATGGCCGCCTGCCGGAACTTCCGCGCGAACAGCAGGTACGGGATGAAGACGAGCGGCACCAGCTTGATGCCGGCCGCGATGCCGACCCCGGCGCCCTTCCACCAGCGGCTGGCCTTCGTGTCCGGCTGGCACAGATCCCAGCAGATGAGCGCCATCAGCACCAGGTTGACCTGGCCGAGGTACAGGGTCCGGACCACCGGCTCGGTCCAGAACACCGCGGCGGCGGCCAGCAGCGTCGCCCCCAGGCGCACCCCGGGCCGGCCGCGGTAGCCGAGGCCGCCGAAGATGCACCAGAGCGCCGCGACGAGCGCGGCGATGTTGACGCCCATCGAGAGCTTCGGCAGCACCGACCAGGGGATGAACGACACGACGGCGAAGACGATCGCCGCGAACGGCGTATAGGTGAACTTCAGCCCCAGGCTGCCGTAGCCGCCCCAGTCGTACAGCGGCGCGGCCACGCGCGGGTCGAACACGGGCCGGACGTGCCGCACGATCAGGCCACCGGACCGGTACACGCCCAGGTCAACCGGATCCAGCGTCCAGCTGGCGGGGTGAATCGCGGCGTAGACGGCGTACAGGGCGATGGCCAGACCGAACGCGATCGCCCCGGTGCCGAGCAGCCAGCCCCCCGATGTGGCACGCCTGGGCCCGGCCGCCTGCGGGCGGGCGAGGACTGGTTTCACCTGGCTAACCATATCGGCACCCGCCGTTACCCGCGTACGTTCGCGCGACACCCGGGTACGCCGGTGCACCACCCGCGGACGTGGGGGCACCACCCGCGGACGCCGGTGCACCACCCGCGGACGTCCGCGCGACACCCGGGTACGTTCGCGCGACGACATGCGATAGTGATGGAGGAACGACGTGGTGAGGAGGCGAGCGAGCCATCAGCGGGATCCAGCAGGTGGTTTTGTCCGGGCCGCTCATCCTGGCCGCCCCCATCGCAGCCGCGGCGGGCGCCATCACGTTCATCTCGCCGTGCTGCCTGCCGCTGGTGCCCGGGTACCTGGCCTACGCGACCGGAATGTCGGGAACCGACGCGCAGAGCGCCAAGCCGGCCCCCGGGACCCAGAGCCGGCGTCCCGGCTTGGCCGGCCGGGCGCAGGCCGGGACGGCCGCCACCGCCGGGGCCGGCGCCGGGGCCGCCGCCGGGGAAACCGGGCCCGGTACGGCCGGCGACACCCGGGTCGCCGTGGACGACGGGCCGCCCGGCGCGGCCACACCGGCGGGCGCGGGCACGCCGCTGGCCACAACAGGACCGCCGGGGCGGGGCCGGACGATCGCCGGGACCATGCTCTTCGTGCTGGGCTTCTCCGCCTTGTTCGCGGTCTACGGCGCGGCCTCGGGCAGCCTCGGCGGTACGCTGCTCGTGCACCACCAGGGCGACGTCACGGCAGTGCTGGGCGCCCTCACCATCGTGCTCGGCCTGCTGTTCGCGGGGGTCTTCGACCGGTTCTCGCTCGCGGGCCGGGTGGTCCGCCCGTCGGTGCGGCCGCGGGCCGGCCTGGCCGGGGCGCCCCTGCTCGGGGTGATGTTCGGGCTGGGCTGGACGCCGTGCATCGGGCCGACGCTCGCGACGGTGCTGGCGCTGTCGACGACCACCGGGACCGCGAGCCGGGGCGCATTCCTGGCCTTCATCTACGGCCTCGGCCTGGGCGTGCCGTTCCTGATCGTTTCGGTCGCCTTCCAGCGCAGCATGCGCGTGTTCGGCTACGCCCGACGGCACGCCCGCCTGGTGACCCGGATCGGCGGGGCGCTGCTCGTCGCGGTGGGCCTGCTCGAGGTCACCGGCGCGTGGGCCACGGCCATGACCTGGCTGAAGATTCACTGGATCGGCGGCTACCAGCCTCCGCTGTAACCGCCGGTCCCGGCAACCGCCAGCCCCGCACGGCGCGGGGCTGACCGCCGGCGCGGGGCTGACCGCCGGCCCGTATCTGACCGTCGGCCCGGTCAGATACGGGCGCGCGCCTTGGCGGTCGCACGGCCTGTCCGGCCGCCACGTCCGTTCGGCGGCTTGGCCGCCTTCTCCTCGGCCGTCCGCGCCGCGGCCCGGGCCGCGGTGGCCGCCTGGGCCGCGGCCACGAGCGCCTCGAACAGCCGCAGGTCGTCGCCTTCTTCGGGGTGCCACTGGACGCCGACGGCGAAGGGGTGCCCCTGCAGCTCGATCGCCTCGATGACCTGATCGTCCGCCCATGCGGTCGTCACCAGGCCCTCGCCGGTCTGCTGCACGGCCTGGTGATGCAGGGCCGGCACCTGGGCATGGACGCCGAGCTGGGTGCCGACCGTGCTGCCCGGGTTGAGGTGAACGTCGTGCGGGCTCATCCGGAACGGGTCCGGCGCGTGCCCGTTGTGCCCCACCGCGTCGGGGAGATGCTGAATGAGCGTGCCGCCCCTGGCCACGTTGAGGATGTGCATGCCACGGCAGATCGCGAGGATCGGCAGTTGCGCGTCGATGGCCGCGCGGACGAGGGACAGCTCGAACCGGTCCCGGCGGCGGTCGGGCTGGTCCGTCTTCTCGTGCGGGGCGGCGTCGTACAGCGCGGGATTCACGTCGGTGCCGCAGGTGAGCACGATGCCGTCGAGGCTCTCGATCAGCCGGGCCACGCTGTCGGCCGGGACCGGGGGAAGGATGACCGGCGTCCCGCCGCCGCGTTCCACCGCGCGGGTGTAGGTGAGCGGGGACAGGACGGCTTCGCGAACCCAATCGCCCCAGTGCGCGGCCTCGAACTGACCGGTGATCCCAATGAGCGAGCGGGCCATGCACCCTCCTGCGGCGGTGGTCGCGAATGTCCGACAGGTCGCGATAATCGTTCCCCGCTGCCCATGATGGTCCATCGCCACCTCACCAGGTCAGCGCCTTGCCAAAGTTCGCCAGAAAGCTGTCCGCAGACGGGCGCGGCCGGCCGCCGGCGCATACGCAGCGGCACCCTCCCAGGCACGGAACGCCACAAACCGGGACAGTAAGCGATAAGGGGACCCATTGCCTGCTGGCAGGAAAGGCCTAAATTCGCTTTTCGTAAAATGGCCTATACCGGCCTTATCGCCTCCCAACGTTGTCATCCCGTCCCAGGCAATAACATAAGCCGCAGATTCTTCCTTTGCTGAGTACAATACATCTCGGCTCGCCGCTGTCTGCTGCTGACAGACGTGGCGAGTGGGAGACTGGAGCGGTGGCAACCTCCGGCGGCCGCAGCTCACCAAAAGATCATCGGGTCCGGCGGGCAGAGGGGAATACGGAGATCGCCACGGGAGACTGGGACGGGCTGCGGGCCGGCGAAGATCGATTGACGCGCAGGTCCGGGATGTGCCGGCCAGAGCCAGCGGCTCATCGCGACGCCGATCCGCTGGCTGAGCTCTTTGCCGCGATCGATCGCGTGTCGGAGGCGGCAATGACCTATTTCTACGGTCATCTCTATGCCGTCGAGCCGTCAGCGCGGGCGATGTTCCCGCCCGCCATGGACGGCCAGCGAATTCGGTTTTACCGGGCGCTGCGCCGCATCGTATCCAGCAGCGAGAATGACCGGCAGCTCGCCGCCTACCTGGAAGGGCTGGGACGGGCCCACCGCAAATTCGGCGTGCAGAAGGATCATTTCGACGCACTCCGCCAGGCGCTCGCGGCCACCTGGCAGCGGTACGCGCCGGCGGCCTGGACGGACGCCGCGGCCGCCGCGTGGGAAGACCTGTTCAGCCGGGCCGCCGGACGCATGATCGGTGCCGCCGAGCGGGACGCCGAGCAGGCGCCCCCGTGGTGGCTCGCGGACATCGTCTCCCACCAGGCCCGTTCCGCCGACCTGGCCGTCCTCACGCTGCAGCCCAGCCAGCCGGTGCCGTATCTGCCCGGGCAGCACATCAGCATCCAGACGCCCCGGTGGCCGCGGCTGTGGCGCAACTACTCGATCGCGAACGCGCCACGCGAGGACGGCACGCTGACCATTCACGTCCGCGCGGTCCCGGGCGGCCTGGTGAGCGCCACGCTGGTGCATCACGCGGCCGTCGGCGACACCCTGCTGCTGGGGGCGCCCGCTGGGGCGATGACCGTGGACCCGGCGTCCCAGCGTGACATCCTGTGCCTGGCCGGGGGCACCGGCCTGGCACCGGTCAAGGCCATCATCGAGGCCGTCACCAGCGCGCCCGGGGCGGGCCGCCGCCGCGAGATCGTGCTCTACCACGGCGCGCGCCGCGAAGCCGGCCTGTACGACCTGGCCGACCTGCAGCGCCTGGAGGCGGCCTACCCGTGGCTGCAGGTCATCCCCGTCGTGTCCGAGGAGGCCGCGCGGGACGCGATCTACGGGACGATTCCCACGGTGGTGGCCGCGGCCACCTGGAAGAACCGCGACATCTACATCAGCGGGCCGGACGAGATGATCGCCCGGACGGTGACCGAACTGAAGGCCAAGGGCGCGCCCGCGGAACTCATCCGCTTCGACTGCCCGCCCTTCTGACTGACCCGTCCGCCTTCCCCGGCCAAATTCTGCCTCCCAAGGCTGCCCGCCCGCACCCCCTCAGGGTGCCCAGCACCGGATCCCGTTACCCGCAGAGGCGCCAACGCGTGTCCCCCGTGTCCGCATAGTGTCCCGGGGACGGGTGAGCGGGGGTGTCCGATCGGCGCGGAGCCGGGGAGTCAGACCTTGCGCCAGCCGGGGACCCAGGCGCCGTCGCGGACTTCGTAGTCGCCGAACAGGGCCGGCGCCTCGGCGCGCATCAGCTCGCCGATCCTGCCGAACACCAGGCGGATCTCCTCTTCCGCCCCGGGATCGGTGCGCGCCTCGATGGTGTGCCGCAGCGTGCGGACGTTCGCCGACCACACCATCCCCGTGGCCACCCCGTCGGGCGCGAAGCGGCGCATGAACGAGGTCTTGTGCTTCTTCTCGTGGAAGGCCACGCCCTCCTCATCGAGACCGAAATGCTCGGCCATCCACCGCTGGAAGTTCTCCATGTCCGACAGCAGCACCCCGGCTCGCTTCATCAGTTCTTCATCCTCGCGGGCCCACTCCGGGAACCAGAACGGGATGTCCGCGAGCCGCACGAACCGCAGCGACTCCTGCGACACCGCCGTCCCCGGCCGGTGGCGGACAATTTCATGGCTGAGGACACGGCTCACGTTGTGCAGGATGAACGTGAAGTTCAGGTGCTCCAGGACGGAGCCGTGCGCGCTGGCCAGGATGTTCTCCAGGTACTTGGCCTGGTCGGTGCGGATGCGGGTGACGTTGGGGTTCAGCCCAGGTTCCCAGGACCGGTAGCAGAGCCGCCCCGCGAACTCGGCGAGGTTCTGCGCGTCGTTGTCCAGGTCGCCGCGGTCGAGCCGCTCCAGCCAGGCTTCGCCGCCAATCTCGCCCAGATACTCCGCGACGGCGTCGTAGTCGAGCTGGGGCCGTGCTACCAGCAGAACTTCAGGCTCAACGCTCCTCATGTCACAGCACTCTAACGACATCCAGCGTCATCCAGACGGAGACACCGCCGGCCAGCCCACTCGCCGCGACCCGTCTCAAGGCGTCATCGCTCGGGATCGCATTGGCGGGTCCTGGCGCAGGATTGGATGATTCTCTGGATGTCCGCGAGGCGTCGCTGCGTATGCGACACGTATTCCGCTGCCGCACCCATCAGCACGCGGCGGACCCGGTTCCCGGGCCAGGTGACGGGAGTATGGTCCAAAGACGGGATGGATCCATAGGTCCAGGGAGACTGGCAGGGAGGCAGCCATGACCGAGCACCCGAACGTCGAGCTGACACGCCAGGGCTATGAGGCGTTCGCCAAGGGAGACCTGGCTGCGCTGTCTGGGTTGATCGCCGACGATGTGACCTGGCACGTGCTGGGCGCCGGGCCGCTCAGCGGCGACTACCGCGGCCGGGATGCGGTCTTTGGCTTCTTCGGCAGGCTGGCCGAGGAGACAGCTGGCACGTTCCGGCTCGATGTTCACGATGTGCTCGCCAACGACGAGCACGCTGTGGCGCTGTGCATGCTGTCGGCCTCTCGCGGGAATAAGTCGGTCGAGGTTCCGGTGGCCAACGTCAGCCACATCCGCGACGGCAAAGTGACCGAGTTCTGGGCCGCGACAACCGACCCGCAGGCGAGCATCGACTTCTGGTCCTGAGCGGGCGGCCGGGCCACGGTCGGCAGGCGTCCCCCGCCCCGGCCTGTTCCGCCGCTGGTTTCCGGGCGTACGCTGGCATTGTGACAGGGCAGGGCGCCATGGCGGTAGAACCTGCGCATCCGCCCGCGGCGATGATGCGGGTGGGCAACCCGGTAGTGCGCGGGCTGCTGCGGTCGCCGGTCGGCGGCCCGATGCGCAGGCAGTTCATGGTGCTGCGCTTCTTCGGCCGCAAGACCGGCCGCCGCTATGACATCCCGGTCGTCGCGCACCGGCTCGACGGTGAGCTGTATGCGCTGACCGACGCCCCCTGGCGCAACAACTTCCGCGGCGGCACCGACGCCGAGGTCACCCTGGACGGGCACGTCACCCGGATGCGGGGCCAGCTGCTGGACGACCCGGAGGCGGTGGCACCCCTCTACGCCCGCGCCATCGACCACTTCGGCGTGAAGCGGGCCCAGCGGATGCTTGGCCTCAAGATTCAAACCCCGGCGACACCGGCGACCGAGGCGCTCGCCGAGGCCGCCCGGCGCTACCATCTGAGCGCTATCCGGCTCACCGTCAAAACCTGAGCCCGATCTTCACGCAGGGAGCCCGCCGCTGCCTGCCGGCGGCCGGTTGCGGCGCTGGGGAAGGCGAGCACCTGGGCCAGGAATCTGCGCTGGCACGAAACCGACACCATCGACGCGGGCGCACTATATCCGCCTTATGGGCGGATGCTGTGGTTGTTTGGCGTGGCTGCACTGCTGTGTAGGACGATATGTGCGGCTGGACGTGCGTGCTTACGCTCGACGTGCCAATGTGAGGCCGGTCTGGGACGGTCTGGCGAATGGGGGCTTCTGCCCGGCCGCGCGGGGACTTTCGGCCCTGCGTCGGTGGCGCGTGCAGGTCCGCATGATGCAGTTGCCGGTACATGCTGCAGTTGCCGGTAGTTGTGCAGAGGGGCGGATCATGGGGTTTCCGCCGGTCCTACCTGGGGGCTCGCCGTACCGTTCGGGTGAAGACCCCGAACGGGAAAAGCGTCTGGAGTTGCTCAACCGGGAGTACGCAGGGTCGCCCTGGCTGACCGCGCTGGTGAATTTCACCGGTTTCCTAGCCGTTTTTGCTGGGTCGTTCGTTGCGGTGATCCTGCTCATCAGCGTAGGTAGCGGCGGCCAGTGGTGGCCGTACGCGTTGATCTTGGCTGTGCTGGTGGCCGCCCATGCCGGTCTGCGGATGCTGCGGCGGCATCGTCGGGAAGCTGGCCGGGGCAGAGCATGAGTCTGCCGCCCAGTGGCCTGGTCGGCTAGCTGCGGCGCCGCCGACCGCCGCTGATCGCGCTGGCTGTCGCCGCCGCCACCGGCGCTGGCAGCCGCACCCGCGATGGCACCTCTGCCTGTACCGGGGGACACGCGATGGCACCGTTACGGGTAACGGGGACGGCCCGGCACCGGGGACGGCCCGGCACCGGGGACGGCCCGGCACCGGGGACGGCCCGGCACCGGGCGGTTCAGGGCGCTGTGCGGGCGGCGCGATCCCGGCAGAGGCGGAGGACGTTGGCGATGACCTTGTGCCCGGCCCGGCCGGCGGCGGTCAGGATCGACTCCGGGTGGAACTGGACGCCCCAGCGCCCGGCCGCGGCGTCCTCGATGGCCATCACCACGCCGTCCGGGGTCGTCGCGGTCACCTCGAATCCGCCCTTGACCTGCTCGGGCCGCGCGTAGATGGAGTGGTACCGCGCACCGATGAACTCCCCCGGCAGCCCGTTCAGCAGGTCGCCGCCCTGGACCAGGACCACCCCCGGCTTGCCATGCGCGGGCTCCGCGAGCAGGGACAGCTCGCCGCCCGCGTGCTCGATCATGGCCTGCAGCCCCAGGCACACGCCGAACGCGGGCAGCCCCCGGGCGTCGAGTTCGGTGAGCAGGTCATCGCAGCCGAAGTCGGCGGGGCGGCCCGGGCCCGGTGACAGCACCACCAGGTCGGGAGCGTAGGAGTCCAGCAGCGCGGGCGGGAACCCGGCCCGCAGGGTGGTGACCTCCGCGCCCTGCTGGCGGAAGTAATCGGCCAGGGTGTGCACGAACGAGTCCTGATGGTCCACGAGCAGGACGCGGAGCCCGGCCCCGGGGCGGCCGTCGGCTGGCCGGCCTTCCGCGCTGGCCGCCCCGGGGCCGGTGACCGGTCCCGCCGCGGCCCGTTCGGCGTCTTTGAGGGTTTCCATCAGCGCCCGCGCCTTGATCTGCGTCTCGCGTTCCTCCGCCGCCGGGTCGGAGTCGAACAGCAGGGTGGCCCCGGCGCGCACGGCCGCGATCCCGTCCCGGATGTGCGCGGTGCGCAGGGTCAGGCCGGTGTTCATGCCGCCGTCGAAGCCGATCGCCCCGACCGCGCCGCCGTACCAGCGGCGCGGGGTGGCCTCGTGGTCCTCGATGAACTGCATCGCCCACGTCTTCGGTGCCCCGGTGATGGTGACCGCCCACATGTGGGTGAGGAACGCGTCGAGCGCGTCGAACCCGGGCCGCAGCTTGCCCTCCACGTGGTCGACGGTGTGGATCACCCGGCTGTACATCTCGATCTGGCGGCGCCCGATGACCTTGACGCTGCCCGGCTCGCAGACGCGCGACTTGTCGTTGCGGTCCACGTCGGTGCACATGGTCAGCTCGGACTCCTCCTTCAGCGAACCGAGCAGGGTGCGGATGTTCGCCGCGTCCTCCAGCGGGCCTTCGCCGCGGGCGATCGTGCCTGCGATGGGGCACGTTTCCACCCGGTCGCCGGTGACCCGGACGTACATCTCCGGGGACGCGCCGACCAGGTACTCCCCCTCGCCCAGGTTGAACATGAACTCATACGGCGCCGGGTTGCGCTGGCGCAGCCGCTCGTAGAACGCCGACGGGACCGGGCAGCGCCCGTAGAAGACGTGGCTGGGCACGACCTCGAACAGGTCGCCGCACGCGAACCGCTCCCGGGCCTCCGCCACCACCCGCGCGTACGAGCCGGGCTCGGGCTGCTCGGGCAGGGCGGCGGGCTGCGCCCGTCCGCCGCCGGGGCCGGTACGCCCGGTCCGGCGGGGCAGGCCCGCGGTCGACACCCCGTCCACCTCGAACTCATACGCGTAGCGGGTGGCCTCCTCGCGCTTGCGGTCCAGCACGAAGATCTCATCGGGCAGGTGCAGCACGAGGTCACGCTGGCCGGCCGGGCGGTCCAGGCGCAGCCGGACGGGCTCGAACTGGAACGCCAGGTCATAGCCGAACGCCCCGTACAGGCCCAGATGCGAATCCGCGCAGCCGAACGCCGCAATGATCTCGCGGAGCGCGGTGAACACGGTGGGGCGCCGGCTGCGCTCCTCCTCGGTGTAGGCGCGGTCCGGCTCGGGGATCACGACCTGCACGCCGGTCCCGCCGGGGTCCGGGGGGCCGGCCGGCATGCCGGCCCGCAGCAGGGCGGCACCGATGACCGGGAGCAGCACCCGGCCGCGGTCGTTCAGGGCGCGGGCGCCGATGCGCCGGCCGCGGGCCACGATCTCCACGCCCGGGTCGGCGTAGGCGATGTGCCAGCGGCTGTAGCGTCCCGGATACTCCATGCCGGAGCTGAGCACGCCGCCCCGGCGCTCATCCACGGCGCGCGAGACCTCGGCCAGCCGGGCGGGGTCAAACGGCCCCGCGGTGCGGGTGACCCGCACGCCGCCGGCGGTCTCGAAGGTGGTCAGCTCATCTCGCGGTTCGGAGTCCACGTGGGCACCTTTGTCCGGGCCCGGCCACGGCGGGAAGAAGAAAACAACCGCCGTTACTCGGGCGGTCG
>Ga0335085_10005191_pt1 | contig 21121 bp, 20 predicted proteins | sample Lox_Sample_45_FD_206712 | JGI IMG/M metagenome (GOLD analysis project Ga0335085, IMG submission 206712) | Soil microbial communities from Loxahatchee National Wildlife Refuge, Florida, United States - Lox_Sample_4.5 | ecosystem: Environmental > Terrestrial > Soil > Wetlands | place: USA...
GGCACGAAACAATTTGATAACCCGCAGAGCAAATTCCTTAGTCCGCGTCCGCAACTCCTCCGGACTCGAAACAGACCGCGAATCGCTTTGGTCAATCACCGATCACCAATCACAAATCACCAATAAATCATTGTTCCAGCAGCTTCTCTCGCATGCGTTCCAGATGCCCGCGAATCGAGCCATCGTATACGGTGCTGCCGATTTGCGCCACGAGGCCCCCAATCAAGTTGCTGTCCAGGTGAAATTCCAGTTCCGACCGTCTCTGCGTAAGGGCATTGAATCGGTTGCGCAGAAGCTCGCGCTCTTCTGTGGACAAGTCGGATGCCGAGGAGATCCTCACCCGCACGATTCCCAGGCGGGTATGGGCTATACTGCGAAAGGCTGGAATGATTTCCCCGAGCAGCGGCATCCGATAATGGCTCATGACCACGCGCAGGAAATTCAATGTGACCTGCGAACTGCCCAGTTTGGCGGCAAGGGCCTGCAGCACGCTCAATTTCTGCGGCATCGAAACGGCGGGGGTTTCACACACCTCGCGCAACTCGACGCTTGCCTGGTAAGCCGCGGCGAAGTCTCCCAACTCACCTAGCACCTTCAGATAGTTGCCCGTGGGGGCCACCACATCCACAAGGGCGCGTGCGTAACGATTGGCGACTACGGTGGGCATAGGAATTAAGCTCTCAGCGTTCAGCCATCAGCTACCAGCTCCAGTACGTAACTCAGTCTTTAGCTGATAGCTGAAAGCTAATGGCTGATTTAGTTCTTGCGCTCCTCAGGCCCCAGGGTTGCGACAAACTGGTTCACCAGCCGCTTCTGGCCCGAGTCATCCAGCCGGGTGCGTATCATCTCCTCGGCGAGCGCGACGGCCTTCCGCGCGGCATAGTTCTTCAACTCCAGTTTGGCCCCTCGCAAGGCCGTTTCCATTTGGGCGCGGGCGGACGCCAGAATTCGCTCCGCTTCTTCGGCGCCGGCCTGCTGAAGCCGCTCGCGCTCGGCCTCCATTTCACGCACCGCGGATTGTTTGAAGGCGGCGATTTCCGCTTCCAGCCGCCCCAACTTTCCCTCGATGGCTTGCAATTGAGCTTGCGAGATTGCAAGCGCTTTGCGGCCCTCGTCCAGACTCTTCTGGATCGACCCGGAGCGCGAGCTGAAGAAGTCCGCCAGAGGCTTGCGCAGGACGTAGGCGAGGCCCCCCACGAGAATTAGAAAGTTGATGGTTTTATAAAGCAGTTCGTGAGGCGGCTCGGATTTTCCTTCCTTCGCCGCCGGCTCCGATTCTTGCGCCCAGATCACTCGTGGAGAAGAAAAACCGGCAAGGCAAATCCCCAGAAAGGTGAAACAAACGGCTTGGCGAAACACCCGGCTCATGACGGCAACCTCCGCTGCCCGCCCGGAGCCGATTCCGGCCCTACCAGGATTTGGGTGATCTCTTCCGCCAGGGGCTGGCAGGCGCCGTCCAATTCCGCCTTGGCGCGATCCACTTCACTGGCCAGGGCCGCCTGCGCGTCCCGGATCAAAACCTCGGTCTGCTCGCGCGCTGTGCGCAACGCCGCATCGCGTTTTTCCAGGTTGACGCGGCGGTCTTCCTCCCGCTGGCGGTAAACCTCCTGCCGGGCGGATTGGAAGGCCGATTCATATTCCCGGCCTTTCGCCTCCGCCAGCATCGATTGTTCGCGCGCTCGCGCCAACGCCCCCACGGTCATCTCTTCGCGTTGTTTCAGGACCGCCATCACCGGACGAAAGAAAATCCGGTTCAGGATTACAAAAAGAAGAAATACCAGGATGACGGTGGGGATGGTCTGGAGGAACAGATGCGCGAGTTGGCTAAAGATGTCGCCCATTTCAAATGGCTAGACCTCAAAAGGCATGGTTTGACTACCACACAAAGAGCCGCCAATGTAGCACGCGGGTTTTGTGGGTGTCAACTGTCACGCATACTTTACGAAACCGGGATTGAGAATGCCGTGGGGATCATATTTCTGCTTCGCTGCCACGACCGCCGCCCATTTCTCGCCGTAATGGGCTTTCCAGGCGGCGTGGTCGAAATTGATCCACCCCGAAAGGTAGCGCTTACCCCCCATCATGCTGGAGGCCTGGCTGGCCATGTTCAGGCGGGGCAGGACTTCATTCACGAGTGCCGGCGGGACCGCGGGCAGAATCCCAAAGCCCATCAGGTGGTCCGCTTGCGGCCGCATGAAGAGTGGGGCGCGGGAGGCCGTGCCGCGCGCGGGCCAAAGCAAGACGTGTCCGCCCACCAGCGCTTGCGGCGGCAAGTTGGCAAGGACTTGCCCAATGTACATCGGCGTGGTTTGCCAGGGCAGGACGCACTCCATCCAGGGGTGCGCATAATCCCAGAAGCCCCCGCGCTTCCAAAGAGCGAACAAGTAATCGAGCCGGGCGAAGAACTCTCCTATTTCGCCGTCCTCCGTATGGACGAGTTTGTAAAACTTGAGCCCGGCGAGCTTTTCCGCCGCCGCGGGCTTGGCGCCTTCCCCCACTTCGATCGTCGCGTGCAGTGGAAAGAACCATTGCGCGAAAGGCTGGCGCTGCCCGCCCACATTTTTGAAGCCTTGCGGGCAGGGTACGCACCAGGACTCCAAATAATCGAAGCGGGCATCATCCATCACGGTTTTCAAGTCGCCGAGCAGCGCCCTTAAATCGTCGTACAGCAGGTAGAAGCTGCGGAAGCTGGGAGCATGCTGCCGCACTTTAAGCACGGCCTCGGTAATGACTCCGAACTGCCCGACCCCGCAGCGGGCGGCATCAAACAGGTCAGCGTTTTCGTGGGGCGAGCAGCGCACGATTTCGCCTGCTCCGGTCACCACTTCGAGTTCCAGCACATTATCGGCCTGCGTACCGTGCCGCCACGAGGCCACGCCCAGCCCGCCCATAGAGAGTGTTCCCCCCACCGTCACGTCCAGATTGTTGGTTAAAACCGGGGGAGAGAGGTTTTGCGGCGCGAGGTGCTCCACCAACGACCGCCATTTGATTCCCGCTTGCACGGTCACGGTATCCCCGGTAACCCGCGCCACCTGGCTGAGCGAAGTTGTGTCCAAAACAATCTGACTCGAAAGCGACTGGCCCGTTTGCGAGTGCCCGCCACCGCGCGTGGAGACGGGGAGGAAATTACGGGCTGCGAATTTCAGCACCCGTGCCGTGTCCTCCGCCGAAGCGGGACGAACCACGGCCTGCGGCCTGCGCGTGACGATGCGGCCAAAGTCCGTCGCCACCGCGTCCCGCGCGGCATCGTCGGTCAAAACGTCACCGGATATCTCCCGTGCCAGCTCCCCTGCCCAGCTCATGTCAACTCCTCGACGGTCGTAGGTGAAGAAATCCCTTTGGAAAAACCCAGTTTACACTATATCCCGAAGCGTACTCCCGAACCCACAACGCCCCCATTCTTCGGGTAGGCGGCAAGAGAATCTGAGCGCGCAGAACGTCAGAGCGAGGAGTTATAGGCTATGGCCCTTATCGTGCAAGGAGAGGGGACGGCGCATCTTTGTGGATTCAAGCCCTTCCCCATCGACCCGGCCAAACCGAATGGTAAGGGCGGATTCAAGACCGTTACGGCCTGCCCGGGGCAGAAAAGTGCAGTCGAATGGGTGACGCAGAAAAGCGGGTAAAATGCAGAAATGCCCACCTATCCCATGATGTTGTAGATAACAAAGATGGTTAGCTAAGAAACGGGCATTATTGACCAAAGAAACAAACGACTGATTTTGAAGGAGTTACGGCAACGGTGGAAGGGCCCAAAACGTCAAAAAGGGGCCTTTAAAATGAAGGCTAGTCCTGTGATGTTATTGAAAACAAAAGAAGAACAAATACGGCTTGGGCTAGTCCTGTGATGTTGTTGAAAAAACAGCTACTTACATTTTAATATCCCGCGATGTTGTTGAAAAGAAGGGCTTGGAGGAAAACAGCGCCAGGTGTCAGGTGCCAAGTGTCACGACGAGACCCCGGACTTCGAGGCCGAGGGGCATAGGCGCCAGATTAAGCGTTTCCATAGGTCTAGTGTTTATGCGGCTGGCGTCAGGACTGCAAGCTTGTTGGGAAGTGAACGGGCGGTCAACTCGGCTACAATGTCCATTAAATGAATCATTATGCTGCTCTTTTCTTGACTTGAAGTTGACGCAACCCATAGAATTGCTGGTTTGACTGGATCGCGGAACTCTTAATCTAATGCCCCTAAGCCTTTACAACACCCTGACTCGTCAACTGGAGGAGTTCAAACCTCTGGAAGGGAATACTGCGCGCATTTACACATGCGGCCCTACCGTATACGCCTTTGCGCACATCGGTAATTTTCGGACGTTTCTTTTTCAGGACGTCCTGCGCCGGTATCTGAAGTATGCGGGTTACGAGGTCCGGCACGTCGTCAACCTTACCGACGTGGACGACAATACGATCCGTAATTCCCAGGCGGCAGGAATTCCGCTGCGGGATTATACGGATAAATACATTCAAGCGTTTCTGGTCGATCGCCAACTCCTCAACCTGGAAGATCCGGAATTCCTGGTGCGCGCCACGGATTGCATTCCGGACATGGAGAAGCTCATCCAGACGCTGGTGGATAAGGGTTTTGCCTACCTGAGCGAAGGCTCAGTGTATTTCAAGGTCGCGGCCTTTCCGGCCTATGGCCAACTCACGCATGTGGATTTTTCCGGCGTGCGGACGGGCGCGCGCGTCGATTCCGACAAGTACGACAAAGAAAATGCCCGCGACTTCGTGCTGTGGAAAGCGGCGAAAGAGGGCGAACCCTTCTGGCAAACACCCTTCGGTCCTGGCCGGCCCGGCTGGCACATTGAATGCTCCGCCATGTCGATGAAGTACCTGGGAGAGACCTTCGACATTCATTCCGGCGGCAGCGACTTGATCTTTCCCCATCACGAAAACGAAATCGCCCAAAGCGAAGCCGCCACCGGCAAACCCTTCGTGAAGATTTGGATGCACGCCGAGCACCTGATTGTGAACGGCGAGAAAATGTCGAAATCGCTCGGCAACTTCTACACGTTGCGCGACCTGATTGAGAAGGGCTATAAGCCCTCGGCGATCCGCTATCTGCTGGCTTCCGTGCCGCATCGCAAGCCCCTTAATTTCACGCTGGAAGGATTGCACCAGGCGCAGCAATCCATTGACCGGCTGCGCAATTTCCACTTCCGGCTGACCAAGGAAACATTCCCGGCGGGCGAAAGCCCGGCGTTGCAAAACCGCGCCCGGGAGGCGCGGCAGCAATTTACCGCTGCGCTCGATGACAACTTGAATACGGCGGAAGCGCTGGGAGCGATTTTCGATATGGTCCGGGACGGCAACACGGCGATGGACCGCGGCGAATTCCACGACGGCGACCGGGGCGCCTTTCTCGACACGCTGGAACGCTGGGACCGGGTGTTCGCGGTCCTGGCGAATGACGACCACGCCAAGCTCGTGAGATTCGGTTTCATCAAACCCTCGGCGGCTGCGGCCGACTCCACCGCGGAATCTATTACAGAGGCTACACACATAGTATCCGGCAACGGGCAGCCGGGTCCGGGGCTGGTGGAATCTCTGAGCGACGAGGAAATTGAAAAGCTGATTGCGGACCGCGCCGCTGCCCGGCGCGCAGGCAACTACGCCCGCTCGGATGAGATTCGGGCTGATTTGCTCGCCGTGGGTGTTATACTTGACGACACGAAAGCGGGAGCGCGATGGAAGCGGAAATAACCATGCGGAATGCGCGGATCAATCTTCCGTTATTGGCTCGGCCCAACCTCTTTGGGGGCGATTAATCCTCTCCGCCCCGCACCGTTGGGGTGCAGGGCTCCGCTACCTCCTCACTGAAGGATCCCGAAACCAGCACCTCCACTGCCCCGGGCAGTGGAGAGGGGAGATACGATGGAATCCAAACTGCCGCACATTTCGACGCCGCTTCCCGGCCCCGAGGCCCAGAAAGTTCTGGCGCTCGACAAGCAATACGTTTCACCCTCCTACACCCGCGATTATCCACTGGTGGCCAAGCGTGGACAAGGCGCCATCGTTGAAGACGTCGATGGCAACTTCTTCCTGGACTTTGCGGCGGGAATCGCCGTGGTCTCCACGGGTCATTGCCACCCCGATGTGGTGCGCGCCATTCAGAAACAGTCCGAAACCCTGATCCACATGTCGGGGACGGATTTCTATTATCCTCTGTTGGCGCAATTGGCGGAAAAGATGGCCCGCATCACTCCCGGGAATTTTCCCAAGCGGGTCGCTTTCGGTAATTCCGGGGCCGAGGCGATCGAGGCGGCGATGAAAATCGCACGCTACCACACCAAGCGCCACCGCTTCATTGCGTTTTTGGGCTCCTTCCATGGCAGAACGATGGGAGCGCTTTCGCTCACTGCCAGCAAGGCGGTCCAGCGGCGCGGGTTCGGCCCGCTTATACCGGGCGTCGTACACGTGCCCTATGCCAATCCGTATCGCTGCCCGCAAGGTCACCGGGCGCCGGATTGCGTCTGCGATTGCGTGTGCTCCGACCTGCTCGAGCGGCAGTTATTCAAAACGGCGGTGCCGCCGGAGGAAGTAGCGGCGATCGTGGTGGAGCCGATTCAAGGCGAGGGCGGCTACGTAATTCCGCCTCCCCGCTTCCTCGACAACCTGCGCCGCCTGTGTGACAAGTATGGAATTCTGTTGATCTTCGACGAAGTCCAGTGCGGCATGGGGCGAACCGGGAAGATGTGGGCCTGCGACCACGTCGGCGTGGTGCCTGACATTCTCGTTTGCGCCAAGGGCATTGCTTCCGGCCTGCCGTTGGGCATGGCGGTGGCCCGCGCGGAGGTCATGGATTGGGGGCCGGGGGCACATGCTTCCACTTTTGGAGGCAATCCTGTGGCCTGCGCGGCGGCGCTCGAGACGATTCGCCTTTTGGAAGAGAAATACATCGCGAATTCGGCGCGGGTGGGCGAATACATCATGGGCAGGATTGTCGATTGGCCCCACAAGCATCGCATGGTCGGCAACGTGCGCGGCCGTGGCTTGATGATTGGCATCGAGTTGGTCAAGAGCCAGGAGACGCGCGAGCCCAACGCGGAGGCGCGGAATCGAGTCATCGAGCGCGCCTTCGAACTCGGATTGCTCGTTCTCGGCTGCGGGGAAAGCACCATCCGCTTGATGCCGCCCCTGGTGATCGATCGCGAGCAGGCGGACTGTGCGGTCGATACGCTGGATCGCTGTATCGCGGAAGTGGGACACTAGTTTAAATGCGAGGTGTCGGGTGCCAGGTGTTAGGTGCCAGGGAAAAGCCAATGGTCAAAAGTAAAGAGTGAATGCTGAAAAGACTGCACCCATTGAGTATTGGCTATTTCCCATTTTCCCTGGCACCTGAAACCTGACACCTGATAACTGGCACCTGAACTTCAATGAGCATTCTTGCGCAGCTCATGTACCGGACGCTGATTTGGAAAGAGCGGCAGCGTGCGCGCTTCGCAGCCCATGCTTCCCTTTCCGCGAGTGAAGCGGAGCATTTGAAAACCGGCGTCCGCGGCGAGACGCTGGCCTATTGGTACTTGCGGCAGGCGGGCTACATCATCGTGGCGCGCAATCGCCGGGCGCGCTCCGGAGGCGGGGAACTCGACTTGGTGGGCTGGGACGGCCCGATTCTGTCATTTGTAGAGGTGAAAACCCGGACGACCGCCGCGGGCGGACCTCCGGAGACGGCGGTTTCCAAGACCAAACAGAAGCGCATTGCCAAAGCCGCGAATGAGTACCTTCGGCGCCTGCGCCGCAGGCCGGTGAGCTATCGGTTTGACATCGCCAGCGTGGCTTGGACCCCCCAGACGGGTCTCCAGGTGCGGTTGATTAAGGATGCGTTCAAAGCATAGTAACCAAGCTCAGTGCCAACGGCCCACAGCTTACGATCGCTGACGGCTTTCAACTGCAAGGAGTATCAACGTTGCCTGAATTAAGAAAAGACCCGGTGACCGGCCGTTGGGTGATCATCGCGACGGACCGGGCCAAACGGCCGTCGGACTTTGTCCGCGACAGAGTGAAGATTCGCGGTTCGGGATTCTGCCCGTTTTGTTATGGCCATGAATCCAAAACGCCTCCGGAAATCCTCGCTTATCGCAGCGATGGCAGCAACCCCAATACCCCGGGCTGGTCCCTGCGCGTGGTAGCGAACAAGTTCCCGGCGCTGGGAATTGAGGGCTCTCTGAATCGCCAGGGAGAAGGGCTTTACGATAAGATGAACGGCATCGGCGCGCACGAAGTGATTATCGAGACGCCGAAGCATGACATGACTCTCGCCTCGCTGCCGGTGCGCCAGGTGGAAGACGTCCTGTGGGCTTATCGCGACCGCATTATCGACCTGAAGAAGGACCGGCGGTTCAAGTACATCCTGATTTTCAAGAATCACGGCGATGCTGCCGGCGCCTCCCTGGAGCACACGCACTCGCAGTTGATTGCGCTGCCGGTGGTCCCCAAGCGAGTGACAGAGGAAGTGGATGGCGCTCGCGAGCACTACAACTTCAAGGAGCGGTGTATTTTCTGCGATATCATCCGCCAGGAAATCGAGAGCAAGATCCGGCTGATCTCCGAGAACGATGGGTTCCTGGCCATGGCCCCATTCGCCTCCCGCTTCCCCTTTGAAATCTGGATCATCCCTAAGACTCATCAATGCGCCTTTGAAGAATCGCAAAAGCGCGAGTTTGAGCAGATTGCTCCCATGCTCAAAGATATGTTGACCCGCCTGGACCGCGTGCTGGATTTTCCCGCTTACAATTACGTCGTTCACACTTCTCCGATCGGGGAGCCTGCCCAGGATTATTATCACTGGCACATGGAGATCATGCCCAAGCTCACCAAAGTGGCGGGATTCGAGTGGGGCACGGGCTTCTACATCAACCCGACGCCGCCGGAAGAGTCCTCGAAATTCCTTCGCGAAGCCGCGGGGCCGCTGGGCGTGTGACGGGGAAAGGAGCGGAAGGCAGGTACGAGGAACACATATCTAGCCTCCTGCCGCGCCCCCTCACGGGTCGGAAGGCCATGCAGATCAGGGTTGAGTGCTATTCCGGCTACCGGGCGGACGAGCGCCCCCGGCGCTTCACCTTCATGGGACGGCCGGACGCGGCAACCCGCGAAGTCCGGGAAGTCCTGGACCAGTGGTACGGCGTGGGCTATCAATGTTTCAAGGTGCGGGCGGACGATGGCCATATCTATATCCTTCGCCATGAGGGGAGCGAGGATTGCTGGCGGCTCGATTCCTTTCGCCGCGCCTGACGATCGGCCCGCGCTCTGAAGCCCCGCCCGGTTTTGAAACCGGGGACGAGGGTCTGCAATCCGCGGATTTCCCTTCCCGCACCGGACGCCGCCGGCTTGGCGATTGGGGCTCAGGACTTTGACGCTTCTATGCAGAAGGGTGAGAACATCGTCTCGATTGCGCTTGCGGCTATCGTCCTGTTGGCCGTGCTCGCCGTCCAGCGCCGATGGAACGCCTCCAGCCTGAAGACTGTGGCGAGCTCGGCGGAGGATTTCATTCTTACCACCACCGGCATCGGCGGGCAGGCCCCCGACATTGCGGGTTACGAACGCCTCAAGTCTTTCCGCCTGGGGAAATACCGCGCCGGACTGTATCGCGCCACGCCCGCCCCGATAATCTTCGCCCCCGGCCGGTTTGTTATTTATAACCAGGGCGATCAGCCCGTATTCAAGTTGGAAACACTCGAAGGCTCAAAGGACTCGTGGTCGGCTTTGTACGACTTTGCCGGCCGCCACGGCCTGACGGTTCCCGGCAACCGGGCGCGCCCCGCTTATTCGCGCGACCTCACGGGCAGCGGTTTGCAGGATATCGTCGTGGGCCAGTATTCCGGCGGAAGCCACTGTTGCACAATCGCTACAATTCTGGAACTCGGGAATGACGCAATAACGCCCATTGGCCGTATTGACGGGATCGACGGGCTGCCTTTCGAAGGCTTCGAGGTTCGCAAGCTTACCAAGGCAACGAATTGGCAGTGCATTGCCCATCGCCCTGTGGCCACCGCCTGCGGCAGCAACTTCGACGCAGCCGATGTGCTTTCCATCTACTCCATCGCCGACGGACGATTCCAGGAGCAAACTACAAAATTCCGGGATTACCTTCAGGAGGTGCTACGCCAGGATGTAGCAAGGTGGCGGCAGGAGAAATCCCACAGCATGGATGAGCTGCAAACTCTCGCCGTGGATTACGCGGTCGTCGGCCAGAAGGACGCGGGTGAGCGCTTCTTCGCTTTGAACCTCAGTCAACTGATGCCCAGTCTCCAGAGTCACAACGTGGACCCAAACACCTGCCTCGACGATCTGGAGAGTCTGGTTGATCGGCTGCCGGTCGCGGGACCATGATAAACGGCTAGACAGGGTGCAGCAGCCAGGAATCGAATGATCCGGCGATCGTCATGCCGGGTGAACAGTTCTGGCGTTTCGATTCCCCGATCACCCAATCATCGGGTCACCCCATTAGAAAACGGCTTCTTCCCAATTCTCCAGGATGGTCTTGATCTTCCCCATGAACCGCTCGGCCACCGCGCCATCAATCACCCGATGATCGTAAGAAACGGAGATGTAAACCATGTGCCGGATGGCAATGGCATCGTCGCGCACCACCGGACGTTTCTCGATGGCTCCCACACCCAGGATGGCCACCTGGGGCTGATTGATGATGGGCAATCCAAAGAGCCCGCCAAAGCTGCCTGGATTAGTGATGGTGAATGTCCCGCCCTGGACATCGTCAACGCTCAAGCGCTTGGAGCGAGCACGGTCGGCAAGGTCCTGTACGGCGCGCGCGACGCCCAGGAAGTTCTTCTCATCGGCGCGTTTGATGACCGGCACGATCAAGCCGTTCTCTAGTGCCACGGCTATGCCGATGTTCACGTCGCGCTTGTAGATGATGTTGGTCCCATCCACTGAGGAGTTGATGATCGGCAGTTCCTTGATGGCCTCCACGCAGGCGCGAACGAAGAAGGGTGTAAAGGTCAGCTTGATGCCATTGCGCTCTTCGAACTCGGCCTTGAAGCGCTCGCGCGTGGACACCACACGGGACATTTCAACTTCCACCAGCGTGTAGACATGAGCGGACGTGTGCTTGCTCATCACCATATGGTCGGCGATCTGCCGGCGCATGGGGGTCATGGGGACAACCTGCGTCGCGCCGGCGTATGCCGCAGGGGACGGCGCGGCCGGAAGCGCGGGTGGAGCGGCAGGCGCCGGAGGTGCCACAACAGGCGGCGCGGAGGGTGCGGGCGTGCGGCGCTGCTCGATATAGTCGAGAATGTCTTTCTTGCTGACTCGACCTCCCAACCCCGTCCCTTTCACCGCGTTCAAATCCACATTCTGCTCGCGGGCGATGCGGCGCACCAGGGGCGACGTGCGGACTTCCTCACCTTCACTGCCTTCCTGTTCATCGGCCGCCAAGGGAGCGGCCGGGGGCGCGCCCGCGCTTTCAGCGGCGGGCGGAGCCGGAGAGGGCGCTGCTGGCACCGACGCGCGTGTTGCCGGCGATGAGGACGCTTCGGCTCCCGCGCCTTCGCCATCGACGACGGCCACGACGGTGTTGACCGCCACAGTCTCGTTTTCCTTTACCAAAATCTGGGTGAGCACACCGGCCGCGGGCGAGGGAATTTCCGCGTCAACCTTGTCGGTGGAAATCTCAAACAGCGGCTCATCGCGGTCGACTCGCTCACCAACCTTCTTCATCCATTTGGTGATCGTTCCTTCCGCGATACTCTCCCCCATCTGGGGCATGATGACATTTGTGGGCATAACCTTCCTCGTTAAGCTGCGGGCCGTTGGCCGTAACCGGTTATCTTCAGCGGCGGTGCAAACGGCACTGGGGTGTCAGGCGCGGTAACGCGGGCGATGGGGCCGTCCACATCCCCGAAGGCATTCTCTGCAATCTACGCTGCAAGTTCGCCCGCCACGCCGCCCGTGCGCGCATCTTCGTGCAGCAGAATCACCTTGCTGCACTTGCGCGCGCTCGCCAGCACCATCTCTTCATCGTAGGGCAGCAAGCTGCGGAGGTCAACGACTTCGAGCGGCAATCCTTCTTTCTCGAGCTCGGTGGCGGGATTTTGACCTCAAACCTTCGTTTCTAGACACTTGACGGCTTCCACTCCGAACACCTTCCCAAAATGTTCGACCACACGCTCCGTGACTTCTTCCATTTCCACCTTGCGGCCAAGCAATGCGGCCAGCGAAGTCACTCCCTTCCCTTGCAGGCCGCAGGGAACGATCCACTCGAAGTAGCGCAGGTCGGTGTTCACGTTGAAGGCGAATCCGTGGGAGGTGACCCAGCGCGAGAGATGGACGCCCATGGCGACCAACTTGTCATTGCCCACCCAGACGCCTGCCGCACCTGGGGAGCGCTCGGCATCGATCCCATAATCATACACGGTTCGGATGAACACCTCTTCAAGCGAGCGCATGTACCAGGAAATGTCGCGGCGGTGCCGGGTGAGGTCGAGAATCGGATAACCCACAAGCTGGCCGGGTCCGTGATAGGTCACATCGCCGCCGCGGTCGGTTTCAAAAACCTGGGCGCCGCGCGAGGCCAGCCAATCGGTGGACACCAGGATGTGTTCCCGCCGGGCGTTACGGCCCAACGTGTAGACGTGCGGATGCTCGAGCAGCAGGAGGGTGTCGGGGATAATCCCTGCCTTGCGCTGCCCCACCCTTTCCTTTTGGAGATCAAGGGCCGCAGCGTAATCCACGAGCCCGAGTTGTTCTACGCGGCAGAGCATAGACAGCTTTCAGCTATCAGCCGTCAGCTATCAGCGCTGCTTTCTTGAGCTGACCGCTGAGAGCTGATGGCTGACAGCTTCCCTAAATGTGAATGGGCCAATCCACCGCGGCGTGCGCTGCCTCGCCCATGGCTTCCGCCAGGGTGGGATGGGCGTGGATGGTATGCGCAATGTCGTCCACGGTGCCTTCCAGGCGCATGGCCATCACGGCTTCGGCGATGGTCTCTGTCGCGCGCGGCCCGATAATATGGACTCCCAGGATTTCTCCATAACGCTCGTCGCTGACTACTTTAACGAAACCTTCGCGCGCGCCCAGGATCGCCGCCTTGCTTACGGCCGCATAGGGGAACTTACCGATTTTCACCTTCAGGCCGGTCTCGCGCGCTTGCCGCTCCGTCATGCCCACGCTAGCGACTTCCGGTTCGGTGTAGGTGCAGTTGGGAATCTGCCGGTGGTTGATCGGTTCGGCGTGTTTGCCGGCGGCGTGAGTGACGGCCACAATGCCTTCCATCGAAGCCACATGGGCCAAGAGCGGGCTGTTGGCCACGATGTCCCCGATCGCGTAAACGCCCGGCTCATCGGTTTGCATGTAGCCATCAGTTTTTACAAAACCCCGTTCCAGCTTCACGCGGGTTCCCTCTAACCCGATGTTCGAAGTGTTGGGTGCGCGGCCCACGGCCACCAGGCAGGTTTCCGCTTCTACAGTCTGGGGTTTTCCGTCGCCCACGGTATACTCGACGGCAATGCCAGCAGGGGTCTTCGTGACTTTCGCAACTTTCGCCGAGGTTTGAATCGCGATGCCCTGATGCTTCAGCGACTTTTCCAGTTCCGCGGAAATCTCCTCATCTTCCAGGGGGACGGCCCGCGGCAGCATTTCAAGCACTGTGACCTTGGTCCCGAAACGCTGGAAAATGGAGGCAAATTCCACGCCGACGGCGCCCGCCCCGATGACCACCATCGATTTGGGAATCGCCGGGAGGTTAAGGATTTCCTTGTTGGTCAAAAGCGTCTTGCCGTCCGGCTCGAGGCCGGGCAACATGCGGGCTTCAGAACCCGTCGCCAGCACGATCTTTTTGGCGGTAATTTGCTGCGTAGCACCCTTGAGGTCTGTCACATTGATTTTCCCCGGGCCAGAAAGCTTCGCCAAGCCGCGAATCATTTCGACCTTGTTCTTCCTGAGGAGGAATTCCACGCCCTTTGCCAGTTTGGTCACAACTTTCGTTTTGCGTGCCAGGACGGCCGGCCAATCCAGCGAAAACTCTTTGCAAACGATGCCGAATTCCTTGGCGCCTTTGAAATAGTCGTAAACATCCGCATTCAAGAGAAGATCCTTGGTGGGAATACAGCCAACGTGCAGGCACGTTCCGCCCCACTTGTCGTCCTTTTCAATAATGGCCGTTTTAAGGCCTAACTGGCCGGAGCGTATTGCGGCCACATAACCGCCCGGGCCGCTGCCGATCACGACCAGGTCAAACTGGGAAGTCTCTGCCAAGACCACACCTCCGCGTGAAGTCACACAGGTCTACCATTAGGGATATTCAGAACCGCAAATATCCATCTTATATGATGAGATTTAGCCGCACAAGCTTCCAGGGGTGGAGGCGCGGGATGGCATGTTTTGGGCGTTTATTAGGGGGCGGGACTGGACCGCAAGTCCTTCACCATCTCATCGACCTTTTCGGCGATGGTTTCCTCCACGGCCCAAGTGAAAGGCGCGGGCTGGCCATATACGAGCATGGCGCCGCCACCTTCATAGCCGCCCTCGAGCAGCACTCGACGGGAGGGGATGTAGGCAAATACATCGTTGGAGTACCCTGCCACCCAGGTGTTGTCGAAGCCGTACTGGCGCTTGAAGCGCAGCGAGTAATCCACAACCACCTCGCCGCCCAGCGCCATGAAGGTCAGATCCTTGCCGAATTGCCAGACCTCAACCGGGTACGGATAATGGTCTGGCAATTTGCCGTCGCGATCCAGGATTTTGAGCATGAGCCGGGCATGGCGGACGGTATAGACGCTGGTATCGCGCAAGCGGCTTTCCAGTTCCCGCCGTGTGGGTGGAGTCTGGAATTGGACGTCTACCAGTTGAAAGGCAGCGCGCAGGGGACCGCTGACAGGCCGCATCTTCCCTTTTAGGATCTCCTCGGTGGCCGTGGCAATCGTTTCACCATACCGCTCCGCGAGTTCGACCGTGTGCCGCGGCAGCGGATTGGAATCCGCTCCGCAACCTTGGATGTACATCGCCATGGCCTCAGGGTGGGTCTTCTCGATGGCGGCCTGGGCGTAGCCGGCCCAATCCCCGCTGACCTGGTAGTCGTCCAATACGGTGTTGTGGCAGGCGTAACCAAATACGATGGCGCGCAACGCTCCATCGGCGCCGCGCACGGCGAGCACCGGCACGTCCTGGTCAACCGGGCCGGGATAATCGCGATGGCCGATGCGCCGGCGGTTTACAGCCACGCCCGCCAGGCCCTGCTCGAAACTCAACGCCGCGGGCTTTAGATCGCTCAGGGAGCGGCCGATCGTCTCCACAACTTGGTCCTCCAACCGGTCCGTGTAGCGCTTAATAACCGCCAATTCCGGGTCACCGAACGGGTACGCCGGGAGCAGCATGTGGCCGATTACCGGTGCGCTGTGCGTGTGGGAGGAGTTGAAGACCAACCGTTCGCGCGGCACGCCAAACTGTTTTTGCACGCGCGCGGCGATGGGGTCTGAGACCTCGCGAGGGAATCCAAGCAGGTCTGAACTGACCAGAACTGAGCGGGTCCCTTGATCGTCCTGGAGCGCCAGCGCCTTCACAAAGATGTGTTGGCGAACCCCATCCGAAGGATGGGTGCGGGCACCGTAACCGGCCAGCCAAATATTTTCGGTGGGCGTGATGTCCACGCGTGCGACTCCCGCCTGCCATGCGGCTGAGGCCGGAAGGCTCACGGCCAGCAACATACCGAGGAGAGCAAGGCTCGACCACCATCGCGACTTGAAATTGATTAAGCTTGACATGGCGCTATCCTAGGTCAACTGCAAGGCAACGTCTAGAGGATTTTCGGCCCCACTCAACAATTGATCTCGAGACCTCAAAACCTGCTTGCCGCGAACCCTACTCAGCGGCAATATTATGCCTTCCGGCTTTTGCTTGCCGCCCAATGAGGAGGGTCCGGTTCAATGTCCAAAGAAAACAGGTTTGCACGTCGCGGATTTCTAGCATTATCGACAGCCGCCGCTGCCGGGAGCTTGGCAGGAATGCCGGCCCAGCCGGGAAGCGCCCCAAACACGGGCCACGGTCCTGGCGCAGGTCTCCGTCTTGCCGGCATCAGCCTTGCCGACCTTCGCAAGCGCTACCACGCAGAACTCTTTGATGACTACCTTCCTTTCTGGGACAAGTTTGGCATTGACCATCAAAATGGTGGTTTCATGTGCGCCCTTGACCACGACGGCACTCTGGTGAACGGTGACAAGTTTCATTGGTTTCAGGGACGCGGCATCTGGGTGTACAGCTTTCTCTACAACCACTTTGACAAGAATCCCGCCTATTTGGAGGTTGCCAGAAAGACCAAGGACTTCATGCTGGCGCATTTTCCTCAACCGGATGGCACGTGGGCGGAACTGGTTTCGCGCGAAGGGAAGATGCTTAAACCTTTCAATGGCGACCTTTTTGGAATGTACTTTGCCGCCGAGGGGCTTCAGGAATATGCTTTCGCCACCGGCGACGATGAAGCGCGGAAGACGGCCCTGCGGCTCATGAAGCAGCTCTTCGCAAAAATCCAGGACCCAGCCGTGCCGGACCCGGAAACCGGGATGATGGGCGTGCGGTCGCAGGGCGTGTGGATGGTCATCGTGCGCACGGCCACGCAGATGCTCAAGCGCTGGCCGGACCCGGAGATTGCCGCGATGGCGGAGCAGAGCGTCAATGCCGTGGTGCGGAAGCATTACAATCCCGATTTCGGACTCGACACGGAGACCTTGAAGTTCGACAACTCCCGGCCCAAGGATCTGGCCAACATCACGGTCTGCGGCCACTCGGTGGAGACCTTGTGGATGATCATGGATGAGGCCCTCCGCCGCCAGGACCGGCCGCTGTATGACCTGTGCGCGGGGCGCCTGCGCCATCACCTGGATGTGTGTTGGGACCACATCTTTGGCGGTCTGGCCGATTCCATTAACGTTAACCATGGAGGTTATCAGTGGCCGGTTGACACCCCGGTGGGCACCAAGTACCAATTCCGTGAGGTGGGGGAATACAAGTGGAACAAGACCTCCTGGTCGTTTGACGAAGTTTTGATATCCACTATGAGCGTCATTGAGCAACTGGGGAGCGAGTGGGCAATCCGCTACTTCAACCTTGCCCACGATACCTTTTATAAAAAGATGTCCTTGCAGTCGCGCGGGCTGCCCCTCTTCAATGCGTTTTCCGAACGGGAGATGGAATTTGAGCCACACGTCCTGCGCCAGGAGAACTACCACCACGCGCGGCATATGATGCTTAATCTCCTGGCCTTGGACCGCATGATCAGACAGGAGAAATCCGCCTGAGCGAATCCCGAATGGGCCCTTGCCCGGCGCGGGCAATTCCGTCTCGCGCCGCCGGGTACGGTTTTTATCCGCGGCAGTCTAAACGCCATCTGAGCGGGGACAATGATGAACCCACACCAAGCAAATCAAGCTTTCTGGGACGCTTACACCGAATGGTGGAGGGAAAAGGAGGACCAGCGCGGCCTTTGGATGAAGGCCCACCAAGACCCCTCTCTCGTTCTGAGTCCAGCCGAAATGTCCTTCCTCAAAGATATCAAGGGGGAGGACGTCTGCGTGTTGGGTAGTGGCGACAACGAAGTTGCCTTCGCTTTGGCCGGTCTCGGCGGCAAGGTCACATCCGTCGATATCTCCGAGCGCCGCCTGCAAGTTGCCGGAGAAAGGGCCCGCACGCTGGGACTTCAACTCACATTCCTACGGGCGGACGTGACGAACCTCTCTGCCCTGAAAGACAACTCCTTTGATCTGGTCTACACGGGCGGTCACACGTCCGTGTGGGTCGCCGACATCCAAAAGTATTATTCCGAGGCCCTTCGCATCCTCAAACCTGATGGGCTGTTCGTCGTGAACGAATATCATCCCCTCCGCCGGATGTGGCTGGACGCCGACGGGGCGACACCTCCCCATGGGTACTTCCAGCGCGGTCCTTACCAGGAAATCTCGATGGACGGACTGCCAACGTTTGAGTATCACTGGACGGTTTCCGATCATATTCAAGCGGTCGTGGACGCAGGATGTCGCATCGTCAAAGTGGATGAATATGGAGAGAAGATCGAGGATGAGCACTGGACGAAAGCGAATCTCGACAAGCTGCCTGCATACTTGCTGATCGTCGGCAAGAAGGACTCTCCCAACCCGATCGCGGAAGGCGACGATGCACAGCCGGTCCCACCCGAGCCGTAGGGCTTTGCACCATCGCCGGCGCGAACAGCTATTACTAGTTAATAAAAAACTGAGGCGCTTAAATCAAACCGCGGGACGAAGCAGGGGGGACGTGCCAGCTTAGGCGCCTGCCAACGTGCAGCCAGAGCGCTGATTCGGCTAGGCAACCGCCCGGCAAACGAGTATGATGTGGCCGCATCGCACATTTTGGTTTTATGGTGTGGAAGAAAGGGTCTTCCGATGAAGAAGGCGAGTGTCACACGACGAGAATTCTTGGCGCAAAGCTCGGCAGGAATCACCGCGCCTGAATGGCTGGTGGGGGCAGCCGCCGGGACGCTCGCAAGCGACTCACCGGCACATTCCACGCGGCTCGAAGCGGCCGTCTTTAGCTGCGATGTTACCCCTCCCGTGGGAAGTCCCCTGGCGGAGTGCCATCCACCCTTCGCCACCAGTGCGGATATCCCGCTGCTCGCCAAGGGTTTGGTGGTTGCCGATGGGAACACCCGGTACGCCCTTTGCGGGTTTGACTATTGCGAGCTTCGCACCGGCGCGCACGACTTGGTTTGCAGAGCAATCGCCAATGCCCTTAACGTCGAGGAATCTCACATCGAGGTCCACTGCCTCCACCCGCATGATGCGCCTTTCTACGACACCTACGCAGAATTCCTGGCGAGCATGGTTCCTTCACCGGCGCGCACGACGGACTTGGAGTTTGTGGGGGCCGCGTCGGAGCGCGTCGCCGTTGCCGCGCGTGGGGCCTTGAAGAACCTGCAACCGCTGACCCATGTCGCCTGCGGCAAAGCGAAAGTGGAAAAGTTTGCATCGAACCGGCGCGTCCCCTTGCCCGATGGGAAGATCGGCATCCGTTTGAGCCATTGCAATGACCCGGCACTGATCGCCGCTCCCGAAGGGCTGATTGACCCGTGGATGCGGACGATTACCCTTTTGAACCAGCAGCGCCCCATCGCCCGGTTGCACTATTACGCTGCGCATCCGCAAAGTTATTACGGCCAGGGCCACATGAATCCCGATACAACGGGAATTGCCCGCGAGCGCTTGGAGAAAGACGAGGGGATCCCGCAGATTTACTTCCAAGGCTGCGCAGGAAACGTTGCGGCGGGCAAATACAACGACGGGTCGCACGAAATGCGCCCTATCCTTGCCCACCGCCTGTACGAAGGCATGAAGGCCGCAATCGCCGCCAGCGGTAAACCCGCGCCTGCTACGCTCTCCTGGAAATCAGCCGAAATTCGTTTCCCGCTGCGCAAAGATCCGGATTTTTCGGAAGAGCACCTGCGCTCGGTATTAGCCGATCCGCAGCGCGAGTACGGCGCGCGTATGTCCGCCGCAATTGGGCTGGCGTGGTACGAGCGGCTGAAGATCCGGCCGACAGTGGATATCACCGCCTACCGGCTGGGACCTGCTACAATTCTCCATTTGCCCGGTGAGGCGTTTGTGGAATACCAACTCTTCGCACAGAGCCTGCTCCCGAATGATTTCTTGGCGGTTGCCGCATACGGAGAGCTAGGGACAGGCTACATTTGCACGGATAAGGCCTTTGCGGAGGGTGGGTACGAACCGACGGCATCTCTGGTCGGCCCGCCCACGGAAGCGCTGCTGAAAGCTTCTATTCGCGAAGTGTTGAAAGGGAGTAGTTAGTGGCTAGTGGTCAGTGGCGAGCCGGTACGAACTGAGGGCTTTCCGCTGACCACTATCCACTTAATATCGTTCCAAGGAGGAGAAATGCTCCATCGTATCTCATTCGTAGTGCGCGGCCTGTTGCCGCTGGCCGCTCTTGCACTCTTGTTTCCCGTCAGCAGCTTTTTGCAGGCTGGTTCGAGCGATCCCATCAAAGTTGGAATCATCGGCCTGGACACCTCGCATGTCGTCGTGTTCACCAAGGCCTTCAACGATCCCACCGACAAAAACTATATCCCGGGATTCAAGGTGGTCGCGGCCTTTAAGGGAGGCAGCCCGGATGTTGCAGACAGTTGGGGCCGGGTGGATAAGTTTACAGCAGAATTGCGCGACAAGTGGAAGGTGGAAATTGTGAACGATATTCCCACGCTCTGCAGCAAAGTTGATGCGGTGCTGCTGGAGAGCGTGGACGGGCGCCCCCATTTGGAGCAAGTAAAGCCCGTATTTGCCGCCCACAAGCCGGTGTTCATCGACAAGCCGATGGCCGGAAGTTATAAGGACGCCAAGCAGATTTCTGACCTGGGCAAGGCGGCCGGCGTTCCCTGGTTTACCTCCTCCAGCCTCCGGTTTTGGAGCGAGGCCGAGCGCCTGAAGAATCCTCAGGGCATTGGCCGCGTTCAAGGCTTTGACGTACTGGGACCCACAAGCCGGCAGGTTGGCGAACCGTCGCTGTTCAATTATGGCGTCCATGCCATCGAGTTGCTCTATCAACTGATGGGGCCCGGCTGCGAGTCCGTTACCATGACGACCTCGGGCAATCAGGACATGGTGGTGGGGAAGTGGAAGGATGGACGCCTGGGAGTGATGCGCGGATTCAGCAGCGGGCTGTATTTTTATTCGATCACCGTTTACGGCGACAAGAAGATTCTGCACTCGGAAGACAAGCCCGAGGGTTATCTTCCCCTCCTTCAGCGCATTGCGCAGTTCTTCAAGACTCGCGTGGTGCCCGTCGACAACAATGAATCGCTCGAAATTCTGGCGTTCATGGAAGCCGCCGACGTCAGCAATACCCGCAATGGAGCCGCCGTTCCACTCAGTGAAATCATGGAATAAGGAGCAAAGGGTAATGAAGACAGAGACCATTCGAGCAAGACTTCTGCGCGCGCGCTGGGCCGCCGTTTCTCTCGTGGTTTGGGGGATCGCTTCACTCACCTTGGCAGGTGGGCCCCCTCGCCAGGAGGCGCCCGTAGATACTACTGGAAACGGAAGGCTGGAGGCGCGGATCTACAACTCGGGATTTGAACTTGCGCACGACAGCTACAACGGCATTAGCGTTGCCAGCGATGGAAAGGTCT
>Ga0335085_10005192_pt1 | contig 21119 bp, 15 predicted proteins | sample Lox_Sample_45_FD_206712 | JGI IMG/M metagenome (GOLD analysis project Ga0335085, IMG submission 206712) | Soil microbial communities from Loxahatchee National Wildlife Refuge, Florida, United States - Lox_Sample_4.5 | ecosystem: Environmental > Terrestrial > Soil > Wetlands | place: USA...
GAAGGGCTGGAAAAGGCGCCGGAAGCGATCAATATGCTGTTTACCGGCGGGAACATCGGCAAACTGCTCGTCAAAGTGTAAGCGGAGTGTGCGCTAACGCGGCGGAGGAGGCTGTGAAGCGTTTCGCTTGCGTTCTTCGTCCATTCGCTTCAGGAATTCATCAAATTTGGGCATTTGCTCAGGAGTGAGGATGGCGCGGATTTGGTCGCGGCCTTTTTGCCGAGCTGCGCTCATTTGCGTGTCTGTTTGGTCGTGGATAGCCTTGTACTCGGCGTGGAGCTGCGAAAGAATCGTGTTCAGTTGGGCGCTCTGCGCGCTGGTAAGGCCGAGCTCCTGGGTGATCTGTTCGACGCGCCTGGCCCGCCTGGCGGGTTCACTGAGCGGGGGATTCGAAGCGGCCACGATGCTGCGATGGCCGTAAAAATAGCCGAACACGACGCCCAGCGCAGCGCCGAGAACAAAGACAACGGCTACCCACAAAGCAGCCTTACGCTTTGCTGAAGATTCATTCATCGGGGCCGCTCAGCCAAACTAACCAGGACTTCATCGTTGTTTGCCGGCATTGCGCTATCCCGCAAAGGTTCACCGGTGATGTCCGTGGCCACAGACTTTGTCGAGGGCGTATCCACGGCCGGCTTTTGATAAAGCCAGCCGCTGGCCAGAAGCAGCGCCAGGGCGGATGCCCAAGTGAGCCGCGCGGCGAGCTTCGGAAGGAAAGTCCAGGTATCCGCGGTGCGGGCCTGTTCGGAAGACCGCGCGGCAATCGCGGCCATCACGCGCGTGGGGAACCACGCCCCACCTATCGCGGCGCGCGAAGACAGCCCGGACAGCAAGACACGCGAGGAAAGAACATGTTCAGCGGCCGCGCGGCAATCCGCGCACGCAACCGTATGTTCCCTCAGCCGAGCCGGCACTGCCGCTAGCAGTTCGGCCATTATTTTTGCATCCGACGCAACGCCTGCAGCGTCCTCGAGTTGACCGCGGAATTCGCGGCATTGCGCTCGGTACTTCCTGAAAGGGCCCATTATTCAGCCTCCTACGATCACTCGCAAATTCTAACAAACACCATTGAATCACCAAATTGCGCGTAATCCACGGCGTCATTCTCCGCGTTTGCGCGCCTTGTTAACAATTCGGCGGCGCGCGCGGAACAGCCGTACTTTGACGGTATTCGCATTGAGATCCAAGACTTCGGCAATCTCTTCGACGGCAAAGCCTTCGACCTCCTTCAAAATCAACATCAGGCGATCCCGCTCGTCGAGCCCGTCCAGCAGGCGCTCAACGCGCTGCCTGGCTTCGAGCCTGTCGCTGATGTCCGGCCCGCCACCGCCTTTTTCTTCGGCGGAGATGATCTGGCGAGCCTGCTCCTCGCTGAGGTCCGCCTCGTAAACCAAGGGGCGGACTTTTTTCTTCCGCAACAGGTCCCAGCACTCGTTCACGGTGATTTTGTAGAGCCATGTGCTGAAGGCCGCACGCTGATCGAAACGCTTCAGCGAAAAGTAGGCCTTAACAAAAACCTGCTGCGCAATGTCCTCCACGTCTTCGCGGCGGCGCAAGATGCCACCGGCAACAGCGAAGACACGGTGCTGATGGCGGCGTACCAGCTCCTCGAAAGCCGCCTGGTCCTCTTGCTGAGCGCGACGTACAAGCTCGCGATCATCGGCGGCGCCAGCCGACTTCGCGGCAGACGCCGTAGCACCCCCCGAAATGGCAGGGGGCGCCGAGGGCGCTACTTTTGGGACGCGTGGCATGTCCATCCGGTTACGTCTAATGTATCGTGCTTTCGCCGGGCAGCATCAATTGTTTCAGTTCCCGGGGGTGACAAGTTTCTACTTGCTTAGATTTTATCCACATGGAATAATGCCGCCATGATTATAGGTGACCGTCTTCGCGCTCTGCGCGAAGAGAAGAAACTCTCCCAGGGCGATATCGAGAAGCGAACAGGTTTGCTTCGTTGTTACATTTCCCGCGTTGAGAATGGCCATACAGTACCGGCCATCGAGACACTGGAAAAGCTTGCGCGCGCACTCGAGTGCCCACTCTATCAACTCTTTTATGACGGCGAGGAGCCGCCGCAGTTGCCGAATCTCCCCAAGAGGAAGTCGTCTGACGACATCGCGTGGGGCAGCGTAGGCAAAGATGCACGTTTTCTGAACAAGCTTCGCCGGCTGTTGGGCAAAGTGGAAGAAGGAGACCGCAAGCTCATCTTGTACATGGCGCAGAAGATGGCGAACCGCTAGTTCCGCGGTTTTTTCATCAGAGCTTGAGGTCAAAATAATAGGCACTCCTGGATGGGCCGCGTGCCGTCCCTACGCGGCCTTTACTTGGGTCAGGCCAAAGGACGCGGGGAGCAGTTCCCGACGTCCCCACATTTTCAGTTCCCTCTGTCCCGGTTTCGCGTTCCCCGCTTCAAAATCATTCCCATTCGATTGTGCTAGGTGGCTTCGAACTGATGTCGTAGACCACGCGGGTGACTCCGCGAACTTCGTTCACGATGCGGGTGGAAATGCGTTCAAGGACTTCACCCGGCAGGCGGACCCAGTCGGCGGTCATAGCATCTTCGGATTCGACCACCCGAACGGCAATGGTGAGGCCGTAGGTACGATAATCTCCCATAACTCCGACGCTACGGATCGGGAGCAGAACGGCGAAGGCTTGCCAAACTTTGCTATAGAGGCCCGCGAGACGTATCTCATCGACTACTATGGCATCGGCTTCCTGAAGGGTGTGCAGATGCTCCCTGGTGATTTCGCCGAGGAGCCTGACTGCCAATCCTGGGCCGGGAAACGGGTGTTTCAAAAGGATTTCATCGGGAAGACCCAGGTCCTTGCCAATGCGGCGGACTTCGTCTTTGAACAGGTCTCGGAGCGGTTCAATGAGGGCAAAGGGCATATTTTCCGGCAGGCCGCCGACGTTGTGGTGGGACTTGATGGTGGCGGAGGGGCCTTTGACGGAAACGGACTCGATGACATCGGGATAGAGAGTGCCCTGGACAAGCCATTTGATTTGGCCGTGAGCCTCGCCTGCTTGGAGCTTTTGGGCTTCCTCGGCGAACACGGCGATGAATTCCCTGCCGATGATTTTGCGCTTTTGCTCGGGGTCGGTGACGCCGGCGAGCTTGCCGAGGAAACGATCCGAGGCGTCCACGCCGATGACGCGGAGACCCAGGCGATTGCGGAGCATGTCTAGAGTGTCGGCAAATTCGTTCTTGCGGAGCATCCCGGTGTTGACGAAGACGTTGGTGAGGCGATCGCCCATGGCGCGATGAACGAGGACTGCGGCGACTGTCGAATCGACGCCGCCGCTGAGAGCGCAGATGGCGCGCCCGTGGGCAACTTTCTTTCGAATGGCTTCGGTGGTCTCTTCGATGAAGGCAGAGCCGCTCCATTTGGGCTGAGCTTCGCAGATACGGAAAAGGAAATTGCGGAGCAGGTCGGTGCCTCGCTCGGTGTGATTCACTTCCACGTGGAACTGTACGGCGTAGATTTTGCGATGGGGGTCTTCGAGAGAGGCGATCGCGTTGTCGGTATGGCCGGTGGCGCGAAAGCCCGCGGGCACTTCGCGGACGTGATCGCCATGGCTGTTCCAGATTCGAAGCGAGGTAGGGACTCCGGCAAAAAGTGCAGATTCGGCCGAGCCGATTCCCTTCTCCACGTTTAATTGGGCGCGTCCATATTCGCGGCGTTCGGCTTTTTCGACTTTGCCGCCGAGGTTATGCGTGATCCACTGCATACCGTAGCAAATGCCTAAAATCGGCAAACCCATGGCTAGGATTTCGGGGTCGCATTTCGGTGCGTCGGAGTCGTAGACGGAACTGGGGCCGCCCGAGAGGACCAGGCCTGCTGGTTCGTACTTTCGGATTTCGTCGATGCTCGCAGTACACGGGAGGATTGCGGAGAAGACTTGCTGTTCGCGGATGCGGCGCGCGATGAGTTGGGTGTACTGGCCGCCAAAATCCAGGACGACTACGCCGCCTAGTTCGGATTTGGGCTTTTGTGGTTCCGTCATTGCGGCTCCTGTTGCCATTGTGCCTCTCAGTGGTCGGTCAAGAAAAAAGCACGGGTCTAAAGACCCGCCACTACAAAATCGGTGCGAACTCTTTTGTTGGATGCGAGGGACGAAGGTGGGCGGAATTTCGCATGGGTGGCCAAGAGGAACGGAGCGCAGCATGCTGCGCCACTACAACGAAAGGGCGGCGGGGTCATTTGACCACCAGGTTTAGGAGTTTGTTGGGGACGAAAATGACTTTGACGATAGTCTTGCCCTCGATGTGGCGAGCCACCGCAGGATCGGCTTTAGCTTTGGCGACCACATCGGTCTCGCCGAGGCCAGTCAGAACGCGAAGCGTGGTGCGGACACGGCCATTGACCTGGACCGGGATTTCCACCTCGTCGTCTTTGGCGAGGCTTAATTGTTCATACGCAAGGACCGGCCAGGAGGCGGTCCAGAGGCCGCCGGAATTGCCCAGCATCTCCCACATCTCTTCTGCGATATGAGGCGTCATGGGGGCGAGGAGCAGCGTAAGAATTTGCAGGACCTCTTTGCGAATCTCGGGACGGACACCGTTTTCGAGAGGCTCGGCCAGATAGATTTCGTTGGTGAGCTCCATGATCTGGGCGATGGCGGAGTTGAAGTGCCAGCGTTTCTCGAAGTCTTGCGTCACGCGCAGCATCGTTTGGTAGGTGACGCGGATTAGATCGCGTTCCTTGTCGGACATGCCCTTTGGGTCGAAATTCCAGTTTTCCGCTTTGCGGATGGCAGCGGCGTGCTTATCCACGAGGCGGAAAACGCGGTTTAGGAAGCGCCAGGAGCCTTCGATGCTTTCCTCGCTCCATTCGAGGTCTTTTTCGGGAGGAGCGGCGAAGAGGGTGTATAGACGGCCGGTATCGGCGCCATATTTTTCGGCCATATCGATGGCGCCGACGACATTGCCGCGCGATTTGGACATAGCCACGCCACCTTTTTGCACCATGCCTTGGGTGAAAAGACGAGTGATCGGCTCGTCATGCGTGACGAGGCCAAGGTCGCGCATGACTTTGCACCAGAAACGGGAGTAGAGCAGGTGCAGGATCGCGTGCGTGATGCCACCGATGTACTGGTCGATGGGAAACCAATAGCCGACTTTCGCGGAATCGAAGGGCGCTTCGGCGTTGTGCGGATCGCAGTAGCGGTAGAAATACCAGGACGAGTCGACGAAGGTGTCCATCGTATCTGTTTCGCGGCGCGCCGGGCCTCCACACTTCGGGCAGGTGGTGTTGACGAACTCGGGCGTCGAGGCAAGCGGCGATTCGCCCTCGCCGGTGAGTTTGGGATTGGGCGGCAGCAGGACTGGAAGATCCTTATCCGGGACAGGTTGCAGGCCGTGATCGGCGCAATAGACGACAGGTATCGGAGTGCCCCAATAACGTTGGCGGGAGATGCCCCAGTCGCGTAGACGAAAAACCACTTCGCCCTGGCCAAAACCATTCTGCTCGGCAAACGCGGTCATTTTTGTGATGGCTTCGTCCACGGGAAGGCCGTCGAAAGGGCCAGAGTTGACAAGCACGCCATCCTGATGATCGTCAAACGCAGCGGTCATTTTTTCTTCGACGAGCGGCTCGCCGCCGCGAGGTTGAACGACGACGCGAACGGGAAGTCCATATTTGCGGCAGAATTCGAAATCGCGTTGATCGTGCGCGGGGACCGCCATGATGGCTCCCGTGCCATATTCCATGAGAACGAAATTGCCGAGCCAAATGGGGATTTTCTCGCCACTGAAAGGGTTTGCAGCGTAGCGCCCCGTAAAGAAGCCTTCTTTTTCCATGGCGGCCAGATCTTCCGTTTTTACGGAGGCCTGGCGCATGTTGGCCAGCCTGGTCCAATGGATGTTGTCCGGCGGAGCCCAGCTCAGGAGCCGCTCGATGGCGGGGTGGGTTGGGGCGAGGATCAACGCGGTCGCGCCGTAGATGGTGTCGATGCGCGTCGTGAAAATCTCAATCGGAGGAGCGCCCTGCACATCGAGGACAGAAAATTTCAGCCGCGCACCTTGCGAGCGGCCGATCCAGTTTCGCTGCATGGTGATGACGCGTTCGGGCCAACTGCCTTCGAGCTGTTTCAGGTCGTCAACGAGTTGGTCGGCATAAGCCGTTGTCTTGAGAAACCACTGCTCGAGTTCACGGGATTCGACGAGGGTGTCCTCGTGACGCCAGCAGTAGCCGCCGTTGATGACCTGCTCGTTGGCGAGAACAGTGGAACATTTGGGACACCAGTTCACGCGGCTCTTTTTGCGGTAGGCGAGGCCGCGTTCGAGCATGCGGAGGAAAAACCACTGGTTCCAGCGGTAATATTCGGGCTCGCAAGTGGAGATTTCGCGGCGCCAGTCATAGCTGAAGCCGAAACGGCGGAGGGTGCGCTGGAATTCAGCAATGTTGTTGTTGGTCCACACGCGCGGGTGCGTGTTGTTCTTGATCGCTGCATTTTCCGCTGGAAGACCGAAAGCATCCCAACCCATGGGGTGAAGCACATTGAAGCCGCGCATGCGCTTGACGCGGGCGACGACGTCGCCAATCGCGTAATTGCGCATGTGGCCCATGTGCATCGTGCCGGAGGGATAAGGCAGCATTTCCAGGACGTAGTATTTTGGTTTCGCGGGATCAGCTTCGGTTTCGAACACGCGGGCTTCGGCCCAGCGCTTCTGCCACTTGGTTTCGATTTCTTGTGGGTTGTAGTCCGCCACGCCTCGCTATCCCCTCTTGGTCTTGCGCGATTTTTTGGACTTCGCTCTTGTTGCTTTTGCTTTCGCGGTAGCCTGTGTTTTTCTTACGCCAGCCTTAGCAGCTTTGGCTGTTTTTGCCTGGAATTTCTTGATGGCCGTCGTGAGCATCGAGAAGCCCTTTTCAGCCGGCGGGGCCTGATCGGCCAAACCGGCTAGTTCCCAAAGTTTCGCAACGTTGCGTCGATCGTCGCCGGGATTGTCGATGGGCGTCTCCAGAAGGAAGGCCCGGCCAATTAGTCCATCGGGAGGCATCGCGCCGAGGCGGGGATGGGTCAGTATGCGATGAAATGCTTCGGAGCCAATCTTACCTTCGCCAATGTTTTCGTGGCGATCGACGCGGCCGCCGAGCGGGATTTTCGAGTCATTGGCGTGGAATACGGGAACGCGATCGAGGCCGATAGTGGAATCGATCACATCGATCGTCGAGGTCAAGCCGGTTTCGGTCTTGATGTCATAGCCTGCGGCGAAAAGATGGGCAGTGTCGAGGCAGGCGGCCGCGGGGACGTTCGTGAGGCCGGCCAGGATTTCCGCAAGTTCTTCGAGACGGGAGGCGACGGCGCTACCCATCCCTGCCGTGTTTTCGATGAGGATGCGCAGATTGCCCAGGGGGACGCGCTTGGAGCTTTGCTTGACGGATTCGATGACGGTGCGAACGGCTTGCTCGGGCGAGGCATCACCGCGCGAACCGGGATGCACGACGAGAAAATCCGCGCCTAGCGCCACGCCGCGAATCAGTTCGTCTTGAAACGCTTGGATCGAGCGGGTTTGCAGCATGGGCTGAACGGCGGCGAGATTGATCAGATAGTTCGCGTGAATGACGAGCGGGCCGAGGCCTAGCTCGGCGCGGCGGGCGCGAAAGGCCGCGGCGTCTGCTTCCGGGATGCGTGCTGAGCCGACCTGCCACATGCGCGGGCTCGCGGAAAAGATTTGGAGGGCGTTACAGCCTAGTTTTCGGGCGGATTCGAGCGCATTGAGATAACTTCCGGCGATGGAGGCGTGGATGCCGATGCGCAGGCTGCCATCCATCCAGACGGGCGGGAGCGGGTCTGGCTCAGGCTCCGGGCGGTATTCATCTTCGGGATCGAACTCCGAAACGTGAGTTAGAGGTTGTTCAGGCGTTCCCATGGAAAAATCGGCCCATCCTTAAACCAGTTATTCTACCACACGCGGCTAATAGGCTCGGGCCGGCGCAGATTTGCGGCGTTGCGGAGCATGCCGTAGACTACGCTATCGCGCGTAACATACGGGAGCCGCTGATGCTTGTGGTCATGCAGTCACACGCTACGGAAGAGCAGATTCGGGGTGTGTGCGAACGCATTGAGAGCCTCGGACTGAAGGCTCACCCGATTCCGGGGACGATTCGAACGGCCATTGGGATCACCGGGAATAAGGGAGCGGTCGATCTAGGCGTGCTTGAATCGCTGCCGGGAGTGGTCGAGTGTATTCCCGTCAGCAAGCCGTACAAACTGGTGAGCCGCGACGCGAAAGAAGAAGACAGCATACTGCGGATACCCACGCCTTCGGGAGACGTGCAGGTCGGTGGGAAGAAAATCGCACTGGTAGCTGGGCCATGCGCGGTGGAAACAGAACAACAGTGTCTGGCGATCGCGGAGCGCTTGCAGAAAACGGGTGTGCGGCTGTTTCGAGGGGGCGCTTACAAACCGAGGACTTCTCCTTACAGTTTTCAAGGGCTTGGCGAACCGGGATTGAAGATTCTGGCGAAGGTGCGTGAGTCCTACGGATTTGGGATCATCACCGAAGCAATCGACAATGAAAGCCTGGATTTGGTCGAGGAATACGCCGACGTGATTCAAATTGGCGCGCGGAATATGCAAAATTTTTCACTATTGAAACGCGCGGGGCGCGTGCGGAAGCCGGTGCTCCTGAAGCGCGGGATGTCTGCAACGCTCGATGAATTTTTGATGGCAGCCGAATATGTATTGTCCGAGGGAAATTACAACGTGATGTTGTGCGAGCGCGGCGTGCGGACGTTTTCGGATTTTTCGCGCAATACCCTGGACCTGGCCGTAGTGCCTGCAGTGAAGAAGCGCAGCCATTTGCCGATATTGGTCGATCCTTCGCATGGCACCGGCAAGCGGCACAAAGTGTTGCCACTTTCGCGCGCGGCGATTGCCGTTGGGGCGGACGGTCTGCTCGTCGAAGTTCACCACGAACCGGACAAGGCGCTTTCGGACGGCATGCAATCTATTTTACCGGAAGAGTTCGGCGAACTCGTCGAAGAGGTGCGTCAGATTGCGGCTGTTTTACGGCGCGAAGTGAATTGAGAACATTCGATAGGGTATTGCTTTCTTCTGTATCCCGGCGGATCTCCCGCTTCTGGCTAATTCCGCGCGCTACATGTAACAATTCATCGGACTGATGAACCGGCCACGCAACTTTCGTGTGTTTTTCCTGCTTGCTATCCTGCTGATTTTGGGCGCGGGAGAGATCTTGCGTGAGCACCAGCCGTCTTTTCTGCGACCCGGATTACGATTGTGCGCCTACGTTTCGACTGCCGATGGCGGCGTTACGGTCATCGATCTCGTGAAGCTCGCCGCGATTGCGCGGATTCCCGTTGGCAAAGGATTGTCGGGCATGCGCGAGCATCCGATGCGGGCGGAAATCTGGGGCGTGAGCACGGCAGGGGGATTTGTTTGGCAGATCAACGCCCGTACCAACCAGGTCAGCGCGCGAATTCCAGTGGGACCACTTCCCTACGCGATTGATTTTTCACCTGATGGCAGCCGGCTATACACAACATCGGCGGGATCCGACACGCTGCTGGCGATTGATTGCCAAACACACGCCATCCTGGGGCGCGCGCGGACAGGCGGCGAGCCAGTGCTGGCCCGCGTCACGCCCGACGGAAACACCGTTGTTGTGCTCAACCGCCGCGATGGGACGCTGGGCATTCGCGACGCGGCCACGCTTGCGGTGCACGGCACGGTGCGTGTCGTCAATCAGCCGGAAGAGGTCGCGATTCTTCCGGACAGCAGCCTGGCGTTTGTGCTGAGCCGCTCCGTGAAGTTGCTTTCCGTCGTTGATTTGCGGAGAAGCCTGCTGGTGACAAATCTCGAATTGGCAGGCAAGGCTTCCGACATGCTGTTGAAGCCGGACGGCGGCGAGCTGTATATGATTTCGCCCGAGGCGCACGGGTTGCAAGTCGTTGATACCTGGATGCATGAGTTGGGCGACTACATGGTGCTTGGGTCGGCGCCCTCGCGCGGCGTTTTGAGCGCTGACGGAAGCACGCTGTATGTTTCGGACACCGCGGCAGGCCATATCATTCCGGTGGACCTGCCGAATCGCCGGGTGATTCGCGACCCAGGCACAGGCAAGGAATTTCCGATCACTGCAGGTCAGTCACCCGGGGCGCTACGTTTCGATCCCAATGAAAATTTGCTGATCGTGGCCGATCAAGGTTCAGGGGATGTGGCCGTCATTCGCGTGCGCACGAACAGTCTCCTGACAATGATTCCCGTTGGCGATGGGCCTCGCGATTTGGCGGTAAAGTTGTTTTAAGTGCGGGCGGGGATGCTCTGCACTAATCGTCGCGCAGAGCGATCAGAGGATCGACGCGCATTGCGCGGCGGGTGGGCATATAGCATGCAAGCAGCGTGACAGCCGCCATGAGGATGGCAGCGGACAGGAACGTCGCGGGATCGGCAGGGCTTACGCCATAAAGTTCGCTAGCGAGTAGACGCGTGATGGCGAGGGCTGACGCCAGCCCGAAAGCGATGCCAATCAATGAGAACTTAACGCCTTCCTTCATCACCAGCCAGAGAATGTCGCGGCGTTGCGCGCCTAAAGCTAGGCGAATGCCGATTTCTCGAGTGCGACGAGAGACCAGAAAAGAGAGCACGCCGTAGATGCCGATGAGGCCCAGCACGACCGCGAGCCCGGCAAAAGAAACAAATAGCAACGTTGTAGAAGCGGGAGTCGAAACCGAATCTGATACAACGGAGCGCATCGGTTTGACTTCGCTGGCGGGCACTTCCGGGTTGAGCGCGGCGATGGTGCGGCGAAGGGCGCTCTGGACTTGCAGCTCATCGAGACTGGATTTTAGGACTACGGTCATATCGGATGGAACGCGGCCGCCTTCGAGAGTCGCATTTGGCGAGTATGGAAAATAGATCGTACCGTTGATCCAATTCGGAACATTCAGTTGTAAATCATAAGCACGCACGTCGGCAACAATGCCGACGACAGTGCGCCAGTCTTTATCGCCGCTCAGACGTACGTGCGCGCCAATTGGACTGCGTCCGGGCCAAAAGCGACGTGCCGTCGACGCAGACACGAGGGCGACGGGCGGATTGCCTGAATCATCCGAGAGAGTGAACCCGCGCCCCGCAACTACGGGAATGCTCATGACCCGAAGATAGTTCGGCGTGACGACATCCATCCAAAAAAGAGGCATCGCCTTGCCAGGAGAGACTGGCTCGTTTTCGATTTCGAGAGAACGCTTGGCGACGCGCCCGTCAAGAGGGAGAGTGTTGACGAACGCCGCGGACTTGATTCCCGGTAGGGCCTGCAGGCGATCGAGAAGCTCGCGGTAGAATGAGATGCAACGAGTGGAATCGTTACAGAATTCTTCGTTGGGAGTGACGCGGGCGGTCAAAATGCGCTCGGGGCGAAAGCCAGGATCGACGTGCGAAAGCGCCACGAAACTCCGAATCAGCAGGCCGGCAGCGATGACGAGAAGAACAGCGAACGCGACCTCGGCAATAGCCAAGCCGCTGCGCAGACGCTGGGAGACACCTGCGGACGCACCCCGTCCAGCCGACTTCAGCGATTCAACCAGAGCGGCGCGGGCCGAATGAAGCGCCGGAGCGAGACCAAAGAGCAGACCGGTGAGTATGGCAAGGCCGCCGGTGAAAGCGAGAACTCGCCAATCAATATGAGCATCGGCGAGGCGCGGTGTCTCTGCTGGAAGCGCAGCTTTCAGCAACTGCAATGCTTCCGTCGCAAGGACAACGCCGAGCACGCCACCGAGAAGAGCGAGCAATACGCTTTCGGTAAGAAGTTGGCGGATCACGCGGCCGCGCTCCGCCCCCATCGCGGTGCGCACTGCGATCTCCTTTTCGCGGGTTGCAGCGCGAGAAAGCGCGAGATTGGCCACATTGACGCACGCAATGAGCAAAATTAATCCGACCGCGCCGAGGAGCAATAGCAGTCGCCCACGCACGTCGGCGACCATGCCGTTTCGCAATGCAATAACGCTAATATCGGCGTTCCAATCGGCGGGCATGGGCCACGGGAAGAGCTTCGAAACGCGCGACTGGAAAACGTGAATCTCGGCACGAGCCTGCTCAATTGTCGAGCCTGGACGAAGGCGCCCGATGACCGGCATGAAATCGCCCGCCCAATAGGCGATAGTGTCGCGCGGGTCGTTGTGCAAAGGAATCCATACCTGCGATTTCGTGGAGGGAAAATGAAAATCCGCGGGCATCACGCCGACCACTTCGCGGCTGACTCCTTCAAGCTCAACCGAATGACCGATGATGGAGAGATCGCTATTGAAGCGCTGCTGCCAGAGAGTGTGGCTCAGCATGACGTAGTTGTCTTGGCCTGCTTTGTCCTCGCCCGGATAAAACGGCCGGCCAAACTCAGGACGGGCGCCCAGGACACTGAAAAAATCGGCAGAGACGAGGACTCCGGAGAGACGAATGGGTTCTCCGCGCCCGGTGAGATTGAACTCGTGACCTTCGAAATAAGCTGCGGGCTCGATCGATTTCATTTGCTCACGGAGCGCCACAAACGCCCCTTTGGGGTAAGTGCCCGTGATGCTGACGAGATTTTGCGGCGCCGCGAACGGAAGCGGGCGCAAGAGGATGCCATTGACGAGGCTGAATATAGCCGTGTTTGCGCCGATGCCGAGTGCGAGTGTGAGAACGGCAACAGCGGTGAAGCCAGGGTTCTTGAGCAGCATTCGCGCGCCGTAACGCAGATCCTGAAGAAGAGCTTCGACGATTCTTGCGCCCCGGGCTTCGCGGCATTCCTCTTTCGCTCGTTCGATGGCACCGAACTCGACCCGCGCTCGCCGGATCGCCTCTTCGCGCGGCACGCCCTGGCGGACTAAATCCTCGGCGCATGCTTCGACATGAAAGCGAAGCTCCGTGTCCATTTCGCTTTCCATCTGGGGTCGTCGCAACAGCGCTTTGGCCCATGAACGCAACCGTGGGCCTTGAGTCATACTTCCGCCCGCTTGATTCGAACTCCCACGACCACCTCCATCTTCACTCGTACCTCAGCGCAACGATCGGATCGACGAGCGTCGCTCGCCGAGCGGGAAGATAACTGGCCAACAGCGCCACCATGAGCAGGATGAACGACACAGCAGCAAAGGTGATTGCGTCCGTCGGACGAATGTTATAGAGCAACGTAGAAAGCAAACGGGTGGCGGCTAGTGCGCCGAGGAGGCCGATCCCCAAGCCGACGAGCGCCAAGCGCACTCCAAGGCCAAGCACATTCCAGATGATGCGGCTTTGCGACGCGCCAAGCGCCATCCGAATGCCGATGTCCCGTGTTCGCTGCGCGACCATATAGGACAGGACGCCATAAATTCCAACCGACGAGAGGAGGAGCGCGGCCGCTGCGAAAATAGTCAAAAGAAATGTGTCGAAGTGCGATCGTTCGAGCGTGCTCGAGATCTTCTGTTGCATGGTCGAGAGGCGGTAAATCGGCACGGCCGGTGCCACGGAGGCAACGGCGCTTTGCACCTCGCGGATCGGAAGCGCGCCACCATGAGTTCGTATGATCAGGTCCATGGTGCGCCCGATCCAATCCCAAGCGCTCGAAGGCATCTGAGCCATGGGGATATAAAATTCCGGCTGAACTTGACGGTCGAGCCCCCATGCCCGGACATCCGCCACCACGCCGACGATTTGATGCCAGACGGGATCCATGCGTCCTTTGGGACCGGACTCACAGCACGCGAAGCGCTTGCCTATGGGGTTTTCACCGGGCCACATGGTGCGGGCAAGTGTTTCGTTAACTATGGTAACGAGCGTATTGTCACGGGTGTCCTCCCGAGTGAAATCGCGGCCAGCTTTCAGCGGCAAGCGGACGGTAGAAAGATAGTTGGGCGAAACAATTTGCAATTGCGAGTTAATCAGATTCGCCAGGTCAAAGGGTTTACCTTCGGGAAGCAAGCCGTTGCTGCTGCCTCCGCCAGCTAGTGGAGCGCGCGAAACCACTGCAGCCGACTCCACGCCGGGCAAGGCGGAGGCGGCCGCGATCATGCGTTCGAATGTGTGCTGCGCGAGATTGGGATCGTGATACCCAGGATCCGGAAGACCGACGCGCCCGACAACGATGTTGGAAACATCAAATCCAGGATCCACGTGCGACACAAGTAGCGCGCTTCGAATCAGTAGACCGGCACCAACCATCAGAATGAGTGCGAGGGAGACTTCACCTACAACGAGGAGGCTGCGGATGCGATCGCGGCCGCTCCCCGAAATGCCTGAACTTGATTTAAACGCTTCATTAAGACGCGCCGAGGCGGAGCGCACGGCGGGAGCGAGTCCAAACAAAAAGCTGGACAGTAACGCCATGGCGCAGGCGAAAGCCAGCGATCCCGCGTCCAGCCGCGACTGGTCAAGACGCGGCATCTCCGCCGGCCCATGGGCGATGATCCAGGAGACACCCCAATACGCCAGAAAAACTCCAACAACTCCCCCTGCCAAACCGAGCACGACATTTTCTGCGAGAAGTTGCCGGACAATGCGGCCCGGTGAGGCTCCTAGTGCAGCGCGCATCGCAATCTCTTTCTGGCGTGTGCGCGATCGAGCCAGCTGCAGATTCGCAATGTTTGCGCACGCGATCAGCAATAGAAATCCCACCGCGGAGAGCATCAATCGCAAGCCCAAGCGCTGGTCTCCCAACAAAACGGCGGAAAGAGGTTGTAACTGAAAGGTCCGCCCCTCGTCATCGAGCGGGTACAGCTGTTGTAGACGCTGCGCGATCACCTGGAGCTCGGACTGCGCTTGTGCGGGAGTCACGCCTGCCCGCAGCCGGCCCATCACATTAAGATAATGATCATCGTGATCGGCTCGCTGCTCGGCGGTGAAGCGCGCCGGGACGCACATTTCCGTTTTGTTGAGCAGGGGATCGAAGCTAGCGGGCATGACACCAAGCACGGTGGTGGGAAGGCCGTTAATGCGAATCACCCCTCCGGCGATCGATGGATCTGCATGAAACCTCGTTCGCCAGAGTCGCTCACTGATGACGACAACTTGCGCTTGCCCAGGCTGGTCTTCCTCTGAGCTGAAAACGCGACCCACGATTGGAGGCACTCCGAAGGTTGCGAAATAATTCCCCGTGGCGATTTCCCCGTCCACGCGTTCCGGCAGTTCTCCCGTATCGAGATTGAAACTCGCGAGATTCGAAGCGCAGAGTGCGGCGAAAGAAGTACTCTGTCTCTTAAGATCGACAAAATTGCCGACGGAAAAGCCCGGGAAGATGTCCTGCCAGTGTTCCTGCAAATACATCACCTGGGAGGGATCCTTGATGGACAACGGTCTCAGCAGGACTGCATCGACGACGCTGAAGATTGCTGTGGTGGCGCCGATACCGATAGCGAGCGTAAGCACAGCGACGGTGGCGAAGCCGGGGCTTTTGAGAAGCACCCGCTGGCCATAGTGCAAATCTTGGGTGATCTCGTCGAGGATGCTCACACCGCGCGCCTCGCGGCATTCTTCCTTGGCCCGTTCAATGGCGCCGAACTCAATGCGCGCCCGCCGCAATGCCTCTGTTCGCGATACGCCTTGGCGGACCAAGTCTTCGGCTAATGATTCGACATGGAAACGCAACTCGGAGTCCATTTCGCTTTCCATGCGAGATCGATGGAAGGCTGTGTGTGACCACGAGCGAACGCGGCTCCAAAGGGTCATACTTCCTCCGGTTTCGTGCCCAGAATTCCTGCGATAACCTCCGCCATGCGGTTCCAGTTTTCTGCTTCTGCTTGCAGCCTGCGCTTCCCTGCCGCGGTGAGCCGGTAATACTTTGCTTTGCGCTTGTTCTCCGATTCACCCCATTCGCTCGCGATCCATCCTTGGTGTTCGAGGCGGTAGAGGGCTGGATAAAGCGAACCTTGCTGAATCTCGAGACGATCATGAGAAATTTGCTGAATACGGAGGAGGATGCCGTATCCGTGCAACGGCCCCAGGGACACGGCCTTGAGAATTAACATATCCAAGGTGCCTTGCAGGAGGTCGAGTTGTTTGTCCACGGAAGTTGCCTCTCCTAGACGCACTAGGAATGTAGCCCGCCTCTCCTAGACTGTCAAGGAGAAAAAGCGGCAGCAGCAAGGCGGACAAAGTCCGCCCCCAAGGTGAGCAGCGCCGTAACCCATGCTGAGGCGCACTTCGGCGAAAGTGTGGGTAGAATTGTCCCTGAATTATGCGTTCTCTTCGATGGACCAGGCGAAATTCTCTTCGCCGAGGTTCACTTCGAGGAATCCTTCCGCAGGAAGGACGTCCACGGGCAGCCCCCCGTGCCAAAGCGCCACGCCCAGCTTTAGCTTCGTCTGACCGGTCAGGTTTATTTCGTTGCGGTTGATAGCGACCTCAAGAATTCGCTCAAAGGCGACTTCGGCCACGTCTTTAGGATTCAGGAGGCACAAGCGGCCTTTCTCGACAGCAAATTCCAGCAGATGGCCGCGCACTAATCTTACGACGATGGTTGTCTCCTCGGCCCCCGCCACGGTGATGCGGAACTCCGGATCTTCAAGTTCTCCTAGAAGGTCCAGAAACGGGTCTACACGAACGCAAAAGCGTCCGTCCTCAAATCCGTAGCGCAGTTCCTGGAGATAAAACGTCCGCCCGTGCATCGCGCCGCCTCGGCGCTCAGGGGAATAAAGGCCGGCGCCCAGCCATTCGAAGTAGGAGCTGTCTCGTCCATCCACGGAAACTTTAAGAAAGCCGGAGGTTGCGAGTTGGAGGGCGTGCTCTGGCTTCTTCTTAATGGGTTTCGCGAGCTCTTGCGGGGCAACTTGTCCCAGCGCGAGATAGACAGCCGTCAGATGCTTTCTATAGAGCGCGTCGAATTCCGCGTCATTCGCCGTGCTGTGTTCTGGACCGAACCACCAGCACCAGTCGCTTCCCTCTGCGGCCAAGAGCGATTCTTGGGCCTCTTTCAGAGCTTCTTTGGTTGGCGCTCCGTCTCGGCCTTGTTGCTGAGCCTCGCAAGCCCGCCCGTAAGCTTCGCGAGCATCCCACAGCAAATCCCACGCGGCAACGTCCTCGCTATGCCCTATCCACACGTCGAAATTCGCATTGATCCAGGACGCCGGGAAAATTCCCGCGTTGGAAGGGATATCTCCCGCGGCAACAATCGCTTCGCTGGCCGTGAGCGCGCGAAAGTCCTGATCCGCCTGGATTCGCCCGTAAAATTCGCGCAGAAATTCCCGGCCATTTCCTGGATAGTATTCCCAGGCGTTTTCGCCATCGAGGAACAGGCAAACCGTGAGTGGCTGCGAAGTTTGCACCCGTTCGCCAAGATCGCGAAGTCGCCCATGCAAATCCGCAGCCGCGTCCTTGCCGTTCATGCGGCTATAGACAAAACCGATAAGGTCGGACAGGTGATGATCACGGAAGAGCCCGGTAATTGGCTTTTCGCCGAGTTGAACGCGCAGCGGCTGGTACAGGCGCTCCGCATTCGCCGGAACGCCCTTTGCATCTCGAAAAAATCCCACGTTCAGCGTTCTGCCGAGGACGCCTTCATCCGTTCCAAACCACTGGAATCCCTCTTGCGCGGCGACGGTCAACGTTTGATCGGAAACGGAGCCTTCCGATGGCCAAAGCCCTTTCGGCGTGGTTCCAAAGACTCGCTCGTGGTATTCGCGAGCACGCCGCAATTGCTCGCGGGCATCTTCGGGATGGCGATAGGCCCGGCGCGGCAGCGGCGTGCTTGGATTGGCCACGCGCGCGATGTCCGAATCACAGATCAGGGGAAGGATCGGGTGATAAAACGGCGTGGTGCTCAATTCAATCTGGCCAGTCTGCGCAACTTCGCGATACGCTGGCAGAACCAGCGCGAGCAACTCCAGTTGTTTCGCTCTCAGAGCGGCCTTGTCCTTATGCGTGAAGTCCTTTCCCTGGCTGGCAAGGCGGCTAATCACCGTATCCTTTTCGAGCCACGTCTGCTCCATCCAGGCAAGTTGAGAGAGCAACTGGAGATCGCGCCAGTCACGTTGGGTGAAGGAAACTAACGCCTGCGCTCCGCTGGCGGGCTGCGCCCATTCGTGAAGCTCGACAAAACGCGGCCATTGCGACATCAGACGTTCATGATTTACTTGAAATGCTCGCCCCAGGATTTCCGCTTTGTCCTCGCGGGTTAGTTCCTCGACGGCTTTGAAAGCCAGGTCAAACCACGGCTCAATGAATTTCCCGCTAGCGTATTCCTCGAGTTGCATCCCCAGCGACGGCACAATGTTGAAGGTGGCATGAAAGTTCGGGAACTCCTTCAACATCGTTACCATTCCCCAGTAGTCTTTCAGCGCATGCAGGCGCGTCCAAGCCAGGACGTAGCGGCCAGTTTCCGGGTCGCGGTACTGCGGCTGATGCATATGCCACAAAACCGACAAATGCACGCGGTTCATCGCGGCTCTCTTTCCGGTAACCGCTGCGCTGCCGTGTTACACTCACCGTTCGCGTCATGCGCATCCTGGACCGCTATATCGTTCGCGAAGTTTTTCGTCACGCATTCCTCGGGCTCGCCGTATTTACCTTTGTTTTTTTCGTCCCGAAACTCGTTCAATTAATGGAGCTCTTCGTCCGCCATAGCGGTTCCGGAGCTCAGATCCTCGAACTGTTCGTTTGCATATTTCCGAACGTCTTCACGTTTACGATCCCCATGGCAGTGCTGATTGGCGTGCTCCTCGGCCTCGGGCGCATGTCCGCGGACAGTGAAATTATCGCATTGACGGCGTTGGGTATTGGCCGCCGCCGGATCCTCCTGCCCGTCGGCGTGCTCGCGATGGTCGGCGCCTGCTTAACGCTTTGCATGACAGTTTGGCTGGGCCCGAAGGCCGTGCGCACGTACCGCACGCTGGAAACCGATTTGATCGCCTCTCAAATCTCTTTCGCCGTGCAACCCCGCGTCTTTGATGAACGCTTCCCCAAGATGGTTCTCTACGTCAACGATGTGTCGGCCAGCGGCACTCATTGGCACGACGTCTTCGTCGCTCAAGCCGATGGAGAGAGCGGCTCACAACTCACCCTGGCGGAGGATGCGATTGTAATTGCCGAACCCAAAGAGGGCAAGCTTGAGCTGCACCTTCGCGGTGGCGCTACGCACGAATTTTCCAGAGACGATCCCGACCGGTATTCCGTCACGGAGTTCGGCCAGAGTGATTGGCCGATCGAGATGAGCGGACTTGTTCCAAATAGGCCCAGGCAACTTAGCAATACGGAGCGCTCTCTTCGCGAGCTGGCCGCCACAAACGACGCCGGCTGCCGCGAGGCCCGCGTTGAATTGTATCGCCGTCTCGCGTTCCCCGCGGCGTGCCTCGTATTTGCTCTGGTGGCCGTGCCGTTAGGGGCTCAGCCACGGCGGGGCGGACGCGCCGCGGGGTCGCTCATTGCGGTCATCCTCATCGCCTGCTATTACCTGCTGACAGTCATCGGAGCGGGATTAGCGCGGCAAGGCGCCGTGTCACCCGCGGTGGGAATCTGGGGCGCGAACATCTTGTTGGCCGCTCTTGGATTGGCGTTCCTCCCCCGAATGGAACAGTTTCGCGGCGAGAACCGCTGGTTTAAGCCCTCCGTTCGCTTTCGGATTTGGGCCAGGCTGCTTCGGCGGAGGAAATCGCGTGCTCGCGCTGCCGTCATAGCTCATATCCCCGATGGACAACTGGAATCGCCGGAAAATGGAGTCCAATCCAGCGGTAGCTTTCCGCGTTTGATGGACATTTATCTTCTGCGCCGGTTTTTTTTCTATTTCGCCCTACTCATGGCTGTCTTCATCTTTCTCTTTGAGGCATTCACATTCTTTGAGCTGCTCGACGACATCGCGCGTCACCGTGTACCCTTTCTCATCGTCATCGACTACTTCCGCTACCTGACTCCATTCCTGCTTTATAACCTCGCGCCCCTCGCTGCTCTCGTAGCCGTTCTTGTAACGCTCGGCGTGATGAGCAAGAACAACGAAGTTGTAGCCTGCAAGGCGAGCGGCATCAGCCTCTACCGCTTGGCCGTGCCGCTGCTTTTCGCCGGGCTTGCGCTGGCCGCCAGTATGATCTTGCTTGACGAAACTTATCTCCCCTATGCGAATCAGCGGCAGGACGCCCTACGTAACCAGATCAAAGGCCGCCCGCCGCAAACCTATACACATCCTGAGCGCTGGATTTTCGGAAACAACGAAAAGATATACAACTACGACCTGTTTGACCCGACTCAAAATCTATTCGGTGGACTCAGTGTCGTCGAGCTTGATCCTGCCACTTTCCAGATGAAGCGGCGCGTCTTCGCAACTCGCGCGCAATGGTCTGACTCGGAGAATGTGTGGGTTCTCGAAGGCGGCTGGGTGCGCGATTTTTCCGGCAAAACTATTACGAAATACGATCAGTTCAAGGTCACTTCCTTGCCAGAGCTTTCCGAGCCGCCCAGCTATTTCAATCGAGAGGTGCGCCAGGCCTCTCAAATGAATTGGGGCGCCCTGCGGCGCTATATCGCTGACCTTCACAAGGCCGGCTTTGACGTATCCAATCTCACCGTGCAATGGCACGTCAAACTGGCGTTCCCGCTGATTTCTCCCGTTAGTATTCTGCTGGCGATTCCCTTCGCGCTGTTGGTGGGCACGCGCGGCGCGCTCGGAGGCGTGGCGCTAGGCGTCGCGATCGGGATTGTCTACTGGACCGCCGCGCGCTTGTTGGAAGCTATGGGAGGGGTTGGACAACTGCCGCCATTTCTCGCGGCGTGGTCCACGGACATCACCTTCTTCTTCCTGGGGCTCTATTTCTTCTTCAAGATACCGACCTGAAAAGAAAAAGCCGCCGGAAGTGCAAGCATCGCTAAAGATGTCTGCATGCCGACAGCTTCAAGTGTTACTTTATATTTTTGCGGGGGTTCCCTTTCGGCTACTTTGCCTTCTTTTTTCTGCCTTCCTCTTCTTCAACCATTGCTTGAGCTGCGGCAAGTCGCGCCACCGGCACACGGAAGGGCGAACAACTTACATAAGTCAGCCCGGCGCGATGACAGAATTTGACGCTATCCGGATCGCCGCCGTGTTCGCCGCAAATGCCTAGCTTGATTCCAGGGCGCGTCTTGTTTCCCTTTGCCACAGCCATTTCGATCAGTTGGCCGACGCCAGCCTGGTCGATCGTGGCAAAGGGATTCTTTTTCACGATCTCCAATTCCTGGTA
>Ga0335085_10005194_pt1 | contig 21114 bp, 17 predicted proteins | sample Lox_Sample_45_FD_206712 | JGI IMG/M metagenome (GOLD analysis project Ga0335085, IMG submission 206712) | Soil microbial communities from Loxahatchee National Wildlife Refuge, Florida, United States - Lox_Sample_4.5 | ecosystem: Environmental > Terrestrial > Soil > Wetlands | place: USA...
GCTTGGGTACCGGTGACGGGCGAGCAGCGGTGGATAGAGTCGCGAGTGTAACGGCATATGGCGACGCGGATGAATGCGGCGAATGCTCGCGATGCGAATTTGCTTGCGATTCCGGTGCGGATTTCAGGAGGCTTTTTGGCGCAAAGCTCGCGCCCAGTCTTAGGCTTGCCCAACTCCCCCGCCAACCGCCGCTGTGGGAGGCTCCAGCGAGCTTCCCACGGCCCCGCCCACCAAGAGGAGGGGGAGAGGCAGAAGGCCCGATTAAGGGAGGATAGCTTGAAGTTCCAAGGGGATGGCAACACCGTTCGTGAACAAAACGCGATGCTGCAACGGGCATTGAACGGTGACCAACAGGCACTCGGCTTTCTCGTAGCACCGAACATGCCCAGATTATATCGTGCAGCGCTGCGCATTCTTGGTGTGCCCCAAGACGCGGAAGAGGCGCTCCAGGATGGATTGCTCCAGGTTGTACAGCATTTCCGGGAGTTCGAGGGGCGTTCCAGGTTCTCCACGTGGTTGACTCGTGTTGTCATCAACGCCTCTCTGATGCGATTGAGGCGAAGGCGACGGGAGGCAGTAACCTCGTTTGATCAGCCACCCGCTCGGGACGAACAACCCTTCACGTACGAAATTACCGATCACAGGCCGAATCCGGAGGAAATTTATGTGCGAGAGGAGCGTCTTCAGATTTTCAAACATAAATTGCGGAGCTTGCCTTCAGCATGCCGCTCGGCGTTGTGGCTGCGTGATGTCGAAGGTATGAGCACTCGAGAAGCAGCCGAAGTGTTGGGGGTCCCGCTCGGAAGTCTGAAATCGCAACTTTATCGCGCGCGCCGGAAGCTTATTAGGGACAGCCAAGACGTTAGGCGTATGCACAGCAGCCTTCGCAAGGCCCTGGAGACAGGCCGACACGAGGCAGCATCGGCCGGCTAGGGACTTGGAGCAAGAAGATATTAGGCCATCACGACAGCGCTAGAAACAATTCTGCTGCATTGTCGCTGAAGCGTGCTGGACGGGGTAGAAACTGACCATATCTGATCAACACGGTTTCTCTCGAATTCTAAGGGTGGTGAGTCATGGATACCGTCATTGCTTTGGGGCTTCCGGAAGTTCTTGCCGAGACTCAAAACTCGCTGGGGCTGCTTTTGCGTAAAATCTGTCGCCGACAAGCGCGTGTCGGAGTCGTGGGCCTTGGATACGTCGGGCTGCCGCTGGCAGTTGAATTTGCCCGCGCCGGCTTCTCCGTAACGGGCTTCGACATTGACCCGCACCGCGCAGAGCAGGCAAACAGCGGAAGCAGTTACATCAACGATGTCAGCGACCAAATGCTTTGGAGGCAGATCGAGACCGGTCGTTTCCACGCGACGAACGACTATGCTGAACTTTCTGAAATGGACACGATTTCCATCTGCGTTCCCACCCCTCTTCGCAAGACGAAGGACCCGGATCTTTCTTACATCATCCAGGCTGTCGAGGCAGTGACAGACCACCTCCACCGGGGGCAGTTGATCATTCTGGAGAGTACGACCTATCCGGGTACGACGGAAGAGATCGTACTACCAGCCCTCGAACGTAACCTTTTCAGGGTTGGCGAGGACTTTTTCCTGGCATTTTCCCCGGAAAGAGTCGACCCCGGGAACGCAGGATTTCAGACCCGGAACATACCCAAGGTAGTAGGCGGAATCACGCGGAACTGCACGGTGGCTGCACGGGCTTTATACGCCGCTTGCGTAGAACGCGTGGTCGAGGTCTCCTCGGCGCGGACGGCCGAGATGGTGAAGCTGCTCGAGAACACCTATCGCAACGTCAACATTGGGCTGGCGAATGAGATGGCACTGCTGTGTCACAAATTCAATGTCGACACCTGGGAAGTGATTGAAGCGGCCAGTAGCAAGCCTTTCGGGTTTATGCCTTTCTATCCGGGTCCGGGCCTGGGCGGGCACTGCATTCCCGTGGATCCGGCTTACCTCACCTGGAAGGCGCGGGCTAAGGGGTTTGAGCCGCGCCTGATAGAACTCGCCCAGCAGATTAACAATTCGATGCCCAGCCACGTTGTGGACTGCGTCACCCGGGCTCTTAACGAGCGAGGGAAACCCTTGCGCAACTCACGGGTCCACATCCTAGGTGTGGCTTACAAGCGCGACGTGGGGGATGTGCGGGAATCTCCGGCGCTGGACATCATGCACCTTTTGGCCGATAGAAAGGCTCGCCTCTCCTACAGTGATCCTTACGTCCCGCGGTTGTCGGAACCCGGGATGGAACTCGACTCAGAGCCGGTATCGGCAGTTAGCCAAAAGGACTGTGCGGTCATTATTACCGACCACAGTCGTATTGACTATAAGGAGATCCTCCGTGCATCACCCTTGATTGTTGATACGCGGAACGCTTTGCGGGGATGCAGAGACCAGAAGATCTTCAGGCTTTAGGAGTGGACTATGGTGAACCGGACAGAAAAATCTATTGCCATTAAGCGACGGGTGCAACAACGTTCCCCTAGTTCCTCTTTCTGGCGCGGTGGCAACAGTCTTTCCGATTTGGCCGTCCGTGCCTGGATTTTGCCGCTGCTTTTCGCCTTGATAGTTGGAAGAAGTTCAGGATTCGCCCAGATTGCTAACTCCGATCGACCGGAAAAGTCCGGGGCTTCGATCGAAGGGGTAGTCACTGTCGCCGGCCAGCAGGGACAAACGGATACCGTTCCGGGCGTGCCCCTGAAGCTAACCGGCCCTTTGTCAGCACCCGATCCCGTATCAGCGACAACGGACGCTGAGGGCCGGTATCGATTCACGGAGCTGTTGCCCGGTACTTACACGATAGAAGCACGCCTGGATGGTTTCAAACCGTTTGCCGAAACCGTGGTCCTCCTTCCGGGCAAGGCCAAAACCGAGAACGTCAGTTTGGCGTTGGACAAATTCGTTCAGAAGATAGAGGTCCAAGATCAGACGGAGAAAGTCTCGACCCAGAGCGCTGACCCGACTGCCACCGTGAGTAGCCGGCAATTCACCACCCTCCCGCTGGCCGAGCAGAAATTCAACGCCGCCTTGCCGCTGGTCCCGGGCGTAGTTCGAACGAAGGACGGCAAGCTCAATTTTAAGGGGGCGCCCGAGAACCAAGGAATGTTACTGGTGGACTCCGCGCAAACTGTTGATCCGGTAACAGGGAGTTTCTCGATTCCGATACCCATCGATGCCATTCAGACGATGAGTGTTTACGAGACTCCTTACAGTGCCGAATACGGCGGTTTCTCGGGCGGCTTGACGGCTATCGAGACCAAGCCCCCCTCCAGCAGTTGGCACTACGGAGTGATGGATTTTATCCCTGGATTTCGTGGTAAGAGTGGTCACATTGTCGGCCTTTCAGATCTTACGCCGCGCCTGTTTTTCGGCGGACCCCTGATCAAGGACAAACTCAATTTTTCGGAGGCGTTTACTTACGACCTGAACAGGAGTCCGGTCCGCGGACTGGCCTGGCCCTACAACGAGACCAAGCTCCAAGGCTTCAATACGTACACCGTTTTCCAGGCGGTGCTCTCCCCTCACCATCTCTTATCGGTGAGCGTGAACGGGTTTTCGAACCGAAGACAGTTCGCTGATATCACTGCGCTCATTCCCCAGACTGCGTCGTCCGACGAAGGGCAGAGGGGCGTGTCGATCGGGGCCACCGATAGCTACCAGTTCACCTCCGGCGCGCTGCTGAGCACAGTTTTTCGCTACACCCGGTTTGACAGTAACGCGCACGGCCAAGGGCCAGAAGACATGCTCATTACACCTGACGGGTGGGGTGGCAACGCCTTCAATATTTGGACAAGGACCTCCAATCAGTTCGAGCTGCTGCCGGTTTACGCATTTCCTCGGAAAGAGTGGTGGGGTCGCCACGAGATGAAAGCAGGGGTGGATCTCAGCCATCGCTCCTACCTTGGGACCACCCACTCCCATCCCATTCAGCTACTGAGTCAGGGCGGCTCTGTCGCCGAACGAATTGACTTTGAAGGGGGGGGCCCTCTCCAGGCCCAAGACACTGAGGTGGCCGAGTTCGTCCAGGACAACTGGATCATCAATGACCGTTTGGCGCTGGACCTCGGTGGCCGTCTGTCCAGTCAATCGATCGGCCGTTCGGCGGCCTTCGCACCTCGCGCCGGTTTGGTGTACTCCCCGGGCGAGGATCACAAAACTATCATCCGTGCCGGCGCCGGGCTCTTCTACGACCGCGTCCCTCTACTCGCCGCAGATTTTCTGGATAATCCGACACGGGTGGTGACCTCCTTCGACGGGAGCGGAGCCCCGATCGGGCCGCCGGTAATCTTCCAGAATGCTTACGTTCAAATGTCGCCCGGTGGTGGATTCGCCCCGACCACCCGCGATCTCGATACAAGCGCACGCAATCTTACCGCGAATTTTGAGGTCGACCACGAGGTTTCGCGAAGTGTGGTCGCCCGAGTTAGTTACGTCTACAGCCAAACTCAGGACCTCGATGTCGTGGCTCCCGTCACGGGGATTCCCGGGGGGGCCTCTTTCCTCGGGTTGGCGAATACCGGCGGCTCGCACTATCACGAGCTTAAGACGACCCTGCATTACCGGCCCAGCGAGCGAAGCGAGCTCGATGTTTCCTATGTCAAAAGCGCCGCTCGCGGCGATTTGAACACCCTTTCCGACGTGTACGTGCCGCTGGCGCAGCCGGTGATCCGTCCTGACTTCACCGGCACCTTTGCCCAGGACGTGCCGAATCGAGTCATCGGGTGGGGCGCATTTCCTCTGCCCTGGAATTTCACGGTGAGCCCCGTGGTCGATGTCCATTCGGGGCTGCCCTATTCTGAGGTCGACGCTCTCCAGAACTACGAGGGCACGCCCAACGATCGACGTTTCCCAACGTTTTTCTCACTGGACCTGAAGGTCTACCGCGAGTTCAAGGTCAGCTCGTTGCCCTTCATGAGTCGCTTTAAGAACCGGAAGCTTCGTTTCGGCGTCTATTCGATCAATCTCACGAACCACTCCAACCCGCTCGAAGTTTACAACAACGTAACTTCGCAATATTTTGGCCACTTTGTTGGATTTCAGCACCGTGTCAACGGTTTCGTAATTGATGTGGTGAATTAAACCTCTTTGCCCCGACCCTTCAAGGCGGGGCAGGAAAGCCAGTAAGCGCTCAGAACGATAACGACCAATGAAGGATAAAAAGAGAGGAATCAGTTTATGACAGCGCCGCACAGCCTGATAAGAAGGGTCCTGATGGTCACCGTCATAATGGGATTTACGGTGGCCGGAGGCCTTGCAGCAGACAGCACCAGCCCCACGGAGATCACGGAAACCCTTTCGCCACTCCAAGCGCAATTCCAAAACATGACGGGCGGCGAGCTGTTCGCCAAGTTGGTGGAGCACAACCGGCTTCGCGACCTCAACCTGGAACACTATTCGGCAGTAAGAACGTATCGGGTGACCAATGATAAAGGTAAGGTCTATGCCCAGGAGGTCGTACGCGTCGATTATCAGGCGCCTGACCACAAAAGGTTTGTCATCGACTCGGAAGAAGGTTCCTGGATGGTTCGTGACCTAGTTCTCAATCGTCTGATCGAGAGCGAATCCGAGACCTCTTCCGGAAGCGCGCATCGCGACAGCTCAATCAAGCCTGCCAATTATGAATTCAGACCGCTCGGGGAGCAGGATCTGGGCCCGTATCACTGCCTGGTCGTCGAAGCCCGCCCAAGACGAAGGGACAAGTACCTATTCGACGGAAGAATCTGGATCGACACGAAGGACTACGCGATGGTTCGGATTGCCGGGCAACCAGCGCAAAAGCTCTCCTTCTGGATCACACGCGCGGACTTCGTGCGCCAATACCGGAAAATTGGCCAGTTCTGGCTTCCCGCCAGGGACGAGACAGTAGTCCACCTGCGACTAAACGGGAAGAAAATACTTACCATCGACCATAGGGATTACACCATTGACCGGGCCAGTAACAGCGCAGCGCCGGACATCATCAGCGAACGCCAAACAAACGGGCAGTGAGGGCGAGCCCTGGCACCAGAGCAAAACTAGCTTTTGATACCAATCAACCGGAAAGGGAAGCCAGCAAGGCAGGAGACGGAAGTGAATAGAACTCAACAAATCGCTGCTCTCATTCTCATTGTGGCGCTCGGTTTCGCGCTGCGAATCCGCGGGCTGAGCCGCGTGGGGTTCAACGAGGATGAGGTACACAAGGTCGAAGCCGCCCGTTCCTATCTTCGCGGGAATTTTTCCCTCAACCTCGAACATCCCATGCTGATGAAGTCGCTGATCGCAATCTCGCTGGCCGCGGCGGACACTTGGAACGGGGGGTTGGGACACTCCCTCCCGGTGTCAGAGGAAGCCGCCGTGCGTCTGCCCAACGTCCTCTTTGGTTCCCTGACGGCTGTGGTGATTTTCCTTTTAGCCCAGGAATTCCTCGGAGCCGAGGTTGGTCTCCTCAGTGCCTTCCTGTGGTCTATTGGAACCATCGCCATTATGGTCAACCGTGAGGCCAAAGAGGACACGCTGCTGGTGTTCTTCACCTGGCTTGCCTACTACTTCTATCTCCGGGCCAAGAAAATCGCTACGACCGACACCCGGCGGGCGGAGTGGTATTACGGAGCGAGTGGCGGCATTTTTGGCCTGATGCTGGCATCCAAGTACTTCCCGCACTACCTGGGCCTGATCTTTCTCTTCTTTGCCTTGCTGGGCGACAAGGAAAAGTTTCCGCCGCGTCGCCGGCGGGACACAGCGCTGCTCTTGGGAGCCTGCACGCTGGTGTTCATCCTTGTCAACCCCCTCGTTCTTCTACCCAGCACCCTCCGTTACATGCTGCACTACGCGGGAGAGGGCACCATGACCCATCACGGATATCTGGTGATGGGGCACCTCTACTTCGACGATCCGGCGCACTTGCACGGAGGGATGCCTTTCTACTTTTATCCGTTATTCCTTGCCCTGAAGACTCCCCTGCCCGTGCTCTTTGCGCTGATCGTCGGAATGGTGGAAACCTGGAAACGCCGGCGCGAGCCCGGCTTTTTCTTCCTCATCGTCATGTTCCTTTTCTGGATCGTGCCCTTCTCGCTGCTGAGCGCCAAGTGGCTAAGATACATGCTCTCCTGGATGCCTACGGTTTACATCATTGCCGCCCTGGGCGTGTTCAGGATCTTCACCTGGGCCTCAGCCCAGTTGAGGGAGACACATCGGCGGTGGGTGCCTGCGCTGGCCGCGGCCGTGGCGCTGGTTTTTCTAGTGGAACCAGCCGGCATGATCGCTCGGCACGCTCCCTATTACAGTCTCTACCTTAATCCTCTGGGCCTTGGTCGCACCGCTTACTATTTCCCCCACGACGAAATGAACGATATGGGGCTCCGCGAGGCGATCCAACAGATTTGCGCTCATGCGCCCAAAGGGGCGAGTGTGGGAGGCGAGACCGCCCCGGTATTTGCTTACTACTTCCAGAAGTTCGGCCGTGACGACCTTCGTTATTTCGATCTCTCCGACCAAGCGAAGAGATTGCAAGCCCCTCCCTCGGCTTATGTTGTCGTTCAGGACGGAAGGAAGTATTTCGAGAATATCGCCTTTATTCAAAAAGTAGAATCGTATCAGGCGCCGATTCATACGGTCGAGATCGCCGGAGCTGCCGCGGTTCGCGTTTACCGCGACGAACAGTTTGCTGAGCTAAGGATCGGCCGATGAAGAAAATCCTCCGTCATTTCCGGTTGTTGGCCTCGATCGCAAGCTTCGCGCTGTTCATCTACGTGCTGCAGCGGAGTGGACCCGAGGCCGTTTTCGACAAGATCCGCCTGCTCGGATGGGGCTTTGCCTTTCTGATCCTTCTTTCGGCAGCAAGGCATCTCTTGCGGGCGGTGGCCTGGAGTTACTGCGTTCAAACCGACGGGCGGCGCCCAGGGGCACTTGACCTCTTTGGGCCTCGGCTGGTGGGCGAAGCCTTGGACGACTTGACCCCGGCCGGGCCGTTGCTGGGTCAGACCGCGAAGCTCGCGGTGGCCTCGAAGCTGATTCCGGCGCAAGCGGGGGCTTCTTCGGTCGTTATCGAGAACCTGATCTACACTCTCGCCGCTGTATTGTTCATGTTGAGCGGCCTCGTGTCGGCATTGCTCACACTTGCCACACCCCACGAGTTCCGCTGGATCGGCGGGGAGTTGGTGATTTGCTTCCTTGCCTCGATCACGGTTGCGTGGTGGATTGTGAGGCGGCGGATCTTGCTGCTGGGAAGAACTCTCAACTACCTGAAGCAAATTGGACTGCGGTGGGCTTTTCTCGATCGTTACGAATACCACCTGCGTGCTGTCGAGCAGGCCATCTACGACTTCTTCCTGACTCATCGGCGTATCTTTTTCGCCGTGCTGGGAATGGAGCTCGCCACCAATTTTACCGGCATCGGCGAGGCTTATCTGATTCTCAAGATCACGGCGTCACATGCCTCGCTTTTTGCGGCTTATCTCGTGGAATCCACCAACCGCGCGGTCCAGTTGGCGTTTGCTTTTGTTCCCTTCGGACTGGGGATTCAGGAAGGGGTGGCCGCCGCCACGCTGCAAGCACTCGGATATGCTGCGAGCGAAGGCGTTTCCCTGGCCATCATCCGCAAGATCCGCATAGTGTTCTGGGCAGCCCTTGGATTGCTTCTGGCTGCCAAGTACTCGATGGCCCGGCCTGTTGGAGAAGGGAGCGCGACGTAGCCATGAGACAGCTCATTGTCAACGCCGACGATTTTGGACTTACTGAGCAAGTGACCAGGGGCATTCTCGTTGCGCACCACGAGGGCATCGTCACCAGCACCACTCTGATGGCCAACGGCGGAGCATTTGACATGGCCGTTTCCAATGGCCGCCGGGAATATGCTTTGGGAATTGGAGTGCATTTAAATCTGACCGAGGGCCTTCCTGTCGCGCCGGCGTCTGATATTCCTACGCTCGTCGATCGCCAGGGACGGCTGCACTTGAGTCCTCGTTGCCTGGCGCAGGGCATTTTGACCCGGCAGGTCAATCTTGCCGATGTGGAAACTGAGCTTTGGCGGCAAATTACAAAAGTGATGGGCGCCGGCATTTTCCCAACGCACCTCGACGGGCATAAGCACATCCACGTTCTGCCTGGAGTTTCCGGCATTGTCATTCGCTTGGCTCAGGAGTTTTCCATCCGCAGTGTACGTTGCCCCTGCGAAGCCGCGCCCACCATGCCGGCATTGCAGCAGATGGGAAAATCCGGGCCGACGGCGGCCAAGCAGTACCTGGTGTGCCGGGCAGTTTCGATTTTCGCCCGGCGTTTTAAAGAGAGACTGGAGAAAGCCGGACTGCTTTGTCCCGCGCACTTTTATGGTCTGAGCCAGACAGGATTTCTCGATACCGAAAGTATTAAGGACATTCTGGGGCGTCTCCCGCAAGGCATCAGTGAGCTGATGTGCCATCCGGGGTACGTTGACGCGGACCTGGCCAAGACGGGTACTCGATTGCTGGCCCAGCGTGAAGTTGAACTTCGAGCGTTGACGGCGCGTCCCGTCAGGGCGCTCGTGGCCGATCTGGGAATTCGACTGATCAGATATCGGCAGGTTCGAAGCTACGCACCGGAGCGCGCGGCTGCGGCTCGACCAACCGCACTTCCACCTGCGCCCACGAGGCATGGATCACTTCAACAGGGGGGATCGGCAAGATGAATCGAGACATGAGATTTTCCATTGTGGTGCCGCTCTACAACGAGGCTGCGAACGTCACCCCGCTCTATGTGCGGTTGACTCAGGTCATGGTGGGGCTTGGCGAACCTTGCGAAATTGTCTTTGTGGATGACGGGAGCACGGACCGTACCTTGAAGGCGCTCTACGAAATCCACGAGAGCGACTCGCGCGTGAAAATCATCGCCTTACGCCGGAACTTTGGCCAGACCCCGGCACTGAAGGCAGGCTTCGATGCCGCGGGCGGTGAGATCATCATTTCCATGGATGGCGACCTGCAGCACGACCCGGAAGAGATCCCCGCCTTCCTCGCCAAAATTGAAGAGGGATATGACATCGTGAGCGGGTGGCGAGCCCAGCGCCGGGACGGATGGCTGACCCGCCGCCTGCCAAGCCGGATTGCCAACTGGATGATGGCCAGGCTCTCCGGGGTCGAGCTCCACGATTTTGGCACCACCTTCAAAGCCTATCGGCGGGAGATCATCCAGAACATTCCCCTCTATGGCGAACTCCACCGATTTATCCCGGCTCTGGCCGCGTGGTCGGGAGCGCGGATTGCGGAGATCCCCATCAATAATCCGTCCCGTCAAAACGGAAAGTCCAACTACGGGCTGTCGAGAACTTTCCATGTGTTCCTGGACCTGCTGAGTACCAAATTCCTGCTCGACTACTCGACCAGGCCGCTTCATTTCTTCGGGTTCTTTGGGTTGCTGCTTACCGGAATTGGCACCTTGATCGGCGGTTCGCTGGCTTTCAAAAAGTTGGTTCTGCATAAGGCGATCATGTTGCAGAACGGGCCGCTCCTGTTTGCCGCCACCTTGTTCATTCTCGTGGGTGTTCAGATCCTCTGCCTGGGGCTGGTGGCTGAGATATTGTCTCGCACTTATTACGAGTCTCAGGGCAAGCCGATCTATGCCGTGCGAGAGGCCAGAAGTCACGACCCACAATCGGCTCAGGCGACGGGGCGGGCAATCGATCGAGCAAGTGACGACACTCCAGTTGGCAAAGCGGGCGATGACTTTGGGCAGTTCGCGCATTCTGAAGCGTCACCCAGTAATTGACCTGGAAATCGGCAGACAAGTGGCTTCTGGCCAACTTGAAACTGAGTGAGAAGGCGGGCATATGAGAGCTGAAAAGATTCTGGTAACAGGCTGTGCGGGTTTTATTGGGTTCCACGTCTCCCAACGGCTTCTGCGCGAAGGGAAGCAGGTGCTGGGACTGGACAACATGAACACCTACTATGATGTGACTCTCAAGTGCGCCCGCCTTGATCAGTTGAGGGGCCAGCGGGGATTTCGTTTCGTAAGGGCAGATGTTGCCGACCAGCCGCGCATGGAGCGGCTCTTCGTGGAAGAACCCTTCGACTGCGTCATTCATCTGGCCGCACAGGCGGGAGTACGCTACTCGTTGATGAACCCGCTCGCCTACATTCAGTCGAACGTGGTTGGGTTCACCCACGTCCTGGAAGGCTGCCGGCACGCGAGCGTGAAACACCTGGTCTTCGCCTCGTCCAGCTCGGTTTACGGCGCCAACAAGCAGATGCCGTTTTCGGTTCACGACAGTGTCGATCACCCCGTCAGTCTCTATGCCGCCACCAAGAAAAGCGATGAACTCATGGCCCATGCTTATGCCCATCTTTACCAGGTTCCCTGCACGGGATTGAGATTCTTCACGGTTTACGGTCCCTGGGGGAGGCCTGACATGGCGCTCTTTATCTTTACAAAGTCCATCCTGGAAGGCAGGCCTATTGATATCTACAACCATGGCAGGATGCGCCGGGACTTCACTTATGTCGACGATATCGTGGAAGGCATCGTCAGAGTGGCCGGGAGGATACCGCAGCCGAATCCCGAATGGAGTGGCGAGCTTCTCGGGCCAGGCACAAGTTCGGCGCCATACCGGATCTATAACATCGGCAACCACGACCCGGTGGAGCTGAAAGAGTTCATCGCCATTCTCGAAGACAAGCTCGGCAGGAAAGCCCAGCGCAACCTTTTGCCCATGCAGCAGGGCGACGTGCCCGCCACCTTCGCAGACGTCTCTGACTTGGAAAGTGATATTGGCTTCAAGCCGAAAACCTCATTAAGAGAGGGAATTGGCCGCTTTGTCGATTGGTACCTGGAGTATTACGGGGCGCGGGAACCGCTTTACACACAAGTGCCGGCCGGAATGCTGGCCCCTGCGAACGCCGATTCACTGGTCGGGGCGAACACGTGATTAAGAGAATTGCTGGACTAATTCTACTCGCGCTAATCGCCTTCGGGTCAGAGCCACCCGTTTACGCAGACTCCGTGGATGTCGAGCGCCATGGGGATCGCATTGACGTAGTGATTGGTGGGCATCCGTTCACGAGCTATTACTTTGGCGCTGCCGCCGCGAAGCCCTACCTTTTTCCTTTGCGTAGCGCATTAGGGAATATCGTCACGCGCAGCTTCCCTATGGTAACGGACATTCCGGGCGAGGATCACGATGAGCCCCACCAGCGCGCCATGTACTTCGCGCACGGCGATATCAACGGGTACGACTTCTGGGGGGAGGCAGCGTTTCCCCGCTGGAGCCGTCACTCCGTCTCGACTTTTGGCCGTACCGTCTTCCGCAAGCTTGACGAAATGCGCGGTGGTCCTGAATCCGGGACGCTGCGGGCCGAATTCGACCTCTTGACACCCAAGGAGGAGGCGATTGGCACAGAGATCCAAGCCTACATTTTCACGGGCGACGAGCACTCGAGGATTATCGATTGTGCGTTTACCATTTTGGCTGACCGCGGCCCGGTGAAGGTGGGCGATACTAAAGAAGGAACTTTTGCGATTCGCGTGGTGAAGGCCCTGGATTCCCCTCCCGGCCACCTGGTGAATTCTGAAGGGGGAGTGGGCGAGAAAGCTGTCTGGGGAAAGCGCGCCGATTGGGTGGATGACTGCGGGAACGTGGCAGGAGAAGAGGTTGGCATCGCGATTTTTGACCATCCGAAGAACTTCCGCCATCCGACCTATTGGCACGCCCGTGGTTATGGACTGCTGGCTGCGAATCCGTTCGGCTTAAGAAAATTTACCCATGACCGGCATCAGGACGGGAGCTACGTGATTCCGGCGGGTGGGGCACTCACACTTCGGTACCGGGTATTCATTCATCACGGGGACTTCCTGCAGGCAAGGCTGGCGGACGCCTACCGGCAGTACGCAGCAGAAGAATAGGGGGGCATAAGAATGGAATCGGACATCACTCGCCGGGGCTTTCTCAAAAGCGCGGCAAAAACCACTGCGGGCCTGGGCGCCCTCAGCGGAATCACCTTTCTGGCGCATCCGGAGCGGGTATTTGGCGCGAACGATCGGGTTCGAGTGGCGGTCTGCGGCCTTCACGGGCGAGGGCAAGACCACCTGTCAGCATACTCTCGCCTTTCGGGTGTAGAGATTGCGGCGCTTTGCGATGTGGACGAAAACGTCTTGCGGAAACGCCTCGGAGAAGTCAGCGGTAAGGCGCAAAGCTTTGTCGATATCCGCAAGCTGCTGGAAGACAAATCTATTGACGCCGTCTCGATCGCCACGCCAAACCATTGGCATTCGCTCATCGCCATTTGGGCCTGCCAGGCAGGCAAGGACGTCTACGTTGAAAAGCCCTGCTCGCACAATTTGTGGGAGGGTCGCCAACTGGTGAGCGCTGCTGAAAAATACCAGCGCATCGTCCAGCACGGAACCCAGATTCGCTCCGCGCCCGCGATCCAAGAGGCCATTAAAGGCCTTCAGAGCGGCTCCATTGGCGAGGTTTACCTGGCTCGAGGCTTGTGCTTCAAATGGCGCGACACGATTGGACACGCCCCCGTGGAACCTGTTCCGGCCGGCGTTCATTATGACCTCTGGACAGGGCCCGCTCCCCTGAAGCCTTTCACGCGCAATCGCTTTCATTACAACTGGCACTGGATCTGGGATACAGGCAATGGAGATCTGGGCAATCAGGGAATCCACCAGGTGGACGTCGCTCGCTGGGGGTTGGGCCTCAAGTTCCCCAATCGCATTTCCGCCTCAGGCGGGCATTTCATGTTCGACGATGATCAGCAGACGCCTAACACTGTTAATTGCGCTTTCGAATTCGATCTGCCCGGCGGCAAACGCAAAATGATGGAGTTTGAGGTCCGGCACTGGATCACCAACAATGAGGCAGGCATCGGGCGGGGAGATCTGGTAGCTGGCAAGAAGCGCTTCTTTGGCCATCACAACACGATTGGCAACCTCTTTTATGGCTCAAATGGATATCTGGCCACCGGCGACGAGGACGCGACAAGCTATGAAAGTTGGCTCGGCAAAAGTGAGAAATCCGGCCCGCACGGACACGGCGGGGGAGATCATTTCGCCAACTTCATCGATTGCGTGCGCAGCCGGAAGAAAAAGGATCTGAATGCCCCGATCGAAGAAGGCCACATCTCCGCTGCCCTGGTGCATCTCGCCAACGTTTCGTACCGCTTGGGCCGGAGCCTGCGCTTTGATCCTGAAACCGAGCAAGTGATTGGCGACGATGAAGCGAACGCTCTTCTGCGGGAACAAGACCGGGGATATCGCCCTCCGTTTGTGGTACCCGAAAAGCTTTAGTCGAGCTCCATCGGAGTGGTCTTCATTACCTATTGAACAGCGGCTTCCCAACACCACTCGGCAGCCAGTCTGTAAGCTTGCATGCGGAACGTCGTTGATGTATGGCACGTGTCGAATGCTCTGACGAGATCCGAAGAGGACAATGGCTTCCACTTTGAACCGTCTCGGATATGGCGCGTTGACGGTTCTAAAATGAGCGTAGGGAGAAATGCAATGAAAGTGGGCCGTCGCTGTGCAGTAGCCTTAGCTTCGATTGGTTCTGTCACACTTCTCGCAGCGGTCCCGCTCCGCGCCCAAGACAACAACTCGTCACCGGAAGGATCAGGCAGCATCTTTACCACTGTGCTGGATGCAGGAGGAGACGGTGTTCCGGCTGCGCAGATCACGCTCACCAATATCAGCACTCTGCAACACTACACCGGGCTATCAGGAGAGAGGGGTGAATTCACTTTTACCGGGGTTCCTCCTGGGACCTACTCCGTTACTGTCGATGCGAAGGGCTTCGATACCTATACGTCTCCGGAGTTCACCATATCGATCGGGCAGGTCTATGAAATGCCCAGCATACCGCTGTCGATCTCGCCACAAAAGCAGGCGATAACGGTCCGTCCAACCGAGGTGATCGCCCAAATGCAGGTGAGGGCGGAAGAGAAGCAACGTCTCGTCGGCGTTCTGCCCAATTTCTACACCAGCTATATCTGGGATGCAGCACCGCTGAACACTAAGCAGAAATTCTCGCTCACACGGCACGATATCTTCGATCCCGGCTATCTACTCGGGGTTGGTGCGGCTGCTGGTATCGAGCAGGCCAACAATAGCTTTGCCGGGTACGGGCAGGGTGCCGCGGGCTATGGAAAGCGCTTTGCGGCTGGGTTAGGCAATCGCCTTATTACCGGCTTTGCCAGCCAAGCAGTGTTTCCCTCGATCTTCCATCAAGACCCGCGTTATTTTTACCTGGGGTCGGGTTCTGTCAAATCCCGCCTCATCCACGCTTTGAGCTGGGCTGTGGTCGCGCGCAGCGACAGCGGACGCTCGATGCCCAACTATTCCTACTTGCTCGGCGACCTGACGGTGGGAGCGCTATCAAATTTGTACTATCCACGCGCGAATCGGGGGGTGGGCTTGGTCTTCACCAATTTCGCGATCGGGGTTGCTGGTCGCGCAGGCGAGGGAGTCGTTCGTGAGTTCGTGACGAAACATCTGACGAGAAACGTAGCTGGAAACGGAAAGCCATGAAGGTCCAGGGCAAGCCCTACGCGGCATTCCCCCTGAGCGAGCATTTCATATGGCACAAGGACATAAACGGCCAGCAAGCAGACGAACGACGCGGCCCGTTCGCGAGCAATATGCTATGTTGGTGACGGACGAGGATGCCGACGACCGCGTTTAGGACGGCAAACGCGAAGTGCGAGTCTACGACTATGCCGATCTCAAGGTGCCGATGTTTTCACGGATGTTCCAACGTCGCTGTCGTGGGATTGGTTACAAGATCCAGCTTACAGGCAGCGCCGTACGCGGCTGCCCTGCGGACATGCCACTTCCCATTGATCTCGAACGGAAGAACCAACATCGTGCACTGCTCGCAGATAGCCTAAAGCGGCCTTGATTGTCGCACCCCCCGTTTGCGGCACTCAGATCTCGCTGTCCAGGGAACTGGCCAAACTTTCGATTCTGCGGCACAGGGGAAGAAATGTCTGCAGTGGAGTTGCGAGCGCTTCTTTGGGCAATTCCGGACAGCAGGTCAAGGTCGTCTGCTCCAGGCGATCAAGGGAATCTTCCAGATTCCGTTTTACTTCCGATCTTATACCTTCCAACCGGTCCGCTATACCGTCCAGCGTCTCGGCTAACCGGTTGTCGAACTCCTGCTGGGCAAGGCGTACGGCCTCTGGCAATTCAAAACCGCGGAGTTGGAGACGGTATTTCAGCAATGCAATCCGGGTGACAAACAGCAGGCGCAGTTGTGGTTGCCACTGGCGGATTCGATCGCGCAGTGCGAGGTCCTGGTGCCGGGAGGGGCCGAATTCAAGGAGCACGCCGTCGGCAAGAGTCCTCACTTTGTCGAAAGTGTCGTCGATCGTCTCGCGCAGTGTGTAGCTGCGCTCCATGGCAGCTCTCAGATCGGTTGAACGCGGTTCTCTCACAAATTGGGCCAGCGAGCGCAGGATTGAAATGAAGGTTTTCTTCATTTCAGTCCCAGCGGAAGTCCCCCAGAGCTGGTCAAAAACCAGCCACATCATGAATAGTCCAAACAGAATTCCGACCACGCGGTCCCTTGCTATGGAGAGCGATGTCTGTGCCGCGAACTCCTGCAGGTGAATGAGGTAGAAAGCCAGCGCAACCTGCACCCCGAAGTACGACAACCGCGGGCTAGAGGTCATGAACCAGGCAGCCAGGGCTGTGACGAATATGAAAAGAACTGCAAATGCGGCAATCGAATCGATGCACGGGAGAATGAATATTTGCGCGCCCATCCCGAGCAAAAAGCCACCGACAATCGCGCCCGTAAATCGCAGGACCTGTTTCTGGCGTGAAGCGCCGATCGTGGAAAGCGCCGTCAATAGACACGTCGTAACCGCCGTACTGATGCCTGGCCAGGCGAGGGCGTTATAGAGAACGTAACAGAGGCTCGCTGCCAGACAACCCTTTAGCGCGAACTTAAGGTGCTGAGGATTGGTGAGCGCATCCGGAAGAAATAATCTTACTGGTGGATCGTCTGGTGAAGCCGGCGGTGCATAGGCGCTCAGCGATTGGCCGCCCTCAAATACCTCAGCAATCAGCAACACGGTCCGCTCCATCTCGCGCAACAATGGGACCGCAGTTAGGACTCCTCTCCCGCGATAAGAGTCAGCCAGCCTTGGAATCTTCCCCCGGAGAAGATCGGCGCGAATCTCCGCGATGTTCCGGGCCAGACGGCGGATCCGGAGCCGATTTTCGTCAGTAACGTTGAAAGTGAGTGCGGCCAGGTTGGCGGCGATATCGACCAGGCGGCCAACCAGCGACACTACTGCCCCCATCTGTTCACGGTAACGCGGCGCATAACTCGATCGCCGCAAAAGGCGTCGCAGCCTCGATGTCCCCCGCATGGCGAGGCGCGTGATTTTTTTGGCTGACTTGTGGTCGATTGGGCGGTCTGCGATATAGCTGTCGAGCAACTCTTCGACACTAGTTAGGCGCTCAGCGATGGGCAGAATGATCTCGTCTCCGGCCCTCATCCGCACAAACGCCAGTTCTACCGCCGCAGTAACCACAACCGCGACCAAGACTGCCAAACATAGCCAAAGCGTATCTTCCACATTGGTCTCGGCTGACACATGGCGGTCCCACAACGGAATTCCAGCGGAAATTGTGTTGACGAAGGTAATCGCCGCAAGGTAGTTGGTCAACGCGCTGATCCCGTAAAAAGCCAGGAATAAAGTGGCGACGACCCAGAGGAAATGGAGCAGTGGAAGGTTGATAATTAACTGCATCGAGAAAACAAGATAAGCCGCACCAATCCCGGTAATGAGCAAGAGTGTTGCCGCGGATTGCAGGGTGGCTCGAGGGCTTTCCCGAGAAACCAGCAGCGCATAGACCGCACCTTGCCACGCATACGGAATACGAAAAGTCATGCCGATGATCATGATCAAGGTCGCGGCAATGACCATGCGCGCGACTGTGGCCGTCCGGCCCGGGTATGGAGAGAGTTCCTCCTTGAGAAACTCCCGGAGCCAAGCCGAGAGTGGGGGCGAGGCTGGCACGGATTGGGCAAGGGTAGCCATCCTCAACGACCGCGAATAATGACCGATGCTGACTCGCTGACTCGAAACAACTCAGAAGGGGGATTTTCGACACGAATGCGAACAGGATAGCGCGACGCCAGATGGACCCAGTTCAGCGTTCGCTGTACATCGGGAAGACCGGATGCCAAGCGGCCGACCAGATCAGGATTCGGGGTCACACCGAAGCCGATGCTTTCCACGACGCCGGAAAAACGCACATCAGGTCGTGACATGACGTAAACATCAGCCCGCATTCCGGGCACAATGCGTTGGAGCTGACCTTCGCGAATGTTGGCGATGGCCCACCAGGTGCGTGAGTCTATGAGCGTGAATACCTGCTGACCGGCATGGGCGAAGGCGCCTTCGGAAATGGTGAGATCGGTCACGCGGGCATCGAAGGGAGCATAGACCCGGCAGTTATCGAGGTTGTATCGGGCGTTTTTCACTGCCGCCGCCTTCGCGCCGCGTTGGCTGATCAGAGGTTCGAGCGTGGTAACGGCATGGAGGGATTCTTCGTGTTGAGCCTTGCTTTGTTCCAGCAGCGCTCCGGAGTGTTCGTATTGCGCCTCGGCTGACTTCAATCCTGCCTGTGAAAGCCGCAGTTGTGACTCCGCCTGCTTCACAGTCTCTGCCTGGGCGATCTCCAAGGTCCTGGCTCGATCCACCTGGTCGACCGTGACAAACTGTTTGGCTAGGAGGGGCTCAAGGCGATGGAAATTGTTACTGGAGTACGTCCACTCCGCTTTGGCCCGGTTCACGCCCTGCTCGGCGTTAGCCACATCGGCCCGCGCCTGATCCACATCTGCCGCCCAGCGCGTTACGTCAGCTTGCGCGCTATGGATGTTGGCTTGTGAAACCGAAACCGCACTGACCAATGCCGCAATCCGCCGCTGCTCGTCGAAGATTTGGCCCTCAAGAACTGCCTCATCAGAAATGGCCCTCTCCAGGGCATACTGGTAAGGCCGTTCATCGATTTCGAACAGCAACTCGCCTTTCTTCACGAACTGGTTGTCGCGCACATTAAGCCGCGATATCGGCCCTTCCACCTGAGGTGCGATCCCAATGAAGTTCGCGAACATCTCAGCATCATCGGTTCGCGGGTAGTGGTTCGTGCGGTAAACCACTATGAGACCCAGCGCGAGTGCTGCCAACACGATGCCCAGACTGGGCCAGCGACCCATCTGCCTCTCCGGCGTCGGATTGATGTCCATTTTCCTGATTCCCTCCTTAGTGGAAGAAAACGAGCCATAGCGCAAATGTGAAGAATGCCGTCAGACCGGGGTACACCAAAATAGGGAAAGCAACCACAATTCGCAGGCGCAGCAGCAGCCATCGGGCGAGAACTGTAAGCAACAGTGCCGCCATCAGGCAGACGAGCCACGCCGGAAAGAACGAGCCCAGAATGTCGAAGGAGGGAGCACGCTCGCAGCTGGCGAGAAGAGCAGGGGCGAGTAGCAATCCCGCTTTCGCCAGACGCCGCCTACGCTGACTAGTCATTCTCATGGTTTTCTCGCTCCCGCTTGAATCAAATCACCGGTTTGGAAAGCCAGACCTGCCAGGGCGCCAAGTACCTGTGTGCGAGCCAGGACGTCCGAAGAACGGGCTTGCGCCAAGGTCTGTTGGGCTTGGGTGACGTCCAACAAGCTACGAAGGCCGTAGTTGTATGATTCAAGAGCCGCGGCATACGATTGTTTCGCCGCTTGCAGGAGTGCGTTGGCAGCCTGCCGCTGGCGAAAAGCAGTGTTCAACTGGGAGTATGCAGTCCAAACCTCGTCAGCGATCTGATCGCGCACGAGATTTGCTTGGGCTTCTGCGGCGCGGACGTTGGCTTGCGCTCGAACGAGATTGCTTTTTCGCGACCCACCGTCAAACACCGTCCAATTTAGGCTTACACTCAAGCCGCCTTCCAGAACCGTAGTATTTGTCCGCGGGAAAAACTGCTGTGACCCGTACAATGACTGCATGCCGGGTGTGGCATTAAGGCTCAGAGAAGGGTAGAACGCCGCGCGCGCCTCCTTGACCCTTCCGTTTGCCGATCGTATTTCGGCCACTTGTTGCATCAAGTCGGGGCGTTGTCCGAAGGCGCGCCCGATCGCCTGCTGTACAGTGTCGTCGAGGGATTCAGGGGCTGCCAATTGGTTAACGGGCTGCACGTGAATTACCGTGGTCGGGGAAGTTCCCAACGTTGTCGCCAAATTCCCTCGCGCAATCTCTTCCGCTCCGAGCGCCGCTTGCAGTTCATATTCTGTCTGGGCAGTTACGCTCTGTGCCTCCAAGACGTCGGGCAAAGTCGCCAATCCGTGCTTTAAACGGTCCTCAGCGGCTTGTTGCACGGTTTGCGCATTCGCGAGGCTTGCTTGGGCGGCATCCTCCTGACCTAATGCATTCAGAAGCCGGTAGTAGTCTTGCTCAACCTGGTAAATGACTTTGCGGTGTGTGTCGTTGAACCCGAAGTTAGCTGCCAGCACCTCCGCTCTGGCCGCAGCGATTCGGCCAGATCGCCCGCCAAAGTCAAAGATGGTGTAATTAAGATCAAAGGCCCCCTGGAACGCTTGGACCGTCTGGCGGTAGAAGCTTGATCCAAACAGAACCTCCGAGCGGTTGGTCTGTGAGAGAGCCAAGGCGGCTAACGTCGGGTACAACTCGCTGCGTGCCACTCCTAAGGACGCGGCCTGCCCCCTGGCACGTTCCCATGCGAGACGGGTCTCAGGATTGTGCGCCTCGGCCAGATCTATGAGCTCCGGCAATGAGTAGGTCCTGGCCGGGTCAATACTGAACATGTGGCTACGAACATTCTTCGCATCACGCTCGATTTCTTGTTCCTGGGGGGCATGCCACGGGCGATCGGGTGAAGCAGGCGCGGTCTGGGAGAAAACACTTCTGGCACAGAGGATAAGGAAAAGCAAGATGGCTCCCCGAGTTGGGAATCTCACATCTTTTTCTGGCACGACTGTTTGCCTCATGGCCGCCGCGTATCACCTGTAATTGCTGCGTGGGACCCCGTGACTTCGCGCCAGTTGTGCCGCCCGGTCACTTCCGGCGAGCGGGACCGGACAGGCTCCGCTCGACTCCTCTCGGGATACAAAAGAGCGCGCCGAGAATCAGGCCAA
>Ga0335085_10005195_pt1 | contig 21108 bp, 20 predicted proteins | sample Lox_Sample_45_FD_206712 | JGI IMG/M metagenome (GOLD analysis project Ga0335085, IMG submission 206712) | Soil microbial communities from Loxahatchee National Wildlife Refuge, Florida, United States - Lox_Sample_4.5 | ecosystem: Environmental > Terrestrial > Soil > Wetlands | place: USA...
GCTCTGCGCGTCAAATTCATCCCGAGTAACCAGGTTCAAACGCGCGAAAGTCGAACTCAACAATGCGCGCATGTTTTTCTCGATGTCAGCTGCGGGACTGGTAGCGGTAATTGCTTTGAGTCGATCAGCCAGCCCATCAAGCAATTTGGTATTGATCATTAGAATCTCCGATTGGTGTCGCAAATCTACGACAAAGATATTTTATGTTGTGGAAAAGTGACAAGTCATATGGTAATGTCTCTGCCGCGATGCAACACGATTTAGCAAACACTATTGTGGTGCAAGCAGATCATATTGTGCACCAAGTCGGGGCTATTCCCCATGGTCCTCGGCATCGATGCAACAAACAAGTCATTTTTGTTCAATATGTTACAGCTTGGCACAGTATGTGCTGATAAGTGTCGCGTAGCAATTTTCCTCTTCTTAATTTGAAAGGCAAACCATGTTTAAAAAGAGCTTAATGGCAGGCGCGATTGCCGCAACCCTTGGGGCATCAGGCTTGGCGTTGGCAGATGATGCGGCCTCTCCCGTTAGTTTTACAGGCAACGTTGGTCTATATAGCCAGTATGTGTTTCGTGGATTGACCCAAAGCAGGGAGAAGCCTGCGGTTCAAGGCGGTTTTGATTATGCCTATAACTTCGGGCCGGCCAGTTTCTACCTTGGCACTTGGGGATCCAATATCAGCTGGCTTAGCGACTTTGGCACTTATGCGAGTTCGAGCTTGGAATGGGATTGGTACGGTGGTTTCCGCGGCAATTTTGGTAGTTCCGATTTTACCTATGATGTTGGCTTTCTGTACTACTACTATCCAGGAACTGTTAATCCCGGCGCTAATAGTGGCGATACCCAAGAAATTTATGGTGCTCTCGGCTGGAAATGGATTACGGCGAAGTACTCATATAGCGTCGGTAATAAAACCTTCGCCGTAGATGACACCAGTGGGACTTGGTATCTCGACCTGTCGGCCAGTGTTCCCTTTGGCGATACCGGCCTTACCGGATTCGCGCACTGGGGTGACCAAAAATACTCTGGTACCGCGGCCTTCTTGGTTGGTAGTGGGATCGACAACGATAACCTATTCAGCTACGAAGATTGGAAAATCGGCCTTAGCTATGACCTTAGCAAATTGTCGAAAACTCTAAGCGGCACGACTATCGGTACTTACTATACCGACACCGATGCAAACCCCCTTGGATACACCGATTTGGGCGGCAAGAATATCGGTGACAGCCAGTGGGTCGTCTATCTGCAAAAATCGCTGTAATTGAGTGTCATGACGGGAGCGACGAAATCGCTCCCGTTTTTTAACCATGGGGAAATAACATGAAATTAGTCACAGCCATCATCAAGCCGTTCAAGCTTGACGAGGTGCGTGAGGCGCTGTCCGCGATCGGCGTGCAGGGCATCACCGTTACCGAAGTCAAGGGATTCGGCCGGCAAAAAGGCCATACCGAGCTCTACCGCGGCGCCGAGTATGTGGTCGATTTTCTGCCCAAGGTCAAGATCGAAGCCGCGGTCAAAAGCGAAATGCTCGACCAGGTCGTCGAAGCCATCGAAAAATCCGCCAATACCGGCAAGATCGGTGACGGCAAGATTTTCGTTTTCAACCTCGAACAGGTCTACCGCATCCGCACCGGCGAAACCGGCGCGGACGCGTTATAAGGGGAGAACAGCATGAAACGTATTTTTGCTCTGATCGCGTTGTTCGGCGCGCTGGCCTTTTCCGGAGCCGTAGTAGCGCCGGCGCTGGCTGATGATCAACCGGCCGCCGCTCCTGCCGCCACCGCTGCCACCCCGGCTGCTCCCGCTGCTGCTCCAGCGCCGGCCGCAGCGCCGGCCACGCCGAAATGCGGCGACAAGGGATTCGACTGCAACAAGGGCGACGTGTCGTGGATGATGACTTCCACCGCCTTCGTGCTGTTGATGACGGTGCCCGGTCTCGCACTGTACTTCGCCGGCATGGTGCGCACCAAGAATGCACTGTCCACGGTGATGCAGAGTTTCTCGATTTTCTGCGTGGTTGCCGTCCTGTGGGTCATTTATGGCTACAGCATGATCTTCACTGCAGGCCACGAGGGGCCGTTGCAGGCATTCTTTGGTTCGATGGACAAGGGATGGCTGATGTCCGCCGATGATCCGACCACCGCGGTCGCGGCGACTTTCAGCAAAGGGCAATATCTTCCGGATTTCGTTTATTGCATGTTTCAGCTGACCTTCGGCGCGATCACCGTAGCGCTGATTGCGGGCGGCTACGCGGAACGCTTCAAGTTCTCCGCAATGATCCTCTTCAGCATCCTGTGGTTCACTTTCGCCTATATACCGGTCGCGCACATGGTCTGGTACTGGGACGGCCCGGACGCCTACACCGACGCCGCGGCGGGTGCTGTCGCCAACGGCCATGCCGGCTTCCTCTTCCAGAAAGGGGCGCTCGACTTCGCGGGCGGCACTGTAGTGCACGTCAACTCCGGGATTGCCGCACTGGTCTGCGCGCTGATGCTCGGCCCGCGCACCGGGTACGGCAAGGTGCAAATGGCGCCGCATAGCGTAATGATGACGGCGATCGGCACCGGCATGCTGTGGATGGGCTGGTTCGGTTTCAATGCGGGTTCCGCGTTGGAAGCCACTGGCGCCGCGGGATTGGCGTTTTTCAACACGCTGTTCGGCACCGCGGTCGCAGGTGTCGCCTGGGCGCTCACCGAGTGGGTCGTCAAGGGCAAACCGAGCCTGTTGGGCATCTGCTCCGGCATCGTTACCGGTCTGGTGGCGATCACGCCGGCGGCCGGCTTCGTCGGACCCCTCGGCGCGCTGGTCACCTGTGGCATCGCCGGCGTTGTTTGCTACTTCGCTGCAGCCAAGGTCAAAGCATGGCTGGGCTATGATGATTCCCTTGATTCGTTCGGCGTGCACTGCATCGGCGGTATCATCGGCTCGCTGGGCACCGGCACTTTCGTCAACCCGGCATTCGGTGGCACCGGCGTTTACGATTACGTCGCCAATGCCGTCGCGCCGTTTGATGCCGGTGCGCAGATTGTTTCCCAATTGTGGGACATCGGCACTACGCTGGTGTGGTCCGGCGGCGTCGCATTCGTGATCATGCTGATACTGAAATTCACGATCGGCATTCGCGCCACGGAAGACCAGGAAATGGAAGGACTTGACCTCGCCGATCACGGCGAAAAAGCCTACAACTACTGATTCACGCAGTTTTAGCAGTCCAAGAACGGGCGCGGCTATCGCGCCCGTTTCTTTTTGTACGGCGCAGCGCGGTTATTCCAGCGCTTTGCTACAATAGCCGCCCGCCTCGAAACGGTAAACGCGATGAGCGACGTTCCCCGTCTTACCACCGCCCTCGCCGGCATGCTGCAGGACCTGGAATGGCAAATCCTGCGCTCGACGCCGGCGATCGAACGCTGGCTGCGCGGCCGCTGGCAGGAATACGCTGCGCCGTTCTACGCCTCGGTCGACCTGCGCAACAGCGGCTTCAAAATTGCGCCCGTGGATACCAATCTGTTTCCCGGGGGCTTCAACAATCTCAACCCGGATTTCTATCCGCTGTGCGTACAAGCGGCGATGACGGCGATCGAAAAAATCTGCCCCGATGCACGCGGTGTCCTGCTGATTCCGGAAAACCATACCCGCAATACCTTCTATCTTCAAAACGTCGCTGCATTGCAAAAAATTCTGCGGCATGCCGGCATGAAGGTGCGCATCGGGAGCCTGTTGCCCGGTCTGATACAGCCCGCCGAAGTCGAGTTGCCCGATGGCGGCCGGCTGCGTCTTGAACCGCTGCTGCGCAATGGCAACCGCTTGTCAGTCAAAGGTTTCGACCCCTGTGTTGTATTGCTCAACAATGATCTCTCGGCGGGCGTACCCGAAATTCTGCGCAGCCTGGAACAGCCGGTGCTGCCGCCGCTGCACGCCGGCTGGTCGGTCCGCCGCAAATCCAATCATTTCGCCGCCTATAAGGAAATTGCGGCCGAATTCTCGCAATTGATCGGCATTGATCCGTGGTTGATCAATCCTTACTTCGAGAAATGCGGCCGCATCGATTTCCGCGAGCGCAAAGGCGAAGAATGCCTCGAAGGCTACGTTTCCGAGATGCTCGATGACATCCGCGCCAAATACCGTGAATACAAAATCGAACAGGAACCGTTTGTCATCGTGAAGGCCGATGCCGGCACCTACGGCATGGGGATCATGACCGTCAAGGATCCTTCCGAAGTGCGCGAGCTCAACCGCAAACAGCGCAACAAAATGGCGGTGATCAAGGAAGGGCTCGAGGTGCACGACGTGCTGGTGCAGGAAGGCGTTTATACCTTTGAGTCCATCGGCGATGCCGTTGCAGAACCGGTGGTCTACATGATCGATCACTTTGTCGTCGGCGGTTTCTATCGCGTACACACCGGCCGCGGCCCGGACGAAAACCTCAATGCGCCGGGCATGCAATTCATGCCGCTGGCTTTCGAACAGCCGTGTTCGCTGCCCGACCCCGACGACCCGGGCTGTCCGCCGAACCGCTTTTATACCTACGGCGTCATCGCGCGCCTTGCCCTTGCCGCCGCCGCGCTTGAACTCGAACAGACGGCGCAGACGAACCAACAGGGCGCGGTGCCGGAACTGCGGACGGCACAACACGGATGAGGTTCGCTTTTGTCGCCGACGCCCTCGAATCCCTGAAGATCTACAAGGATTCGACCTATGCGATGATGCGGGAGGCGGCCGCACGCGGACACGGGATTCACGCGCTGCAGCAGGAAGACCTGGCATGGGGCGGCGACGCCGTTGTCGGCCATGTTCGACGCCTGCGCCTGGTCGATGGCCCCGGCGGCTGGTACCACGCCGACCCGCCGCAAAAAACGTCTCTCTCCGCGTTCGACGCCGTGCTGATGCGCAAAGATCCCCCCTTCGACATGGAGTACATCTACAGCACCTATCTGCTCGAACTCGCGCAGGACCAGGGGGCGCGCGTTTTCAACGATCCGCGCGCGATCCGCGATTGCAACGAAAAAATGGCGATTGCGCAATTTCCCCGGTTCATACCGCCGACTCTGGTCACGCGCCGCATCGAACTCATCCACGATTTTCTGTCCGAACACTCGGACATCATTCTGAAACCGCTCGACGGCATGGGCGGAGCTTCGGTGTTCCGCGTTCATCGCGCCGACCACAATCTCAATGTCATCATCGAGACCGTCACGCATTACGGGCGCCGAACGGTAATGGCCCAGCGCTTCATTCCGGAGATCGCCAATGGCGACAAGCGGATAATTTTGATCGACGGCAAACCGGTACCGTTCGTGCTGGCGCGCATTCCACGGACGGGTGAAACGCGCGGCAATCTTGCCGCCGGCGCCGCCGGTGTCGCGCGTGAACTCTCGGCACGCGACCGCGAAATCGCGGAAGCCGTCGGCCCGCAACTGGCCGCGCGCGGACTGCTGGTGGTCGGTCTCGACGTCATCGGCGACTGGCTGACGGAAATCAACGTCACCAGCCCGACGTGTTTTCAGGAAATCGCCGAGCAGACCGGATTCAATGTTGCCGGCATGATGCTGGACGCGCTGGAAAAACGGTGCGCCATCCCCATATAAAACAAACCGTCGCAGCAGTGCTAGAATCAGCGCCGCGCAGATTCGGTTATCGCAACATGATAGGAATCCTGATCATCAGCCATGGCACACTGGGCGAAAGCCTGATTCACTGTGCGAGTCATGTGCTGAACAAACGGCCTGTCCGTGTCAAACAGCTCGGCGTGACCGCGCAGGACGACCCCACTTTGCTGCTGCCGCAGGCGCGCGCTCTGGTCAAGGAACTCAACGGCAGCGAGGGCATATTGATTCTGACCGACATGTACGGCGGCACGCCGTGCAATATCGCATCCAAGCTCGTAGTACCGGGAAAAATCGAGGCCGTGGCCGGCGTCAGCCTGCCGATGTTGATACGGGTGCTGAATTATCGTGATCGCGATTTGCAGACCATCGTAACCAAAGCGATCAGCGGCGGCTGCGAAGGCGTGATGCGGGTTCCCATGTTCAAGCTACGCGATGTTGCAGCGGGAAGTTGAGATCGTCAACAAGCTCGGCCTGCATGCGCGCGCATCCGCCAAGCTGACGCAGCTCGCCGGGCAGTTCAAGAGTGAAATCTGGCTGACCCGCAACGGCAAGCGCGTCAATGCCAAAAGCATCATGGGCGTGATGATGCTGGCCGCCGCCAAAGGCACGACTGTCCACGTCGAAATCGACGGCTTCGACGAAGAAGCGGCGATGGGCGCCGTGACCCGCCTCATCGCCGACTGTTTCGGCGAAGGCGAATAGCCTTCCCCTCCCTGAATCAGGTTCCGGGTTGGAACCCGCCCGCGGGTAACTTAAACTCGGCGTTTAACATTCATACCCGCTTCCGACCATGAGTTTCAGCATGCACGGCGTTCCGGTGTCAGGCGGTATCGCCATCGGGCGCGCTCACCTTCTGTCGCGCGCCGGGCTCGAAGTCGCACACTATACGGTCCCGAAAAGCCAGGTCGCCGACGAAATCGCCCGCTTCGATGCCGCGCTTGCCACAGTGCGCCGCGACCTCGAGGCGCTGCGCGCGCAAATCCCGTCCAGCGCACCGCAGGAATTCGGCGGTTTTCTCGATTTGCATCTGATGATACTCAACGACACGACGCTGTCGAAGGCGCCGCGTGACATCATTGCCGCCGAACAGTGCAACGCGGAGTGGGCGCTCAAAGTGCAAGCCGACGCGCTGCTCGCGCAGTTTGACGAAATCGAGGACGGGTACCTGCGCGAGCGCAGGGCTGACGTGATCCAGGTCGCCGAGCGTGTGATGAAAACCTTGCTCGGACAGCCGGGCTATGCTCCGGCGCCGGCAGCGGACGGCGAGGAGAGTCTGATCCTGGTCGCGCACGATCTGTCGCCGGCCGACGTGATCCAGTTCAAGCAGCATCAATTTGCGAGCTTCATTACCGACCTCGGCGGCACCACCTCGCATACCGCGATCGTTGCGCGCAGCCTCAACATTCCCTCGGTCGTCGCGCTGCATCATGCGCGGCAGTTGATCGTGGAAAACGACCTGCTGATCGTCGACGGCACGCAGGGCGTCGTGATCGTCGATCCCGACCCGCAGGCGCTCGCCGAGTACAAGCTGCGCCAGCATCAATGGGATATCGAACGCAGAAAATTGAGGCGGCTGCGCGACACGCGCGCGATCACGCTCGACCGCGTCGCGGTCGAGCTGCAGGCCAACATCGAATTGCCGGAAGATGTCGGGCAGGTGCAGGAAAACGGCGCGGAAGGCATTGGCCTGTTTCGCACCGAATTTCTGTTCCTGAATCGCGACGACCTCCCGGGTGAGGATGAGCAGTTCGAAGCTTATCGCAAGGCGGTGCATGGCATGAACGGTCTTCCGGTCACCATCCGCACCTATGACCTGGGCGCCGACAAGCAGATCGGCGGCAAAGACGCCGCAACCGCCGCCTCAGCACTCGGCCTGCGCGCAATCCGGCTGTCGCTCAACGAACCGGAAATGTTTCTGATCCAGTTGCGCGCGATTCTGCGGGCGTCGCATTACGGGAAGACCAGGATCCTGATTCCGATGCTGATGAGCGTTCCCGAAATCAACCAGACGCTCGCCCACATTGCGTGCGCCAAGCAGGAACTTGAAGATCGCAGCGTTCCTTACGACCGTAAAATCGAGGTCGGCGGCATGATTGAAATTCCGGCGGCGGCGCTGGCCGTCAGCACTTTTATCCGCAAATTGGATTTCCTGTCGATCGGCACCAACGACCTGATCCAGTACACGCTCGCCATCGACCGTGCCGACGACACGGTGTCCCACCTGTACGATCCCCTGCACCCGGCGGTGCTGCGGCTGATCGCGCAAATCATCAAGACCGCCAATACCGCCGGCAGACCGATCGCGGTGTGCGGTGAAATGGCCGGCGACCCGCAGTTGACCCGGCTGCTGCTGGGTTTCGGGCTGCGCCGGTTTTCAATGCACCCGGCGCGCCTGCTCGAAGTCAAACAGCAGATCCTGAAATCCAGCCTGCGGGACATCGAACCCCGGACGAAGAAAATACTGCGCATCGAGGATCCGGTGAAACTGCGGGCATTGCTGGCGCAACTCAACGCCTGATTTGACAACGCCGGAACAGCGGGCTAATGTTGCCGCCAGCAATCGCGCCGATTTGATTTCAGCTTGCGGGCGCCCTATAAATCCGGCTAAAGAGGACAGGAGGATTCTCCAACCCGGTGCAGCGCGAGCGCATCGGGTTTTTATTTATGGACAGCGAAAAAACAGGTTCGATCGGCGTCGTCGCGCCGCAGCGAGTGCGCTTTACGCAGCCGCTCGTGCTGCGTTGCGGGGCGACGCTCACCGATTACGATCTGGTCTATGAAACTTACGGCATGCTCAACGCGACCAGATCGAATGCGATCCTGGTCTGCCACGCGCTGTCGGGATCGCATCACGTGGCCGGCCGCTATGCCGGCGAACCGAAAAACACCGGCTGGTGGAACAATATCGTCGGCCCCGGCAAGCCGCTCGACACCGACCGTTTCTTCATTGTCGGCGTCAACAATCCCGGCGGCTGTCACGGCTCGACCGGCCCGGCGACCATTAACCCCGCGAGCGGCAAACCGTGGGGCGCCGACTTCCCATTGGTCGCGGTCATCGACTGGGTACACGCGCAGGCGCGGCTCGCCGACCATCTCGGCATCGACGCCTGGGCCGCGGTCGTCGGCGGCAGTCTCGGCGGCATGCAGGCGCTGCGCTGGGCCATCACCTATCCGGAGCGCATTCGTCACGCGCTGGTCATCGCCGCCGCGCCCCGGCTCACCGCGCAAAATATCGCGTTCAACGACGTCGCGCGGCAGGCGATTCTGACCGACCCCGATTTCCACGGTGGCCATTACTATGAACACGGCGTGGTGCCGCGGCGCGGCCTGCGGCTCGCGCGCATGCTTGGCCACATCACCTATCTTTCCGACGATGCGATGGCGGCCAAATTTGGCCGTGAACTGCGCGCCGGCGAATTGCGTTTCCATTTCGATGTCGAGTTCGAAATCGAGTCCTACCTGCGCCATCAGGGCGACAAATTCGCCGATAGCTTCGACGCCAACACCTATCTGCTGATGACGAAAACGCTGGATTATTTCGATCCCGCGCGCGAATGCGACGGCGATCTGTCCGCAACGATGGCGAAAGCGCGTGCGAAATTCCTGGTCGTTTCGTTCACCACCGACTGGCGTTTCAGTCCGGCGCGTTCGCGTGAAATCGTCAAGGCGCTGCTCGACAATCATCTTGACGTCTCATACGCGGAAATCACTTCTCCGCACGGTCACGATTCGTTTCTGATGGAAGACGCGCATTATCACGCGATCCTGCGCAGTTACCTGGAAAACATTGCGCTATGAGCACCTATCCGCTCGACCGCGCCGATCTTGCCGCAATCGCAGGCTGGATACCGCCCGGCGCGCATATTCTCGACCTCGGCTGCGGCGACGGCACGCTGCTGGGCTACCTTGCCGAGCAGCGCGGCGCCTCCGGTTATGGCGTCGAGATCAGCCGCGACGACGTGCTCGCCTGCGTCAGACGCGGCGTCAACGTAATCCAGGGCGATATCGAGCGCGGATTGTCCGATTTCGCCGACGGTTCATTCGATTACGTGATCCTGTCGCAAACGCTGCAGGCGGTGAAAAACAGCGAGTATGTGGTGCAGGAAATGCTGCGCGTCGGCCGCCAGGGCATCGTCACCTTTCCGAACTTCGGCTACTGGCGCAACCGGCTGCAGGTCATGCTCGGCCGCATGCCGGTGTCGGATAATCTTCCCTATGACTGGTACGACACGCCGAACATCCACCTTTGCACGGTCGCCGACTTCGAGGATTTCTGCGCCGGCCACGGCGTGCGCGTCCTGGAACGCATCGTGATCCGCAACGGCGGCGTGGTGTCGCTGCTGCCCAATCTGCTCGGCAGCCTCGCCGTCTATCGCTTCGAGCGCGGCTAGGCGCGCGATGGCCGCCACCGGGGAGACATGGCGGCAGGCGCTGTTCAACCGGCGCATGCTGATCTGCGTGTTCACCGGCTTCAGCTCGGGGCTGCCGCTCTACACCCTGATTTCGCTGGTGCCGGCGTGGCTGCGTTCCGAGCAGATCGATCTCAAGGAAATCGGGTTGTTCACGCTGATCCAACTGCCGTACGTATGGAAATTCCTGTGGTCGCCGCTGGCGGACCGCTACGCGTTTGGCAAATTCGGGCGGCGTCGCAGCTGGATGCTGGTCACCCAAATCGCCCTCATCATTACGATCGTGCTGTTCGGCACGCTCGAACCCGCGCAAAGCCTGTGGGCGATCGCCTGGCTCGCGCTGACGGTCGCGCTGTTCGGTGCGACGCAGGACATCGCGCTCGATGCCTACCGCCGCGAAATCCTTGCCGACGCCGAACTCGGCCTCGGCAATGCGATTCACGTCAACGCCTACCGCATCGCCGGGCTGGTACCCGGCTCACTGGCGTTGGTTCTCGCTGACCATTTGTCGTGGCAAAGCGTTTATTGGGTGACCGCGCTGTTCATGCTGCCCGGTATCGCGATGACGTTGACGGTCAGCGAACCGATAGCCAACAGCCATTTGCCGCAAACACTGCGCGCGGCGGCGGTCGAGCCATTCCATGAATTCATCACGCGCGCCGGCTGGCGCGCGGCGCTGCTGACGCTCGCATTCATCTTCCTTTACAAACTCGGCGACAGCATGGCGACCGCGCTGGCGACACCGTTCTACCTCGATATGGGTTTCACCAAATCCGAAATCGGGCTGATCGCCAAAAACGCCGGTTTGTGGCCGAGCGTGATCGGCGGCCTGCTCGGCGGGTTGTGGATGGTGCGGCTCGGCATCAACCGCGCACTGTGGCTGTTCGGCGTAGTGCAGGTGGTCTCCATCCTCGGCTTCGCGGTATTGAGCCAATTGCCTGGTGATCGCATCGCATTGGCCGTTGCGATTTCATTCGAAGCGCTTGGCGTCGGGCTCGGTACCGTCGCCTTCGTCGCCTTCATCGCGCGCGCGACCAATCCGCTCTATACCGCGACCCAGTTCGCATTATTCACGGGTCTTGCCTCGGTGCCGCGCGTCATCATCAACGCGGCGACCGGCTGGATAGTCGAGCGCCTGGGCTGGTTCGATTTCTTCATCCTGTGCGCGCTGCTGGCGCTGCCAGGCATGGCGCTTCTATTCAAAGTGGCGCCATGGAACGAGAAAACCGCCGACATAAAATCACATCACTCCAGCGCATAATCATAATCGATCGTCAGCGGCGCATGGTCTGAAAAGCGCTGGTCCTTGTAAATTTTCGTCTTCATTGCGCGCGCGGCGATACCGGGCGTCGCGATCTGATAATCGATGCGCCAGCCGACGTTCTTGGCCCACGCCTGGCCGCGGTTGCTCCACCAGGTATAGGCTGCGCCGGTGGTATCCGGATGCAGGCGGCGATAAACATCCACCCAGCCGAGCTCGTCGAACACTTTGCCCAGCCATTCACGCTCTTCGGGCAGAAAACCCGAATTCTTGCGGTTGCCGCGCCAGTTCTTGAGGTCGATCTCCTTGTGCGCGATGTTCCAGTCGCCGCACAGGATGAATTCGCGTTTTTCCCTGCGCAGCGCCTTCAAATGCGGATAGAAAACATCCATGAACTTGAATTTCATCGCCTGCCGGTGCGCGCCGCTCGACCCCGACGGCAGGTAGACCGAGACCACCGACAGCCTTCCGAAGTCGGCACGCAGATAGCGGCCCTCGGCGTCGAACTCGCGGAGGCCGAGCCCTTCGATCACGCGGTCGGGCTTATGCCTCGTATACAGCGCGACGCCGCTATAGCCTTTTTTCTCCGCATAGTGGAAATAGCCGTGCAACGGGCCGCACGCGAGCATCGCCGGCGTCATGTCGGCGCTCTGCGCCCTGAGTTCCTGCAGGCACACTGCGTCGGCTTTCTGGCGCGCGAACCACGTGAACAAGCCCTTCTTCGCCGCCGAGCGGATGCCGTTGAGGTTGAGGGTGATTACGCGTAGCATATTGCGCTATAAGTTGTTATTCACATTTTCCCGTCTTATATGCTGGCTGCTTACAAGCGTGAATTCATCCGTTTCGCATTGGCGCAAAAAGTGCTGTGTTTCGGAGAATTCAAAACCAAGGCTGGGCGCATGTCGCCTTATTTTTTCAATGCCGGTTTGTTTCACGACGGCCGGTCGCTCCAGCAGCTCGCCGGATTTTACGCGAAGGCGATTCTCGACGCGGGAATCGCCTTCGACATGCTGTTCGGCCCCGCCTACAAGGGCATCCCGCTGGTCGCGGCGGTCGCCATCGCGCTCGCCGGGCAGGGCCGCAACGTGAATTTCAGCTTCAACCGCAAGGAGACCAAGGACCACGGCGAAGGCGGCAACATCATCGGCGCGCCGCTCGCCGGCCGCGTGCTGATCGTCGACGACGTGATTTCGGCCGGCACCTCGGTGCGCGAATCGGTCGAACTGATCCGCGCCGCAGGCGCGATGCCGTGCGCGCTCGCCATCGCGCTCGACCGCATGGAGCGCGGAGCCGGAGAGCTGTCGGCGGTGCAGGAAGTCGAACAACAGTACGGGATGCCGGTCATCCGCATCGTCACGCTCGACGATCTGGTCGCCTATCTGCAAACGGAAAAACAATATGGCATGCATTTGGGAGCAGTCAATCAATATCGTGAAAAATATGGAGTCATTGTTCATGCGTAACACTTACCTGCTGGTTGTCCTGTCCTTTGCCCTCGCCGCCGGCGCGATGTCCGCGTCGGCTGCCGGCGGCGGTTCCAGTTCCGGCCCCGGCAAAATCGTGTGCTGGAAAGACAAGACCGGAAAAACGGTCGGCTGCGGTGACACCATCCCGCCCGAATATCAGGACAGTGCGACCAAGGAACTCGACAAGCAGGGCATCACCGTCAAACAGACCGGCGCGACGCTGACGCCGGAACAGAAAAAAGCGGCGCAGGATGACCTCGAGCGCCAGCGCGAAGCGCAACGCAAACAGGAAGACCAGCGGCGCCAGGACAAGGCCCTGCTCGACACCTTCACCACGCCGCAGGAAATCGACCTCAAGCGCGATCGCGACCTCCAGCTCGTTCAGGCCAATCTCGAAACGTTGCAGTCAAGCGTGAAAAACGCCGATGACCGTCTGGAAAAACTGCAATCACGCGCTGACGGCTATGCGAAGAACAACCAACCGGTGCCGCAGGCGCTCCAGGATGAGATTGATCAAGCTGCGTCAGAGAAAGCAAAGACCGACCAGCAGATTGCCGCAAAACAGCAGGAGATCACCAATATCAAACAGAAATACAGCGACCTCAAGCGGCGCTTTATCGAACTGACCGGCAAACAATAATCGTCAGCTCAATTTCCTCCTCAGCAGTTCGTTGACCTGCGTCGGGTTGGCCTTCCCCTGCGTCGCCTTCATCACCTGCCCGACCAGCGCGTTGAAGGCCTTTTCCTTACCGGCCCTGAATTCTTCGACCGATTTTGGATTGGCCGCGAGTACCTGATCAACGATTTTTTCAAGCGCGCCGGCATCAGAAATTTGCCTGAGACCGCGCCTTCCGATAATTACATCAACAGCGTCATCTTTATGATTAGGTGACTCCCATAACTCATAAAAAACTTCGCGCGCGTTTTTGCTGGTGATAATCTCCTCAATCATGCGTGCATGGATAAGCGCGAATTGCAATGCATGGACAGGCGAGTTTTCGACATCCATTCCGGTTTTGTTTAATTGAGCGGCCAATAAGCCCATAACTCCCTTAGCAATAATGCTCCCGTAGTAGCGTCGACCTTCATCGCTATTCGTCTTCCATCCGGCCGGATTCAACGCGACTAGTTTTCGGGCAGCCGCCTCAAAATATGAGGCCAGATTCTTTTCGCTCGTTAGTAAGCGAGCTTCATCGGTCGTTACGCCATAATCTTCGATAAAACGTCGGCCCATTGTTTTGGGCAGTTCCGGCATTGCTATTTTGACTTCTGTAATCCATTGCTCCGATACTTCCAGCGGCGGCAAATCAGGGTCTGGAAAATAACGGTAATCCATCGCGTCTTCCTTGGTGCGCATCGGGCGCGTCTCGTCCTTGTCCGGATCGTAAAGCCGCGTCTCCTGCACGACCGTGCCGCCGTCCTCAAGGACTTCGATCTGACGTCGCGCTTCGTACTCGATTGCCTGTTCCAGAAAACGGAACGAGTTGAGGTTCTTGATTTCGCAGCGCGTGCCGAGCTTGCCGGAGCCCTGCGGCCGCACCGACACGTTCGCATCGCAGCGGAACGAACCTTCCTGCATGTTGCCGTCGCAGATGCCGATCCAGCGCACCAGCGAATGCAGCGATTTCGCATAGGCTACCGCCTCCGCCGCCGAACGCATGTCGGGTTCGGAAACGATTTCGAGCAGCGGCGTGCCGGCGCGGTTCAGATCGATGCCGCTCATGCCGCGAAAATCTTCGTGCAGCGACTTGCCGGCGTCTTCTTCGAGGTGGGCACGCGTGATGCGGACTGTCTTTTCGGCGTCGCCGACAACGATATTCAAGGCGCCGCCGCTGACGATCGGCAGTTCGTACTGGCTGATCTGGTAGCCTTTGGGCAGATCGGGATAAAAGTAGTTCTTGCGCGCAAACACCGAACGGCGGTTGATCGTTGCGTCGACCGCGAGCCCGAAACGGACCGCGCGCTCGACCGCGCCCTTGTTCAGCACCGGCAGCACGCCGGGCAGCGCGATATCCACCGCGCTCGCCTGCGTGTTCGGCGCGGCGCCGAATGCGGTCGGGGCGCCGGAAAAAATCTTCGACGTGGTCGAAAGCTGGGCGTGGATCTCCAGTCCGACGACGATTTCCCATTTCATGATGTCACGTCTTCCGGCATTTTCATGTGCCAGTCGGTCGCCTGCTGGTACTGGTGCGCAGTATTGAGCATGCGCGCTTCGGAAAAATAATCGCCGATGATCTGCAAACCGACCGGCAACATCTGCCGGTCGAACCCGCACGGAATCGACATCGCAGGCAGGCCGGCGAGGTTGGCCGGTATGGTGTAAATGTCCGACAAGTACATCTGCACCGGGTCGGCGGCTTTCTCGCCGATTTTAAATGCCGTCGTCGGGCTGGTCGGCCCGAGGATCACGTCGCATTGCCTGAATGCTGCGACGAAATCATTTGCGATCAGGCGGCGTAATTGCTGCGCCTTCAGATAGTAGGCATCGTAATAGCCGTGCGACAGCACGTAGGTGCCGATCAATATCCGGCGCTTGACTTCGGCGCCGAAACCCTGGGCGCGGGTTTTTTTATACATGTCGAGCAAATCGACGTATTCGGGTGCGCGGTAACCGTAGCGCACGCCGTCATAGCGCGCCAGATTGGAGGACGCTTCCGCCGGAGCCAGCACGTAATAGACCGGCACCGCCAGTCTCATGTTCGGCAACGACACTTCGACCGGTTCGCAGCCGAGTTTCCTGAATTCGGCGAGCGCGGTATCGACGGCCTTCGCCACATCGGGCGCCATGCCTTCGGCAAAAAGCTCCCTCGGCAGACCGATGCGCAGCCCCTTGATCGGTTTCTCGAGGTCACGCGCGTAATCTTCCGGCACGCGTTCGAGGCTGGTTGAATCGCGCGCATCGAACCCGGCCATCGCATCGAGCAGCAGTGCAAGGTCTTCGGCGGTTTTCGCGAACGGTCCGGCCTGGTCGAGGCTCGACGCGAACGCGATCATGCCGTAGCGCGAACATACGCCGTAGGTCGGTTTCAATCCGCACACGCCGGACAGGGCCGCCGGCTGGCGGATCGAGCCGCCGGTGTCGGTACCGGTCGCCGCCGGCGCCAGCCGCGCCGCGACCGCCGCCGCCGAGCCGCCCGAACTGCCGCCAGGCACCATTTCGGTGTTCCACGGATTCCTGACCGGGCCGTAGAACGAAGTTTCGTTCGACGACCCCATCGCGAATTCGTCCATGTTGGTCTTGCCGAGCACCACTGCGCCGGCCGCTTTGCAGCGTCCGATCACGTGTGCGTCGTACGGCGCGATGAAGTTTTCCAGCATTTTCGAGCCGCAGGTCGTACGCCAGCCTTCGGCACAGAAGATATCCTTGTGGGCGACCGGGATGCCGGTCAGCGGTCCCGCCTTGCCGGTCGCAATCAACGCATCGGCTGCGCGTGCCTGCGTGAGGGTTTTTTCTTCATCCAGGGTAATAAAGGCATTGAAGGCCTTGCCGAGTCTGGTCGCGCGCTGCAGGAAATAGCGTGCGATTTCAACGCTGGAAACGCGTCTGGCGGCCAGCTCAGCGCCCAACTGCCTGATCGTAAAGTTCAGCATTCAATACCGGGAAAACCGGCCCCGTATAGGCCGCCCCTCTGCCCGTTCACTCGATGACCTTGGGCACCAGATAAAGTCCGGCTTCGACCTGGGGGGCGATTTCCTGGAACGCCGCGCGCCGGTCGGGCTCGGTCACCCGGTCCTCGCGCAAGCGCAGCGTCACGCCGCGCGCGTGCGCCATCGGCTCGACACCGCCGGTGTCTACCGCCTGCATTTGTTCGATCAGCCGGAAGATGCCGGTCAAGTGGGCGAGCATCCGCTCGGCATCGCGCGGCTCGACCTCGATGCGGGCCAGATGCGCAAGACGCGCCACATCGTCGAGGGAAAGGGCCATATATCTGTGGAAAAATTGAGGCGCAGTAGAGTATCATACCAAGCCTGTCCAGGGCGATTTTCCCCTTTTTCCGGAAACAGTTATGGTTGGTTTTCTAAGCAGCTACTTCAATAACGATCTCGCGATCGATCTCGGCACCGCCAATACGCTGATCTATGTACGCGGCAAGGGCATCGTGCTCGATGAGCCCTCGGTGGTGGCGATCCGCCAGGAAGGCGGTCCCAACGGCAAGAAGGTGATTCAGGAAGTCGGCCTCGCCGCCAAACAAATGCTCGGCCGCACGCCGGGCAACATCACCGCGATCCGCCCGATGAAAGACGGCGTGATCGCCAACTTCACCGTGACCGAACAGATGATCAAGTACTTCATCAAGAAAGTTCATGAATCGCGCCTGTTCTCGCCGAGCCCGCGCATCATCATCTGCGTGCCGTGCGGTTCGACCCAGGTCGAACGCCGCGCCATCAAGGAGGCGGCGGAAAGCGCCGGCGCAAGCAAGGTCCATCTGATCGAGGAACCGATGGCGGCGGCGATCGGCGCCGATCTGCCGGTCGCCGAAGCGACCGGCTCGATGGTCGTCGACATCGGCGGCGGCACCACCGAGGTCGGTGTGACCTCGCTCGGCGGGCTGGTCTACAAAGGTTCGGCGCGCGTCGGCGGCGACAAGTTCGACGAAGCGATCATCAATTACATCCGCCGCAATTACGGCATGCTGATCGGCGAAACCACCGCCGAACTGATCAAAAAGGAAATCGGTTCCGCATTCCCCGGCTCCGAAGTGCGCGAGAAAGAAGTCAAGGGGCGCAATCTGGCCGAAGGCATTCCGCGCAGCTTCACGATTTCGTCAAATGAAATTCTCGAGGCGCTGACCGAGCCGCTGAACAGCATCATCGGCACCGTCAAGTCGGCGCTCGAGCAGACGCCGCCCGAGCTGGCCGCCGACATCGCCGAAAAAGGCATGATGCTGACCGGCGGCGGTGCGCTGTTGCGCGACCTGGACCGGTTGCTCATGGAGGAAACCGGATTGCCGGTGATCGTCGCCGAAGATCCTTTGACCTGTGTGGTGCGCGGTTCCGGCAAGGCGCTGGAAAACATCGAGAAACTCAACGGTATTTTCGCGGACGACTGACGGATCTAACAACCGATCTGCAGTCCGACCAATCCGCCAAATGCTGACTGTGGACGGCTGACGGCTGAATAATGGAACACACCACGCCGCGTTTTTTCAAACACGGCCCGCCGGCATTTGCCCGTCTGCTGTTATGCTCGTTACTGTCGATCGCGCTGCTGATTTCCGACACCCGCTATCAATATCTGGGCGGCGCACGCCAGATCATTGCGCTCGCGCTTTATCCGCTGCAACGGCTGGCCGACGCGCCGGGTGCGCTGGCCGACCATCTCGGCGAGTTCTTCTTCACGCGCAGCGCATTGCGCGCCGAAAATGCGCAACTGGCCGAACAGCATCTGCACGACGCCATCAAGCTGCAAAAATACCGCGCGCTCGAGCTTGAAAACGCGCATCTGCGCGAACTGCTCGGCATGCGCGACCATTTGCCCTACCGCACCATCGCGGCCGAGATCGTTTATTCGGAACGCGACCCGTTCATCAGAAAAGTCGTCATCGACAAGGGCGCGCAACAGCAAATCAAGGCCGGCCAGCCGGTGATCGACCAGGCCGGCGTGATCGGACAGGTCACGCGCGTCTATCCGTGGCTGGCGGAGGTCACGCTGATTACCGACAAGCAGCACATGCTGTCGGTACAGAACTTGCGCAACGGGCAGCGCGCGGTGCTGGCCGGCCGCGGCGCCGACGGCCGGCTCGAACTCAAATTCATCCCGCTCAACGCCGATTTCCAGATCGGCGACCAGCTCGCGACTTCCGGCATTGACCAGGTCTACCCGCCCGGGCTGCCGGTTGCGGTGGTATCGAGCGTCGAGCGCAATCCGGCCGATTTGTTTGCGCGTGTCGTTTGCAAACCGCTCGCCGGGGTCGCCAATCATGCCCAGGCGCTGGTTCTGGACTGGAAAACGCCGGTGCCATCACCGCCGGTGCCGGAACAGGCGCTGCTTCCCGGACAGACGGATCAGGCCCGCTAATGCCGCCCGCCTCCGTCAAGCCGCGCGAAGTCATGGTGCCGATCCGGGCGACGTTCATTGCATCGTCGTTGCTGGTCGCCCTGATCATCAATCTGCTGCCGTGGCCACCGGCCATCGTGGCGGTAATGCCCGACCTTGTCGCGCTCACGGTGCTTTACTGGTGCATACACCAGCCGCGCCGCTTCGGTTTCACGGCGGCGTGGCTGATCGGACTCGTAATGGACGTCGCCAACGGCACGCTGTTCGGCCAGCACACGCTCGCCTACTCGGTGCTCGCCTACGCCGGCATCGTGCTGCACCGGCGCGTGTTGCGGTTCACGATGAAGGATCAGGTGCTGCACGTGATTCCGCTGCTGCTGATGACCGATCTGATCGTGCTCGCGATTCGGATGATGGCCGGCGCCGAATTGCCCGGCATCGGCTATTTTGCCGGCAGTTTCTTCGGCGGCCTGCTGTGGCCGGCCGTGTGTTTCCTGCTGACGCTGCCGCAGCGGTTGAAGTCCCGCTCGGAATATGTCTGAGCTGGTCATCAACCCGGGCACTGAGCTGCGCAATTCGCGGCTTGAAATCTATCACTTCCGGTCTCGGCTGTTGCTGATGTCGGGGTTCGTGCTGCTGGTGTTTTTTGCGCTGTTTGCGCGCCTGTTTTATCTGGAAGTCTGGCAGTACCGCCACTACCGCACGCTGGCCGAGGCCAACCGCATTGCGATTGTGCCGACGGCGCCCAGCCGCGGCATCATCACCGACCGCAACGGTACGGTGCTCGCGCACAATTACTCGGCGTATACGCTCGACATCACGCTAGGTCAGGTGGGCGACCTCGATGCATTGATAGAAAATCTTGGCACGGTGGTCGAAATCACGCCCAAGGACCGGCGCCGCTTCGACAAGCTGCTCGAGGAAAGCAAGGGCGTCGACAGCCTGCCGATCCGCACCCGGCTATCGGACGAAGAAGTCGCGCGATTTCTCGCCAACGGCTACCGCTTTCCCGGCGCCACCGTCAACGCGCGGCTGTTCCGCCAATATCCGCAGGGCGATCTGTTCTCGCACGTGATCGGACATATCGGACGCATCGACCATGACGACCTCGACCAGCTGCAGGAAAACGGCCGCGACGCCAACTATCGCGGCACCGACACCATCGGCAAGACCGGCCTCGAACAAAGTTATGAACGTTTTCTGCACGGCACCACCGGCATGGCCGAGGTCGAGGTCGATGTCAATGGACACGCGGTACGTACGCTGTCGCATACGCCGCCGACGTCCGGCAGCAACCTGGTTCTGAAACTTGACGCCAAGCTGCAGGAGATCGTCTATCGCGCGTTCGGCGACAACCGCGGCGCGCTGGTCGCAATCGAACCCGCCACCGGCGGCGTACTTGCGCTGGTCTCCAAGCCGGGATTCGACCCCAACCTGTTCGTCGACGGCATCGACCCGCAAAACTGGGAGGAACTCAACGATTCCCCGGATCATCCGCTGGTCAACCGCGCGCTGGCCGGTACTTATCCGCCGGGTTCGACGTTCAAGCCGTACATGGCGCTTGCCGCGCTTGCCTACGGCAAGCGGCGGCCGGAACAGGCGATCTTCGATCCCGGCTATTTCAAATTCGGCGGCTATACGTTCCGCGACGACAAGCCCGAGGGTCACGGCTGGGTCGATATGTACAAATCGCTGGTCGTCTCGTGCGACACCTATTACTACATGCTCGCCAACGATCTCGGCATCGACAATATCTCCGCATTCATGAGCCAGTTCGGTTTCGGCAGCCGCACCGGCATCGACGTCGGCGGGGAAGCGGCCGGCGTGCTGCCGTCGCAGGAATGGAAGCGGAACCATTTTGCGACGCCGCAGCAGCAGAAATGGTACGCGGGCGAGACCATCAGCGTCGGCATCGGCCAGGGCTACAATGCGTATACGCCGCTGCAGCTGGCGCAGGCGATCGCAACCCTTGCCAACAATGGCGTGATGTTCCGCCCGCACCTCGTGGACTACGTCGAAAACGCGGTCACGCACCGACGCAGCGTGGTCGAACCGCAGCCGCTGCGCACGCTCGCCATCAAGCCCGAGTATCTCGCGGTCATCAAAAACGCGCTGGTCGGCGTCAACCGGGAAGGCACCAGCGCGGCCGCGTTCGTCGGCGCCGGATATGTAAGCGCCGGCAAGACCGGCACTGCGCAGGTAGTCGCCCTCAAGGGGAAAAAATACGTCGCAAGCCGTGTCGCCGAGCGCCATCGCGACCACGCGCTGTACGTCGGCTACGCGCCGGCCGACAATCCCAGGATCGCGCTTGCGATCGTGGTCGAAAACGCCGGCTTTGGCGCGCGCGCGGCGGCGCCGATTGCGC
>Ga0335085_10005196_pt1 | contig 21101 bp, 20 predicted proteins | sample Lox_Sample_45_FD_206712 | JGI IMG/M metagenome (GOLD analysis project Ga0335085, IMG submission 206712) | Soil microbial communities from Loxahatchee National Wildlife Refuge, Florida, United States - Lox_Sample_4.5 | ecosystem: Environmental > Terrestrial > Soil > Wetlands | place: USA...
CCGCTACCTGCCCCAACTCGCCCTCCGCCAACAAACGCAAATCCGCCGGATACCGTATCCGGTCCAGCAACGGCGTGCGGTTGGAGATGAGCGGCGACTCGCCGGCGCCACTGACGGCTTCGGAAACGGGTTTCTTGGTCACGGAGAGAATCCCCAGATCTATTGGGTTGCACGCCAGCGCCGCCGCCCTCCCGTGCTTTCGGCGGCCGCTGCCGACATGGATATTGCGGGCCACCTAAACACAGACGCACAAAATGCGCAATTCGAACGGGCCTCGGCCAATCGAAGACGGCCATTTATCCTATCTTAATCTTGGCCGCTCCGAGGCCTAGCCAGACACTGCGGCAAAATAGTGGCGCTTGACCCCACGAACATTACGGGCATTTCCGGCCCCGACTCTGGTCACATTTGCAAATCCGCGGGTAGACAGGCTATTTTCCCGGCTCCAAGACGAGGACATCCATGAAGAAACCGGCGGGCGGCAACGGCACTTCGACGAGACGGCGCTTGCGGGTGGTGCTGGCCCAGCCCCGCGGCTTCTGCGCGGGCGTGGAGCGCGCGATCGAGATCGTGGAGCGCGCGCTCGAGAAGTACGGCCCGCCGATCTACGTCCGCCACGAGATCGTGCACAACCGGCACGTCGTCGAGCGCCTGCGTGCCAAGGGAGCGCATTTCGTCGACGAGCTCGACGAGATTCCCCCGGGCAGCGTCACCATCTTCAGCGCGCATGGCGTGAGCCGCGCGGTCGAGGAGGCGGCGGAGGACCGCACGCTTCCCGTGATCGACGCGACCTGTCCCCTGGTCTCCAAGGTGCACAGCGAAGGCCAGCGCTACGCGGCACAGGGCCGGGAGATCATCCTGATCGGCCATGCCGGCCACCCCGAGATCGAGGGCACCATGGGCCGGATCGACGGCAAGGTGCAGCTCATCTCGAAGGCCGAGGAGGTGAAGAACCTCGAGGTCGGCGATCCCGAGAAGCTCGCCTTCATCACGCAGACGACCCTCAGCGTCGACGACACGCGCGCGGTGATCGACGCGCTCAAGGAGCGCTTCCCCGCGATCGTCGGTCCCGACACCAAGGACATCTGCTACGCGACGCAGAACCGCCAGCGCGCGGTGCGCGAGCTCGCGCACGACGTGGACGTCATGCTCGTGGTCGGAGCCGCCAACAGCTCCAACTCCAATCGGCTGCGCGAGATCGCGGTTGAGCAGGGCGTGAAGAGCTATCTGATCGCCGACGCCGAGGCGCTCGATCCCGCCTGGCTCGAGGACGCGAGCTCGATCGGCATCACCGCCGGCGCCTCCGCGCCCGAGGACCTCGTCCAGAAGCTCATCGAGCGCCTGCGCCAACTCGCCGAGGTCGATCTGCAGACCTTGCCGGGCATCACCGAGAACGTGCGCTTCCGCATGCCCGCGGAGCTCGCGGAAATCACCGCCTGAGCGCCCGCCCCTTCACGTCCTGAGGACAGAGTCGTGGCCGTACCCCTGCACCAGAAAATCCGCGTCGGCGCCTACGTGATGAGGCAGCACCTCAAGGGGGTGAAGCGCTATCCGCTCGTGCTGATGCTGGAGCCGCTCTTCCGCTGCAACCTCGCCTGTGCCGGCTGCGGCAAGATCGACTATCCCGATCCGATCCTCAATCAGCGTCTCTCGGTCAAGGAATGCCTCGAGGCCGTCGACGAGTGCGGCGCGCCGGTGGTCTCGATCGCCGGCGGCGAGCCCCTCCTGCATCGCGAGATCCACGAGGTCGTCGAGGGCATCATCGCGCGCAAGAAGTTCGTCTATCTCTGCACGAACGCGCTGCTGATGGAGAAGCGGATCGACCTCTTCAAGCCGAACCCCTTCTTCGTATGGTCGGTGCATCTGGACGGCGACCGCGAGATGCACGACAAGTCCGTCTGCCAGGCGGGCGTCTACGAGAAGGCTGTGGCCGCAATCAAGCTCGCGCGCGAGCGCGGCTTCCGCGTCAACATCAACTGCACCCTCTTCGACGGCAGCGACCCCGTGCGCGTCGCCAAGTTCTTCGACGACGTGATGGCGATGGGCGTGGCGGGGATCACGGTCTCGCCGGGCTATGCCTATGAGCGCGCGCCCGACCAGGCGCATTTCCTCAACCGGCGCAAGACCAAGCAGCTCTTCCGCGACATCTTCCGCCGGGGACGCGGGCATAAGTGGTCCTTCAGCCAGTCCTCGCTCTTCCTCGATTTCCTCGCGGGCAACCAGAGCTACCACTGCACGCCCTGGGGCAATCCCACGCGGACCTATTTCGGCTGGCAGCGGCCCTGCTATCTCCTCGGCGAAGGCTACGCCAAGACCTTCAAGGAGCTGATGGCAGAGACGAATTGGGACGCCTACGGCACCGGCAATTACGAGAAGTGCGCGGACTGCATGGTGCATAGCGGCTACGAGGCGACGGCGGTCATGGACGCGGTGAAGCGCCCGCTGAAGGCGCTGGGCGTCGCGATGCGCGGGATCAGATCCGACGGCGCCATGGCCGAGGAGATCCCGCTGGAACGCCAGCGGCCGGCCGAATATGTCTTCTCGCGCCACGTCGAGCAGGCGATGGCGCGGCTCGGCGACGGGCAGAGCGGCGCGCGCAGCGCTCCCGCGGCGGAGTGACCGTTTCTCGCGACTGAGGAGACCGACGATGGCACACACCCTCGAGCAGTTCGCGGCCCAATGTCACCGCATCCTCAAGGCCGAGCCCGGCCCCAAGGGCCGCCAGAAGGTCTGCGGGCTCCTCGAGGAGGTGCTGAAGGACGACGCCTTCGTCGCGAAATACGTCGGTGAGGGCACGCCGGAGCGGAAGGTGATCTACGAGGATCCCGAGCTCGGCTTCTGCATCCTCGCCCACTCTTACACCGGCGCCAAGATCAGCTCACCGCACGATCACGGGCCCTCCTGGGCGATCTACGGCCAGGCACGCGGGGAGACGCTGATGACGGACTGGGCGCTCGTCGAGCCCGCGAGCGGGAGCAAACCCGGCAAGGTTCGTCACGTCCGCGACTATTCGCTGAAGCCCGGCATGGCCCGCGTCTACAACGAGGGCGACCTGCACTCGCCCCGCCGCGAGGGTCCGACGCGGCTCATTCGCCTTGAGGGCATGAACATGGACCGCGTGAAGCGCCTTAAATTCGAGGCAGTTGACCGCGTCACTGCCTAAAGCTTCGTCAGGGCTTCGCCGAGCGCGCGGCCGGCGCCGCGAAGCGCGTCGAGGGCCGAGCGGAGCTCGCCTTCGAGCGCGCGCAGCGCCCCGACCTGACTCGGCCGCAAAGCAACCGAGAGCAGCACCCAGGGCAAATTCGCACGACCGCGCCGCGTGAGCGGCAGAAGCGCCGCCGGCGGCAGGTCCTGCGCGGCGGTATCGGCGATGGCGCGCAGCACGACGAAGGGAGCACGAGCCCGCGCTGCCGCCACGGCGACGACGTGGCTCTCGAGATCGACGGCGACCGCGCGCGTCTTGCGATGGAGCTCGGCCTTGGTCGCGGCCGTGGCGGCAATCTCGTCGGCGCCGAGCATGCCGCCAACGACCACCGCGAGCTTCGCTGCGCGCGCGGCCTTGGCGAGCCGCTCGTGCCAGCCGATGTCGACCCAATGGGCGCTGCCGTCGCTCCCGCGCACCGCCGCCGGGAGCACGACAGTCCCGGTGGGAAGACCCGGCGCAAGGCCGCCGGCGATCCCGAAGCTCACCAGCCCGAGCACCGGCCGCGCCAGCAGCTCCGCGATCGCCGCCTCCGTGCGCCCGCGCCTGCCTGCACCGACCGCGGCGGCAAGGCCGAGCTCCCGGGCGAGCGCCGCTTCGGCCGCGAGGCCGGTGACGGCGCCGACGGTCATTACAACCCGTGCTGGGTGGCGAGGAGATTGCTCCGCCCGAGCGCGCGGTAGCGCGCCAGCGCCCAAAGCGGGAAATATGCGCGATAGCCGTGGTAGCGGAGATAGAAGACGCGCGGAAAGCCCACGGCCGTGTAGAGCTCCTCGTCCCAGAGCCCCTGCTCGTTCTGGATCGCGAGCAGATACTGGATGCCGCGCTTGACCGGCGCGCTGTCGCGCTCGCCCGCGGCCATCAGCGCGAGGACGGCCCATGCGGTCTGCGAGGGCGTGCTCTCCTTGGCCTCGCCGCGGGGCTGGTCCGCCCAATAGGATCGCCCGTCCTCGCCCCAGCCGCCGTCGGGCCGCTGGCGCGCCAGAAGCCATTCGACCGCGCGGCGGACCGGCGCCGAGCGGCGGTCGTAGCCCACGATGTTCAACGCCGAGAGCGCCGACCAGGTGCCGTAGATGTAGTTCGTGCCCCATCGCCCGAACCAGGAGCCGTCCTGCTCCTGCTCGCGCAGGAGATACTCGACGCCCGCTGCCAGGGTCTTGTCGTCGCGCTTGCCCTCGCGTGCTAGGAGCTGTCCGAGGAAGCTCACACAACGCGCGGAGACGTCGGCGGTCGGGGGATCGAGCAGGGCGCCGTGATCGGCGAAGGGAATGTAGTTCAGATAGCTGTAGTCGTTGTCGGCGTCGAAGGCGCCCCAGCCGCCGTTCCGGCTCTGCATGCCCTCAATCCATTCGACCGCGCGATCGATCGATTCCCTGTAGCGCTCGGGCGCATGACGATGGAGCGCGAGCGCGACCACCGCGGTATCGTCGACATCTGGGTAATGCGGATTGGCGTGTTGAAAGGCCCAGCCGCCGGGCCGCGTTCTCGGCCGCCACACAGCCCAATCGCCCTTGACGTCGAGGATCTGCCGCTCGGCCATCCAGGCGAGGCCGCGCTCGACCGGGCCCTCGCCCCCGCCGGCCTCCAGAAGCGCGTGGCACGCGAGGCCGGTGTCCCAGATCGGCGACAGACAAGGCTGGCAGTAGCTGCGCCCGGGCTCGAGCACCAGGAGCTTCCGCAGCGCGGCCTTTGCCGTGACGACTCGGGCATCGTCCTTGGGAATGCCGAGGCAGTCGAACATCATCACGGTGTTCGCCATTGCGGGATAGATCGCGCCGAGCCCGTCCTCTCCGTTCAAGCGCTCGCTGACGAAGGCGAGCGCCTTGACGATTGCGCGCTCGCGCCAGCCCTTTGGGAATCTCGGAACCCAGCGGCGCAGTCGGCTGTCGAGCCTGGCAAAAGCCTCCGACCAGACCGATCCCTGGAGGCCCGGCGGCGGGATCGGCGCGCCGGGCACGAACAATTCCTGCACGGTCACGCCGCGGGGATTGCGCGCGCGGGGCTTCACGGTCATGAGCACCAGGAGCGGTACGATCACCGTGCGCGACCAATAGGAGACCTTGTTCAGGTGGAACGGGAACCAGCGCGGGAGATGCATGATCTCCACGGGCATCATCGGCACGTGCTCCCAGCCCATCGCGTCGAAGAGCGCGAGCTGGATGCGCGTGAACACGTTGACGCCCGCGGCGCCGCCATGCGCGAGGATCGCCTCGCGCGCGCGGACCATGTGCGGCGCATCCGGCGAATCGCCGGCGGCCTTCAGCGCGAAATACGCCTTCACCGAGGCGGAGACGTCGAAATCGCCGCCGCGAAAAAGCGGCCATCCCCCGTGCTCGCCCTGGATTGAGCGCACGTAGTGCGCGAGCGCCTGCTGCAGGCCGTCTTCGATCTCGTCGAGATAATGCTGCAGCAGCATGTACTCCGCGGAAATCGTGACGTCCGCCTCGAGCTCGAATGCCCAGTGACCGTCGGCATGCTGCAAGCGCAGGAGCGCCGCGGTCGCGCTCTCGACGGCGGCGTCGAGGGTGCGAGGGGCTAAATCGAGTCGATAAGCGCGGGCTTCGGACACTGACTCTGCGTGCTGCTGCTGCGGGGGTGGATTTGCGGGCGCCACCATGGCGTCGGGCGCGGTTGGGCTCAAGTGTTTTGTGTCGGCCGTCCTAGCAGGAAAGCCGCCGCGGCGAAGCCCGAGCGAATCGCTCCCTCGATGGTGGCGGGGAGGCCGGTATCCGTCCAATCCCCCGCAAGTACGAGGTTTTTCAAGCGCGTCACGGGCCTTGGCCGCCGTGCGAGCTGCGCAGGCGTCGCCGCGAAAGTGGCGCGGCGCTCCTTCACGATCTGCCAGGGCGGCATCGCGGCCTCCCCGAGTTCGTAAGCGCGAGCGACCTCGCGCCAGAGGAGCGGCGCCAGCTCCTCGGCGGGTGTGTCCATGAGCCGGTCGGCGGCGCTCACGGTGACCGAGAGCACCTCATGCTTGCGAAACACCCATTCCGCGGTGCCGCCGATCAAGCCCACGAAGAGCGGCGCGGAAGCTGGCGTCGCAATTCGGTAGTGTGCGTTGAGGATGGCGCGAAACTCGTCGGGTGCCTGAATACCGGGCAAGAGCCGAGCCGCCACCGGCGCGGTCACCGCGAGTACAACCTCGTCCTCGGCGCCAAGATCAACACGGCCCTCGTCGAATTCGAGCGCGGCGATCCTCGCATCGCCTTCCACGATGCCGCGGAGCCGCGATCCCATGCGCAGCTCCGCGCGCAAGGCGGCGAGCCGCCCGAGGGCGGGATCGATGAGGCTCTCGGAGAGACCATCGCGCGGCACCAGCGGCCGGCATGCGGCACCGCCGCGCCCGAAGCTCTCGCCGAGCACGCGCCGCAGCAGCGTCGCCGATCCGGTCTCGACCTCCGTGTTGAGCGCAGCGACCGCGAGCGGCTGCCACAGGCGCTTGAACAGCAATGCCCGAGTGTCGAGGGATTCCGCGACCGTCGCTCCCGGCCGCGCGCGGTGCAGCCGGAGCGCGCGCAGGTAATCGCCCGCAGTGGTGCCGGGAATGCGGCGCCTGCGGCTCCAGAGCCACCAGGGGATGCGTCCGCGATTGGGGCGGAGCGTCCAGCGCTCGCCCGTCGTGAGATCGAGGAAGGGATAGGCCGGCGCCTCCGGGCCGATCAGAGTGTCGGCAGCGCCGATGGCCCGCAGATACGCCATCGCTGCGGTATTGCCGGCGATGAGGAGGTGATTGCCGTTGTCGATGCGGCAGCCGAGGCTCGTGTCGAAATAGGAGCGGCAGCGCCCGCCCGCCTGGCGCCCGGCTTCATGAATGACGACGGAATTCCCGGCCTCCGCGAGACGCACCGCCGCAGCGAGCCCCGCGAGCCCCGCCCCCACGACGCGGATGCGTCTCACAGCAGCCCGTAGCGGAGCGCGAAGAAAAGCTTGACCGCGCTCGGGATGCGGACCGGCTGCTCCAGATGCTGCCAGCCGCGCCGCTTGAGCCGGTGCAGGATCGCCGCGTAGACGGCGCCCATCGCCGCCGCGGGACGCATCGGCTTGCGCGGGCATTCCTTCATCGCCGCGCGCGCCTCCGCGAAATGCCGCTCCGCGATTTCCGCGAGCGCCTCGCAGGCAAGCGGCAGCGCCGGATGCTTCAGCACCGAGGCGGGCTCGCCGACGGGGATTCCCTCCGCCTCCAGCAACTCGCGCGGGAGATAAAGCCGCCCGCGCCCGGCATCCTCCAGGAGGTCGCGGAGGATGTTGGTGAGCTGTAGCGCGCGACCCAGCGAGTGCGCGACCCGGTCGGCGGCGTCGGAGATGACGCCGAAGGCACGCACCGAGAGCCGCCCCACCGCGCTCGCGACACGGTCGCAGTAGAGATCGAGCTCGGCCATGCTGGGTGCGCGGATATCCGCGGCCGCGTCCATCTCCATGCCGTCGACGATCGCCAGGAAATCCTCGCGCCGGAGCGCGAAGTCGCGCGTGGGCTCGAGCAGCGCCCGGGTGATGGTGGTCGTGGGCTTCCCAGCGAAAAGCGCGTCGATCTCGCGCCGCCAGCCGCCGAGGCCGCGGCGCTTTGCCTCCGTCGGATCCGCGCTGTCGGCGATGTCGTCGACCTCGCGGCAGAAGGCATAGATCGCGAACATCGCGTCGCGCCGCGCTTCCGGAAGGACACGCATCGCCCAATAGAACGAGGTGCGGGCGGACTCAACGCGGGCGCGGACGGCGGCGCGCGCCTCCGCCGGCGTTTCCGCGCGGGCCCCGGGTGCGAGGGCCACGCTCATGCGGCGCTCCGCCGGCCGCGCCAGAGCCCGGTCACGAGGGCCGCGGCGAAATCCCATTTGCCGAGCTTGACGCGACTCGCCAGCGGATCGCCGCGGCGGAGACGCGCGGTCAGACGTTCCGCCAGATTGATGATGACGGCGGTCTCGCGCCGGAGGCCCTGGCTCCTGACGCGCGGCGGGAGATCGCGCGCTTGCCGCACCAGCTCCGCGGTGCGGTCTAGGAGATAGTCGAAGACGCGGCGCAAGCGCGGCGTCGCCGCCGGCCGCGTCAGGTCCTCGATCGAGGCGCCGAAGCGCGCGAGGTCCTCGGTCGGGAGGTAGACTCGGTCGAGGAGGCGATGGTCCGACACGCAGTCCTGCAGGTGATTCAGCACCTGAAGCGCCGAGCAGAGCGCGTCGTTGGGCGGCCAGGTATCGCGGCTCTCGCCGTGGAGATCGAGGAGCTGCCGCCCCACCGGCGAGGCGGAATAGCGGCAATATTCCATGAGATCGTCCCAGTCGCGATAGCGCAGCTTGGTCGCGTCCATGCGGAAGGCGCGGAGCACGTCATGGCAATGCTGCGGCGTGACGCCGGTCGCAACGAGGCTCTCGCGCATCGCCTTCGCCGCCGGCGCGTCGTCGCCGGGCGCGCCGTCGAGGACCGCGCCCATGCGGTCGAGCCGCCGGACCTTCTCGTCCGCGGAGAGATCGGGATTGTCGGCGACATCGTCGGCCTGCCGCGCGAAGCGATAGAAGGCGTGCACCGCCGGACGCAGGTCTCGCCGGATGAGCCAGGAGCCCACGGGAAAATTCTCGTCGGCGGCGCCCTTGCCCGACGGCATCTCCACGGTGGCGCTCATGCCGCCGGACTCCCAGGGTGCGTGCGACCCTTCCATTCTCCTCCCCTGCCGAGCCAGTGACGGCGCGCGGAATCGACGGTCGCGGCGATGTATACCAAAGCGATCAGCGGCAGCAAGGGCGCCCAGGCCGGCGACTGCTCATAGAGCCGCAGCGTCGGCAAATAGGAGAGCGCCATCGCGGCCCACGCGGAAACACCGAGCCATGCCGCCTCGGTTCCGGAGAGGGCTACTGCAACGGGCGCGAGGAAGGTCAGCGCCATCCCCAGCACCGTCGCCGCCAGCAGCAGCGGAGAATACCGGAGCTGGGCATAAGCGGTCCGCGCGACCATGCGCCAAATATCGCCGAGCGCGGGATAGGCGCGCAAGCTCCGGGCCTCCGTCGTGAGACCGAGCCAGATGGGCCCGCCGCGCTTCACGGCGCGCGCGAGCGCGCAATCGTCGATGATCTCGCCGCGGATCGCACCGATGCCTCCGATCCGGCGGAGCGCTTCGTCCCGGATCAGCACGCAGCCGCCGGCCGCGCCCGCGGTCCTGTGTCGGGGATCGCGGATGTGGGCGAACGGGTAGAGCATCTGGAAGAAAAAGACGAAGGCCGGCATGAGGAAGCGCTCGACGAGGCTCTCCATGCGCAAGCGCACCATGAGCGAGGCGAGATCGACGCCGGCGGGGATGCGCGCGACGAGCTCGCGGAGATTGGTCGCGTGATGGACGATGTCCGCGTCCGTCAGCAGGATCAACTCCGGCGGCGGCTCGCGCCGCTCCGCCTCGGCGATCCCCTCGCTGAGGGCCCAGAGCTTCCCCGTCCAGCCCGGCGGCAGATCGCGGGCGTGCAGCACGGCCAGCCGATCTCCCGCCTTGGCATCGACAGCGGCCGCGCGCGCGACCTCGGCCGTTCTGTCGCTGCTGTGATCGTCGACGAGGATCACCGAGAATTCGCCGGGATAGTCCTGGCGCAGCAACGAGCCCACGGCCGCGCCGACATGCTCGGCCTCGTTCCGCGCGGGAACCACCGCGACCACCTTGGGCCAGCGGGTGAGGGCAGGTGCCGGCGGCTGCGCGCCCTCGCGCCAGAAATCCCCGCGCAGCAGCAGGAGATAGATCCAGATGCCGAGGCTCATCGCCGCGAGTGCGGTCCAATAGATCACCGCAGCATCCCCTGCTGGCGAAACCAGCCGATGGCGTCGGCGAGCGCCTGATCGACGGGCCGCGCGCGATATCCGAGCTCGCGTTCGGCCTTTGCGGAGGAGAAGAACATCTTCTTGCGTGCCATGCGCAGGCCGTCGAAGGTCACCAATGGCTCACGCCCGGTGATGCGGCCGATCGTCTCCGCGACAGCCGCCACGGGCCAGACGACGCTAAGCGGGAGGCGCAGCGTCGGCGGCTTGCGACCGACAATCTCCGCGATGCGCCGCAGTATCTCCCCGAGCTCGAGGTTCTCGCCGCCGAGAATATAGCGCTCGCCGATCTTGCCGCGCTCCTCCGCGAGAAGATGGCCTTTGGCGACGTCGTCGACGTGGACGAGGTTGAGGCCGGTATCGACGAAAGCGGGCATGCGGCCCGAAGCTGCATCCAAGATCATGCGGCCCGTGGGTGTCGGCTTGATGTCGCGGGGCCCGACGGGGGTCGAGGGATTGACGATCACCGCTGGAAGACGCTGGGTCTCCACGAGATGCCGGACCTCGGCTTCCGCAAGGAATTTCGACTGCTTGTAGGGGCCGATCATGTCGGCGTAGGTGCTGGGCGTCACCTCGTCGGCGGGCGTGCCGTCGGCATTGAGCCCGAGCGTCGCGACGCTCGAGGTGTAGATTATGCGCTCGACGCCCATGGCCTGTGCCGCCTCCATGAGCGTGCGCGTGCCCTCGACATTTGCGCGGAACATCTGCGCGGGATCGCGCACCCAGAGCCGGTAGTCCGCCGCCACGTGATAGAGCGCGCCGCAGCCTGCGACGGCCGCGGTCAGGCTCGCGCGATCCTCCAGCGAGCCGAGCGCGATCTCGATGTCCAGCCCCGCTAGATTGCGCCCGTCGCTCGCGTGCCGAGTCAGCGCGCGCACCCGCCGCCTCGCCGCGAGCAGCACGCGCGCCACCGCCGCGCCCACGAATCCCGTGGCGCCCGTGACGAGGACGGGCTTTTCCATGAATGACGGCATGCGTTAGAGATGGGCGCCGCCCTCACCCTCCCAGCGCTTCGCGCTGGGCCCCAACCCTCTCCCGCGTAGCGGGAGAGGGAGAATTGGTCCCTCTCCTACGAAGTGGGAGAGGGTTGGGGCCCATTGCGCAGCAATGGGAGGGTGAGGGTCTTGCCGAAATCTCATTGCGCGGCAACGACGGTGCCGTTGCCGATGGCGCGCTCCGCCGTCTCGCGCGCCTCGCGGTCGATGGAGATGACGTCGTCGAGGCTCTCGACCTTGCGGGCCGGCAAGGCCTCGAGCGTGCGCTCGACGGTGCGGGCGATGTCGAGAAAGCCGATGCGGCGCGCGAGGAAGGCCGCGACGGCGACCTCGTTCGCGGCGTTGAGGACTGTAGGCGCAGTGCCTCCCGTGAGGAGCGCATTCCGGGCGAGGCGCAGCGCGGGGAAGCGCTGGGGATCGGGCGCCTCGAAGGTGAGGCGCGCGAGCGTCGCGAGATCGAGGCGCGGGCTCGGCGCCGCGATGCGGTCGGGCCAGCCGAGCGTGCTCGCGATGGGCGTGCGCATGTCCGGCGAGCCCAGCTGCGCCAGCATGGAGCCGTCGCTGTAGCAGACGATGCCGTGTACGACCGATTGCGGATGGACGACCACCTCGATCCGCTCGCTCGGGAGCCCGAAGAGGTGATGCGCCTCGATCACCTCGAGGCCCTTGTTCATCATGGTCGCGGAATCGACGGAGATCTTGGCACCCATGCGCCAGTTCGGATGCGCGATTGCCTGCTCGGGGCTCATGCGCTCCATCTCCGCGAGGCTCTTCTCGCGGAAGGGGCCGCCGCTCGCGGTGAGGATGATACGCTCGATCGCGTGCCGGCGCGCCTCATCGAAGACCTGGAAGATCGCATTGTGCTCGCTGTCGACAGGGAGGAAGCGCGCTCCGTGCCGCTTCGCCTCCGCGGTGACGACGGCGCCGGCGCACACCAGCACCTCCTTGTTGGCGAGCGCGACGAGCGCCCCGCGGCGAACCGCGGCGAGCGTCGGGGCCAAGCCAGCGGCTCCGACAATCGCAGCCATCACCCAGTCCGCAGGCCGCGCCGCGGCCTCGACGAGCGCGTCGCGGCCGGCGGCGGCCTCGATCCCGCTTCCCATGAGCGCCGACTTGAGCGTTCGGTAGCGGCTCTCCTCCGAGATCACCGCGAATTTCGCCTTGAGCCGCTTCGCCTGCTCCGCCAAGAGCTCGACGTTGCGATGCGCCGTGAGCGCCTCGACCCGGTAGCGCTCGGGCTCGGCTTCGATCAGGGAGACCGTGTTGCAGCCCACCGACCCGGTTGAGCCGAGGATGCTGACGCGGCGGGGCGCTGAGGGATTGCGTTCCATGGCTACTGATAGACCGGCCGCCCCTTCCGGTGCAAACCGGCAAATTGTGTCAGCCGGGCGAGTTCGACTGCGCCGCGCGGAGCGTTTCCACCTGATGCGCGATGCGCTCGAGGTGGCGGTCGCGGATGCCGAGATCACGGAGGTGCTGAACGGTAGAAAAGAGGTAATGGCAACAGGGTCCTAGGGCACCTTCCGCGTTCGCTATCACCGCAGCCACCCGATCCTCCGGCAGCTTGCCGGCGTAACGGGAATGGCCGGTATTTATCCCGAAGGCGATGGCGTGGACCGGCCCCTCCGGAGTCGATGCCTTGACCCAGCGGGGTTCATAGGCGCCGGTGAGCATTTCGCGATGCCAGAGCACCAGCAGCTCGTGCTCCGCCTCGGCGGCGGCGATGCGGTAGACGACGCCGCTGCAGGAACCGCCGCGCTCGAGCCCGAGCGTCAGACCCGGGCAATCCATCGTCCCGCGCCCGAGATGCGTCCAGAGGCAGAAGCGCCGATGGTAGCCCCGGACCTCGGCCCGGCGCCGCTCGACGCAATGGATCGTCGGATTCCAGATCAACGAGCCATAGGCAAAGAGCCAGACGTCCCCGCCCCCATCCGGGCGCTTGGCGAGGGTGGCGGCAATCGAGGCGCGATGCTCCTCCTCGCTTCGGAGCTTCAGGCTGGGATCGGCGGCGGCGAGCCAGCGCCGCATCGTCCCGTTCAGAATGCTCTCGCGCGTGAGCTCGAGCTCGCGTTTGGGCTCGGTCATGATCGCCCAGGAAAGCGCGGGGTCTTCGTCGAGGGAGCCGCGGAGCTTGGTCAGGAGCGAGTGGAGGCTCCGCAGCTCCTCCGGGGAGAGCGCTTGCAGCGCCACCCGGTTCACCTCCACCGCAAGCGGTAGGAGGCGCTTCTCCAGCGCCCTCCCGCGCTCCGTGAGGAACACGTTGACGATCCGACGGTCGGCGCGGTTGCGGACGCGGCGGACGAGCCCCTTGCGCTCCATATTGTTGAGGGCGCTCGCGGTGGTCGGCTCCATCATGCCCACGCGCTGGCTCAGCTCGCGCTGGCTGATGCCGTCCTCCTGCCAGAGCACGCGCAGAAAATACCACATGCCGATGGTCACGCCTTCCGGCGCAATGCGTGCCTGCAGCGAGCGCGTGAAGGCCCGGTGCGTCTGTCGAACGAGATATCCGACGCTGCGGCCGGGCGGCAGCAGCGTGTCGGCGGCTTTCTCGTCCTCGGCGATCGCGCTCATGCCCCCTCGTCTAGCCGCAAGCCCGTAGCACGTCAAAGACGCCTTTGGCCGCGGAACGGCCGCAATTGACCGGTACCGCAGGCTCTGCAATCCTTATCGTTAGATACCTAACCATTTCTTGAGGCGAGGCGCCAGCATGGACGATAGCGCGCCGAGACTTGGGCCGGATACGACCGCCCGACGCTGGCCGGAGGGCGGGCTCGCCCGTGTCCCTTATTGGATCTACACCGATCCCGAGGTCTACCGCGCGGAGCAGGAGCGCATCTTCTGCGGCCGGAGCTGGGCTTATGTGGCGCTCGAGGCGGAGCTGCCGAGGCCCGGAGATTTCATCCGCACCTATGTCGGCGAAAAGCCCGTGGTCGTCGTGCGCGACCTCGAGGGCGGGATCAACGTCCTGCTCAATCGCTGCGCCCATCGCGGCGTCGAGTTCTGCCAGCACGCGCCGGGCAACGCCCGCGAGTTCATGTGCCCCTATCACCAGTGGACCTACGATCTCAGGGGCAATCTCATGGCCGTGCCGTTCCGGCGCGGCGTGCGTCGCCAAGGCGGCATGCCCGAGGATTTCCGGCTCGAGGAGCACGGCCTCACGCGCTTCAAGGTGGTGCGCCGGCACGGCGTGATCTTTGCGAGCCTCGCGGAGGAGATGCCGGGTCTCGAGGACTATCTCGGCCCGACCATGCTCCAGTATTTCGACCGCGTATTCGACGGCAGGCCGCTCAAGGTGCTGGGCTACATGCGCCAGCGCATCGGGGCCAATTGGAAGCTGATGTTCGAGAACATCAAGGACCCCTACCACGCGAGCCTGCTGCACGTCTTCCTCGTGACCTTCGGCCTGTTCCGCGCGGACCAGCCGTCGGCCGTCGCGATGGACGAGAGCGGCATGCACAGCGCGCTCGTCTCGATGCGCGGCGAGCAGATGGCCTCTGAGGGGACGGCCGAGATGAAATCCTTCAAGGCGGATTTCAAGCTGGCGGACCCGCGCCTCCTCGATCCCGTGCGCGAGTTCCCCGGCAATGCCACGGTCGTGATGCAGACGATCTGGCCCAATCTCATCGTGCAGCAGCAGTCGAACACCCTCGCGATGCGCCAGCTAGTGACCCGCGGGCCCGCCAAGTTCGATCTGATGTGGACCTTCTTCGGCTACGAAAGCGATCCGCCCGAGATGACGGAGCGGCGGATAAGGCAGGCCAATCTCATGGGGCCCTCGGGCTTCGTCTCCGTCGACGACGGCGAGATCATGGAATTCTCGCAGCACGGCATCGACGCCTTCCCGCGCGACCAGGGCGTGGTCGAGATGGGCGGCCGCGACGTCCGCAACGAGGACCACATGGTCACGGAAGCGGCGATCCGCGGCTTCTACCGGCATTACCGCGCGGTGATGGGGCTCTAGGCGCCACCCGCATGGTCGACCCCGCGCTCCGCGACGAGATCGACGCCCTCTACGCGGACTACGCCGAGGCGCTCGACGACAACCGGCTCGAGCGCTGGCCCGACTTCTTCGTCGAGGATTGCCTCTACAAGGTGGTGCCGCGGGAGAATTGGGAGCGCGGCCTGCCGATCGCGCTCATGCTTTGCGAGAGCCGACGCATGCTGCAGGACCGCGTCACCGCGGTTCGAAATACGGCCGTCTACGCGCCGCGCGCGTTCCGGCACCTGATCGCGCAGTTCCGCATCAAGGCGGAGACGCCGGAGCGCCTTCGTGTCACTGCCAATTACGTGGTGTTCCAGACCCTCGTCGACGACCTCACGCGCATCCAGAACGCGGGGAAGTACGTGGATCTGGTCGTGCGCACGACGGAGGGTCTGCGATTCAAGGAGAAGATCTGCGTATTCGACAGCGTCCTCGTGCCGAACTCGCTGATCTATCCGATCTAAGGAGCTGCGGGGCGTCTGCCGGGAGAATGTCCCGGCAGAGCCCGGCGAAGCATCTGGCTATTTACCGAGCGCGGCGACGCCCGCCTTCGAGACGACGTCGTCCTGCGAGCCCGTGCCGCCGCTAACGCCGATGGCGCCGACGAGCTTGCCATTGACGACCAGCGGATTGCCCCCGCGGGACGCTACGATGTCGTCGAGGGTGCCGAGATAGGTGAAGAATTGGCCCCGGCCCATGGCCTGCTCGAACGCCAGGGTGGGGCGGCGATAGCGCGCGGAGGCCCGGGCCTTGTGCTGCGAGATCTGAACGGACGCGACTTGCGCGCCGTCCATCCGCTCGAAATAGACGAGGTCGCCCGACGGGCCGACGATCGCGATGTTCATTTTCCAATTGCCGTGCTTCTTGGCCTCGGCCACCGCCGCAGCAGCGACCTTCTTCGCCTCGTCGATGCCGATGGATTCGCCGTAGGGAACGTCGAAGGGCATCGCGTCAGGCACGGTGTCGTTGGGATTTTCAGGCGCCTGTGCAAACGCAGATGGGCTCGTCACGAGCGCAAGGCAAAATGCGGCCGCCACCAATCCAAAACGCAGCATAAAGTCCTCCCGGGTTCGCTGTCGTCAGAGGACGGACCTTACTAGGATGATTCTGCTCGCGCCACAGTCGCGTAACTCAATTTATAATTCAACCATCCGGCGTTGCGCCCACGCTCATGCGGTCTTGCGTCGCGCCCCGGACAGCAATCCAACCCCCTCCAGTACGCGATCGAGCCGCTGCGCGAGTTCCGGCGTCGCCGGGACCATCGGCAGCCTGTGCTCCTCGTTCGGCAGGATGCCCAAGCGCTGCATCATGTATTTCATGGGGATGGGATTGGTGTCGAAGAAGACGGCCTGATTGAGCTCGAAGAGCGCGAAATGGGCGGCGCGCGCCTCGGCCATTCGGCCAGCGAGGACGTGCTCGCAGAGTGCCGCCACTTCCTTCGGCATGAGGTTGCCGACGGCGTTCATGACGCCCACAGCCCCTACCGCCATCATCGGGAAGCTCAGATCCTCGAGCCCCACGAATACTCGGAAGTCGAAACCCAAACGCGCCAGCACTTCGCTCACGAGGTTCAAGTCGTTGACGGCGTGCTTCATGCCGACGAGAGTCGGGACCTGCTCGGCGATGGCGGCGATGCTCTCCACGGTCATGTTGACCGCGGCGCGGCCGGGGATGTGATAGATCAGCAGCGGCAAGCCGCTGCGCTTGCCGATGTCGACGTAATACTCGACGAGGCCGCGCTGCGGCGGGCGCACGAAATAGGGCGTCACCACCAGGAGCGCATCGGCCCCGGCCTTCTCCGCCGCCGCGGTCATTGCGATCGTATCCGCATGCGATTGGCCGCCGGTCGCCGCGACGACCGGGATGCGCCCCGCCGCGGATTTCACCGCTACGTCGACGAGCCGATTGCGCTCCTCGACGCTGAGCGTGCTGGGCTCCGCCGTGGTGCCGTTGACGACGATCCCGTGCGAGCCCTCCGCGACCTGGCGCTCCACCAGGCGCGCATAGGTCTCGTAATCGACGGCACCGTTCTTGAACGGCGTCACCAGCGGCGGATAGGAGCCGCGGAGAAAATCCTCGCGCAGGCGCAGCATCGGCTCAGCCCGCCTTGGCGCGGTTGGTCGCGAAGCCTTCCTCCTGCCCCAGCACCGCCAGGGGCATTTTCAGGCTCTCCTGCCAGAGGATCGATTCGAGCGCGATGTGCATCGGCTGGTCCTGCACCGTGAGCTCGTAGACCGCCTCGTCGTAGGAGGCGTGGTTGTGCACGGCCCAGCCCGGCGCCGAGAGCATGAGGTCGCCGGCCTTCCACTCGTAGACCTCGCCCTCGACGGTGCTGCGCCCGCGTCCGGCGAAGTAGTAGTTGATCGCGGCGGAGGTGTGGCGGTGCGGACGGTCGACGATCTTCGGGGGACGGATCGTCATGGTCGCGAAAAAGCTCGGGGTGCAGCCGTTGGTGCGGCCGGTCATTGGGTTGTACATGAGGTAGAGCCGTCGCCCGACATAGTCCTTGCCGAGCGCCACGAGCTTGTCGAGCTCCTCCTTCACGTCCTGCCACGGCCAATGCAGCGCCTTCGATTCCACGGCGGGCGGATTGATCAGACGCTCATAGGGCATGAGCATGGCGCCTTCCGTGCCGAGCTTGAACGTGCCGTAGGGGCTCTGCCGGCGCGGGTCGTCGTGTCCCTCCTCCCTTGCGACCGCCTCCAGCAGCGTCGGGTTCTCCTCCATGAAATGCACGTTGAGCATCTCCAGGAGCGCGGCGTTCGAATAGGTGAGCCGGACCTGCAGCGCGTCGGTGTCGTTGACGTGGAAATAAGGGTGCATCGACGGAGTGTTCCAGACGTCGTATTGCCGGAACGCGACGCGCTTCCCCTTGATGACCGACGCCCCCGCGCCGTGGATGCAGAAATTCACCTGGGTCGAGTTCTGCCGCACCACCGCTGTGCGCTCGCCGGCCTTCAGCACCTCGAGCGCCACCTGGATCCCCGGCGCAAGTCCGTTCCCCTTGCTCGCGAGCGGATGCTTGATGAGCGCTCGGCGGCGGCCATTCGCTGGCTTCGGCGCGCTGGCGAGGCGCTCGATCTCCGCGTCGATCGCCTCCTTGGGGATCACGGCCGCGGGCCAGAGGTCGATCGGCTCCGGCGCCGCGCCGCTCCGGTCGAGGAAGAAGGATTGCGTCATGTCAGTCTCCTTGCATTGCGGGCGCAGCGGCCTTGAGCCGTGGCTTGGCACGCTGCGGATGAGGAATGGCCCGGCCGAGCCCCTTGGCGTGGGCGCGGCGGTAGATCTCGATGCCCAGGGAGAGGTCTGAGATCCCCATACCCATGGCCTTGAAGATTGTGACGTCCGCGCCTTTGCGGCGCGGCTCGCGCGCGGCGACGATCGAGGAAATCGGCCGCAAGCGCTGCCATTGCGTATCGTCGCCGCCGAAGGCTTCCTGGAATTCGCGCGAGAGATTGCGGACCTGCGGCACGCTGTCGGCGGCGATGACGGCTGCGCGCGCGAAGAGAGCCGGCTCGAATTCCATCCGCTCCGGCGTAATAGCGCCGACGGCGTTGATATGCGCGCCGCGCGCCACCATCGCCGAGGTCAGGAACGGCGTCCGCGCGCGTGTGACGAGCGTCACAATGGAAGCGCCCTCGACGGCTGCCGCGACCGACGCCGCCTCCTCCACGGGAAGATCGAGCTCGCTGCGCACGCGCTTCGCGAAATCCGCGCGATGCTCGGGATTGGGACTGAAGACGCGGAGCCGGCGCAGGGAGCGCACCGCCGCGACCGCCGCGAGCTGCGTGATCGCCTGCTTGCCGGTGCCGATCAAGGCCATGTCGTCGGCATCGGCGCGCGCAAGCCAGCGCGTCGCAACGCCGCTGATGCCGCCCGTGCGAAGCTGCCCCAGCGCGAAGGCCTCGATGATCGCCTTGAGCGCGCCGTCGTGGCTGTCGAAGAGGATCAGGAGCGGCGAGGCGCCGCCCTCGGTATGCGCCCAGGTCTTGGTGCCGACGAAGCCGCTCTCGGGGAAGAGCGCACCCACCGCGTGAAGCGTGTGCCCGCCGCCCCAGACCGCGTGGGTCTTCACCATGTTCTCGGCCTTCGCCTCGGCCTCGAGCGCAAGTCCGCGCTCGAGCGCGGCAATCGCCTCGCCCATGTCGATGAGGCTCGCAACCTCGGCCTCGGTGATCCAAAGCGGATCGGTCACTACTGTCCTCGATCCCTCTCGCGCGCGAGAGCAAACCCATAGATTTCTAATCGTTAGAAATCGTAGGATTTGGCGCTCGCCCAAGTCAAGAACGCCCGGAGATCACCGTCCATGGCGCCGCTGCCGCTGACCATCGCGATCAACGATTACGACCACGTCCGCGACCTCCTCACGGAGCGCGTCGAGGCCGAGGGCATCGCTCTCACCGCGCTCAATTTCGAGGTCGAGGAGATCTTCTACCGCTTCGTCAATTTCCGCGAATGGGACGTCTCCGAGATGTCCATGGGGAAGTACGTCTCGCTGCGCGCCGGCGGCGACGAGTCCGTGATCGCGATCCCCGTCTTTCCCTCGCGCGTCTTCCGTCATTCCGGCATTTACGTGCGCCGCGACGGTCCCGTGAAGACGCCGGGCGAACTCCGCGGCAAGCGCGTCGGCGTTCCCGAATGGTCGCAGACCGCCGTCGTCTACATGATGGGGCTGCTCACGGAGGAATACGGGCTCAAATTGCAGGAGATCGAGTGGCTGCAAGCCGGCGTCAACGCGCCCGGCCGCACCGAGACCGCGCATCTCGCGATCCCCGATGGCGTTCGCCTCACCCGCGTCACCGACAAGAGCCTCGACGGCATGTTGCTCTCGGGCGAGATCGACGCCGCGCTCTCCGCGAACCCACCGCGAAGCATCCATGTCGGCGATCCCAGGGTGCGCCGCCTCTTCGGGAACTACGCCGAGGTCGAGCGCGCCTATTACCGCAAGACCGGGATCTTCCCGATCATGCACACGGTCGCCTTGAAGCGCGACGTCTACGAGCGCAACCGCTGGATCGCCGCGAACCTGCTGACCGGCTTCGAGCAGGCGAAGCGGCGGAGCCTCGCGCGGCTTCGGGAGATCAACACCGCGCGCATCCCGCTCCCCTGGCTCCCGACCGCGACCGCGGAGATCGCGGCGCTCATGGGCGAGGATTTCTGGCCCTACGGCGCCGACCCCAACCGCAGGACGCTCGAGGCCTTCCTCCGCTTCGCGCATGCGACGGGCGTCTCAAAGCGGCTCCTCAAGGTCGAGGAACTCTTCGCGCCGGAGACGGCGTCGCGGTTCAAGGTGTAGAGTGCAGGCATGACCAGCCTCGCCATGACCGGGGCGGAACCGGCGCTGCAGATCCGCTTGAGCAACCTCTGGTGGGTGGCGTTGACCTTCGCGGTCATGATCGCGGCGATCCTCAGCGGCGTGCACTGGTTCCTCAACTGGGTGCACGTCATGAGCGGGGTGCTCTGGACCGGCATCGATCTCTTCATGGGTTTCGTGATCGGACCGATCCTCCGGCGCTCGGAGTTCCCGGTGCGGCGCGCGATCATACTCAAGCTCATGCCGAAGATGCTCTTCCTGATGCCGACGCTCTCGATCGTCACCGGTACCGCCGGCTGGTTCCTGGCCGAGCGGGGCGGATATCTCCAAGTCGGCTATCCCGAATTCTATTGGGTGCTTGCGGCGCTCGCGATCATCGCGGTGCTGACCGTGCAGGGCTTGGGTATCCTGCTGCCAACCAATCTCCGCGTCTGCATGGAGATGCAGAAGGCGGAGCCAGACACGGCGAAGATCGGCCGCTGGATGCGCCGCTACGTCCGCAGCGTGGCGCTCCAAGGCGCGATGCAGGTCGCGATCATCGTGGTCATGGCGCGGTTCGTGACCGGACTCTGAGGAGGTCGGACGATGGCCCAGGAGATCGAGCAACGCGTGGCATTGCACTATTCGCACGGAAGCCTCGAGGCGACGATCCTCGCGGCGCTCAAGTCCGCGGGCAAGGACCCAGACCGTCTCGTCCCGGCCGATCTCTCGCCGGTCGACGAGTTCCACATCGGCGGGCGCGAGGCGACCGTCGATTTTGCGACCGAGATGGGAGTGCGGCCTGGAATGCATCTCCTCGACATCGGCTCAGGCCTCGGCGGTGCG
>Ga0335085_10005197_pt1 | contig 21095 bp, 21 predicted proteins | sample Lox_Sample_45_FD_206712 | JGI IMG/M metagenome (GOLD analysis project Ga0335085, IMG submission 206712) | Soil microbial communities from Loxahatchee National Wildlife Refuge, Florida, United States - Lox_Sample_4.5 | ecosystem: Environmental > Terrestrial > Soil > Wetlands | place: USA...
GCCAGGCCCAGGTCTCGTGGCGCCCGGAAGGGAGGAAGGACACCACCCGCGTGCGGGGATAGCCCCAGGCGGCGACCAGCGCCTCGGCGGGCATCTCGCTCACCGTCCGCTTCTCCTTCACCGCGGCACGGACCGCGTCGCTCCAGCCCTCCTCGAAAGAGGCGGGGGTGAGCGGAGTCAGCCATCGCTCCAGCTCGTCCCAGAACTGGACCTCGGAGCCCAGCGCGGCGTCGACGACGAGAACCGCCTCCTCGCCGGTGCCGAGCGCCAGCCGCACGTAGGTGTCTCGCCGGGCGGTCTTCTCGCCGAAGGCGCCGACCGGGAAGTCGACCCGGACGATGCGGGCCGGGGTTCCGGCCGGAACGATGCCCGCCGCCAGCCGTCCCGGCGGAGGCGCGTGCCCGCCCACCTCCCATTCCGCCGGCGGCAGCGGGGCCAGGGCCGGCGGCTGGTCCGCGTCGAGGAGGTGGTAGCGGAGGGCGGACACCTGGAGGTAGCGGGGCCCCTCCGCGCGCGCGTCGTGGGCCAGCGTCCCGCGCTCCCCGGGCGTCAGCGCGGCCGGGGTGGCGCACCCGAGCGCGCTCACCGCCGCCAGCGCACAGGCGGCCAGCCGCACGGTCAGCTTCCCGAGGCCGGCTTGTCCGGCTTGGAGGGCGCGGGGGCGGAGGCCGGGGCGCCCTCGCTCTTCTTCGTCTCCCCCTCCTTCTTCGTCTCGCCGGCGGGGCTGGCCGCGCCCTCGCTCGACTTCTTCGGCGAGCCGTAGAGGTCGGCGCCCCAGCCGCCCCCCTTGAGGACGAAGGAGGTGCGGCTCACCACGCGCGAGAGCGTTCCCTCCGCGCCGCAGGCCGGGCAGGTGGCGGGAGCCGGGTCGTCGAGCTTCTGAAGGACATCGCTCAGCTTCTGACAGCTGCTGCAGGCGTACTCGTAGATGGGCATGGGGGTCAGGGAGGGAGGAGGCCGAGGCGGAGGAGGCCGCGGCGAAGCGATTCCGGCGCCACGCCGAGGCGGCTGGCCAGCGCGCCGGTGCGCTCGCCGGGCGGGCCCTCCGTGGTCTCGAGCGCGTGGCGAAGGTCGCGGGAGAGCGCCCGCTCGAAGTCGGCGGAGATGCCCAGGTCCTCGAGGTACTTCCGCTTGCCGAGCAGGTCCAGCCGCGCGGTCCAGTGCGCCGGCGCGAGCGCCTGCCGCCGGAAGCGCTCGCGGATGCGCTCCACCTCCGGTGCGAGGCCGAGCCCTTCGACCCAGGCGGCGAGCTCGGCGGGGCGCACGCCGAGGGACCAGGCCGCGCGGCCCAGTGCTCCCCGCTGCTCCTCGAGCGCGGCGAGCAGCAGCGTCCGCTCGTGCCGGCTGATGCCCTCGAGGAGGCCGGCCCGCTCCAGGGCGGCGTCGAGCGCCCGGGGTGTGAGCTCGAGCGTCCGCCCGGTGGAGAGCGCGCGGAGCAGGGCCGGGCGGTGCCCGTGCTGGACGAGGAGGTCGGACAGGTGCGCCGCATCCAGCCCCTCCAGCGGGGGTTGCTCGGCGGGGAGCTGGGTGAAGCGTCCGCGGGGCAGGGCGGGCTGGACCTCGGACGGCCTCGCGCCGGCCGGCCTGCGCCTCGGCGCGATGCGCTCCGCCACGGTGGTCGCGGCGGCAGGCCGCCGGGCAGGGGCCTCGGCAGCCGGGTGGCCTGCCCGGGCCGGGAGCCCCTCGGGCGGCGGCGGAGCGGCGGGCTCCGGCACGGCGGCGCGAGAATCCGTCGCCCCCTGCCGCGTGGGCTGCTCCCGCGCGAGCAGCTCGCGCGCCAGCTGGTAGTAGCCCGACGCCTGCCGCTGCGCGGCCAGCCCCGGTGCCGTTCCGGCCAGCACGTCCACCACCGCGTACGGGCCCAGCGGCTGGAGCGGGAGCTCGCCGCCGGCCAGGGCCTGGACGCGGAGGTCGTCCTCCGGCCCGAGCGCCGAGAGAGCATCCCGCACCTCGGCCGGCGCGGCGGGCGCGCCCCCGCGGCGGCAGAAGTCTGCCACGGCGACGGCCACCGGGGTCGGGACCTCGTCTGCATTCCGCTTGCGTGTCCAGGGCAGGTTCATGAAGAAAGGGGCGGGGTGGGCGTGTAGCATCGACCGCGCGAGGCTAGGTCGGATTGGAAGAGGCAAGAAATCTAAGCAGCTCCCCGCAGACGCAAGCGGATCCGCCCCGGCTGGCAGGCGTGCCCCTCGGCCCCGGCCTCGGGGTGGTGCTCTACGTGCTGCTCGCCGGCTCGGCGGCCCTGGCCTTCTTCGGACACGAGTTCCCCGGCCGGCTCCCGCTCGACATCGAGCGCCTCACGCCCTTCGTCTTCGGCACCTTCGTCGCCGCCTTTGCCGCCTACCGCTTCGGCCTGGTCAAGCTTCATAAGTATTCGGGATTCAAGGCGTTTTCCCAGGTGGGGCTGGCCGTGGGGGTGTTCCTCCTGCTGCTCCCCTCGGCGCGCTCCAGCTACGGGCCTCTGCCGCGGCCGAGCCTGGCCGCCGACTTCACGGACCTCAACCCCAGGGTGCGCGCTCTGGCGGCGGAGGTGGCGCGCTACCGGCCGGACGCCGCACGCTATGCTCCGGCGCTGGTCACCGCGCTCGAGGACGAGGACCCGGAGGTGCGATTGCAGGCGCATCGGTCTCTGGTGCAGATCGCGGGGATGGACCTCGGGGCGCCCGACGCCTCGGGAGGACTCAGGCGCTGGAGAGAGCGTTTCCCGTGACGGAATGGAGCAAGTCCGAGGCCCTGACGCGGTACATGGCCGAGCACGGCCTGAAGAGCACGCGCCAGCGCAGCCTGATCATCGACACCTTCTTCGCCACCGGGGGCCACCTCTCGGTGGAGGAGCTGTGGAACAAGGTGCGCGGCGCGGACGCCAAGGTCTCGGTGGCCACCGTGTACCGGACGATGAAGCTCCTCCACGACTGCGGCCTGGTCCACGCCCGGAACTTCGGCGACGGGCAGACGCGCTACGAGGCGGCCGCCGGCCGGCACCACCACGACCACCTGATCTGCACCCGCTGCGGTGCCATCGTCGAGTTCGAGAACGACCGCATCGAGATGCTCCAGGAGCGCGTGGCCAAGCAGCACGGCTTTCGCGTCACCTCGCACAAGATGGAGCTCTACGGGCTGTGCTCGGACTGCCAGCGTGCCCTCGCCACCGGGGAAGGTGCGCCGCGCGCCTGATCCGCGTGCTCGCCCTGGGCCTCGCCGCGGGGTGCGCGAGCACGCCGGCCCCGACTCGCCCTCGCGCCGACGCCTACCTGGCCACCCTGGCCACCTTTCCCGACCTCCAGGGGCGCACCCACTCCGCCGCCGAGTGGCGCGGACGGGTCCTGGTGGTGCAGTTCGTCGCCACCTGGTGCTTCCCCTGCATCGCCACCGCTCCGCGGCTTCAGGACCTCGAGGCGCGCTACGGTTCGCGCGGCCTGAGCGCGGTGGCGGTGGGGATGGACCTCGAGGGGGCGGTGGTGCTCGGCCCCTTCCAGGAGCAGCTGCGCCTCACCTACCCGGTGCTGGTGGGGACCGATGCGCTGCGCGAGGGGAAGACGACCTTCGGGCGGATCACCACCCTGCCCACCACCGTCATCGTCGGACGGGACGGCACGGTGCTGGCCGCCTTCAAGGGCGTTCCCGAGTCGGGAAGCTTGGAGACCTTCATCGAGGCCGCGCTGAAGCAGTAGCCGCCCCCCGAGGGGCCTGTTTCTTGCCGCTCGGACCCCGGCTGCTACCGTCCTGTGGCGCCGGAGCGGGGCGGTTCCCGCTCCTGTGCCACGGCGCGACATGGGACGGCGGAGCCTACGGGTGGCGGTGGTGGTGGCGGCGCTGCTCGCCGTGCTCTCGGTACTGGATGCGCGGGGGTTCCGCCGCGCCTCGCGGCTCCGGGAGCAGGTGGAGGCGCTGCGCCGGACCAACCGGCAGCTGGCCGAGGACAACGCCGCGCTGGCCCGGGAGATCCAGGCGCTGCACACCGACCCCCAGGCGGCGGAGCGGGCGGTGCGAGAGGAGCTGGGCTACGTCCGTCCGGGCGAGCTCGTCTTCCAGGTGGAATGAGCCCGCCGCCCGCCATCCCCCACCGCGTGCGGCGCGTCCTGCGCTGGGCCTCGGCGCTCCTGCCCGTCCTGGCGGTTCTGGCGCCGCTCTCGCTCCTGGTCCGGAGCGCTCCTCCGGACCTGGCCGAGCCGTCCTGGGCGGTGGCGGCCACCCTGGCGCTGGGGCTCTTCGGCATCATCGCCGGCGCCGCGCGCCGGGTGGGGACGGGGAGGGGACGCGAGCCGGGCCTGGGCGACGACCTGGCGCTCGGGGCTCCGCTGGTCGCGGCCAGCGTCCTGGTCGCCGCGCTCGGCGGCGAGGGCCTCTTTCCGCTCGTCTACCTGGTGATGGCCGGGCTGGTCGGCTTCCTCCGCTTCCTGGCCGCGGCGTTGCTCGTCCTGCTCGCGGTGGGGCTGGATGCCTTCCGCGCCTTCCACTCCGGGGCGCCGCGGCTGCCGGAGCTGGCCGCCCACGCCGTCTTCCTCGGGCTCTTCGCCGCCACCTACCGCCTGGTGCTCAACGCCCGGCTGGCCCTGGCCCGACGGGCGGAGGCGGATGCAGTGCGAAACCGGCTGCGCGAGGTGGAGGAGGACGCCCGCACCTTCCGGCTGGTGGCGGCGGGGACGCGCGAGGGGCTGGATGCCGCCGGGGCCCAGGAGAAGTGGCTCCTGGCCTCCGTCCAGGAGGTGGAGGGAGCGGTGGGCGCGGTGCTCGACGTGGCCGAGCTGGCCATTCCCTCGCACACCTGCGCCGTCTTCCTGCTCGGCGCCGATGACCGGACGCTGCGCCTCCACGACTGCCGGAGCACGTCGGAGCGGGTCCAGCGGGCCGCGCTGCCCGCCGGGGAGGGCATCCTCGGCGGGGTGTTCCGGCGCGGGGTGGCGGTGCGGATGGCCTCACCCTCCGGGCTGCGGGGGGTGAGCTGGTACGAGTCGCCGGTGGGTGTGGAGAGCGTCCTCGCCGTGCCCCTCCTCGAGCGCTCGGGCCAGCTGCGCGGCGTCCTTCTCGCCGACCGGCTGGAGCCCCAGCCCTTCACCGACGGCGACGAGCAGCTCCTCACCACCCTCGGCCGCGAGGTGCTCCGGGCGCTGGAGGTGGAGCGGGTGCTGGGCGAGGTCCGCCGGGGACGCGACGAGAAGGCCCGCTTCTTCCGGGCCATCGAGGAGCTCAACCGGGCGGTGGAGCCGGAGGCGGTGTTCGCCGCAGTGGTGGAGAACGCCCGGACGCTGGCCTCGCTCGACTTCGCCGCGGTGACGCTGGTGCAGGAGGAGCAGGGGGTGCGGGCGCACCGGGTGGCCAAGGTGGCCGGAGCGAGCGCGGCGCTGCGCGCGCTGGAGGGGCGAACCTTCCCGGACAACAACGGCCTGGTGGCCAACGTGGTGCGCTACGGGACGCCGCTGCCGGGCCGGGCCCTGCCGACCCTGGAGCACACCGTCCTCTTCGACGATGCCACCGAGCTCCGGGGCCTGGGAGCCCTGCGCATCCTGCCCCTGGTGGCCACCGACCGCATCCTCGGGACACTGGTCGCCGGGGCCCGGCGGCGCGGTGCCCTGGGCGAGGATGCGCAGCGCATGCTCGAGGTGCTGGCCATCCAAGCCGCGCAGGCGGTGCTGCGGGCCCAGCTCTTCGAGCAGACCGAGCGGCTGGCGACGACCGACGGGCTCACCGCGCTGGCCAACCGGCGGACCTTCCAGGCCCGGGCCGGCCAGGCGCTGGCCCAGGCCCGGCGCTACGCGCGGGCCTGCTCGGTGCTGGTCACCGACATCGACCACTTCAAGGCGGTGAACGACACCTACGGGCATCCGGCCGGAGACGCGGTGCTCAAGGGCGTGGCCCACATGCTGCGAGAGCAGGCGCGCGACACGGACGTGGTGGCCCGCTACGGGGGTGAGGAGTTCGCGGTGGTGATGCCGGAGACGGACCTGCGGGGCGCCGAGGTCATCGCCGAGCGGCTCCGCGAGGCGGTGGCGGCCCGCGTCTTTCCCACCGAGCTCGGGCCGGTGCGCGTCACCTTGAGCGTGGGGCTGGCCGCCGCCCCGGCCGACGGCTCGGAGGTGGATGCCCTGATCCAGGTCGCCGACCAGTGCCTCTACCAGGCCAAGCACCAGGGACGGAACCGGGTGGTCACCTCCGAGTCGCTCCGCCCCGCGCGGCTCCACGCCGGCTAGAGTCTCCTCCGAGGACGCGTGACGCCCGTCGTCGTCACCACCCGGGCCAAGCCGGGCCCCGTGGACGTGGCCGAGGCCTCGGCGGTGGCCGGTCGCTGGGGCGTGCCCTTCCACGCTCGCCCGGCGGGGCCGCTGCACCGCCTCCTCGCCGAGGCCACCGCCGTCCTCGTCGTCGAGCGCCGGGCGGTCGCGCTGTGGGACGGCTCCGGGAAGGCGCGCTGGTCCCCCGGGCTGGCCGCCCTCCGTCTCAAGGCCCTGGAGAGGGGAGAGCAGGCCGAGGCGCTGGTGTCCGTGGGTGGGCTCGTGCCCGGCGAGCGGGTCCTGGACTGCACGCTCGGTCTGGCCCAGGACGCCCGGGTCGCGGCGCGCCTGGTCGGGCCCCGGGGCCAGGTGGTGGGGCTGGAGGCCAGCCTTCCCCTGGCCATGCTCGCCGCCGAGGGTCTGCGGCGGGAGACGAGGGACGCCCGGAGCGCAGCCATCGAGGTCCGCCACGCCGAGGCAGCCCAGGTGCTGTCCACCCTCGAGCCCGGCGCCTTCGACGTGGTGCTCCTCGACCCGATGTTCTCCCGCGAGCGCCGGGCCCAGCCGGCCTTCGCCCTCCTGCGCCGCCTGGCCTGTGCCCGCCCGCTCGATGTAGAGACGCTGGCCCAGGCCCGGCGCGTGGCTGGCCGGGTGGTGCTGGTCAAGGCTCCGCGCTACGGGCGGGAGCTGAAGGCGCTCTCACTGCGTCCGGAGCGGAGCTCCCGCAGCGCGCCGGTGGTGTGGGTTCGCCTCCCGCCGCTCTCGTCCGGCGCCGGCACCCGGGGCTAAGCCACCTCGCCCGAGGTGGCCTTGGCCGGACCCTCGCTGCCGATGGGGGCGAGCTTCGAGGAGGGGGCGCCGGCCAGCTCGTGGGGCATCAGCTCGCGGGGGCTGCGGAGGAACTGCGTCGGCGAGACGTGGAGCAGGTTGCTCACCCGCGAGGTGTAGAGGCAGGCGTACTGCTCCACCTGGGCGCCGAAGCGGCTGTTCTCGTGGCCCTCCTTGAAGAGCAGGCCCCAGTAGGGGTTGAAGCCGGCCTCGACGTCGCGCTCCAGCGTCTCGGCGATGGCCGTGGCGCGCTTCAGCGAGCGGCGGAGGGGCTCCAGCTCACGCTTGGCGCGGAGCCGCTCCGCCTCCAGCGCCGGGCGGGCGTCGTCGTCTTCCCCCCGGTCCAGGCGCCGCTCCAGGGCGGCGAGGAGCGCCTTGTGCTGGTTCACCGCATCGTCCAGCCGGGCGCGGAGCAGCTCCACCTCGGAGAGGCGGGAGATCTCCTCCCGGCGCCCCTCGGTGTAGCGGATCTCGTCCTCCAGCTCCTGCACCACCATGCACGTCCTCCACAGCGAGGCCTTGCGGGAGCGGAGGATGTCCCCGTAGATGTGGTCGCCGACGTAGAGGACCTTCTCGCCGGAGAAGCCGGTCATCCGCTCGAAGGAGGCCAGGTTCCCGCCTCGGTATACCCTCCAGCGGTCGAGCGACTCCGCCTCGCCGAGCACCGTCCCCTCCTCGGAGTCCGGGTCCAGCTCCAGGAAAGGGCTGCCGTCGGCGAAGAAGGCGGGCTTGTTCGCCCCGGTGATGACCACGTCGAAGTAGTTCCGCCAGCTCGGGTACTCGGCCACCACCCCGTCGAGGAGGTGCGACATCACCGCCCGGGTGTAGTCGAGCTGGGAATTGGTGAGGAGGAAGAGCTTCTTCCCGCCCGAGCGCAGCCGGTGCAGCGCCGGGCCGAGCTCCGGATCGCGGTAGATGTAGCTGGCGATGTCGCGGCGGACGGCCCGCTTGAGCGAGTTGTCCCGGTGGACGGCGTCGATGGCCTCCCGCACGTCGTCGTAGAGCCGGCCGTAGTCCACCTGCCGGCCGAGCGACTCGAGAAGCTCGATGATCGCCGCGTAGGCCCATGCCTCGGGGAGCGAGAAGAGCGTGTCGATCCACGCGTAGCGCTCGCCGCGGATGCGCACCGGCTCGTTGCGGTAGAGCCTCTGCCAGGCGGCATGGCCCAGCGGGCGCAGCCCGTGCCAGGCCCGCCCCACCTGGCCGAAGCGGTCGAGCTTGAGGAGATTTCCGTGGAGGCGGTCCACCACCAGACCGCGCATGACGAAGGTGTGGTCGTAGGGAAGGAGGCCGATCTCTCCCGGGTAGCCATGGTCGGTGATCAGCCGGCCGAGGGTGAGGTCGAAGGACAGCTGCTCGATGCGCCGCTGGTGGTAGATGGCCAGCGTGTAGTCCATGTCGAAGCCGACCAGCTCCACGTTTCCCAGGCGGAGGTTGCGGTTCACGAACACGCCGCGCGCGCGCTCCACCTCGCGGCGCTCGCGGGGGGCAGCCAGGAGCCGGGCCAGCTCGCCGTCGGCGACCAGGGCCAGGGCCTCGGCTTCGGCGGCGCGGGCCTCGGGCGAGCGGGCCCCCTCCGGCGCGCCGCCGTGCACGACGGAGAGGGGCAGGGGAGCAGGGCGTCCGGTGGGGTCGGGGGGTCTCACGGGGGGAATGGTGGCACAACCGCGGTCCCGCTCCAGCCGGCGGCGGTTTTCTTGCGGGCACTTTCCTTTGCGTGGCACGTTCGAGGTGTGGCCATGGGACGCCGCCCCCGCGCCGATGCCGACCTCGCCGTGCAGCTCGCCGGGCGCATCGCCGACCTGGAGGAGCGGATCCGGGCCCTGGAGCTGAGAGTGGCCCGGGTGACCCGCGAGGGCCCCCGCCCGACGGCGGAGAAGGCCGCCCTCGAGCCGCCCACCCCGAGCGCCACGCGCTGCCCGGGCTGCCTGCTCGAGCTTCCCCACGGCCGGCGGGGGACGGCCTGCGTCTGGTGCGGCTTCGTCTTCTCCGCCGTCCGGCGTCGCGCCTCGCGCTGAGGGCCCGGAAGGCGGTAAGGAGGCACCCCGAACCTCACATGCCCTCCCTCCTCCGGGTGCACGAAGGCACCCTCCGCAACGGGCTTCGCGTCCGGGTGGTCCCCAGCTCGGACAGCCCGGTGGTCAGCCTCTACACCTTCTTCCGCGTCGGCTCCCGCAACGAGCGACCGGGCATCACCGGGATCAGCCATCTCTTCGAGCACATGATGTTCAACGGGGCGGCGAAGTACGGGCCGAACCAGTTCGACGAGGTGCTCGAGGCGCACGGGGGGCGCTCCAACGCCTACACCACCCACGATCTCACCGTGTACTACGAGGAGTTCGCCGCCGAGGCGCTCGACCAGGTGCTCGACCTCGAGGCGGACCGGATGCGCTCGCTGACCATCTCCGACCGCACCCTCCAGCGCGAGCGCGAGGTGGTCAAGGAGGAGCGAAGGCTCCGGGTGGAGAACGACGTGGCCGGGCTGCTCGACGAGGAGCTGCACGCGCTCGTCTACCAGGCCCACCCCTACCGCTGGCCGGTCATCGGCTGGATGGGTGACATCCAGGCCATCCGCCGCGAGGACTGCGAGGCCTACTTCCGCACCTTCTATGCCCCCTCCAACGCCGTGCTCTGGATCGCCGGGCGGGTGGACCCCGAGGCCACCCTGTCGCGCGTGCGCCGCGCCTACCGGGACATTCCCGCCGGCCCGCCGGTGCCGGGGGTGGTGGATGCCGAGCCGCCCCAGCGCGGCGAGCGGCGGAGCGTGATCCACCATCCGGCCCAGGCCCCGGGGGTGCTGATCGCCTTTCGCGGCCCGCCGGTCTCCCACCCCGATGCGCTGGCCCTGGACGTGCTCCAGTTCGTCCTCGCCCTGGGCGAGGGCAGCCGCCTCACCCGGCGGCTGGTCTACCAGGAGCGGGTGGCCGTCGACGTGGGCATGGACTGGAGCTGGCGGCTGGATCCGGGCGTGCTGGTCTTCCACGCCGAGCTGGCTCCGGACGGGGATCCGGCCCGGGTGGAGGCAATGCTCTACGGCGAGCTCGACCGGGCGGCCGAGGAGGGGGTCAGCGAGCGCGAGCTGGCCAAGGCCAAGAACAACCTCCGGGCCCATCTCTTGCGCGAGCTGGCCACCAGCTCCGGCCGGGCGCATGCCCTGGGGACCTACGAGGCATACCTCGGCTCCTGGCGCGCCGGGCTCCGGCTGGCCGACCGCTACGCGCGCATCGACGGCGCGACGGTGCGCGCCGCGGCCCGGCGCTACCTGAACGCCTCGCGCCGGTCGGTGGTCACGCTCCTGCCCGGGGCGGCGGCGTGAGGGACGCCGAGCGGATCCTCCCGGCGCGGTCCAGCTTCACCACCGCCGACGGCCTCGGGGTGGTGGTGGCGCGCCGCGGGCGCATCCCCCTGGTCTCCGTTCGCCTGGTGGTCCAGGGAGGGTCGGCGGCGGATCCGCCCGACCGGCCCGGGCTGGCCGACTTCACCGTGCGCCTCATGCGCCGCGGGACGGCCCGGCTCGACGCCGATGCCCTCAACGAGGCGGTGGAGTTCGTGGGAGCGACGCTGGCCGTCTTCGCCGCGGAGGACTTCCTGGCCCTCGCCCTGACCACCCCGGCCGAGCACCTGGGAGGGATGCTCGACGTGCTCGGCCAGATGGTGCGCGAGCCGGCCTTCCCCGAGCCGGAGTTCGACACCGAGCGCCGGCGCGCGCTGGCCCAGTTCGCCAATGACCTGGACGATCCCAGCCTCCTCGCCCACCGCGCGCTCCAGCGTGCGGTGTGGGGGGCGCATCCCTACGGGCACGACGTCGCCGGCAACCGGGCCTCGGTGGAGAAGCTGACCCGGGAGGAGGTGCTCGGCTTTCACCGGCGCCGCTTCGGGCCGAGGATGTCGCGGCTCTTCCTGGTGGGCGCGGTCGACCTGGCCACCGCCCGTCCGCTCGTCGAGCGCGCCTTCGCCGGGTGGCGCGCTGGCCCGTCCGAGGTGCCCCTCCCCCCGCCTCTGGCCACCGCCGCCGGCGAGGGTCAGGTGCTGGTCGTCGACCGCCCGGACCAGACCCAGGCCCAGGTGGGGCTGGGAGGGATGGCCTACCGTCGCGGGGCGCCGGAGGCCTTCGCCGCCCAGGTGATGAATGCCGCACTGGGCGGCGGCTTCACCTCTCGCCTGGTGCGCGCGGTGCGGGTGAAGCGGGGGCTCTCCTACGGCGTGGGGAGCAGCTTCGAGGCGATGCGGGTCGGCGGAAGCTTCCTCGTGTCGTCCTTCACCAAGGTGGAGACGACGCGTGCGCTCTTGGACGTGACCCTGTCCGAGGTCGCCCGGATGCGCGGCCGGGGGCCGACCGGCGCCGAGCTCCAGAAGGCCCAGGAGTACCTGGCCGGGCTCTTCCCGCTCAGGGTGGAGACCAACGAGGCGGTGGCCAGCGCCCTGGCCGACCTCTGGCTGTACGAGCTGGGAGAGGACTTCGTCGACCTCTACCGCTCGCGCATCCGCGGCGTCACCCGCGCCGAGGCCGCGAGCGCGGCGGCCGCCTTCTGCTTCGCCCGTCCTCCGGCGGTGGCGCTGGTCGGGCCGGGCGAGGCGCTGCGCCGGGCGGCGGCGGGGCTGGGCCCGGTCAGCGTGGTGGCGGCCTCCGAGCTCTTGTGACTCGCTTGCGCGTGCTCTTCCGCAGCGAGGGGCTCGTCGCCGTGGACAAGCCGCCCGGGATGCTGGTCGTCCCGGGGAGGAGCCGGGACGGTGCCCCCACCGTACGCCAGCGGCTGGAGGCCGAGCTCGGCCAGAAGCTGTGGGTCGTCCACCGGCTGGACCGGGAGACGAGCGGGGTGCTGCTCCTGGCGCTCGATGCTGCGTCGCACCGGGCCGGCTCCCTGGCCTTCGAGCGCGGCCAGGTGCGGAAGACCTACCTGGCCCTGGTGGCGCCGCCGCTCGAGGCGCCGCGGCTGGTGGCGCGGGCCCTCCTCCCGGCGCGCCGGGGGAGAATGCGCCTGGCCGGGCCCGGCGAGCCCGGGAAGCCGGCCCGCACCCGGCTCCGGCCTCTGGAGGTGCACCGGCTGGGAGGGCTGGTGGAGGCCGAGCCGCTCACCGGACGGACCCATCAGATCCGGCTCCACCTCCAGGCGGCCGGCGCGCCCCTCCTCGTGGACGCGCAGTACGGCCGGCCCGGGCCGGTCACCGCCTCGGCGCTGGGGGGCCGGGGCGAGGAGGCGGTGCTCGAGCGCACGCCGCTGCATGCGGCGCGGCTGGTGCTCCCCGCCGGCCAGGGGTTGCCCGGCCTCGACGTGGAGTCGCCTCTGCCTGCCGACATGCGACGGGCGCTGGAGCTCCTGCGCGCCGAGGGAGGCGCCGGTCAGGGGGAGAGCTGGAACGGCGCAGACTGACCGCTGTTCCCGGCGATGTCCGTCACGGTGAGCACGCGCTGGCCGGTGCCGGTGAGGGTCAGCGTCTCCACGCGAACGCCGGCGTCGAAGGCCCCGGAGACGGCCGGGGCCACGGTGGCGCCGCTCGACGTGCCGAGGAGCACGTTGCCGCCGAAGCCCAGCGCGTTGGAGCCGGTGGCTCGCAGGGTGGCGGAGAAGGGCACACCGGAGCGCTGGTTGGCGATGGGATCGACGCTGTAGCCGGAGGGCCAGCTCCCCGGGACGACGGTGAAGGCGTCGTGGCGGACCGCCCGGCGCCCGTCGGCGAGGACGGCCACCACGTCGTAGGTGCCGAGGGCGAGGATGGTGGCCAGCGTGCCGCGCACCAGCCCGTCGGGCGGGTAGCTGCCCGAGCCCAGCTCCTGGGGCCCCACCGAGACCCGCATCCCGGTCTGGAGCTCGATGCTCTCGCCCGCGTAGTCCACCTCGGCGGGGAGCTCGACGGCGACCTGCACCTCCACCCGGGTGGGCTGCGAGGCGATCATCACCATCGGCGTGACGCTGGTGATGGTGGCCGGCGGGAGCGAGCCGCCGCTGCAGCCGGACAGGACGAGGAGACAGAGCGGGCGGCGACCGGTCATCGGGCTGAGCTCACCGTCCAGTGGAACCCGGCGAGCAGCACCAGCCCACCTGGGTTGGCGGTTACCCCGGTCCCGGTGGCGGTGGCATACGCACCGCGCACCTCGAGGTAGGGGGCGAAGGTGCCCAGCCGGCAGAGGAGCTGGACCGCCCCGAACATCTCCCAGCCGGTGAGGGCCTGCGAGGAGCCCTGGCCGAAATCGGTGGAGATCCAGTTCGTCCCGAGGAGCAGCCCGCCGCCGGCGCGAAGGTCGACGCTCCACCGCCCCGCGGTCCACACCGAGCCGCGGACGGCGAGCTCGAGGGGAAACACCGCCAGGAAGGAGGATGCGCTCCCCAGCCCGGAGACCGGGGTGGAGAAGGAGGCCAGCCGCACCCCGAGCTCGAGCTCGAGGTAGAGGGCCAGCGGCCAGGGGGCTCCGGAGAGCGTGACTGCGAAGGCCGGGCCGATGTTGTCCCCGCCCCCGATGAAGGCCCCCACCGCAGCGCCCACCTCGAGCCTTCGCCCGGCGGGCGGAGAGGGAGCGGTCACCGGCGCCGGGGCCTCCACCGGCAGCTGGACCTCGACCAGGGCGGCGGCGCGGGCCGTGGTCTCGGCGGCCCAGCCGGCCTCCAGCGAGACGCTCTTCGCGCCGGGGTCGGGAACCAGCCGGTAGAGCACCCGGTCCGACTCGGCGGACTGGCGCTCCAGTCGCGCCGAGGAGGCGCGCACCGCCAGCCGCTGGTCGAGCGGCTCGGGGGCCAGCACCATCGCCCAGGCCTCCTCATCGGCGCGGAGCGGCGAGGGCTCCACCGCCCAGAGGAAGGGGCTGGGGACGACCGGGAGGGGGACGATGCGCACCTTGCTCTGCTCGCCGACCTCGGCGGTGATGCGCGCCTCGCGCGCGGAGGGGCCGACCTCCACCGGCATCCGGAGCTTGCCCCGGGCATCGGCCCGCCGCGGTCCGAAGTGTGCCCCGCCGATCTCCACCGTCACCCGGGCGGAGGGCTCGGTGTCGATGGCCAGCTCGGTGCGTCCGCTGCAGGGGAGGGAGAGGGTGGTGACGGTGCGCAGCCCCAGCGTCCCGGCCTCCCAGAAGGCGAACAGGGCGACGAACGGTGCCCGCGCGTCGGGCGGAGTCCACAGAAAGCGAGCCGCCCCGTCCGATGTGCCGAGGGCCTCGAGCGTGCCGGCGCTGGCCGCAGCTCGCAGCTCGCCCCCGCCGGCGCGCACGCTGATGCGGACCCGGGTTCCGGTGCCGAGGACCACCCGGGAGGGCTCGGCGTCGACCTGGGGCGCGGCGGCCGCGGCGAGGGGAAGCAGGAGGGCGCCCATCCCGAGGGCGAGCCGGGCGCAGGGTCCGAGGGAGCGGGACACCCCGGCCTTCAATCGCCCGCCGCCCCGCTTCCCGCTTGCGTCCCGGCGCGCGCGCGGGCGTGGATGAGGGTGCGCTCGGAGGCCTTGAAGGCCACGTCCACCTTGTCGCGGCGAACGGCCCGGACGATGCCCAGGCCGAAGACGGGATGGGAGATCAGGTCGTCCACGGAAAAGGTCTCGGTCGGGCTGTAGCCGCGCGCCGTCTCCGCCCCGCGGGCCTGGATCTGCGCCTCGAATCCGAGCACCACCCGCGCGTCGCCCGCCGTCCTCGGGCGGGGGGAGGCCGATGCCGGGCCGGACGCGCGGCGGTAGGCGTGGTCCGCTCCACACGTGTTGCAGCGAACACGGGCGATGGAGGTTCCGACCAAGGCGAGCACGGTGTGGGCGAGCACCATCTTGCAACGCCCGCAGAAGCCGTCCACCTCTCCGCCCACCCGGATGGTCACGCTCCAGTGTTCCTCCGGCCGACGACTGGCCCGTTCCGTGAAGGAGAGCATCATCCTAGGGCACCTTCCGCGGCCCCGGAACCACACCTTGACTCGCCGCGGCTCCGACGGTACGCGCACGTGGAGCAGGCACCCGCCCACTGCGGGAAAGGAAGGCATGGAGCACCCCAGCATCCGCCCCACGCGCGCCGAGATCGACCTCGGGTCCGTGGTGCGGAACCTGCGCACACTGAAGGCGGCGGCTCCGGAGGCGGGCGTCCTGGCCATGGTCAAGGCGGATGCCTACGGGCACGGGGCGTCCCTGATCGCCCCGGCGCTCGAGGCGGAAGGCGTGGAGCTGCTCGGGGTGGCGCTCATCGAGGAGGGGCTCGCGCTGCGCGCGGCCGGGGTCCGGGGGGAGATCCTCGTCCTGGGAGGCGCCTATGCCGGCGGCTGGGAGGCGCTGGTCGAGGCCCGGCTCGTTCCGGCAGTGTTCCGCGAGGATCACCTCGAGGCGCTGGCCACCGCCGCTCGCCGGCACGGCGTGGAGCCCCTGGCGCACCTGAAGGTGGACACCGGGATGTCCCGGCTGGGCGCGCTCCCGGCCGAGGTGCCGGGGCTCCTGGCGCGCGCCCGCTCCCTGGGGGTGGCGCTGGAGGGCGTCTTCTCGCACCTCGCCAACGCCGACCTGGCCGACGCGGCCACCACCCAGCGGCAGCTCGACCAGTTCCGGGCCCTCCTCGGGGCGGTGGAGGCGGCCGGCGTGCGGACCCGGTGGCGCCACCTGGCCAACTCCGCGGCGATGGTCGCGCTGCCGCCGTCGCGCGACGGAGCCACGCTCAACCTGGTGCGCCCCGGCCTGGCCCTCTACGGCGTGCTGCCTGCCCCCTGGATCTCGCCCCCGCGCCGGCTCGAGCCGGTCCTCAGCTGGAAGACGGAGATCATCCATCTCAAGTCCGTCCCGCCCGGGACGTCGGTGTCGTACGGCGGCACCTGGACCGCGCGGCGCTCGACGCGCATCGCCACGCTCCCGGTCGGCTACGCCGACGGATACCCGCGCCGGCTCTCCAACCGGGCCCAGGTCCTGGTTCGCGGCCGGCGCGCGCCGGTGGTGGGCCGGGTGTGCATGGACCTGTGCATGGTGGACGTCACCGACGTGCCCGGGGCGGCGCTCGGCGACGAGGTGGTGCTCATCGGCCGCCAGGGGACGGAGGAGATCAGCGTCTCGGAGCTCGCCGGCTGGCTGGAGACCATGGCCTACGAGGTGCTGTGCGGCGTGGGGGCCCGGGTGCCTCGCGTGCCGGTGCGCACCGCGGAGAGTGCCGGCCTCGAGGGCAGTGCCTTAGGATGACCGGCCGGATGGCCTCCCAGGCTGACACCCCGCCGCGGCGAGCGTCGCCCGTGGCCGTGGCCGTGGAATGGGTGGGGAGCCTGGTTCTGGAGGGGGTGCGGACGTTCTTCGGCGTCCTCGCCCTGGCCGGCTCGGTGGGGCGGTGGATGATCCGCCCGCCCTTCCGGGTGGAGAACCTCTTCGCCCAGTTCGACTTCGTCGGGGTGGGCTCGGTGCTCATCGTGGCGCTGACCGGGCTCTTCACCGGGATGGTCTTCGCCACCCAGTCCTGGTCCGCCTTCGAGCGCTTCGGCGCGGAGAGCCTGGTCGGTCCCACAGTGGCCATCACCATCACCCGCGAGCTCGCCCCGGTGCTCAGCGCCCTGATGATCACCATGCGGGCCGGCTCCGCGACCTGTACCGAGCTGGGGACGATGCGGGTCACCGAGCAGGTGGACGCCCTGGAGACGATGGCGGTGAGCCCGGTGCAGTACCTCCTCGTCCCCCGGATCCTGGCCGGCGTGCTCATGGGTCCGCTCCTGGCCATGCTCTTCGACACCGCCGGGGTGTTCGGCGGCTTCGCCATCGCCGTGCTGGTGAAGGGGCTCTCGGTGGGAACCTTCGTTCTCCGGACCCAGGACATCGTCGGGCCGGACGACGTGGTGGAGGGCCTGGTCAAGGCGGCGGTGTTCGGCCTGGCGGTGATGCTCATCGCCTGCCACCACGGGTACTACGCCAGCGGCGGGGCCAAGGGCGTGGGCCAGGCGACCACCCGGGCCATGGTCTCCTCCGCGGTCTCGGTGTTCATCCTCGACTACTTCCTCGGGCTGCTCTTCCACTGATGGCCGACGGCAGCCCGATGATCTCCGTCCGGGACCTGTACCGGTCCTTCGGCGAGCACGAGGTCCTGAGCGGGCTGAACCTGGACATCGAGGCGGGCACCACCTCGGTCATCCTGGGGGGCTCGGGCTCGGGCAAGACCGTGCTCATCAAGCACATGATCGGCCTGCTCAAGCCGGACCGGGGGGAGGTGCTGGTCGAAGGCGAGGACATCGTCCCGCTCGGGGACCGGGAGCTGGAACGGGTGCGCCGGAAGTTCGGGATGGTGTTCCAGGGATCGGCGCTCTTCGACTCGATGAGCGTCTACGAGAACGTGGCCTTCCCGCTGCGGGAGCACACCGACCTGTCGGAGCGGGAGATCCGCGAGCGGGTGGCGGGCAAGCTGGCCCTGGTCGACCTCCACGGCATCGAGGAGAAGTACCCGGCCGACCTGTCGGGCGGGATGCGCAAGCGGGTGGGTCTGGCCCGGGCCATCGTGCGCGACCCGAAGATCGTCCTCTACGACGAGCCGACCACCGGGCTGGACCCGATCACCACCGACTACGTCGACGACATGATCCTCACCGCCAAGCGGCGGCTGGGCGTGACCAGCGTGGTCATCAGCCACGACGTGGCCTCGTCCTTCAAGGTCGCGGACCGCATCGCCTTTCTCTACGACGGCAAGATCGTCGCCCATTCCCCCCCGGCGGAGCTGCGCCGGAGCACCCACCCGGTGGTCGAGCGGTTCCTCTCCACCTGGTTCGGCAAGAACTAGTCCCGGGGGGTAGGCGCCGCTAAGGTCACAGCGGGGGCCGTCCGGCTGGGCGCCCCTGGCCCGTGAAGACGTTCGTCACTCCGTTCCGCGTCGGCATCTTCGTCATCGCCTCGGCGGCGTTCCTGGCCGGCTTCCTCCTCTTGCTCAAGCGCGGGGCGTTCACCGGCGGGAGCACCATGCACGTGGTGGCCTACTTCCGGGACGCCTCGGGCCTGGGCAAGCGGAGCCGGGTGCAGACGGCGGGCATTCCGGTGGGGGAGATCAGCGACATCGTCCTCGAGGGTGACCGGGCCAAGCTCACCCTCAAGGTCCGCAGCGACCTCGGGCTCCGGGAGAACGCCTCCATCCTCAAGCGGAGCGAGTCCTTCCTCGGGGACTACCTCCTCGACATCCAGCCCGGCTCGCCGCCGGCGCCGCTCCTCCCCGAGGGCGGGGTGATCCGGAACGTCGTCGATGCCCAGGGCATCCAGTCCCTCTTCGACTCGCTGGCGCTGATCACCGGTGACATCCAGTCCGTGACCCGGACGCTGCGCGACACGCTGGGGGGGGACGCGGGGCAGGCCTCGCTGCAGACCATCGTGCGGAATCTCACCGAGCTCTCCACGCTGGTGGAGAGCACGGCCCGGAACAGCCAGAGCAGCATCGCCTCCATCCTGGAAAACGTTCGCGAGGTGAGCAGCGACGTCCGCTCGGCCACCCGCGGCCAGGACCAGAACGTCCGGGAGATCATGGAGAACGTCCGCACCATCACCTCCGACGTCCGGGTGCTCATCTCCGAGGTGAAGGGGACCATCCAGGGAACGCAGCGGGAGGGGGCCAGCGTCGAGTCCACCCTGGCCAAGCTGGACCGGACCCTGGAGAACCTGGCCCAGGTGACGCAGGACATCCGGGACGGGAAGGGCCCGCTGGGCAAGCTCATCGAGGACGAGCGCACCGGGCAGCAGGTCAACGAGGCGGTCCAGGGCGCGTCCGACTACGTCACCCGGCTGACCACGCTCAAGACGGAGCTCTCCCTGAGCAGCGTGTACCTCTTCAACCAGGGCTCGTCGCGCAACGAGATAGACCTCAAAATCATTCCCCGGCCGGACAAGTACTACCTCCTCGGCCTGGTCGACGATCCGCGCGGGGATCAATCCATCCAGTACGTGGTGCGCAATCCCCCCGGGCTCTACGAGCCGGCGCTGCAGAAGCTGACCATCACCGACTACAAGCTCAAGTTCAACGCCGAGTTCGCCAAGCGCTACTACTTCGCCACCTTCCGATTCGGCATCATCGAGAGCACCGGCGGGGTGGGGGTGGATCTCAACTTCCTCGACGACGCCATCGCCCTGAAGACGGACATCTTCAACTTCGGCAACCAGGCGCTTCGCTATCCGCGCCTCCGCGTCACCGCCAACTTCACCCTCTTCCAGCACCTCTTCCTGAGCGGCGGGGTGGACGACCTGTTCAACCCGCCGGTGCGCAGCACCCTGGACAACCGGCTCATCTACGGGCGCGACTTCTTCCTCGGGGCAGGCATCGTCTTCACCGACGATGACCTGAAGGCCATCCTCACCGTGACGCCGGTGAGGTCGCCCTGAATCAGCCGGAGGCCAAGGCGCGCTCCAGCTCCGGCGCGGAGCCGAAGGCGGAGGCGTAGCGCTCCAGGAACTGCCCGGGGCGGTAGCGGTGCTCCTGGCAGCCGCGCTGCTCGATGGCGTAGGCCGCGGAGAGCGCCGCCACCCGTCCCACCACCGGCCAGGGGAGCTTCCGCGCCACGCCGAAGACCAGGCCGGCGAGGTAGGCGTCCCCGGCCCCGGTGGGGTCAACCAGCGCCCGGATGGGAGCGGTGGGCACGTCGAGCGGCGCCTGGCCGCGGACGAGGATGGTCGATCCCAGCTCGCCGCGGGTGACCACGGTGACCGGCGCCACCGCCTGGAGGGCGGCCTCGCTCTTGCCCGTCTTCTGCGACATGAGGCCGAACTCGTAGTCGTTGCCCACCACCACCGCCGCGGTGGCCATGCCGCGGAGGATCTGCTCCGCCTCGAGCCGGGGGGTCTGCTTTCCCGGATCGAAGACGTACGGGGTGGAGGAGCGGAGGCATCCGTCCACGGTGGCTTCCATGGCCGCTGGATCCGCCGGGCTGACGACGACCAGATCCCCGGGCCCCAGCCGGAGCGGGTCGAGGGAGGCGAGCTGCGCGTGGGCCAGGGCGCCGGCGTAGAAGGCCACCAACTGGTTGGCGTCGAGATCGGTGTTGATGAAGCAGGAGGCGGTGAAGGTCCCGGGCATCACCTTCACCGATGAGGTGTCCACGCCCGCCGCTTCCAGGGCGGCCCGGTACTCGGGGAAGTCGTCGCCGGCGGTGGCGAGCAGGAGCGGGCGCTCTCCGAGGAGCGCCAGGGAGTAGGCGATGTTCCCGGCCACCCCTCCGCGCAGGCGCCGCATGTCGTCGACGAGGAAGCTCACCGTGAGGCGGTGCATGCGGTCCTGAAGCAGGTGCTCCCGGAACCGCCCGGGAAAGGTCATCAGGTAGTCGTAGGCCAAGGAGCCGGTGACGACGATTCGCATGGGGCCCTGAAAACACGGGGCCGCCCCGGGAGCAAGCGGTGCTTGCCGTGTTCGGTGACGGCGGCCCCTGCTAGGGTGCCCGGCACTCATCCTGATGCGCGTCGCCATTCTCTCCGACGTTCATTCCAACCTCGAGGCGCTCACCGCCGTGCTCCGGGCGATCGACGCCGCGCGGGTGGACCGGGTGGTCTCGCTGGGGGACATCGTGGGCTACGGGGCCTCGCCCAACGCCTGCTGCGAGCTGGTGCGGAGCGTGGCCGAGGTCACCTTGCTCGGGAACCACGACGCCGCCGTCGCCGGGCGGATGGACTACTCCTTCTATTACGACGCTGCCCGGCACGCCCTCGACTGGTCGGCCCAGGTTCTGAGCGAGGACAACCTGGCCTGGCTGAAGAGCCTGCCCTTCACCTACCGCATCGGGGAGGTGGGCTTCTCCCACGGCTCCCCGGTGGACCCGCGCGCCTACGAGTACATCTTCGCCCTGCAGCAGGCCAGGGAGCTGATGCCCATGGCGGGGGACCTGGCCGAGGTGACGTTCATCGGCCACAGCCACCTGTGCAAGGCCTTCGCCTTCGGCGGCGCCGAGGTGGCGGACGTGGTGGCGCAGAAGTTCAGCATCCGGCGGGGGTTCCAGTACCTGATCTCGGTGGGGAGCGTCGGCCAGCCCCGGGACTACGACAACCGGGCTTGCTTCGTGGTGTGCGACACCGGGGCCCGCACCGTCGAGTACATGCGGGTGCCCTACGACATCCAGGGAGCCGCGCGGCGCATCGACGAGGCCGGGCTGGCCCCCAACTTCGGACGGCGCCTCTTCC
>Ga0335085_10005198_pt1 | contig 21088 bp, 20 predicted proteins | sample Lox_Sample_45_FD_206712 | JGI IMG/M metagenome (GOLD analysis project Ga0335085, IMG submission 206712) | Soil microbial communities from Loxahatchee National Wildlife Refuge, Florida, United States - Lox_Sample_4.5 | ecosystem: Environmental > Terrestrial > Soil > Wetlands | place: USA...
AGCGGCGCCCGGTCGGCCAGGTGATGTCGGCGAATTTAGTCGGCATGGGCGGTATGAAGCCTGTTGAGAGAAAACGCCGTGATGTCGCGCAGCAGTTGGACGAATCCGTCGACCTGATGTTCGGCGTCCTTGCGTCCTTTCGCGGCGGCGGCCTTCGAGGCATCGCCGACGGCGCCTTCGGGGTTGAGGTCTTGCGCGATCCAGCCGAAGGCGTGCGTGCCGTCGGCGCTGAGATGGGTGAACTCCCTTTCGATTGCGACCGCCGACGAGACAAAGTTCTTGGCCTTGTCCTTGCGCACGAGATCGGGGCGAAAATCCAGCATCAGCGAAGTCTCGATGTCGCCGGCATGGATGCCGTGACGCATTTCGATCGGGTCATACATGCCGTCGGGGTGCCCGAATCTGCTCCAGTGCGTCGCGACCACCAGCATGTCGTGCTTTACCCTGAGCTCGCGCGCCACGATACCGAGCACCGCGCTGTTGCCGCCATGAGAGTTTGCCAACACAAGCTTGCGCAGGCCGGCGCGATGAACGGACTCGCCGATTTCGACGAGCACGCGAGTCAGCGTTTCGGCCGTTAGGCTCAGCGTGCCGGGCGACAGCAGGTGCTCGTTCGACTTTCCGATCGCCTGTAGCGGCAGCACCAGCACGCTCAGTTCCGCCGGCAGCCGCTCCTTCAGCAAGGCGAGCATGCCCTCCGCGATGGCGGTATCGGTCATGACCGGCAGATGCGGGCCATGCTGCTCGACCGCGGCGACCGGCAGGATAGCGATGGTGCGCTCCGGATCGAGCGTCTTGAAATCGTTGCTCGTCAACTCAGCCCAGAAGAACGCCCGTCCCGGCACGGCTGTCTCCATCTTCAAGAATGCGACGCAAGCGTCATGCCAGCGCCTCGAGGCGCGGCATCGCCTTGCGCAATTCCTCGACCACGAGGCTTGGAAACGTATCGAGCCCGCCGCGCGCGCGCACCAGGAGTTTCAGCGAAATCGGATGCGCATCGAGTTCCTGAACGGGCAGGTGTCTGATCTCACCGGCTTCGACCTCTACGGCGACGTCGACCGGATTGAGGAACGTGATGGCCTGTCCGCTGCGCGCGACCTTCTTCATGAACTCTATCGAGTTCGTCTCGATGGTCGGTTGCAAGAGGATGTTGGCACGGGTGAAGGCAAGTTCGACCGCGGGCCTGATGGTCATCGAGGCATCGGCGACCGCCATGGGAAATTCGGCGCAGTCGGCAAGCCGCAGCGCGCGGCGCTTGGTAAGCGGATGTTTCGGCGACACCACCGCGCCCAAGGCGAGATCATGGCTCGCGACAATGCGTATGCCGGGGCTGGTCGGCGGACTGTAGGTGAGCGCCAGATCCGCCTCGCCGGTCAGGACCGCGCTGGTCATCTGATCGAGCGGCAGCACGCGCAGCCGCACGTGAACGCGAGGATGCTGGTCGAGAATACCGCTCAGGAAGCGCGGCAGCGGGCCGGCCGCCAGCCCGTTCATGGTCGCGATCGTCACTTCGCCGCGCGTCAGTCCCTTGAACGCCTCGATCTGCGCTTCGACCCGCTGATGCGCCTTCAGCGTGTCGCGCACGTGGGCGATCAGCACCTCGCCGGTGGACGTGAGCCGCAGTCGCCGCGGCATGCGCTCGAAAATCGGCGCGCCGAGCTCGGTTTCGAGCGCCAGGATTTGCCGGTTGATGGCCGAGGACGCGACGTTGAGGCGCGCCGCGGCCTTGCGGATCGAGCCCAGCCGCGCGACCTCGTCGAGGTATTTCAAGAGCCTCGAATGCAACATCCGTCGATCCTGACCGCCGCCGCATAAGGCCGATTTGCGGCGCCTGCCCGCGGCTTCATCGGTCTGCACAAAGCTTCGGCAGTGATGCCTCAAAGGCATCAGTCCATACGAAATTTGATGCTTATTGCGATCATTCCAATTCGCGCACACTGAAGTCAAGAGGACTCAGAAGCGGCCGCGCCGCGGGATCGCGCGGACCGCCTCGCAACGGCACCAACAGCAGCCATAGGACCCACCATGTCGCGCATTCCGATCACATGCTTAGCCGCCGCAGCCGCCCTCACGCTCGCCGTCCGCGCCGCGGACGCTGCCGACAAGGTCACGTTTCTCACAAGCTGGTTCGCACAGGCCGAGCACGGCGGCTTCTATCAGGCGAAAGCCACCGGCCTCTACGACAAGGAGAACCTCGACGTCACGATCAAGATGGGTGGCCCGCAGGTCAACGGCATGCAGCTTCTGCTCGGCGGCGAAGCCGACATCATCATGGGTTACGACTTCCAGGTGCTGTCGGGAATCGCAAAAGGGCTGCCGGTCATCACCATCGCGACGTCGTTCCAGAAAGACCTGCAGGGAATGATGACGCATGACAACGTCAAGGACTTGAGCGACCTCAAGGATAAGACCATCCTGATCGCCTCGTCCGGACGATCGAGCTGGTGGCCATGGGCGAAAAAGAAATTCGGCTATTCCGACTCACAGTTGCAGCCTTACACGTTCAACCTGCAACCGTTCTTCGCCGACAACAACATCGCGCAGCAGTCGTATCCGTCGTCCGAGCCGTTCCAGGCCATGCAGAAGAACGTTCCGGTCAAATTCTTCCTGTTTGCCGATTACGGCTATCCGCCCTACGGCACCACCATGGTCACCACGACCAAGTTCGTGGACGAACATCCCGACGTGGCGCGGCGCTTCGTCAAAGCCTCGCTCGAAGGCTGGAAGAGCTATCTGCACGGCGATCCCACCGCCGCCAATGCGCTAATCAAGGCGGACGACAAGAATATGAGCGACGCGCAGATCGCCTTCGGCATCAAGCGGCTCAACGAGCTGCAGATCGTCGACGGCGGCGACGCCAAGACCATGGGCATCGGCATCATCACCGAGCAGCGCTGGAAGGCCACCTATGATCTCATGGTTGCTTCCGACCTACTGCCAAAGGATACCGACTGGCACAAGGGTTTCACGACGCAATTCGTGAAAGACCTCAAGATCACGTCGCAGTAGACTGAGCTCGGCGAATTACGACGGCGGGCGTGATGGTGGCAGCAACTGGCAAACGGATCGCCGATCTGCTGCCGCCGCTCGTCGTCGGCATCCTGATCCTCGCCGGCTGGGAGCTGGCGTGCCGGGTCCTGAAGATCCCGTCCTACCTCGTCCCATCGCCGAGCGAGATCGGCAAGACCTTCGTCAGCAACGCGCCCGACCTCCTGCATTCGCTGATGATCACGCTGCGTGTCACCTTGATTGCGCTCGCTTTGTCGATCTCTATCGGCACCGCCATCGCGTTCCTGTTCGTGCAGAGCCCGATCATCGAGCGCAGCTTCTTTCCCTACGCGGTCATTCTCCAGGTCACCCCGATCGTCGCCATAGCGCCGCTCATCATCATTCTGGTGAAGAACACGCAGGGCGCACTGATCATCTGCGCGACCATCATCGCGATCTTCCCGATCATCTCGAACACAACGATCGGACTGCGCAGCATCGATGCCGGCCATCAGGACCTGTTCGCCATCAACCGCGCCTCGCGCCTGCAAAACCTCATCTATCTGCGGATCCCGAGCGCCCTGCCCTACTTCTTCGCAGGCTTGCGCATTTCCAGCGGCCTCGCGCTGATCGGCGCGGTGGTGGCGGAATTCGTCGCCGGCACCGGCGGCCGCAGCGCCGGGCTCGCCTACGAAATCCTGCAATCGGGCTATCAGCTCGACATTCCGCGCATGTTCGCGGCGCTATTTCTGATCACGCTCGCCGGCATTGCGCTGTTCCTGGTGATGGTGGGGCTATCGAACCTTGCACTCGGCTCGTGGCACGACAGCGCCGTCGTGAGAGAATCCTGAAATGATGCCGGCAATACGAATATGGAGGACGATGCCATGCTGACGACGAAGCAGAAGGTCTTGCGCCGCTTCTGGTACGCGGTAATTCCGCTCGAAGACCTCGAAAGCGGACCGAAGCCCTTCCGCCTACTCGGCGAGGACATCGTGCTGTTTCTCGACGCCGACGGCAAACCGGCGGCGCTGAAGGACCGCTGCTGCCATCGCACCTCGAAGCTCTCCAAGGGCTGGATCAACGAAGGCAAGCTCGTTTGCGGCTATCATGGCTGGACCTACGACCGCACCGGCAAGCTGGTGCATGTGCCGCAATTCCCAGTGCAGCAGGAAGTGCCCAACCTCTCGACGCCGTCCTACCACTGCGAGGCGCGCTACGGTTACGCTTGGGTGGCGCTCGACGAGCCGCTGGCGCCGATTCTCGACGCCACGGAAGAGAACGATCCCGCCTATCGCCGCATTCCGCAGTTCTACGAGATATGGAATACGTCGGCGCTGCGGCTGATGGAAAACTCCTTCGACAACGCGCACTTCGCCTTCGTCCACAAAGGCACTTTCGGCCAGCTCAGCCAGCCGCTGCCGGAGAAATACGAGATCAACGAAACCGATTACGGTTTCGAGGCCGAGACCCTCATCACCGTCGCCAATCCGCCGGTGCAGTACCGCATCGCCGGATCGACCGAGCCGACCACCAAGCGCCACATGCGCAACAAGTGGTACATGCCGTTCTGCCGCAAGCTCGACATCGAATACCCGTCCGGGCTGCGCCACATCATCTTCAATTCGGCAACGCCGATCGACGACGACCACATCCAGGTCGTGCAATGGCTCTATCGCAACGACACCGAGGCCCAATGCCCTGCCAAGGAACTCATCGACTGGGACTACAAGATCACTCGCGAGGACAAGGAGATCATCGAATCCACCGACTATGATACGCCCATCGATCTGTCGCGGCGGGTCGAAGCCCACATGGTGTCCGATCGCCCGGGCATGATCATGCGCCGTCGGCTGATGAAGCTGCTCGAGGAGCATGGCGAGAGCGAGGTGTTTGCGCCGCGCAACGCCGGCGCTCCCGTCGCGGCCATGGCGGCCGAGTGAGCGCGGGCCGATAAGCTTGTGATCGCGGTGGCATTGAGACAAGACATGACGGCAGTCGTTCCGATCAGGGCTATCGCCGAGCCAATGCCGATCAAGGTGACGCCATCGGAGGCAGCGGAGCGGCCGCTGCTGCGGCTCTCCGCGATCTCCAAGACTTTTGCCGACGGCACCACAGCGCTGGCAAACGTCGATCTGACGATCAAGCCCGGTGAGTTCATCAGCCTGCTGGGCCCGTCGGGCTGCGGCAAGTCGACATTGCTCAAGCTCATATCCGGACTGGCAGCGCCGTCGTCGGGCGCCATCGACTGGCCGCAATCGATCTACGACGCGGTCGGCAATCCCGAACCGGCGCTCGGCTTCGTGTTTCAGGAGCCGACATTGTTGCCGTGGCGGACCGTCGCCGAAAACGTTCACCTGCCGCTGCTGCTCGCCGGCGTCGCCAAGAGCGCCGCGGGTGAGCGGGTCGAGGAGGCGCTCGACCAGGTCGGGCTGCACGGCTTTGCCAAGTCCTATCCGCGCCAGCTCTCCGGCGGCATGAAGATGCGGGTGTCGATCGCCCGCGCGCTGGTGACGCAGCCGAAGATTCTGCTGATGGACGAGCCGTTCGCGGCGCTCGACGAGATTACCCGATCCAAGCTCAACGACGAGCTGTTGGACCTGTTCGCGCGCCGCGGACTGACGGTGATTTTCGTCACCCATAGCGTTTACGAATCGGTTTTCCTGTCGAGCCGGATCGTGGTCCTGAGCGCGCGGCCGGGCCGCATCTCAGCCGAAATCCCGATCGAGGCCGACTATCCGCGCGCCGAGGAATTTCGCACCTCGACGCGATACAATGAGCATTGTCGGCTGGTCTCAGCGGCCTTGCGCCGCGCCATGGCGGCGGGCGAGATCAACGGCGATCGCCGCGGAGAATGATCGCCGGCAAGTCCTCGATCCTTTCGATGACGTGCGCAGGCTCAAGGGCGCGGCAGCGCTCTTTGTCGCCGAATCCGTACGCCGCCCAGCAGCACGTAATTTCCGCCGCATTGGCAAACTGAATGTCGATCTCGGTGTCGCCGACCATCATCATGCGCCGTCTATCGATCTTGGGGTACTTGGGCTGAACGTGATCGGTCAGCAGCGCCGGATCGGGCTTGCGCGGAATACCGGGTTCGTCGGCAAAGACGCAGTCCACGAGGTCGGACAGTCCGCAACTGTCGAGCGAGCGCCGCACGGCCTCGATTCCCTTGTTGCTGACGACGATCGACGTGATCCCCGCTGCATGGAGTTCTTGCAGCGCTTCGCCGACACCGGCGAAGACCTCGATCAGCGCTTCACCCTCACGGCGATAGAGCGTCCGGTAGGTGACGACAATTTCGTTTAAGGCAGCGGAATGGCCGGCCAGATCGCGGTCCAGGCGCAGACAGGTTTCCTGCAACGACAGGCCTTCAGCCACGACCGCCGTGATCTGTGCGGCGGACGGAGCCACACCGCGCTGCTGCGTCAATGCGCGTTCGAGACAATGCGCGATCGCGCGCCGCGTATCGCTCAAGGTGCCGTCGTAATCGAATATGACGAGATCGAAGGCCTTCTCGGCCGCCATAGGCGCCCCGGAGATCTGCCGGGCGGCGTCAGTGTCCGGCCATGTGCTTGCCGATGGTGGCGCGGTCGGTCTCGCCGATCGGCGCCTGATAATTCACTGTGCCGCCCGACATTACGGCGACGCGGTCCGCAAGCTCCAGCACCTCGTCGAGATCTTCGGACACCAAAAGCACCGCGGCGCCGTGGTTGCGCTGCTCCATGATCTGGGCGCGGATCTCGGCGACCGATGCGAAGTCGAGACCGAAGCACGGATTAGCCACGATCAGCACGTCAACGCTGCCGGAAAGCTCCCGCGCCAAAACCGCGCGCTGTACGTTGCCGCCGGAAAGGTCCGAGATCGCGGTTTCAGGCGATGGCGTCTTGACGCGGTAGCGCGCAATCAATTCGCGCGCCTTCTCGCGCATCGGGCCGGGCGACAGCCACCAGCCGAGCTTCGCCGCCGGCGGTTGGTCGAAGGTGCGGAATGCCATGTTCTCCGCAACCGTCATCTTCGGCACCGTGGCGTTCTTGAGCGGCTCCTCGGGAAGCCCGAATATCTTCAGCCGGTAGAAGCTGTCGCGGTTCGGCTCGAACGGGTGCTGCTTGATAATGATGCGGCCGTCGGTCAACGGCCGCTGTCCGGCCAGGACTTCGACCAGTTCCGATTGGCCGTTCCCCGACACGCCGGCAATGCCGACGATCTCGCCGGCGCGGACTTTCAGATTGACCTGATCGAGTGCGCGCAGGCCCTCATCGTCGTCAGCATAAAGAGCCGCAAGCTCCAGCACCGTGTCGCCGGGCGGCCTGGCGCCGCGCACGGCGCGCTCGCGGATTTGGGTGTCGCCGATCATCATGCGCGCCATAGCCTCGGTGGTGAGGTCCTTGACCTCGCCGCCGCCGATCATGCGGCCGCGCCGCAGCACCGAGACGCTGTCGCAGAAGCTCAAGACCTCGCGGAACTTGTGCGTGATCATGATGACGGTGATTTCCTTGCGCCGCGTCATGCCGCGTAGCAGGCCGAGCATCTCGTCGGCTTCGTCGGGTGTCAGCACGGACGTCGGCTCATCAAGGATGAGCAGCCGCTGATCGAGATAGAGAAGCTTGAGGATTTCTAGCTTCTGCTTCTCGCCCGCCGCCATGGCCGAGACCGGCACGTCGAGCGGCACTCGGAACGGCATGCGATCGAGAAACTCGTTGAGCGACTTCATCTCCTTCTTCCAGTCGATCACCGCGGGCGCGTCGGCGCGACTGATGACCAGGTTTTCGGCGCCGGTGAGCGACGGCACAAGGGTGAAATGCTGATAGACCATGCCGATGCCGAGCGCGCGGGCGTCGCGCGGATTGCGAATCTGCGCTTCCTGGCCGTCGAGCAGAACCTGGCCCTTGTCGGCCGAGTAGAAACCCATGATGCATTTGACCAGCGTCGATTTGCCGGCGCCGTTCTCGCCGAGCAGCGCGTGCACCGTGCCGGCCTCGACATTGATCGAGACGTCGTCGAGCGCGACCAGCGGACCGAACACCTTGGTCATGCCAATGGTTTCGAGCGACGGTGCGCGCATCGCCGGCGCCGCGGCCGCGGCGGGCGCGGCCTGTGTCGTCACGCTCATGGCAAATTCTCCACGAAGGCCTTTGAGTTCGAGACCGAGCCGAACACGCCGCCCTGCATTTTGATCATCTTGACTGCGGCCAGATGATTGCCGTGATCGGTGGCGCCGCAGCAGTCTTCCAGCAGCACGCATTCGAAGCCGCGGTCGTTGGCCTCGCGCATGGTGGTGTGAACGCAGACGTCGGTGGTGATGCCGGTGAGCACGATGTTGCGCCAGCCCTTGGTGCGCAGCAGAAGCTCGAGGTCGGTGGCGCAGAACGAGCCCTTGCCGGGCTTGTCGATCACCGGCTCGCCCGGCGCCGGCGCAAGCTCGGGGATGATCTCCCAGCCCGGCTCGCCGCGTACCAGGATGCGGCCGCACGGTCCGGGATCGCCGATGCCGGCGCCGATGCGCCGCGAGCGCCAGCGCTTGTTCTCCGGGAGATCGGCGAGATCGCGGCGGTGGCCTTCCCGGGTGTGGATGACGCCATAGCCCTTGGCGCGCATGGCGTCGAGCACGGAGCGAATGGGATCGATCGGCGCGCGCGTGAGCGAGAGATCGTAGCCCATGGCGTCGACGTAACCGCCCTTGCCGCAGAAGTCGGTCTGCATGTCGATGATGATCATGGCCGTATTCTGCGGCGTGATATCGCCGTCGAAGGGCCACGGATAGGGATCGCCCGGAATGGTCGGCATTGGTTACTCCGCCGCGCGGTCGAGCCGCTCGCCATAGCGCCGCGTCGGCGCCGGAAACCCGCAGGATGTGCCGTCGGTGTGGACGACTTCGGCCTCCCACGGCAGCCGGTAACGGCCGGCGACGAGGTCCTGCATATAGGTGTAGGGACAATCCTGCGCGCCGCCGCGCACCGCGGTGAAGCCGCGATGGCCGAACTGATAAATGTTGTTCTCGACCGACCAGTGCCGCCGCGCCTCGCGCACCAGATCCGGCCGCACTTCGCCGGTGATGATCTCGTCCGCGCGGCCGCTGGTGCCGTGGGCCATGATGGTGCCGTCGAAATTGACGATCATGCCCTCGCCCATGGAGTCGAACGTACCGTCCGAGCCACACATGCAGACATTCGCCGTCACCATGAGATTGCAGAAAGCGTTCGACTGGTTGGTGAAGCGCCAGGCGTCGCGGATCGGCGCGGTATAGCCCGCCGTGCGGATCATGATCTCCGCGCCCTTGTAGGCGCATTCGCGCGCCATCTCGGGGAACATGCCGTCGTGGCAGATGATGAGCGCGATCTTCGCGCCTTTCGGTCCGTCGATCACCGGGATGCCGATATCGCCGGGCTCCCACGGCTCGACCGGCACCCAGGGATGCATCTTGCGATAGTAGAGCCGCAGCGTGCCGGTATCGTCGATAATGAGGCCGGAATTGAACGGGTAAGCGCCGGGGTTCACTTCCATGATGGAGAAGCAGCCCCAGATCTTGTTGTCGGAGCAGGCTTCTTTGAACGCCGCAACTTCCGGTCCGTCGAGCGCGCACATGATGGCCGGATTGGTGTCCATCGACAGCCCGTGCAGCGCGTATTCGGGAAATACCACGAGATCCATGGTCGGCATGTTGCGCCGCGCCTTGGCGACCATGGCGACGATGCGCTTGGTCTGCGCCGCAAGATCATCCGGCGTCTTCACCGTCGGCAACTGAAGCTGGACCAGCCCGAGCACGACGCCGTTCGGCGTCTTGTTCAGTCCGCCGAGCGCACTCATGACGGGTCACCCAACAGACACCTGCCCATGAGACACCTCACTTGGTGATGCTCAACTCGCCGGGTACATCGCGGGCCGCGCGCTTCGAGCCGGCGGATGCGATCATGATGAACAACGTCAGGATGTAAGGCGCGGCGTTGAAAAAGTAGTAGCCTTGCGTAATGCCGACCGATTGCAGCGCCGGGCCGATGGCGCCGGCGGCGCCGAACAGCAGCGCCGCGATGACGCAGCGGATCGGACTCCAGCGCGCGAAAATCACCAGCGCCACGGCCATGAGGCCTTGACCGGACGACAGGCCCTGATTCCACGAGCCCGGATAGTAGAGCGACAGGAACGCGCCGCCGATGCCGGCCAGAAAGCCGCCCGCGGTGGTGCAGAGAAAGCGCACCAGATCGACCGACACACCCATGGCTCTCGCCGAAGCCGCGCTGTCACCCGTCATGCGGACGATCAGGCCCCACTTGGTGTTGGCGAAGGCCCACGCCATCACCACGCCGACGATGATACCGACGATCAGCAGCGGGTTGATCTGAAGCGCGGTCGCGATCTCCTGGTTGCCGGTCCAGGCGCCGAGGGAGAACGAGCCGAGCCGCGGCGCCGAAGGTTGGATGTAGGGCTTGCCGAAGAAGAAGGCGACGCCGGTGCCGAACAGCATCATGGCGATGCCGACCGCGATGTCATTCACCCGCGGCAGCTTGCAGATGTAGCCGTGCATGGCGCCGAGCACCGAGCCGGCGCAGCCTGCAGCCAGCACGCCGAGCCACGGCGAGCCGGAATGGTAGGAGATCGCGTAGCCCGACATGGCGCCGAGAACCAGCGTGCCTTCGAGGCCGAGATTGACGCGGCCGGATTTCTCGGTGAGGCACTCGCCGAGCGCCACGAACATGAACGGCGTCGACACGCGCAACGCGCCGCCGATGAGCGCCACGAGGACGATGAAATATGCGCTGTTGTTCATGTGCGATCGGCCGTGCCGCGGACCTGGAATATCTTGAAGCGGCCGTAAAGTGTCTCCGACATCAGGAGGACGACGAAGGTGAGCCCCTGGAGCACCAGGACGGTCGCATCGGGCAATCCCATGCGCCGCTCGATGAGGCCGCCCGAGGCGACGATGCCGCCGAACAGGATTGCGACCGGAATGATGGCAAGCGGATTGTGCCGCGCCAGGAAGGCGACCAGGATGCCGGTGTAGCCGTAACCGGCAGCCAACGATGCGTTGGCGCGGCCCTGAATAGCCGCAACTTCGAAAAACCCGGCAAGGCCTGCACAAGCGCCGGCGATGGCGCAGCAGATGACGATCAGCTTGCCGACCGGAAGGCCCTGGGCGAGCGCGGCGCGCGGATTGCCGCCGGCGACCCGGACCGCGAAGCCGAATGTCGTGCGCGACAGTAGAATATAGAGGCCGATCGACAGCACGATGCCGGCAATCAATCCCCAATGCACCTCAGTACCGGGGATATTTCCCACCATGTATTTGTCGCCGATCGGCATCGTCGACGGCTTGTTCGGATTGGTCAGGTCGCGCAGCGAACCTTCGACGAAGAAATTCATGATGGCGATGCCGATATAGGTCATCAGCAGCGAGGAAATCGTTTCGTTGACGCCGCGGGCGTAACGCAGATAACCGACAATGCCGATCCAGATCGCGCCGATGAGCATCCCGGCGACGCCCATGATGCAAAGCGTCAGGAGCGGCGATACCTTGCCGAGCACAAGCGGGATGGCGACCACCGCGGAGGCAAAACCGCCGAGCACCAGTGCACCTTCGCCGCCGATGATGACAAGGCCGATGCGCGCAGGAAGCGCCACGCACAGCGCCGTCAGGATCAAGGGCGACGAGCGCTGCAGCGTATTTTGCAACGAAAACGCCGTTCCGAAACCGCCGCGCTCGACGAGCTCAAAGAACTCGATCGGAGATTTGCCGAGCGCCAGCAGCAGCAACGAAAACAGAAAGCCCGAAATTGCGAGTGCCAGCAGCGGAATGACGACGTATTCGGCACCGCGGCGAATGCGAATCGAAAGATCGTTCCACTGATTGGAGGCAATCGCCGCTGTCGGCAGCGGTTGTGCGATGTCGGCCATGCTCTGCTACGAACTCCCGGACAATCGATCGAAGCCAAGGCAATCAGCCGCGCGGCGTAAATTCAAGCCGCGCGGCGTGGCATCACGCGTTGCGATCAGGTGATCGAGCCCTGGACGCCATCGAGCAGGTAATTCATCTGGTCCAAGAAGGGATCGAGATTGTCGTAGGTCTTGCTGATGACGACGTTGCCTTTGTTGTCTTTCAGCGGACCGACATAGATCGGCTTTTTCGCCTTGAGGCCGGCGATCGCCGCGGTTGCCGCTTTGCGCGCCGCATCGTCGGCGCCGGCCCCGAACGGCGTGTTTTGCACCATGTCGGCTTCGTAGCCGCCGCTGACCATGTTGGGCAACTTCTTGCCGCCGGACAGGTCGGCGGCATAGCCCTTGTAGATCGTGATCCACTTGTACTCGGCGCCGGTGATGAAGCCTTTCGGCGCGAGCGGAGCCTGCGAGGCATTGTGGCCGCAGGTTTTGACGCCGCGTTTCTCAGCGGTCTCGATCACGACCTTCGGACCGTCGACGTGGCAGGTGATGACGTCGTTGCCGGCATCGACCAGAGCATTGGTGGCTTCAGCTTCGCGGACCGGGAGCGACCAGTCGCCGGTGAAGATCACCTGCACGGCGGCGTTGGGGTTGGTGGACTTGGCGCCCAGCATGAACGAATTGATGTTGCTAAGAACCGAGGCGATCGGTTTGGCGGCGACGAAACCGAGCTTGTTGGACTTGGTCGAGAGACCGGCCGCGACGCCATCAACATAATGGGCTTGGTTGAGATAGCCGAAGTAGCTCCCGAGGTTCATCGGGTGCTTATCTTTATTCCATAGAGGTGCTGCGTGGCGGAACTCGACCTTTGCATATTTTTTAGCCAAGTCGATCATAAAGGGATCAAAATAGCCGAACGACGTGCCGAGAATGATGTTGGCGCCGTCCAGGTTGATCATCGATTCCATGGCCTTGGAGCAGGCGTCCGTTTCAGGAACGTTTTCCTCCTCGACCACTTTCACGCCTGGAAGACTCTTGAGCGCCTTAGCGGCGACCGCATGGGCCTGATTCCAGCCGAAATCGTCCCGCGGGCCCACGTAAACGATGCCGATAATGGCTTCGGCGGCTTGCGCCATCCGCGCCATCGAACCGGTCGCAAGCACGGAAGCCGCACTCGCCTTGAGAAATGTGCGCCGATCAAACGTTAATAGTGACATCTTCCGTCCTCCACCTCTGTATGAGCCGCTCCGCCGAGTCGGAGTTGTTTGCAAACGGCATGCCATGCAGGGGATTCGACGGCGCGGCCTTTGCATCGCGTGCGACCTGCGGAGAAAGACCCATGCTCGACGTGATTGACCTGACCGGCCTGCAATCCGGCGAACCGAGCGCGGTGCGTCGGGTCGCCGCAGAACTTGGCCGCGCTTGCCGCGACGTGGGCTTTTTTTACGTCGGCAATCACGGCGTGCCTGACGCGTTAATATCCGACATGTTCGCGGCGGCGGCAGCCTTTTTTGCCGAGCCTCGGGCGAGCAAGGACGAGATGTCGATCAAACGCTCGCGCCACAACCGCGGCTATGTCGGCGTCGCCACCGAAAGTCTTAATCTCGTCCAGGCCGATCAGAAGGAAGCATTCAACATCGGCCTCGATCTTGCCGCGACCGATCCGGAGGTGATTGCCGGAAAGCCGTTTCGCGGCGTCAATCTGTGGCCGCAGACGCCGGGATTTCGCGACACCGCGCTTCAATATTTCAACGCATTGTGGCAGCTGGGACTCGATCTGCATTTGGCGATCGCCGCCGACCTTGGTCTGCCGCCCTCCTTCTTTGCCGACAAGTTCGATCGCCCGATGGCGACGTTGCGGCTCTTGCACTATCCGCCCCGCGGCACGCAGGAGGACGATCTTCCGGGTGCCGGCGAGCACACCGACTACGGCAGCCTGACCATCCTGCTCACGGATAGCGTGGGCGGTCTCGAAGTGCGCCGCCGCGACGGCACCTGGATCAAAGCGCCGCCGATTCCACGAACATTTGTTTGCAATATCGGCGATTGCCTCATGCGCTGGAGCAACGACACTTACGTTTCGACGCCGCACCGCGTCGTCAGCCCGCCTGGACGGGACCGCTATTCGATCGCCTTCTTCTTCGATCCCAACCCCGACGCGCTGATCGAATGCCTGCCCGGCTGCGACACGCCGGGACATCCGGCGAAATACGCGCCCATCCTCGCGGCGGATTATCTGACGCAAAGGCTTGTTGCGACTTACGGCACGGGGTAATCCGGCTCGATCCATGCGCCCCGATCTCATCCTGCGCAACGCCCGCATCAGCGGTCGCGAACCGCAGACGTTCGACATCGCCATTGCCGATGGATGCATCGGCGCGATCGCCGACGGCATCGCCGCCGATGCGCCGGCTGAAGACCTTGGCGGCAGGCTGGTCGTGCCGGGTTTCGTCGAGACCCACATCCATCTCGACAAGTCGTGCATCCTCGACCGTTGCCAGGCGGGCGGCACGCTCCAGGAGGCGATTGCCGAGGTGACAGCGCTCAAGCGCAGCTTCAGCGAAGACGACATCTACGAGCGCGCGCGACGCACCTTGGAAAAGGCGATCCTGCAGGGAACCATGCGCATGCGCACGCATGTCGAAGTCGATCCGCGCGTCGGCCTTCGCGGATTTCGTGCGATCCGCCGCCTCAAGCGCGATTATGCCTGGGCGATCGACATTGAAATCTGCGTTTTCCCACAGGAAGGACTGCTCAACGATCCGGGCGCCGAAGAACTTTTGATCGCAGCTTGCGAGCAAGGCGCCGACCTCATCGGCGGCTGCCCTTATACCGACAGCGACCCCCACGGGCAGATCGCACGCATCTTCGCAATCGCAAAGCGCTTCGACCGTGACGTCGATTTCCATCTCGACTTCGATCTCGACCCTTCGCAGATGAATCTCGACGAGGTCTGCCGCCGCACCGAGGCCGAACGCTGGGGCGGCCGCGTGACCGTCGGCCACGTCACCAAGCTGTCGGCGCTCGAGCCGGGGCGATTCGCGGCGGCGGCAAGACGCCTGGCGGAGGCTGGCGTGGCGGTGACAGTGCTGCCGGCGACCGATCTTTATCTGATGGGGCGTGGCCACGATCACGACGTTCCGCGCGGCGTCACCGCGGCGCATCGCCTGCTCGACCACGGCGTTGTCTGTTCGATCGCCACCAACAACGTACTCAATCCCTTTACGCCGTTCGGCGATTGCTCGCTCATCCGCATGGCCAATCTTTACGCCAACGTCGCGCAAGTGGGCAGCCCGGCCGAGCTCGCCTCGTGTCTCGACATGGTCACGGCGCTGCCGGCAAAGCTGATGAATGCCAAAGACTACGGCCTCCGCGTCGGCAACCCGGCCGATCTCGTGGCGCTCGATTGCGCGGATGCCGTGAACGCGGTGACAGAGCTCGCGCGCCCGCTGTTCGGTATCAAGCGCGGCCGGCGCACCTTCGTCTGTCCACCGGCGCGGCTCCTTCGCGATGCGGACGGCGCTAGTTAGAAGCAGTTTGCGCCCGGTTCGAAATGCTTGCCGATGGCGGCTTCAAGCGCCGGCAACGCCGCCGCGATCGACGCCTTGTCGCGCATCCCATCGCGCATGCGGTCCATCACCTCGGCGCGCGCTCCTTGGTAGTCGACACCGATCACCGCGCCGTCCTTCACGACCGTGCGCCCCGCGACGATGAGCTCGCGAATATGCCGCGCGGTCGCCCGCGTCAGCAAGAGTTGCAGGGGATCGGCTTGCTCGCGCAACCGATCGTCGTCGATGGCAGCCCAGTCGAGCAGCAGCAGGTCCGCCGGCACGCCCGGCCGGATGGCGCCGCCGTCGTCGATATTGCTGACTGAGAGACGTCCGTGGGCGAAAGCGGCGCGCAGCGTCTGCTCGCGATTGACCGCGGCGTGAAAGCCGGTGCCGACGTGGAGAAGATGCCAAAGCCTCAGATCGCGAAGCGCGTCATCATCGTCATCGAGCGCGCTGCCGTCGAGGCCGAGCGCGACGCGGCACCCGGCGGCGAACATGCGCGCAACCGGCGCGATGCCGGAGCGTAGATGCAGGTTCGAGCTGGTATTGACCGCGATGGTGACGCCGCGCTCTGCCAGCAATTCGAGCTCGTCCGGACGCGCCCACACGCAATGAGCAAGACTGAGTCGCGGCGACAGCAGCCCGAGCGCATCGAGATGTTTGACGATACCCGCCGGGTGCGTCGCATCGGCCCACGCACGCTGGTAGCGGGTCTCGAGGAGATGCATGTGGATGCGGCGACCGGTGCGCTGCGATGCTTCGGCAATTGCCGACAGCAGTGCGTCGCTGCACCACTGCACGCCGTTGGGGCCGAATTGGACGTCGAACATCGGCCCGGCAGCGGTTGCCGCAACTGCATCGACGAGCGCGAGGAATTCGCGCGGCGGTAGCGGCTTGCGTGCGACGATCAATTCGAACTCCCGGCGCGCCGCAGGCGGCAGCGCGGCGAGGATCGGCTCCGATGCGCCGTAGACAAGCGGATTGCGGTCACGCATGGAGACCGCGAAGCCGACCCTGACGCCGACATCGCGCGCGGCGCGCGCAATCGCGGCGGCTTCGGCCGGCAGATCGGTCAATCCTTGCGGCCGCGTTAGATGCATCATCACCGCTCCGACGCCGCCCAGCGCCGAGCGCGACAGCGCGACGACGGCGGCAAGATAAGGATCGACGGATGGAATCAGCGCCTGGTATTGAATCCAGGTTTCAAGGGGCTTGCCCGACGCGCCGAGCGAGCTGGTGCGCACCGCGCGGCCGTGATCATGCGCGTTGACCAGCGCGGGCAACACGAAGAGCGGCTCGGCCTCGCCTGCCGCAATATCGCCGACTTCGCTCACCCTGCCGGCATTGAGCGTGATCTGGCGGTGCGAAGCGACGGACTTATCAGCCGCCTCGACCAGGAGGGCGCAATTGATGGTCCGCATATTCAAAGCGGCGACCGCCGCAAAGTACTGGGCGGTCGCCGCTGAGATGGCGCGAAGCCTTACTTCATCGCCTCATAGACCGCGTGGGTCCACGCGCCTTCAGGCTTCTTGGTGATCACGGGATCGGACTTGCCGCTCATCAGGACCGCGACCGTGCGGTCGTAGTCCTTCGGATCAAGTTCGCCGGTGCCCGGGTCGAGCAGCTTGCCGATCTCGCCCATCATCCGTTTCTGATCCTTCTGGGTCTTCGACCCCGTAGTGTCGGTGGCAAGAATAATCTTCACCGCTTCGTCCTCATGTGCCTTGGCATAGTCCCAGCCCTTCATCGAGGCTTTGACGAACTTCGCCATCTTGGCGACGAAAGCCGGGTCTTTCAGCTTCGGCTGCATGGCCCAGAGACCGTCCTCGAGCGTGGCAACGCCTTCCTTCTCGTAATTGAAGATGACTAGGTCGCTCGGCTTGAAGCCGCCGTCGATCACCTGCCAATATTCGTTATAGGTCATCGCTGACACGCAATCGGCCTGCTTCTGCAGGATCGGGTCGACATTGAAGCCCTGCTTGAGGACCTTCACGCCGCCCGGCGAGCCGTCGGTCTTGAAGCCGAGCTTCGACATCCAGTTGAGGAACGGATATTCGTTGCCGCCGTACCAGATGCCGACCGTCTTGCCCTTCAGGTCCTCCGGCTTCTTGATGCCGGTGTCCTTGCGGCACACGAGCTCCAGGCCGGAATGCTTGAAGGTCTGCGAAATATTGACGAGCGGCACGCCCTTTTCACGCGATGCCAGCGCCGAAGGCATCCAGTCGACCACGACGTCGGCGCCGCCGCCGGCGATTACTTGCGGCGGAGCAACGTCCGGCCCGCCGGGATTGATCGTCACGTCGAGTCCGGCCTCCTTGTAGAAGCCCTTGTCCTTGGCGACGAAATAGCCCGCAAACTGAGCCTGCGCGACCCATTTGAGCTGGATCGTCACCGGATCGGCGGCCTGAGCGGCACTCAACGGAAGCCCGACGGCCGCAGCCGCCGCAAGCATCGTTATTTTTCTCATGACTACATGCTCCACACGATGTGCGAACCGCCGAGTCAGGTCCGATAGGATGGATGCCAAAATGTCGTCGCGCGCTCGGCGAGCGCGACAATTCCGTAAAACGCCATGCCGGCGATAGCGGCGAGCGCGATCTCGGCCCACACCACGTCGAGCGCCATGCGGCCGGCCTCGATCGAGATGCGAAAGCCGATGCCGCGCGTCGGCGTGCCGAAGAACTCTGCGACGATGGCGCCGATGAAGGCGAGCGTCGAGTTGATCTTCAGCGCGTTGAAGATGAACGGCATCGCCGCCGGCAGATAAAGCTTGCGCAAGGTCTGGCCGTGGCCGGCGCCATAGGAGCGCATCAGGTCGCGCTCGATATAGCCGGCGGCGTTGAGCCCGGCGAGCGTGTTCACCAGCATCGGAAAGAACGTGATGACGACGACCACCGCGGCTTTTGACGGCCAATCGAAGCCGAACCACATCACCATGATCGGCGCGATGCCGACGATCGGCAGCGCCGACACGAAATTGCCGATCGGCAGCAGGCCGCGGCCGAGGAACGTGTAGCGGTGCGCGATCACCGCAACGAGAAAACCGGCGCTGCAGCCGATGACATAGCCGCTGAGCACGCCGAGAATGAAAGTCTGGAAGAAGTCCTCCCACAGCATCATCAGCGAAGCGGCAAAGCGCACCGCAATCGCGCTCGGCGCCGGAAACAGCACGGACGGCACGCCGAAGCCGCGCACGGCGACTTCCCACAGGTAGAACAGGAAGGCGCCGAACAGCAGCGGAATGGCAAGATCGATCGCCCGCGCCGCCGATTTTTCTTGGGGCCTGACGGCGGCGAGCCTGGCGACGCCGAGCCACGCCGCAATCCAGTTCGCCACGACCGCAAGCCAGAAACCCCATGTCGCGGTGCCCGCGACGGCATCATCCCGCAGCAGCGCCAGTGTAACAAAGCAGCCGAGAATGACGCCCGCGAATGTCATCGCGATGGACAGGCGGGGCGCGACAAACGCCGCGGCCCCGTAGAGCGCGGCGGCAACAACGGTCAACGCCAGCAATCCGGGCCGGGCGAGAAGGCCAGCCGCAGGCGCACTCGACAGCGGCACCACGATGGCAGCGAGCATGCCGAGCGCGGCGGCGAAGAAAACGCCCCGCTGCCAATCTGGTTTCATGTACGCGCTCCCATCGCGCGCCCGACCCAGCGTTCGGCGAGATCGACGAGGCCGATCAACCCGACCGCAAGCAACGAGGCGGCAACCAGCGCCGCCCAAATCTGGATGGTCTGGCCGTAATAGGAGCCCGCAAGCAGCCGGGCGCCGATGCCGGCCTGCGCGCCGGTCGGCAGTTCGGCGACGATGGCGCCGATCAGCGAGATGGTGATTGACACTTTGAGGCTCGCAAACAAAAACGGCACCGATGACGGCCAGCGCAGCTTCCAGAAGATCTGCGCCGCTGTCGCCGACCACGTCCGCATCAGGTCGAGCTGAATCGGGTCCGGCGAGCTCAATCCCTTCACCACGCCGATGGTGACCGGGAAGAAGCACAAGTAGGCCGAAATAAGCGCTTTCGGCAGCAGTCCGCGCAGTCCGATCGAACCGAGAACGACGATCACGATGGGCGCGACCGCCAGGATCGGCACCATCTGCGAGCAGATGATCCAGGGCAGCAGGCTCTTCTGCAGCGTGCGCACGTGCACGATCAGCACGGCAAGAATAATTCCGAAGCCGGCGCCGAGCAAAAATCCGATGAAAGTCGACGACAGCGTGACCCAGCTGTGAAAGACGAGGCTGCGCGGCGACGTCACCGGCCAGCCGAAGACATCTTCGCCGAAGGTCTGCAAAATCTGGTGCGGCGCCGGCAGCAGCGGCCGCTCCGCGCTCAGGGTGCCGGAAATGAGATCGGCGATCGTGTAAGGCGTCTCCTCGCGCTCGAAACCCGAGCGGACGATGCCCATGTTCATCAGCACCGCGGCCACGTACCAGATCGCGATGATCGCCAGCACGATTGCAATCACCGGGGCATAACGCACGATGAGCGGATGCCACCGGATCTCGGCCGGCCGGCCGGAGGAAAGCGCGCTACTCGTCATAGGAATGACCGGACCGCAGGCCGGAGCGCACGCGCTGCGCGATCCTGATGAATTCCGGCGTTTCGCGAATTTCGAGCGTGCGGTCGCGCGGAAACTCGGTGGCGATAATGTCGATGATCCGTCCCGGCCGCGGCGACATCACCACGATCTTGGTGGAGAGAAACACCGCCTCGGGAATCGAATGCGTGACGAAGACCACGGTCTTGCGGGTCTGATCCCACAGCCGAAGGAGCTGCTCGTTGAGGTGGTCGCGCACGATTTCATCGAGCGCGCCGAATGGCTCGTCCATGAGGAGAAGCGCGGGCTCAAACGACAGCGCCCGGGCGATCGAGGCGCGCTGCTGCATGCCGCCGGAAAGCTGCCAGGGATATTTGCGCTCGAAGCCGGAAAGATTGACGAGCTTGAGATACCGATCGACGCGCTCGCGCTGCTGCGCCGCATTGTAACCCATGATCTCCAGTGGCAGCGCGACATTGCGCTCGATGGTGCGCCAGGGATAGAGCGCGGCCGCCTGGAAAATGTATCCATAATGACGGTGGAGGCGCGCCTCTTCGGGCGTAACGCCGTTCACCGAAATGGTCCCGGCGGTCGGCTGCTCGAGATCGGCGATGACGCGCAGCAGCGTGGTCTTGCCGCAGCCGGACGGCCCAATGAAGGAAACAAAATCGCCCGCCGCGATGTCGAGGTCGACATTGGAGAGCGCCTCGACCTCGCCGTCCGCGGTCTGGAACGTCAACGACACACCGCGGGCGCTGACGGCGAGCGCCTCGGCTCGCTTGGCCGACGGACCGACCTGGGTTGCAACATCAGGCGCTCGCATGCGTCCATCCAGACGTAATGATCTTGCGGGCGCCGATGCAAAAGCCGTGCTTCGCGGGTGCGCTCCCTTCCGTCTTGCTCTCAGAGGGATCATTGCAAAATATTGACAGACCTGCGCAGCGAATCCGCGCCCAATATTTGCTCACGCTGAGAGAATAATGGGCATGCGGAACCATGATGGACCAAGGGCCCATGCTCGAATTTCAGCGATCATGGAACACTTTGACTTGTCACGCCAAACCTTTCCATACTTTGCGCGTCAGCAGGCCTGTCCGATGGTCGTTCACGTCGCATGAAACCCGCGCCCTTTCGTTATAT
>Ga0335085_10005199_pt1 | contig 21084 bp, 14 predicted proteins | sample Lox_Sample_45_FD_206712 | JGI IMG/M metagenome (GOLD analysis project Ga0335085, IMG submission 206712) | Soil microbial communities from Loxahatchee National Wildlife Refuge, Florida, United States - Lox_Sample_4.5 | ecosystem: Environmental > Terrestrial > Soil > Wetlands | place: USA...
CGAGCTGTACTCGCACCTGCTGCTGCTGGTGAGCCGGGAACACGTCGATCACACGGTCGATCGACTGCGGTGCGTCCTGTGTGTGCAAGGTCGCGAACACGAGGTGGCCGGTCTCGGCCGCGGTCAGCGCGGTCGAGATCGTCTCGAGGTCACGCATTTCACCGACGAGGATGACGTCGGGGTCCTGGCGCAGCACGTGCTTCAAGGCGTTGGCGAACGAGTGCGTGTCCTCGCCGACCTCACGCTGGTTGATCAAGGAGCGCTTGTGCGAGTGCAGGAACTCGATCGGGTCCTCGACTGTCATGATGTGCACCGACCGCTCGCGGTTGACGATGTCGATCAGCGAGGCGAGCGTCGTCGACTTTCCCGAGCCGGTCGGGCCGGTCACCAGCACGAGCCCGCGGGGAAGGTGCGCCCAGCTCTGCACGGCCGGTGCGATGCCGAGCCGCTCGAAATCGACGATCTCGTACGGGATCGCACGCATGACGCAGCCGACCGAGTCGCGCTGCAGGAAGACGTTCACGCGGAAGCGGCCGCGGCCGGGGAGGGCGTACGAGGTGTCGAGCTCGAGCTCGTTCTCGAACTTCTCCCGCTGCTTCTGCGTCAGGATCGAGAACACCATCTGGCGGATCTGCGACCCGTTGAACATGGGCAACTCGGTGACGGGCCGCAGATCGCCGTGCACACGGATGACGGGCGGCGAACCCGAGGTGAGGTGGAGGTCGGATCCGCCCCACTGGATGACCAGGTCGAGCAGGTCGTTGATGTGCAGCTCGTCCTCGAGGTCGTCACCGACCACGACGTTGGCGTTGTACTCGCTCGAGTCGCCGTCGGTCGCGCCGTAGATCATCGCGATCGCGCGCATGAGCTCACTGCGATCGGCGACGGCGGGAATGACCTCGAAGCTCGTCGCGTGGCCCACGGCTGTGAGTGCGGCGTCGTTCGGCGGCTCCGCGAACGCGACCACGAGCTTCTGGCCTTCGAAGTCGACCGGCACCGCGACGTACTGGCGGGCCAGCTCGGCCGACAGCGTCTCCGGTGCGTCCTGGTGGATCGGGGTCTCGAGGAAGTCGATGAAGCGAACCCCCATCTGCTCGGCGAGCGCCGCAGTGAGGTCCTTGCTTCCCACGAGACCCAACCGCAGCAGCACCGACGGCAACGGCTGCTTGGTGCGGTCCGACTCGTCGATCGCCTGCTCGAGGTCGTCCCGGGACAACACATGTCGGTCGACGAGGGTCTCGCCGAAACGTCGCGCCTGATTGGCCAGCATGGGTGCAGTCCCCCCTCAGAGGCTCTCGGACTGACGTGGTATCGGCGTCACACGGGCCCCGCTGTAGATCAGCGTGTGACGAACGGCACGGCGGCACCCGCGCACCGGCGTCACGCGACGACGCGGAAGATCTCCTCGAGGGAGGTCAAGCCCCGGGCGGCCTTGCGGAAGCCGTCGTCCCGCAGCGGCAGCATTCCCTGCATCAATGCGACCTTTTGGATGTCTTCGGACGAACGGCGCTCGATGACGAGCCGCTCGATCTCCTCGGACATCAGCATCACCTCGTGAATGCCGAACCGGCCGCGATAGCCGGTGCGCCCACACGATCCGCATCCGATGGCGCGGTGCAGCGTCGGCCACTCCCCCGTCTCCAGCTCCTCGGACGGCCATCCCGCCTCGACCAGCTCCGCCTCGGTCGGTTGGTACGGCTCCTTGCACTTTTCGCAGAGCCGGCGCGCGAGGCGTTGCGCGACGACGCAATCGAGCGCGCTCGTGACGAGGAACGGCTCGACGCCCATCTCGACGAGCCGCATCGGCGTCGAGGAGGCATCGTTCGTGTGCAGGGTCGACAGGACGAGGTGTCCGGTCAGGGCCGCCTCGATACCGATGACGGCGGTCTCCTTGTCACGGATTTCGCCGACGAGGACGATGTCGGGGTCGGCGCGCAGGATCGAACGCAGCGCGCCCGCGAACGTGAGCCCGGCCTTGGGATGGATCTGCACCTGGTTGATGCCGGGCAGCCGGTACTCGACGGGATCCTCGACCGTGATGATGTTGCGGTCGGGCGTGTTCAACTGATTGAGCGTCGCGTACAGCGTCGTCGACTTGCCGGAGCCGGTCGGGCCGGTCACGAGAATCGTGCCGTAGGGCTTCGAATACGACGTCGCGAAACGAGCGTGCGACTCGTCGAGAAAGCCGAGGTCCTCCAGCTTGAGGACGGCCTGGGTCTTGTCGAGGATGCGCATCACGACCTTTTCGCCGTACACCGTCGGCAGCGTCGCGACGCGCAGGTCGATGCTGCGTCCACTCACCTTCATCGTGATGCGGCCGTCCTGGGGGACGCGCCGCTCGGCGATGTTGATATCGGCCATGACCTTGAGGCGGGAGATCACACCCGCCTGGATGCTGCGCGGCGAGCGCATCACCTCGTGCAGCACGCCGTCGATGCGGAAGCGGATGCGAAGGTCGCTCTCGTTCGGTTCGACGTGGATGTCCGACGCCCGGTCACCGACGGCCTGGTTGACGAGCAGGTTCACGAACTTGACGATCGGGGCGTCCTCGACGACCTCGGAGAGGCTCGCGAGGTCGGTGTCCTCGTCGGCCTCGTCCGTCGCGGCCTGCATGACCTCGTCGACTTCGCCGTCGACGCGGAAGAAGCGCTCGATCGTCTCGATGATCTGGCTCGCGGTGGCGACGACGGTGCGCACCTCGGCACCCGCGAGCGCGCGGATGTCGTCGACCGCGAACACGTTCGACGGGTCCGCCATCGCGACGATGAGCTTCCCGTCCTCCCATGCCACCGGGATCGCCTGGTACCGGCGCGCGAGCGACTCGGTCACGAGGGCGGCGACCGAGCCGTCGATGGTCACCTCGTTGAGATCGACGAACTCGAGACCGACCTGGCTGGCCAGGGTGCGGACGAGCTCGGCCTCCGAGATGGTCCCCTGCTCGATGAGCAGCCGGCCGAGGGGCTTGCCCGTGCGGGCCTGCTCGGCGACGGCCGCGTCCAGCTGCGCTTCCGTCAGCAGCCCCTCGTCGATCAGCAGCGAACCGAGCGGCGTTCCGTCCGACGACACTTGCACCGCCTCCCCTCCACGCGAACGCTGGAGATATCGGCACTCTCTGTGGTCGTCTGTATCAGGATCTCACGCTCCGCTGTCAAAATCGTGAGCGTGGTTCGGCGCACACCACCGAGCCACCAGTCACGCGCAGTCGCGGCCCGCGCGCAGCAGCACGGGCGTGCCGAACACCAGGGCGCGGCGGCTGATCAGTTTTCGCGCAGGCCCGAAAAGGCGTTGAGGTAGCGACCCTTCTCGGCCGGGTCGACCTCGCGTTCGGCCTCTTCGGCCGCGTACGCGTGCGGACCCGGGTGCGGCGACTCGACGCCGGGCCCGTAGGGAGCTTCGGGCTCCACTGCCGGCTCGACCGGACGCCTGTTGGCACCGTTCGAACGGGCCGCGACCGGCGCGGCCGGCGGCGCGCCGACGTTGACCGCACCCGCGTCGACGAGCGTCAACAGGGCGTGGCACACGTCGAGCACCGGCCGGTTCGTCTTGCGCACCAGATCGCGCACGCTGCGGCGGCCGTCGATCGATACGACGAGCAGCCAGCGCTCACGGTCGACGGTGAGCTCCTCGACGCCGAGCTCGTCGGCGAGCTTGATGCGGCAGTCGAGCGACGGAATCACGGCCTGGATCTCGCGCCACTCCTCGACCAGGCGAGCGAGCTCGTCGATCGCGACCTCGAGATCGACCGTGTCGTCACACGACCACGACGGCTCTTCGGGCCCGAACCGGAACTTTCCGTCCTCGGCGCGCTCGACCGCGAAGCAGATGTCGATCACCCGCGCGAGGAGCGCGGGGCCGCTGGACAGCCGGTCGCCCGCCTCGCTCGACTCCGCCGCGCAGCAACGCCCGTCGACGATGTACACCACCGCCGACGAGTTGGCCGCGTCGAGCCACAGCGCACCGGTCTTGCGCGACTGCGCGAGCAGACCGAGCAGCTCCGGCAGTGACAGCGTTTCGAGTGTTCCTTGCAGCACGAGGTCCCCCCGGTCTGTACACGGATCCTTTCCGTCCATCGACCCCGAGTGGGTTTCGCCTTGAGCGCGAACGTCACAGATTGCGAGGGAGTCGGCCCCGGCGGCGGTCTCCACGGCGCTCGCGACCGCTTTCGCCCGCGCTCGGCGGCGTTCAGCGGCGTTCAGCCGCGGGCGGCCGGAGCGAGCGCCCGTTCGGCGGCTGCCCGCATTGTCGCGATCGGCGCAGTTTGCCCGGTCCAGCGCTCGACCTGGAGTGCCGCCTGGTGCACCAGCATCCCGAGGCCGTCGACGCCATCGGCTCCGCGCGCTCGTGCGGCCCGGAGCATCGGCGTTTCGCGTGGGTAGTACACGAGCTCGGCGAAAACCTGCCCCGCGTGGAAGGCCGTCGCCGGAACGGGCGTGTCGTCGGGCGAGCCGGCCATCCCGATGGGAGTCGCGTTGACGACGAGCGTCGCCGCCGAGCACACCTCGGCCCGCTCCGACCAGGGTGCCGCCGTCCCGCCGGCGAGCTCGGCCGCGAGTGCCCTCGCATCCGGCTTTCGCGCGCATACCACGACCCGTGCTCCCGCCCGCCCGAGCGACCGCGCCACCGCGCGGGCGGCTCCGCCCGCGCCGAGCACGACCGCGGCCGCGCCGCGCGGATCCTGACCCGCATCCCGGAGTGACCGCAGGAAACCCTCGCCGTCGGTGGAGTCTCCTACGAGCCGGCCAGCGGCGTAGGAAACGGTGTTCACGCTGTGCAACGCAACCGCGTCCGGCGAGAGATCGTCGCACGACTCGGATGCTGCCGTCTTGTGCGGCATCGTGATCGAGAGCCCGACCAGCCCGAGGGCACCCATCGACTCCAACGCCGCTCGGGTGCGGCCGGCGGGCACCTCGAACGCGACGTAGATCCAATCGAGCCCGAGCTCTTGGTACGCGGAGTTGTGCAATACCGGCGACAGCGAGTGCCGGACCGGGTCGCCGATGATTCCGGCCACCCGGGTCGCCGCGGTGACCGTCAAAACACGCCGTTCTGCCGCGCGATCGCGATGTTCGCGTTCTGCTGCTCCAGAGTGCTCGCAAACGCCGTGTGACCCTGCTTGTCGATCACCACGTAATATAGGTACGACGTCGTGGCCGGCGCGAGCGCGGCACGAAGGGACGCGGCGCCCACCGCGGCGATCGGCGTTGGCGGCAAACCCGTGTGCGTGTAGGTGTTGTACGGCGAATCGATGAGCTTGTCCTTTTCGGAGATCGAGCGATCGCGGGGATTGCCGCGCGCGTAGATCAACGTTGCGTCGACGTCGAGGGGCATCCCGCGGGCGAGCCGGTTGTAGATGACCGAAGCGATGAGCGGTCGGTCGGAGTCGAACTTCGCCTCGGCCTCGACGAGCGACGCGATCTTGATGATGTCGTACGCCGTGTGTCCCTGCACGTTCGCGCTGCCCAGGCCGAGCTGTACCGCGCGCTTGTCGAATTCCTGAACGACGGTCGAGAGCACCAGGATCTCGTCCTCTTCCGCCGAGATGTCGTAGGTGTCCGGCCACAACAGTCCCTCGAGGTTGTTGGTGCCGTCGGGCTCGAAGGCGGACCGCACCGCGTTGTTGCGGGTCGCCTGCAGGAACGCATCCGCGTGGAGTCCGGGCAGTCTGCCCACGCGCGCCGCGATCTGCTGCAACCAGAATCCGGGCGGGATGGTGAGCTTGACGTAGGCAATGCGCGGCCCCTTCTTCAAGGCCGTGACCGCGGGGTCGATGCCCATGTTCTTGCGGAGCTCGTAGGTACCGGCCCTGAAGTTCGAGTCGCCGTGCAAACGCGCGTAGACACTGAACACCCACGAGGGTCCGATGACTCCCCGGTGCGAGAGCTCGTCGCCGATGCACGGGACACTGCAGCCGCGCGCGATCTGAACCTGCACCGTCGCGCCCGCGCCTCCGGGCGGGTTCAGCTGCCACCAGAACCACGACGCACCGATCGCGAGTAGCACGAGTGGTACGACGACGAGGGCAATGAGCACCGCCCACGTTCGATGCTTCCGGCTCACGACCGCGTCCGATCGAGCCACGCTTGGAGCATCACCGCTGCCGCGATCTTGTCGACGACCGCTCGTCGAGCGTCGCGCCGGACACCCGCCTCGTCGAGCACCCGCTCGGCTGTCACGGTGGTGAGACGCTCGTCGTACACCGTGACCTCGATCCCTACCGCGAGCGCGCGCAATTCGTCGACCTCCGCGATCGCCGCCCGAGCCGCCGGGCCCTCCCGGCCCGACAGCGACAGCGGCAACCCGACGACGATCACGTCCGCGCCTGCCGCGCGCGCGGCTTCGACGATCTCACGGCGGTCGGCGTCGCGGTCGGGCCCGCGCCGGATCACCGCGTGCGGCGACGCGATGCTCCGCGACGGATCCGACAACGCCAGCCCGATGCGCCGTTCGCCGAGATCGACACCCAGCACGCGGGTGCCGGCCGTCGCGGTCACGAACCCCACGGCGCCGCCAGCTCACGGGCGACCGCGAGCGCTTCCTCGACACCGGCGACGTTCTGGCCACCGCCGACGACCGCCTCCGCGCCGCGCCCGACACCGCCGCCGAGCTTGTCGACCGCGGGCCGCGCGATCGCGTCGGCCGACGCGCCACGAGCTACGAGGTCCTTGCTGACTGCGACCGCGATCGCGGCCTTGCCGTCGGCGGCTCCGACGAGCGCGACCACGCCACTGCCGAGCTTGCGCAGCGTCTCCTGCGCGAGCAGCTTCAGCGCGGCCGTGGCGAGGTCGTCGACCCGGGCGACGAGCACGCCGCCGGCCGCGCGGCCCGCGAGGTCGGCCGCGGCGGACGCGGCCTGTTTCGCCTTCAGCCCGCGGAGCTCCTCTTGGAGCTCGCGGACCTGCTCCGAGAGCCGTTCGATGCGGTCGGGAACTTCTCGCGGCGAGGCGCGGAGCATGTCGCCCGCGCGCCGCAGGAGCTGTTCCTCGAACTCGATGAACTCGAACGCGCCGTCGCCGGTCATCGCCTCGATGCGCCGGAGGTTCGATCCGATCGAGCTTTCGCTGACGATCTTGATCGGCCCGATGAATCCGAGCGCGTGCACGTGGGTTCCGCCGCAGAGCTCCGTCGACGGCCCGGCTTCCAGAACGCGCACGATCTCGCCGTACTTCTCGCCGAAGAACGCGATCGCGCCGATGCGTTCTGCTTCGGCCTTGGTCGTCTCGTAGTGCCGGACGGGTGCGTCGGAGATGACCTGCGCGTTCGCCAGCCGCTCCACCTGCGCGAGCTGTTCCGAGGTGACGGGCTCGTGATGCGAGAAGTCGAAGCGGAGACGATCGGGACCGACGAACGATCCCGCCTGCTGAACGTGCGTCCCGAGGACCTCACGCAGGGCCCAGTGCAAGACGTGCGTAGCCGTGTGGTTCCGACGGATGCGGTCGCGGCGAACGGAATTGATCTGGGCCGTGACTTCGTCGCCCTCCGCGACGACTCCCACGCGGACTCGTCCCCGGTGCATCGTGACCTGGCCCGGCAACCCGTACTGCGTGTCGAGAACGTCGATGATCGCACCCGGCGCGGTCGTGATCGTTCCCGTGTCGCCGATCTGGCCTCCCGACTCGGCGTAGAACGGCGTACGGTCGAGCACGACGTCGACCTCGAGGCCGTCGGCGGCTTGGCCGACGCGCTCACCGTCGATCAGCAGCGCCAGCACCTTCGCGCCCGACGCGTTCTCCTGCCGGCCGGTGAACTCGGTCGGGCCGTGCGTCTCGACGATCTCCCGGAAGAGCTCGAGCGGCGCGCCGGCCGCGGCGCCGGCTTGCTCGGCGGCCGCCCGGGCGCGGACGCGCTGCTCCTGCATGCGCTCGTCGAAGCCGGCGAGGTCGACCGCGCGACCGCGCTCGCCCGCGATCTCCCGGGTCAGGTCGATCGGGAATCCCAGCGTGTCGTGTAAGAAGAACGCGTCGTCCCCCGACACGTCGCGGTCGTCGACGATGTCGGAAAGCATGTCGACACCACGTTGCAGCGTCGCGCGGAACGACTCCTCCTCACGCTCGACGATCTTGCGAACCACACCGTGTGCGGAGAGGAGCTCCGGGTACGCGTTGCTCATGGCGTCGACGACGGCATCGATCATCGCCGGCATGACGACGTCGCGCGCGCCGAGCAGATACGCATGACGTACCGCGCGGCGGATGATCCGGCGCAGGACGTAACCGCGCTCCTGGTTGGAGGGCCGGACACCGTCGCCGACCATGAACGTCGTCGCGCGCGCGTGCTCGGCGATGATGCGCAGCGAGACATCGGTGTTCTCCTCGACGCCCGACCGCGCGCCGGTCGCGCGTTCCGCCGCCGCGCGCAACGGCACGAACGCGTCGATGTCCCAGATCGAGGTCTTCCCCTGGACGACCATCAAGTTGCGTTCCAGGCCGGCGCCGGTGTCGATGCTCGGCTTGGGCAGTGGCACGCGCGTGCCGTCGGCCTGCTGATCGAACTGCATGAACACGAGATTCCAGATCTCGATGTAACGATCGGCCTCGGTGGCGGGGCCGCCGTCGGGCCCGAAGTCCGGGCCGAGATCCCAGAAGATCTCCGACGACGGGCCGCACGGGCCGGTGTCGCCCATGCGCCAGAAATTGTCCTCGCCGAGCCGCTGGATCCGCTCGGCCGGGAAGCCGACGCGCTCGCGCCAGATGTCGGCCGCGTCGTCGTCCTCCTCATGGACGGTCACCCAGAGCCGGTCGGGATCGAGCTTCAGCACCCCGGTGTAGAACTCCCAGGCCCACGGGATCGCGTCGGTCTTGAAGTAGTCGCCGAAGCTGAAGTTTCCGAGCATCTCGAAGAACGAGAAGTGCCGGTTCGTCCGACCGATGTCGTCGAGGTCGTTGTGCTTGCCGCCGGCACGGATGCACTTCTGTACCGACACGGCCCGCGCGTACGGCGACGTCTCCTCGCCGGTGAAATACGGCTTGAACGGAACCATTCCCGCGACGGTAAACAGCAACGATCTGTCGACCGGTATCACGCTCGCGGACGGCACGTGCACGTGGCCGCGCTCGGCGAAGAAGTCGACGAAGGCGCGGCGGAGCTCGTCAGCGGTGGTCGGACGGTCGGTCATCGAAGCGAAGATTACTTGCCCTACCTGCCCGAACTGCCTTTCCAGGCTTCCTGGCGGGCGTTCATCGCGTCGCGCCCTTCGTTCACCGCGGCACGGACGTTGTAGCTCAGGCGATCCACAACGTCCGCGGGCGCAAACCGAACCGCGGCGCGGCGCACGCGCCGCATAACGGTCCAAGACGATCCGAGCCCCAGGGCGAAGCCGATCCCGAGCCAGGTGAAGCGCTTGATCACGACGCCGACCTTCGTCCCTTCGATTGCGATCTCGCCTGCGACCGGCGCGCGGGACGCGCCGGGCTCGCCGGGCGCGGCTCACCCTCACGCAGGCGCTGCGCGGCACGCGAGACACCGGTACCGAATGCCATTACCTTCACGACCGGCGTCGCGATCGCGCGCTTGGCCTCGCCGAGCCGTTCGGCCGACGTCACCAGCCGCTCGACGCGATCGATCTCCGTAGCCGCATCCTCGACTGACGAACGCGCGTCGTCCAAGAGCGCGAGCGCATCCTGCTCGAGCACCTCGAGCGCAGCGCGCAACTCGCGGAGCGTCTGGGTGAGCAGCACGAGGACAACGGCGAGCACCGCGACGATGATGACGAGGACGGTCGACGCGACGATCGCGAGCACATCACTCGTCGACATCTTCACCCGTCGCCATGTCGACTGCGTCCTCTCCGCGCCGCTTCCGCCAGTGTTCGACGAGCTCGGGTTCGGCGCCGTGCCCGGAGGCACGATAGAACTGCTCGCCCGCGATCTCCACCGGGAGGTGCTCCTGCGGCACCCACCCGCTCGGGTCGTCGTGAGGGTACCGGTAGCCCTGACCGTGGCCGAGCATCTGCGCGCCGCGGTAGTGCGAGTCACGGAGATGCATCGGCACCGGGCCGGGCCGGCGGTCGCGCACCGCATTCGTCGCCGCACCGAGCGCCGAGATCACGGAGTTGCTCTTGGGGGCCAGCGCGAGGTGGATGACCACGTGTGCGAGATTGATCCCCGCCTCCGGCAGCCCGACGTATTCGACCGCGCGTGCCGCGGCATCGGCCACGAGCAGGGCCTGCGGATCGGCGAGGCCGACGTCTTCACTTGCGAGGATGACGAGACGGCGTGCGATGAACCGCGCGTCCTCCCCCGCCTCCAGCATGCGTGCGAGCCAGTACAGCCCCGCGTCGGGATCGGAGCCGCGGATCGACTTGATGAACGCGGAGATGATGTCGTAGTGCTCGTCGTCGCCGTAACGCACGCTGCGCAATGCGAGCGCGGCTTCCGCGTCGGCGAGCGTGATCGCGGCGCGCCCGTCTTGGACCGTCAGCGCGTGCGCCGTCTCGAGCACGGTCAGGAGATGGCGCGCGTCGCCCTCGCTCTTGTCGACCAGATGCCGGAGCGCGTCGTCGTCGATCGTCGCGGGCTCGTCACCCAGGCCGCGGTCCTGATCTTCGAGTGCGCGGTACGCGAGACTCTCGAGCGCCACATCGTCGAGCGGCTCGAGGCGGAAGAGTGTGCTGCGCGACAACAACGGCCCGGTGAGCGAGAAGAACGGGTTCTCCGTGGTGGCACCCACGAGTACGAGCAGCCCTTCTTCGACGAACGGGAGCAGGACATCCTGTTGTGCCCGCGAGAACCGGTGCACCTCGTCGAGGAAGAGGATCGTCCCCTGCCCGCGCTCGCCGAGCCGGGCGCGCGCCCGTTCGGCCACCTCACGGACGTCCTTGACCCCGGCGCTCACCGCGCTCAATGTCTCGAACGCTTTCTCGGTAACGCCGGCGACGAGACGCGCGATCGTGGTCTTGCCGGTTCCCGGCGGTCCCCAGATGATCACCGACGAAAGCCGGTCCGATTCGATGAGGACCCGCAGCGGCTTACCCGGCCCGAGCAGGTGACGCTGACCGACGACCTCGTCCAAGGTGCGCGGCCGCAGCCGCGCCGCCAGTGGCGCCCGGCGCGCGAGTCGCTCCTCGACTGCCGACGCGAACAAATCCGGCCCGTGCGCCATCCGGTCCAGGCTACGGCTGTTTCCCCGCCACCCCTCACCCAACAGTTGGCCTGGGTTAGGCGCCAATCTGGTCAGTGAGCGTGCCCGCCTGGCGCTGGGCCAAGGCTGCAGCCGTCTGCTCGACGATCTCGCGGTCGGTACTCGAGTCCGTGAAGACCAGCGGAAGCCCGCCGAACCAACGTGTCGCGCAACGCCTGGAGCACCCGCAGTTCCGCCGCGCTCCCGCCGGGGACGAAATCACTTTGTCTGGTAGCCAGAAGCCCCCGGATGGCCTACATGTGCCGTCCCGGTCCGGACTCGAGCCGGCGCGCACACTCACTCAGGCGCGCAATCGACGCAACGCCCCGCCGGAGCCCGTCGTCGAACGAACGTCCCAGCTGGAACTCCGTTTAGTTCAGTCGAGCAATCGCAGAGCGTGCGCTCGAATGTCGTGCACGGAATCCCCACCCGCTGCGTGGCGTCGGCATCCTTTGGGTGACGGCTCCGGTGGATCCGGACCCCGCGTGACGTCGTGCGCCGGTCACGTCCCACGGAGATCTCAATGGCCGTCTCGGGCTGGTGCGCGAACTCCCAGAGCCGCGCCGCCGACGAGTGTGACGCAACGGCGTCGCCCCCGACGCTGAGCACCGCGCTCATACGCGTCTGCTCCCACGACACCTCCGTTCCCGCGAGTCGATACACGCGCGGTCGAATGCGGCGGAGCTGGCGCCGCTGCACCATTCGGGCGATCTGATTGATCGAGAATCCGACAGCCGCGAGCTGGTCCCAGTGGGCGAGTCCGCGTTGCTTCGAGGCGACGGTGGGATGTCAGGGGTTGGGATCGACGAGGCGCAGGCCGAGGTCGCGGAGCTGATGGGGATCGATCGCGCTCGGCGAATTCGTCAGGGGGTCCGCGCCCGACTGCGTCTTGGGGAACGCGATCACCTCGCGGATGTTCTCCTCGCCCGCGAGGATCGCCGTGAACCGATCGATGCCCACCGCGAAACCGGCGTGCGGTGGCGCACCGAAGCGGAACGCGTCGAGGAGGAAGCCGAAGCGCTGCTGCGCGTCGGCTTCGTCTATGCCGATGATCGAAAAGAGGCGCTGCTGCACATCCGGGCGATGAATACGGACCGAACCCGAACCGAGCTCCCAGCCGTTCAGGACGAGGTCGTAGGCCTGCGCCCGCACGGACAACGGATCGGACTCGAGGCGGTCGAGGTCGTCGGGGCGCGGCATGGTGAACGGGTGGTGCATCGGGACGGGCGAACCGTCGTCGGCCGCTTCGAACAGCGGGAAGTCGACGACCCAGACGAAGCGCAACCCGCCCTCCGACACGGGGGGCCGGCCCAGATCGAGGCGCAAGGCGCCGAGGACCTCCCGCACCATCGCGCGCCGGCCCGCGACGATCAGCACGAGGTCGCCCGCGACCGCGCCGAGTGCATCGACCACGCCGAGTCGCTCGGATTCGGAGAGGAACTTCGCTACCGGAGATTCGAGTACCGCGCCGTCGCGCACCCGCATCCATACGAGGCCCTGCGCGCCGAGTGCCTTGGCGCGGTCGGTGAGCGCGTCGAGTCGGGATCGAGCCATCTCGCCCTGACCTTCGACGCGCAGCCCCTTGATCGCGTCGGCGCCCGCGAACGCGCGGAACTCGGTGGCGCCGAACACGTCGGTGAGCTCGACCAACTCCATCCCGAACCGCAGGTCGGGCTTGTCCGAGCCGTAACGCTCCATCGCTTCGTGCCACGTCACGCGCGGGATGGACGCGGGCGCCTCGCCCGGACGCGCCACCCGCGCCGCGGCGAGCACCGCGGCCGACACCGCGTCGAGCACATCGGATTGCTCGGCGAAGGTCATCTCGACGTCGAGCTGCATGAACTCGAACTGGCGGTCGGCGCGCAGGTCTTCGTCGCGCAGACAACGGGCGATCTGGAAGTATCGATCGAAGCCACCGACCATCAGGAGTTGCTTGAACAACTGCGGGCTTTGCGGCAAGGCGTAGAACTCGCCCGGCCGCAGCCGCGACGGCACCACGAAATCGCGCGCGCCCTCGGGCGTCGACGCGACGAGCATCGGCGTCTCGATCTCGACGAAGTCCTGCTCCGCCATCGATTCGCGCATAACGCGGTTGATCGCGGCCCGCAGCCGCAGGTTCCGTTGCATCGGCGCGCGGCGAAGGTCGAGGTAGCGATGGCGCAACCGGAGTACTTCGTCGACGTCGACGCGATCGTCGAGGGGAAAGGGCGGTGGCTCCGCTTCCGACAGGACCTCGATCTGTCGCGCCACGACCTCCACCGCACCGGTCGGCAGGTCGTGGTTGACCTTTTCGTCGGGACGAGCGGCGACGTCGCCGACGACCCGGACGACCCATTCGCTGCGCACGCGGTGCGCGACCTCGAGCCCGGCCACCTGCGGATCGACGACGACCTGCAGGGTGCCGGCCACGTCGCGGACGTCGAGGAACACCTTGCCGCCGTGGTCGCGACGGCTCGCGACCCAGCCGCATACCGCCACCGATTCGCCGATGTCGCCGGATCGCAGGTCGCCGGCCCGATGCGATCGCATCATGAGGAGGATTCGTCCTTCCGTTCGCGCAACCAGGCCGCGATGTGCTCCCGGCGCACTTCCTTTTGAGGGTCGTCGACGCGAAGGTCGCGGACCGCGACCACACCGCGGCTCATCTCGTCGGCGCCGACGATCACCGCCCAGCGCGCGCCCGATCGATCGGCGGCTGCGAATTGCTTCTTCGCCGAACGTCCGCCGTACGCACGGTCGGCGGAGAGCCCGAGCGCCCGCAGCTCTGCGAGGAGCCGGACGGTGTCGGCGTGGCCGGCGAGGTCGATCACGTACGCGTCGAGATAGGCGGCCGGAGCCGGAAAGGTGCCCTCGGCGTCGCACGCCAAGAGCAAGCGCTCGATACCCGTCCCGAATCCGATGGACGGTGCCACGGGTCCACCCATCTCCTCCGCGAGCCGGTCGTAACGACCGCCGCCGCCGATCGCGTTCTGAGCCGCGTCGAGTGCGCCGCTCGCCAGCTCGAACACGGTGCTCGTGTAGTAGTCGAACCCGCGCACGAGCCGCGGTGCGATCTCGAACGGAATGCCGAGCGCCTGCAGACCTTCCTGCACGAGCGCGAAGTGCGCGGCGGAACCGTCGGTCAAGTACTCGCCGAGTTGCGGGGCGCGCTCGAGCAGGTCGGACCAGTCGGCGCGCTTCGAGTCGAGGATGCGCAGCGGATTCGCCTCCGCGCGTTCCATCTCCTTCCCGATGACGTCGGCATGGTCGCGCCAGTACGCGACGAGGACGTCCCGATAACGTGCGCGAGTTTCCGCGTCGCCCATGGAGTTGAGCAGGAGCCGAACATCGCGCAGCCCGAGATCGGCGGAGAATTCCCAGAGCAGGGCGATCATCTCGACGTCGACGTCCGGGTCGTCGATCCCGATGACCTCGGCGCCGAGCTGCCAGTGCTGGCGGTAGCGACCCGCTTGCGGTTGCTCGGCCCGGAAGTTGGGTGCGAGATACCACACCTTCCACGGCGTGGCCGGCCGGTGCTGCACGAATGCACGAACGACCGGCGCGGTGCCCTCCGGCCTCAAAGCCAGCCGGCGTCCGCCGCGGTCGACGAAGTCGTACATCTCCTTGCGGACGACGTCGGTCGTCTCCCCGACCCGCGCGAACACTTCGTAGTGCTCGACGATCGGCGTGAGGAGCAGGCCGTAGCCGAACCGCTCGGCCCAGGACGCGAACCGAGTCACGAGGGCGGTCCATCGTGCAGACTCGGGCGGGAGGACGTCGAGCATGCCCTTGGGCGCGCGTATGACGTCTCGATCCGCCGGCATCCGCGGCATGCTAGCCAGCAGTCCCCGCGCCGCCGACGATGATTACCGCAAGCGCGACGACCGCTACGGATTCGGGTTCGGGGCCACCTCCGCGTACGAGATCCGAACCCACGCGGACTGCGTCGGCGAGAGGAAGTACGGCGGGCTCAGGTACTTGAGTCGCGTGTCGTACGTGTACGACTTGTTGTAGCCCGACGACAACGTGGGCGGGTTGGTCGACCCGTTGAACGTGCCGACCGGGCCGCGGAACTTCTGCGTGATGACACCGTTGATGATGAGGCTGTGCGCACCAGGCACTGCGCAGGGGTGTGCAACGGTGCACGCGGTGTTCCCCCCAGTCGACCAGTTCTGCACGTAGAACGAGTGATTGAGCGACATGATCGCGGCGTCGATCGTGAGGTCGTCGGTGACATCGGCATTCGCAGCATGCACCACCGCCACGTCGTTGTCGGCCACGAGGCCGAGCACGTCGCCACCTGAGGGGTACTGGTGGTAGACGAGGTTGCCGGTGATGTCGATGTCGTCTTGGGACGCGACGGTCAGCTGACCGTTCAGCGTTCCACTGATGTTGACGTCGCCGTTGCATGTCGAGCCCGAGCACGAGGAGTGGTTCGGGTCCGAGGTGGAGCTCGGCACGTTCTGCACGTACACGACGCCGTTCACCGGCAAGCTCAATCCGTTGCCCGGTCCGCAACCCGTGTTCGTCGACTTGGTCTTGCTACTCGAGACGTTCATCGTGCCGTTCGACAGCAGCGTGATCGTGGTCGGCCCCGTGTACAGGCAGCCGGTCCCGCCCAGCGACCCGTCGGCCTGGGACTTGATCGCCGTGTTGGCGGGCGGGAACGGAAGGATGGAACCGCTCGCCGGATCGCCGCCGCGCCCGTAGTTCGGAGCGTTCGCACAGCTGAGCGGGTTCAACACCGCGCCGGGACCGCCGAACTTCTTGCTGTTCGCGACGTTGTTGCTCGTGAGCGAGTTGTAATAGGTGTCGGTGTCGCCGTTGAAGGTCGGCGCGCCACACACGTACAGCCCGTCGTTCGAGTGCACGGGACCATTCATGACCGACAAGGTCGTCCAGTACACGACGCTGCAGTTCGCCGGGTCGCTCGGCCCGTACTTGTTGCTCGCCGCGTTCCATTCCCACGCGTGGAAGGTGCAAGCCGTCGCGTTCGCGCCCGACAGCGCAGGGTCGGTGATCTCGTAGTCGGTCAGCCAGAGGTAGTCGAGGAAACCCTGGCGGCGTAGCCCGAGGCTCACCGTACGGATGACGCCCGTTCCCGTCGCGCACCCGGCCCCCGTCCGCCCGAGCCGCATGCCCGACGAGGTCAGGTACACGATGCCGGTCGCGGCCGTCTTCGAGGAGTCGACGTGGTACCGGAAGCACTCGCCGTTGGAGCTGCCGCCGGGGACGGCGGTCCACCCGGTGAAGGCCGGGTTCGGAGTCGGCGGGAGGTTCGTGGCGTTGTACACCCAGTAGTTGCTGTTCTGCGCGAGGCGGTTGAGGTAGTCGTCGACGCCCGCTTCGGCCGCGGCCAGCGCGGACTCGTGATCTTGGTCGTGCCGCGCGAGCGGGAGCTGGCCGATCGCGCCCTGGACAACGGCCAACGGGATGATCGCCATGAGCATCACGACCGTGATGCAGATGATCATCGCGAGCCCGGCCTCATCGTGCGAGCCGTCGGGATGCGTGCGGAAACGGCGTGAGAAGAAGTCAATCATGGCATCAGTTGTTCGGGTTGTAGTCGACGTTACGAATGTGGATGCGGGTGGAGATCACGACCGTCGGCGCGTTCGGATGCACCCGGACGCGCAACGTGACTCCGACCGAGTCGATACTGCGAAGGTCGGTGGTCGAGGTGATGGGCATCGGAAGTATTTGCGTACCGTCGGAGCGCCAGTACGTGAAGAGCGGCTGCGTGGTGTCGATGTACTCGCCGTCGAGGCGGTTGATGATCGCGCCGGTATAGGTGTAGTTCCCTACCGTGCCCGAAGGCTGGGTTGCATCCTCGTGCAGTACGTAGACGCCGGTCGCTCCGACCTGCGACAGATAAGCGTGTAGTCGCGTGGGGCCGACACCGGTCGCGAGGTCCGAGAGGTTCGCGTAGAACACGACATCGTTGGAATCGGCCGAGGCGAACGCGGCCGTCGTGCTCGTCGGCGCGACGGCGGTGCGAATGTCCTTGGTGAGACGGTCCGCCATCGTCTGCGCTTCACTCTCGGCCGTGAACCGGTCGGCAGTCTTGACCGCCTGGTTCTGCATGACGATCACGACACCGAAGGCCGAGGCGACGACGAGCGACAGCAGCATCGTCGCGATCATCATCTCGATCAGGGTGTGACCCTGCTCCGAGCCATCAGTGCGCAACCACCTGCGGAAGCGGGTCACGACACGACCATCGTGATCGGTCCGACAAACGCGGTCGTGGACGCGCCCGTGCCGTCGACCCCGTAGACCGCGTCGGGCTTGACCCATACGTTGAGGCTCGCGGTCTCGTTCGACGTCGGGCACGCGGCCTGCGGCTTCACGCATGTCGCCTGGATGGTCCAATGGCCCAGCGGCAGCGCGGTGACGCTGTCACCGGTGGCGTTGGTCGTCGCGAGCGTGAGCGTCGGCGGGCTGCTGGTCGCGGTTCCGGTCGTGCACACGGCGCTGTAGGGCGGCGCGAACGAGCTCGACTCGGCCGCGGTGGGCGTGGTGTTCACCGCCACGGCGGTCGCGTTCTGCACGTGCAATGCGACCGGGTAGAGCGGGACCGTCGTCGCGGCGCTGCCGCCCGGCGACACGCTCACGGGAGTGGGTGCGGCAGTCGGGTAGAAGAGATTGCGGTTCGTGTCCTTGCCCAGCGGGTTGTTGTCCGTGCAGCTCCCGGCGAACACGGTGTATCCGCTCTGGTAAGGGAACAGAGCCGGCGACGTCGTCGTGTCACCCGTGGTGCTCGCCGGGTAAGAGAACTGCCCGTACGGCTGCAGCCCGGTGTTCGCGACCGACAGCGACATTCCGGCGGCGTACGGCGGTGCGCCCGGCACGGTCGCCGGAGAGGGCAGCGTGGCGGTGATCGTCGCCCCGGTGTCGTATTGGAACTGCACCGACGCCGTCTGTCCGACCGACACGGAAGCGGTCTGTGTCGGTGTTGCGAGCTCCTGGTCGCCGACGCCCGTGCCCTCGACGACACTGACCGTATACGTCCCCGGCGCGAGGCCGTAGAAGTACGCACAACCCTCGCTGGTCGTCTGCTGCGGTGCCGGCGCTGTCGGCCCCGCGACCTGCACGCTGATGTTCTGCGCGACCGCGCCCGTCGAGTCGAAGACCTTCGCCGCGATTGCACCGGTCGACGAGGAGTACACCCCGACCGGAGCCGCCAGGGTCGTGACCTCGCGCACCGTCTTGGTCCCGCCCATGCCCGGCCAGGTCACGAGCTCCTGGACCTGCATGATCTGACCCGTCGTCGAGCCGGGACTGTCACACGAGCTGGTCGACGAGTTCTGCGCGACGAACTGCACGTTCTGGGTGACCGTGTACTGGACGCCGTTCACGTTCTGCGTCGCGCCGTTGAAGATGGTCTGGCCTTGCGGGATCAAGATGAACTTCGTGGGGTCCGCAGCCATGCCCCGCACGCTCTCCATCTGTTCGGTGGCCAGGTTCGCGGCGACGACGCGGTTGCGTGTGTTGCCCGACACGACGATCGCGTTCTCGAACATCAGCGCGGCGGCGAGGAGCGCGACGACGAGGATCGAGATGGCGACGACGACCTCGATGATCGTGAATCCCTCAGCTCCACGTGAACGCGGATCCACGAAAACCCCCTCCGGCGCGGTTCATCGCCCAAGTGTGGAAATGGCCGGGTCTGGCCCTCGCAGGGAATCGGACGTTCCGGTCGGAGGCTTGAGCAGGAACCGGCGGTTCGCGTACTCGCGCGAACCTGATGGGGGTTGACGAGCGCTACGGCTTGTTGCCCGGGAGCACTCTTGCCGCCTCGTATACCGAATCGACCCGTTTCACCGCGGAAAGGATCGAGTCGAGGTGACCGGGATCGGCCAGCTCGAAGTCGAACCGCAAGCGGGCGATCCGGTCGCTCTGGGTTTGCGAGCTGCACGCGAGGATGTTCACGTGATGCTCGGAGAGGACATCGGCAATATCACGCAACAACTTTGATCGATCGAGCGCTTCGACCTCGACCGACACGGTGTAGTTGCCGGGCGAATCGTTGTCCCATTCGACGTCGATTACCCGGTCGGCCTGGCTGCGCAAGCTGACGGCGTTGGCGCAGTCGGTGCGGTGGACCGAGACGCCCCGGCCGCGGGTGACGAAACCCATGATCTCGTCGCCGGGGACCGGGGTACAGCAACGAGAGAGACGCACCATGACGTCGTCGAGGCCCTCGACGTGCACACCGGCGGTCGCGCGCCGGTGACCGCGGCCGAGCGGCGGGCGGGCGACGGTGGTGGGGAGTCGCTCCTCGCCGCCGCGCAGCTCGCGCTGGATCCGTTGCACCACCGCCTTCGCCGAGACGTGGCCCTCGCCGATCCCTACGTAGAGCCCTTCGAGATCGGCGTAGTGCAGCTGCTCGGCCACGTGGCCCAGCACCGGCGAGCCGAACAGCTTCTGGGCCGGGAGCGCTTCGCGGCGCATCGCCTTCACGAGATCGTCGCGGCCCTGATCGATCGCGTCGACGCGCCGCTCACGGGAGAACCACTGCCGGATCTTGGAGCTGGCCCGCGGCGTCTGCACGAACTGCAACCAGTCGCGGCTCGGTCCGGCGCCCTCGACCTTGCTGGTGAAGATCTCGCACGTGTCGCCCGACTGCAAGGCCGAGTCGAGGGGTACGAGCCGCGCGTTCACGCGCGCGCCGATGCAACGATGCCCGACCTCGGTGTGGATCGCGTACGCGAAATCGACTGGTGTGGCGCCGGTCGGCAGTGTGATGACGCGGCCCTTGGGCGTGAAGACGAAGACCTCGTCCTGTTCGAGGTCGATCTTCAGGCTCTGCATGAATTCGGTCGGATCGGGCGTTTCCTTCTGCCAGTCGACGATCCGCTGCAGCCAGACGAGGTCCTCGGCGGGGTTGCGCTGCTCCTTGTAGCCCCAGTGCGCGGCGACGCCGTACTCGGAGCGCCGGTGCATATCGGCGGTACGGATCTGGAACTCGACCGCTCGCCCCTGCGGACCCACCACCGTCGTATGCAGCGACTGGTAGAGGTTGAACTTGGGCATTGCGATGTAGTCCTTGAAACGACCTTGGACCGGACGCCATAGTGCGTGAATCGAGCCCAGCGCGCCGTAACAGTCCTTCACGGAGTCGACGATGACCCGTACTCCCACGAGGTCGTTGATCTCGGCGAACTCCTTGCCGCGCACCACCATCTTCTCGTAGATCGACCAGTAGTGCTTCGGCCGGCCGGTGACGTCGGCGTTGATGTGGAGCTGTTCGAGCCGTGACCTGACCGCGCTCACGACCTCCTCGAGGTAGCGCTCTCGCTCCCCCGCGTGTTGCAGCACCATCGCCTCGATCTCGGCGTAGCGCTTCGGGTGCAGGACCGCGAACGCGAGATCTTCGAGTTGCCACTTGACGTCCTGGACGCCGAGGCGGTGCGCCAGCGGTGCGTAGATGTCGAGGGTCTCCTGCGCGATCCTCTTCTGCTTCGCTTCCGGGAGCGATGCGATCGTGCGCATGTTGTGGAGTCGGTCGGCGAGCTTGATCAGCAGGACGCGTACGTCCTTCGCCATCGCCACCAGCATCTTGCGCATCGTGGCGGCCTGCTGCGCCTCGCGTGAGTCGAACTCGAGCCGGTCCAACTTGGTGACGCCGTCGACGATCGAGGCAACGTCGGGACCGAAACGCGCCTCGAGGTCGTCGAGGGTGACCGACGTGTCCTCGACCGCATCGTGCAAGAGAGCCGCGGCGAGCGTGATGTCGTCGAGGCCCAGGTCGGCGAGGATCATCGCGACGCCGAGCGGATGGGCGATGTACGGGTCGCCCGACCGCCGCACCTGGTCACGATGCGCGTCGCGCGCCACGTCGTACGCGTCCACGATGAGTGCGACGTCGCGCTCGTCGCCGGCCGCCCGCAGCGACTCGACCAACGGGCGCAGCGCCGTGTCGACGTTCGGGGACCCCGACCGGCGGCGGGTGGGCGCGCTGGTCACGGTGCCCCCCGGCTCGTCACA
>Ga0335085_10005201_pt1 | contig 21077 bp, 18 predicted proteins | sample Lox_Sample_45_FD_206712 | JGI IMG/M metagenome (GOLD analysis project Ga0335085, IMG submission 206712) | Soil microbial communities from Loxahatchee National Wildlife Refuge, Florida, United States - Lox_Sample_4.5 | ecosystem: Environmental > Terrestrial > Soil > Wetlands | place: USA...
ACCCGTTAGCTCATATGCTTATACTCACGTCTGTAAGGCAACGATCGTAAGTAATCGCTCGTAAGGAGAACCGGGATGACCACCACCGACATCCGCCCGGCGGCCGGGCGGCACATTGCCCCCGCCGGCCAGCGGGAGCCCATGGCCCGGGGCGGCCAGCGGGAGCAAATGACCCGGGGCGGCCAGGCCGACGCCCGGTGGCCCGAGGGCCACCCGCACCGCCGCCGGATCCTGCTCGTGCTCTGCTTGAGCCTGCTGATCGTCGTAATCGACAACACCATCCTCAACACCGCGCTGCCGACGCTGGCCCGGGTGCTGCACGCCGGGACGAGCTCGCTGCAGTGGATCACGGACGCCTACACGCTGTGCTTCGCGGCGCTGCTCATCCCGGCCGGCGCGCTGGGCGACCGTTTCGGCCGCCGCCGCTCCCTGATCGGGGGCCTGGCCGTCTTCGCGCTGGGCAGTACGCTGGCGGCCTTCGCGTCCGGCACCGGCCTGCTGATTGGCGCGCGGGTCGTGATGGGTCTCGGCGCCACGTTCGTCATGCCGGCCACCCTGTCCATCCTGAACGCCGTGTTCCCGCCGAAGGAGCGCGCGCAGGCCATCGCGGCCTGGTCGGCGGTGGCCGGCGCGGCCGTCGTGATCGGCCCGACCCTCGGCGGCCTGCTGCTGTCGCACTTCTGGTGGGGCAGCGTCTTCCTGATCAACGTTCCGCTGGTGGCCATCGCGCTGGCCGGAGTCGTGCTCAGCGTGCCGGAGACCGCCGAGCCCGGCCGCGGCCGCTTCGACATTCCCGGTATGGTGCTGGTGGCCGGGGCGCTGTTCGCCATCGTCGACGCCATCATCGAGGCGCCGGACCGCGGCTGGACCGCGCCGGTGACCCTGGGCATGGCCGCCGCCGGCCTGGCCGGGCTCGCCGCCTTCGTCTGGTGGGAGCTGCGCATCGCAGACCCGCTCATCGACCTGCGCGTGTTCACCTCGCGCGCCTTCTCCGCCGCCGCCGGCGCGGTCACCGTGATCTTCTTCGCCCTGTTCGGCAGCTTGTTCGTGCTCACCCAGTACCTGCAACTGGTGCACGGGTACAGCCCGCTGTCCGCCGGGCTGCGCGCGCTGCCGTTCGCCCTCGCCATGGCCGCCGTCTCGCCGGTCTCGCCGCTGATCGCCGCCCGGCTCGGCACCCGCGTGATCATGCCGGCCGGGATGGCGCTGATGGGCCTCGGCCTGCTCGACCTGTCGACTGCGGGCGTGCACACTGCCTACCCGCCGCTCGCCCTGGCCGTCGCGATCATGGGCGCGGGCATGGGGCTGGTGATGGCCCCGGCCAGCACGGCCATCATGACCACGGTGCCCGCCCACCAGGCCGGCGCGGGGAGCGCGATCAACGACACGATCCGCGAGGTGGGCGGCGCCCTCGGCGTCGCGATCGTCGGCAGCCTGTCCGCCGTCGTCTACCGGTCCCGGCTGGGCAGCGTGCTGACCGCGGCGCACGTGCCCAGCCAGGTCGCCCACGCCGCGACCAGTTCGGTGGCCGCGGCCGACCTCACCGGCGCCCGCCTCGGCGGCCAGCACGGCGGCGAACTGATCGCCGCCGCGCACTCGGCCTTCGTCACCTCGATGTCGGTCGGCATGCGGGTGGCCGCCGGCGTCGCCCTGGTCAGCGCCATTGGCGCGTTCTTCACCCTCGCCCCGCGCCGCCGGCGAGAGCAGGCGGGTGACCTGACAAGCGAGACGGCCAGCCTGGCACCTGCCGTGGCAAGTACGCCCCGTAGCTGACCGGGCGCGGCCGGGGACCCTGGGCAGAGCTGCGGGCCAGCACGACATCGTGCTGGCCCGCACAGCCGTTAGGGGCCTCACGTCGGGCTTTACCCGATCTTGCCCGTCGCCGGGGCGGAACTGTCCGCACGTCGTGGCGGGCCCCAACCGGGCCCGGTGTATGGCCGCGCCGGAGCTCCCAAGAGCTACATCGCCTGTGTCCATGGGGCCGGCGAGGCGTTCGGCGTTGCGATCGCGGGCAGCCTGTTCCGCCGCCGTCTACGGAAAATAATGCGTCGTATAGACCGTTATGGCCGAAGCGTGCTCCTCGAGCCCGATGTATGGAACGCCGAGATCCCCGTAGTCGGCCCACCAGCCTTGCTGCTGGTCGGGACGCTCGGCCTGCCCGCGGCAGTGTCCACCGCACGGCCTGCGCCCCCATGCCCGGCCCCTCCGTCGCTCCGGTGCCGTCCCCTCTGCTCGCGCCAAGTGTAGCCGCTGCCACGCCGCTGGGCCTCCTGCCGGTACCCGCGAACTGGCTGCAACAGAGCGGAAACACCACCCGGAAGCTCTATGGCACTGTGCCCGCAGCTGTGTTCGGGTGATGCGCGCTGAGCCGCGGTGGAATACCGGGAATTATTAAGTAAGTTACGCTAGGGATTTTCGAGGATTGCGCTGAATCGAGCGAAGCGCAGATTAGGGTCGTGTTTCCACTGAATTAAAGTCATCTTTCACGCGCGCGAGGAACTCTCGCCACTTACTGAGGCCTATGGTGAACAAGGAGTTTTCGCGGCTCCCCGATTCTCGCAATAGAACATTCTCCCCGTCTGAAGCGACTTCGGCGCACGCGCCTCCTTCGCAGTGTTGGCTGCGATGCCATATCAGCTGGCGTTCTGGCCGGTCACCCACTCTGCCTCCATGATTCAAAAACTGACTTGCTCCCACCATTGAGCCAACACGTTTGACGCCTTTCTGTCAATATGAGCTATATCCATGTTGTTCTAGTGAAACTAGTGACTATTGTTGCCGTTTAAACAGCCCGGAGGGGTGACGTTCATCACGTCACCCCTCCGGGCCTTCACATATCCTAACTTCACGTGATCTCGTCGAAATCGCCAAGCTTGGCGCCGACGAGAAACTCTTTCCACTCGGCCCTTGAAAAACTGTTGAACGGGCCAGCCGGCTGGCCACTGTTGCCGATCAGGATCGAATCGCCCTGACGTGTTACTATGACACACGCGCCACCGTCACACGTGCGCGATTTGTGCCAGACAAGATCCCCCTGGGCCGATGGAGATGCGGTCATCGGTTGACCTTTCGGTATTCCGGAAGTAGATATCTACGTTATCGATCGCCTTGATAGGAATCACGAGCTTCAGTGATACGTTGCTTTGACTCGCGCGGGCTCAAGGCGGAGTCCCGCAGGTATTCGATTGCTTCGCGGTAGCGGTCTATATCCTCCTCCCTCTCCAGATACTGGTGAGCTGCCAGGCCTTCGACGAAGGCGATGGGTGGTAGCTCGACGTCATCAAAATCCAGAAGTATGAAATTGCTGTCCTGAGCGGCGTGAGCACCTATCTCGAAAGGTATGATCTGTATGGTCGCCTTTCCTCTCCGCCCTACATCCAGGACCCTGTCGAGCTGCTCACGCATGACCGCCCGGCCGCCGATGGGGCGGCATAGCACGGATTCGTCCATCAGGACGCGGTATCTCGGTGGCTCATCCTTCTCGAGCAGCTTCTGGCGGCGCATCCTCGCTTCGATCCGGTCCTCTAGTATTTTGGTATCGATTTTGGGGGCAATGCCCTTAATGACCGCCCGGGTATACCTTTCCGTCTGCAGCAGGGCAGGTACATAGTACATAGTATAAGAAGTGATTGAAGCAGCGTCCTGCTCCAGCCCGATATAGGGCATATCGAGATCTTCGTATTTTGCCCACCAGCCCGGTTCTCGCGCTTTTTGCGCCATTTCCATGAGCTGCTTTGCTTTGGCCTCATCGACGCTGTACAAGGTGCACAGGTCACGTACGTCCCGCAGCATCGGGGGGCGTGTCGCCGTCTCAAGACGGCTGATCTTGGTGGGGGAGCACAGCAGTCGCTCGGCGACCTCTTCGACAGTGAGGTTGAGGTCCAGGCGTAGAGCTCTGAGCCGGGCGCCGAGATCTCGTTGCCGTACTGTCGGTATGTTCCGGTCTCTCGGGGCCACGTCGCACCTCTCCCGCCGTCAGTCGTATGGCTGGCACCTCTAGGTCCCTTGGTGGTCGCGCCGATGGCGTTCCTGGCGGGCGGGCTGCCGTCCGGGCCGGGCAGATGAGCCATGCCATTGGCAACTGCCAACCTATACCAGCGATCGGGAGAACCTGCAGCACTTGCAGATCCCGACATTCTCCCGTTACGTAGCGTCCACCACCATGCTGGTACCTTGGCGAGCCGTGACTTCGTTGAGTAGTCAGACGATCACTCTTCGGCCAGCCAGCACGTGTCATTGGCATTTGCCACAGGTAGATTACAAGTTTTACATTCCACTGGCATTTAGCTATGGAATGTTAGACAGCCTCGTGCGATGGTGAGGTTGACGGCGAACGCAGCCCAGGTCGCCGAGAGGAGTGTGGTGATGACCACTCTGGAAGTGCCGCCCGAAGAGGCGCAGGAGCCGCTTGACGTGGCCGACCTGATCCGGCAGGTCAACGACTCTAACGAAGCCGTGGAGGACCAGTGCCTGCGGACCTGGCATGCGGCTGACATCGCCAGGCGCAGCGGCCAGACCGCTCACTTGGCCGCGGCCACCGCCCAGGCCGCGAAGATCGCTCACCGCACCCTCCAGGCCGAGCAGCCGCGTCGCCGGGCGCCGTTGCCCCGGCAACTGCTTCTCGCGCTGGGGACGGTGGCCGCCGACGGCGTGGCGTGTTACTTCGCTGCGCAGGCGCTGGACGGAAGCCAGGACACCACGATCGTGTGGACGGTCTTGTTCGTGGCCGTGCTTGCCGGCGGCGAGGCGGCGCTCGACTTCTACCGGGATCGGCACTGGGGCGCCTGGCGCGCGGTACTGGCCATCGTCGGTTCCTTCGTGCTCGGCTTGGGTGTCCTCCGCTTCTGGTACCTGGCCACCATCGGAGCGGGCGGCCTCATTCCCGCAGTGGCTGGAGCGGCCCTATTCACCGCTGTGACGGCGGGATTCCTGTTCCTGGGCTATCGGGCACTGCGGGCCGCCGAGATGCCGCAGACGTGGCGGGCCCGCCGGTGGGCCCGGGCCGCGGCACGGACCGCCCAGGCAACCCGGGTCGATGCGGACCGGGACGAGCGCGACCGTGACCGGCTCGTCGACGCTTACCTCGTCGAGGTCAGGCGCCTGGTCCTGCGGACCTGCACGGTGCAGCAGCAGCACTTCATGGAGGCGGCGGTACGGGGACACCTGATGGGGAAGGCGGCCCCGCCGTGAAAGCCATCGCCCTCAGCGGCGCTCCCCGGCTCGCGCCCGCCGTCGCCACTGTCCTCGCGGTCGGCCTGACCGCGTGCGGGCTGGCGCCGGCGGGCCAGCCCGGCACGGCACGCATGATCACGCTTCCCGCCGCCAGGTCCTCCGTGCTCATCGTCATCGCCGACCAGGGCTCCCCGCAGGCCATGACGACCGCTGGCAGGCTTATCAGCCGGACCGCACGTGCGGGGGAGCAGATCGTCGTGCTGGGTGAGCGTAATCGGGCGGTGCTCGCGACCTCGGTGGCCCCGGCCCAGCCCCAGGTTCCGGCGCCGGTTTCCCCGTCACCGCTTCCGGCCCATCCGACCAGCTTCCAGAAAGCCCATTACCAGCAGGCGACTCGCCACTATCAGGACGAACTGCGCCGCGCCCGCGCATCGCTGCGCAGCGACCAGCGCGCCCACCTGGCGTCCTGGGCTCACGCGGCAACAGCCGGGATGGCGGCGCGGGCTGGCCAGCCGCACGCGGCGAGCCCGGACATATCCGGCGTGCTGGGGGACGCGGCTGCGGACCTGTCCAGTTTCCGGCAGTCCGGCGACGGCTCCACTGAAACCGTCGCGATTATCGGCGTCAGCCAGGTCGATGCTCAGTCGGTACCAGGTGTGCCCGTGGGTCTGCAGGGGGCCACCGTGGTGGTGGGTGACTTCCAGGGCACGACGGACGAGGAGGCCGCCTGGCAGGCCAGCCTGGACCAGGCCGGGGCCCGCCGGGCCGTGATCCTCACCCCGGCGACCGATAACCAGCTCGGCCCCACCGTCCAGCAGGGCCTCGACGGGGCGGTGGCCGACACCCTCACCAGCGTCCTTTTCGGCCTGGGCCAGTTCACGCTGGAGCCGGCCGCGCTGCCCCAGCTGCGCAAGCTGCTGCACCTTCTTACCGTCACCTATCCCACCGCCACGGCCAGCATCGACGGCTATACCGATGATCTGCCGGCCCCGGGCGGCAACCTGCAGCTTTCTGAGCGCCGCGCGCAAGAAGTTCTCAGCTGGCTGCTGGCGAACAATGTAGCGGCCGGCCGCCTGCAGGCGGCCGGCTACGGCGATACCGACCGCGTAGCGCCGAACACCCCGTCCGGCCAGCCGCGCAACCGCCGCGTCGTGGTCATCATCGATCCAGCCGCCGGCCGCTGATCCGCGGGCCGTCCGGGCCGGTCCGTTATGCCCCGCAGGCCCCCGGGTCCGTCAGTCCGTTATGCGCCGCAGGCCCCGCGGGCCGGCTGACTGATCTGGTGAGGAGCGGCAGGAGCGGCGGGGGAGCGGTGCACACGCCGTCCGCCCTGAAGAAGGACAGCCGCTGACGGGGATGAAACGATGAAGGCGTAACGCGCGGGCGCGCCGACCGGAAAGAAGCCGCACATGCGATACCTGGACATCGACACGGCCCCGAAGATCTCCCGGATAGGCCTGGGCACCTGGCAGTTCGGCGCGAGGGAATGGGGATACGGCGAGGGGTACGCCGGGCAGGAGGCGAAGGAGATCGTCCGCCGGGCGATCGACCTGGGTGTGACGCTCTTCGATACCGCCGAAATCTACGGATACGGGCGGAGCGAGCGGATTCTCGGCGAGGCCCTCGGCGAGCGGCGCGGGTCGGTCTTTCTGGCCACCAAGCTCTTCCCGCTGCTGCCGGTCGCGCCCGTGGTGGAGCAGCGCGCGGTGGCGAGCGCGAACCGGCTGGGCACGCACCTGCTCGACCTCTATCAGGTGCACCAGCCGAATCCACTGGTCCGCGACGGCACGATCATGCGGGGGATGAGCGCGCTGCAGCGCGTCGGGCTGGTCGGCGAGGTCGGCGTCAGCAACTACTCACTGCAGCGCTGGCAGGCGGCCGAGGACGCGCTGGGCCACCGGGTGCTGAGCAATCAGGTCCGCTACAGCCTGGCCGACCGCTCGCCGGAGGAGGAGCTGCTGCCGTTCGCCGCCGCCCATGACCGGGTGGTGATCGCGTACAGCCCGCTGGCTCAGGGCCTGCTGTCCGGCCGGTACGACCGGACCAGCCGTCCCGCCAACCGGGTCCGGGCCCGCAATCCGCTCTTCCTGCCCGAGAACCTGGACCGGGCCAGCGACCTGATCGGTGTGCTGCGCGAGGTGGCGGACGCGCACCGGGCCACCCCGGCGCAGATCGCGCTGGCCTGGGTCATCCGGCACCCCGCGGTGACCGCGATCCCCGGCGCGTCCAGCGTCGAGCAGATGGAGAGCAACGCCGCCGCCGCCGACATCGATCTGGCCGACGACGAGTACGGCGCGCTGAGCGCTGCCGCCGGCTGGTTCCGGCCGATCACCGGCCGGTCCGTGGTCCCGGCGATGGCCCGGGCCCGGCTCCGGCACTGAGCCAGGCCATCTGGCAGAATGGGACGAGATGAGCAGCTCAGATTCCCCGCGCTACCCCGTAACCGTCACCCAGCTGCCGGTTACCCGTTGCCAGATCTGCCGGCGTACGGTCGCCTACCGTCCCGGCCAGGCGAGTGCCGCCCTGACCGAGCACTACCGCCGTGCCCACCCCGAGAAGCTCGGTGGCGAATCCGAGAAGTAACCCGCAGCCGGGTCTGGACCGGGTGCGAATCGAAACGGTCGGCTACGACCATCCGGATGCGGCCCGGCTGGTCGGCGAGGTTCAGCAGGAGTACGTGATCCTTTACGGCGGGGTGGACCGCAGCCCCGTCGATCCCGCCGATTTCGCTCCGCCGTCCGGGCTCTTCCTGGTCGGTTACGCCGGCGGCGCGGCGGTGGTGTGCGGCGGCTGGCGGGCGCGCGGCGCCGACGCCGAGATCAAGCGGATGTACGTGACGCCGGCCGCGCGCGGCCGCGGGCTGGCCCGGCGCATGCTGGCCGAGCTCGAGCGCACCGCGCGTGCCGCGGGTCACCGCCGCGCGATCCTGGAAACGGGGAGCAAGCAGCCCGAGGCCGTCGCCTTGTACCGGTCGGCCGGCTATACCGGGATTCCCGCGTTCGGCTACTACGCAGGCACGCCGCACAGCATTCACCTGGGCAAGGTGCTGGACCATCGCCCCGGGAGCCGGGCCCCGGCTCCTGCGATGGGGTGCTGACGTCCGGGCCTGCCGCTGGCTGTCTCCCCGCTCCCGTTGTCGCTCCGGCCGGCGTCGCCGGTCAGGCCAGGCCGGCGGCGGCGCGTGCCTCCGCCTGGTCGCGGCAGGCCCGCATTTTCGTGATCCGTCCCTGATCAAGCGTCAGCACCAGGTAGTTACGCTCCCGGCCCGGCTGCGTGCCGCCCGGGCCGGGGCCGGAGCTGCGGATCACCACGAGCACCTGGTCACCGCGGGCGGTGATCTCCTCGATCTGCGGCTTCAGGCCGTGCGCGGCCTGGCGCCGCAGCCTCCCGGCCAGTTCCCCCCGGCCGTGACAGGTCTGGGGCTCAGGGTTCTCCCGGCTGGGATCGAGGTAGGTCCATTCCAGCTCCGGGTCGACGAACGTCAGCATCGTGTCCACGTCACCCCGGCCGTAGGCCTCGTACGCCTCCCGGACCAGGTCCTCGTTCCGGTCGCTCATGGGTGCCTCCCTTCCGTCCGGAGGGCACCGGCTCATCCATCGCGGGCGTTGACCGCACGCTGCTGGGACGACAGCGATAGCCCCTCCCCTCCGGCGTGTGCCGCGCACACGAATGGGCTTGCCGGGTTTGCCGTCGCGCCCATCGTGCGTCGAGGCGGACTCCAGGTCAACGATCCGCCCAGACCCCGGACCAGGTCAGGGTCAAACGGCCCGTGCCGCGGGCGAACGACCGCTGCCGCCCTCCTTGCCCCGGGCCCGCGAACCGGGGGACACGGCCGATCCGGGCGGACGGCGTGTGGTTCGCTTGTCCCATGTCACCCGCTTCCGATTTCCGCTCCCGCCTCGCGGCCCGCGAAACCCTCTACGGTGCCTGGTCGGCGGTCCCCTCGCCACTGAGCGTGCGGCTCCTGGCGGCGGCGGGGCTCGACTACGTGGTGATCGATCTGCAGCATGGCGGGGCCACCGAGCATGATCTGCCCGGGCTGACCACGGCGATCCGGCTCGCGGGCGCCACCCCTATCGGCCGGGTCCGCTACGCGCACCCGGCCGACATCGGGCGGGCGCTCGACCTCGGCTGCGCCGGCGTCATCGTGCCGAACGTCAACTCCGCCGCGCAGGCGCGCGAGGTGGCCGGCGCCTGCCGCTATCCGCCGGCCGGGTACCGGTCCGCGGGCGGCGTAGTGGCCACTGGCGATCCGTTCTGCGTGATCATGGTCGAGTCGGCGGAGGCGGTCGCGGACCTGGACGCGACGCTGGCCCAGGACGGCGTGGACGGGATTTACGTCGGCCCGCGGGATCTGTCCTACTCGCTCGGCTGCCCGCTCGACCCGGACGACCCCGTGCTGAGGCCCGCGCTGGAAGGTATCTGGGCCGCCTGCGCTGCGGCCGGCAAGCCGGTGGGCGTGCACGCCACGGACGGCCTGACCGCACGGCTGTACCGCGACGGCGGCTGCCGCCTCATCACGGTCGCCACGGACACTCAGGCCATTTCCCGCGGGACGGCGGCCGAACTCGACGCCGCCCGGAAATGATCAGCACCGCACGGCGGCTGGGCGTACCCAGCGGGCGAGCGGCCGGAGGCGGGCGGGCAGCCGGATCCTGGTGATGACGCGCCGCTAGGCTTGCCTGTCATGGACGGTCTCCGGTGATCGGGGAGATCCTGCCGCCCGGGGTGTCCGGGGCCGAGGCGTTCACCGATCCGCCCGGCGCCGTGCTGTTCCCGGCGGAGGCGGCCATCGTGGCCAGGGCCGTGGCCAAGCGCCGGCGTGAGTTCGCGACGGGCCGCGATTGTGCCCGTTCGGCGCTCGGTCGCCTCGGCGTGCCGCCCGTGCCCATCCTGGCCGGGGAGCGTGGCGCCCCCCAGTGGCCCGCCGGGATCGTGGGCAGCATCACGCACTGTGCCGGATACCGGGCGGCCGCGGTCGCCTGGGCCCGCGATGCCGTCACCGTGGGCCTGGACGCGGAGCCCAACGATCGGCTGCCGCACGGCGTGCTGGACCTCGTCTGTCTGGCCAGCGAGCGCGCCCGGCTGCCCGGGCTGGTGACCGCCGCGCCGGGTGTCTGCTGGGACCGGCTGCTGTTCAGTGCCAAGGAGGCGGTCTACAAGGCGTGGTTCCCACTGACCCGGCGCTGGCTCGGCTTCGAGGAGGCGGACATCACCATCGACGCCACGGGCGGGACCTTCGGCGCACGGCTGCTGGTCCCGGTTCCCGTCGCCGGCGGCGGCCCGCTGACCGGCTTCACCGGCCGCTGGCTGGCCCGCGACGGCCTGATCGTGACGGCGGTCACCGCCTGCACGCCCGGCCGCCCTCCGGACAGCGTTAGCTCGCGTGGATGACGGCGAGGGCCTCGTCCATGGCCACCTGCTGGCCGGTCTTCACGGCCAGTCCGGTGACCGTGCCGTCCAGCGGTGCGGTGACCGTGTGCTCCATCTTCATGGCTTCCACGATGACCAGCGGCTGCCCGGCACTGACCAGCTGGCCGTCGGTGACGTGCACGGCCAGCACGGTGCCGGGCATCGGGCTCATGACGATGCCGTCGGCGGCGCCCGCCGCGTTGCTGTGCGCGGTCCGCAGCGGTTCCTCCCGTACCGCCCAGGTCTGGCCGTCGCGGCCCAGCCAGAGCGGGCCGCCGCCCGGGCCGTCCTGCCACGCGCAGGCGTAGCGGCCGGTGCGGCCGCCGTAGCTGAGGAGGAGTTCCCCGTCGTGTAGCTCGGCCCGGGCGGGCACAGGTTCCGCGTCGCCCACGCCGGCCTCGGCTGCCAGGCTGGCGCGGCCCCGGACGCGGACCTCGGTCACCTCGCCGGGCGGGCACGCCAGCCGCAGCCGGGTCCAGGCGTGCTCCCCGGGACGCCACCCGTCCGGGATGTCCCACGGGTCGGTGACCGGCCCGGCCGGCTCACCGGCGAGGAGGCGGGCCAGCGCCGCGGCGGCGAGCACCTCATCGGGAACGCCGCCCCTGGCCAGCTGGCCGAGGTGGCGTTCGGCCAGCCCGGTGTCAAGGCGGCCCGCGGCGACGTCGGGCTGGGCGAGCAGGTCCCGCAGGAACGCGATGTTGGTGGTCACGCCGAGGACGGTGGTACCCGCCAGTGCCGCGTCGAGCCGGCGCAGGGCCGCACCGCGGTCGGGGCCCCAGGCAATGACTTTGGCCAGCATCGGATCGTAGGAGCTGGTCACGCGCGCGCCGGGGACCAGGCCCGAGTCGGTGCGGACGTGCGGTCCGTCCGGCTCGCGCAGCGCGAGGACGGTGCCGCCGGTGGGCAGGAATCCGCGGGAGGGGTCTTCGGCGTAGACGCGGGCCTCGGCGGCGTGCCCGGTCAGCCGGATCTGGTCCTGGCGCAGCGGGAGGGCCTCGCCCGCGGCGACGCGTACCTGCCATTCGACCAGGTCCAGCCCGGTCACCATTTCGGTGACGGGGTGCTCGACCTGCAGCCGGGTGTTCATCTCCATGAAGTAGAAGTCGTCCGGGCGGTCCCCGGGCACGATGAACTCCACCGTGCCCGCGCCGACGTACCCGACGCTTCGGGCCGCGCCGGTGGCCGCGGTGCCCATCGCGTCCCGGCGGGCGGCGTCCAGCAGCGGTGACGGTGCCTCCTCGATGATCTTCTGGTGCCGCCGCTGCAGGCTGCACTCGCGTTCACCCAGGTGCACCGTATGCCCCTGGGAGTCGGCGAAGACCTGGACCTCGATGTGCCGGGGGCGTTCGATGAACCGTTCGAGCAGCAGGGTATCGTCGCCGAATGCCGCTTGGGCCTCGCGGCGCGCGGCGGCGATCGCCCCCGCCAGCTCGCCGTCGGCGCGGACCAGCCGCATGCCTTTGCCGCCGCCTCCGGCCGACGGCTTGATCAGCAGGGGAAAGCCGATGCCGGGCGCGGCCTGCAGCAGGTGCCGTTCGGTCATGCCTTGCTCACCGGCGCCCGGCACCACCGGCACGCCCGCCGCCGCCACGGTGGCCTTGGCGCGGATCTTGTCGCCCATCGCCTCGATCGCCTCAGGCGGCGGCCCGATGAACACCAGCCCCGCTTCGGTGCAGGCCCGGGCGAACGCGGCGTTCTCGGCCAGGAACCCGTAACCGGGGTGGACGGCCTGCGCGCCGGCCTGCCGGGCCGCCGCGACGATGGCGCCGATGTTCAGGTAGCTGCCGGCGGCCGGGGCCGGCCCGAGGCGGACGGCCACATCGGCCTCGCGCACGTGCCGGGCGCCGGCGTCGGCGTCGCTATAGACCGCGACGGCGCCGATGTCGAGGGCGCGCAGCGTGCGGATGACGCGGACGGCGATCTCGCCGCGGTTGGCGACCAGGACCCTGCGGAACATGCGGCCTCCCGCCTACATCCGGAAGATGCCGTGGGAGATGGGCTCCAGCGGGGCGTTGGCCGCGGCCGACAGCGCGAGCCCCAGGACCCGGCGGGTATCGAGCGGGTCGATGACCCCGTCGTCCCAGAGCCGGGCCGTGGAGTAGTAGGGGTTGCCCTGGTGCTCGTACTGGTCCCGGACCGGCCGCCGGAACTCCTCCTCGGCCTCCGTCGGCCACTCCTCGCCGCGGGCTTCGAGCTGGTCGCGGCGGACGGTGGCGAGCACGCTGGCGGCCTGGTCGCCGCCCATCACCGAGATCCGGGCGTTCGGCCACATCCACAGGAACCGGGGGGCATACGCCCGGCCGCACATGGCGTAGTTGCCGGCCCCGAAGGACCCGCCGATCACCACGGTGAACTTCGGCACCCGCGCGCAGGAGACCGCGGTGACCATCTTGGCGCCGTGCTTGGCGATGCCGCCGGCCTCGTACTGGCGGCCGACCATGAAGCCGGTGATGTTCTGCAGGAAGACCAGCGGGACCCGCCGCTGGTCGCACAGCTCGATGAAGTGCGCGCCCTTGACCGCGGACTCGCTGAACAGGATGCCGTTGTTCGCCACCATGCCCACCGGGTGCCCGTGGATGCGGGCGAACCCGGTGACCAGGGTCTGCCCGTACTCGGGCTTGAATTCGGCAAACCGGCTGCCGTCCACGATGCGCGCGACGACATCGTGCACGTCATACGGGGTGCGCGAGTCGGCGGGGACCACGCCGTACAGTTCGGCCGGGTCCGCGAGCGGTTCCTCGGCAGGCAGGACCTCCCACGGGCAGGGCGCTTTGGCGGCCAGCGTCGACACCACCGAGCGGACGATACGCAGCGCGTGCGCGTCGTCCTCGGCCAGGTGATCGGCCACCCCGGAGATGTGCGCGTGCACGTACCCGCCGCCCAGCTCCTCGGCCGTGACCACCTCCCCGGTTGCCGCCTTCACCAGCGGCGGGCCGCCCAGGAAGATCGTGCCCTGGTCCCGGACGATCACCGCCTCGTCGCTCATCGCCGGGACGTACGCGCCGCCGGCCGTGCAGGAGCCGAGCACGGCGGCGATCTGCGCGATGCCCCGGGCCGACATCGTGGCCTGGTTGTAGAAGATCCGCCCGAAGTGCTCACGGTCCGGGAACACCTCGTCCTGCCGGGGCAGGAACGCCCCACCCGAATCGACCAGGTAGATGCACGGCAGGCGGTTGTGCAGCGCCACCTCCTGCGCGCGCAGATGCTTTTTCACCGTGACCGGGTAATAGGTGCCGCCCTTCACCGTCGCGTCGTTGGCCACGATCATGCATTCCCGGCCGCACACCCGTCCCACCCCGGTGATGATGCCCGCGGCCGGGGCCTCCCCGCCGTACATGCCGTTGGCCGCCAGCGGCGACAGCTCCAGGAACGGCGACCCCGCATCCAGCAGGTCGTCGACCCGGTCCCGGGGCAGCAGCTTGCCGCGCGCGGTGTGCCGTTCCCGGGCGCGCTCGGGCCCGCCCCGGCTGGCGCTGGCCAGCCGCTCCCGCAGCTCCGCCACCAGCGCGGCGTGCTGCTCCGCGTTCCGCTTGAACGCCTCGCCGGCCGGATCCGTCCTGCTGTGCAGGACCGGTGCCTCCATCGCCACTACCCCACCAGCGTCCCATGGTTAGTAATCACTAGCTGTATGCGCCCAAAATGCGCGAGCAACTTTAACGCACGTTAACTCACGCGCTGGTCAGGACGTCATCGGTGTCCTGGCCGGCTTCAACGAGCAGGTCACCCGGCCGCGTGTCGGTCGGCAGCAGGACGTCCCGGGCGAGCACGTCGCCCGCCTCGCAGTGCCGCCCGACCACGGTCACCGTCTGCATGGACGCTCCGGGACCGCGTGCCACGTGCGCGCAGTAACTGGCCCCGTAGAGGGCCGGCCGCGGGTTGTCGCTCATCCCGCCGTCTACGGCGACGAATGTGCGCACGCCGGCGACGTGCTTGATGGCCAGGACCCGGTACAGGGTGACCATCGCCCGGCTGATGATCGCGCGCCCCGGCTCAACGGTGAGCCGCGGGACCGGCAGCCGGAATGAGGCGCATTCGTCGCGGATGACGCGGCGGATCCGGCCAGCGAATCCGGCGAGGTCGAAGGCCTGGTCCGTCTCGACGTAGGGAACGGCGTGGCCGCCGCCGAGGTTGAGTTCGGTAAATGCCACGCCGTGCTCGTCATGCACGGCGGCCATGAGCGTGATGAGCCGTCGTGCCGCGAGCTCGAACGCCGGCAGCCGCGTGATCTGCGAGCCGAGGCGGCAGTGCAGGCCGACGAGCGCAAGCTCCGGATGGGCCAGCACCCTGCGCACCGCGTCGGCCGCGGCCCCCGAGCTGAGCGAGAACCCGAACTTCTGATCGTCTACGCCCGTGGCCACCGCGTGATGCGCATCGGCGTCGACACCGGGCGTGACGCGCACCAGTACGCGCTGACGCCGCCGGGCCAGCGCGGCGAGGCGGACTATCTCTGCGGACGAGTCAATCACGACCCGTCCCACTCCGTAGCCGATCGCTGCCCTCAGGTCGCCGGGCGTTTTCGCATTCCCGTGCAGGACGATCCTCATCGCCGGGAAACGGACCGAACGCGCGACCGCCAGCTCACCAGCCGAGCAGACATCCAGGGCGAGGCCCTCCTGATCGATCCAACTGGCCATGGCGCGGCACAAGAACGCCTTGCCGGCGTAGGCGATCTCCGCTCCGGGGAACGCCTCCCGGTACATGCGGCACCGGTAGCGGACGTCAGCCTCGTCCACGATGTAGGCGGGCGTGCCATAACGCGCGGCCAGGTTGCCGAGCGGCATGCCACCGACGGAGATCTCGCCACCGGGCTCACAGTGCGCGGTGCGGGGCCATATCCCGGCGGCCAGGCCGGGCGGGCTGACGGTGTTTCCCGGGGCCGGCTCCGGCGGGAACGGGCCGCCCGGCCGGTGACGCCGGCGTTCCTGGCGAGGTGCCCTGATCGCAGACTCCGCCTGTTGATCGTCCGCCACAGCCACGATCCTTGGCCGGGCGGCAAGACCTGCTAACAGCCCCAAAGCGCGGCTGCGCCACATCCATACGCGCCCCATTCTCGGTGGCGCGGACGGCCCGAACGACGAATGGATCGTCGGCACCTACGAGCTCGAGGTCAGCCCCACCGACGAGGCGAACAGCCCGACCGATGTGTGGGCCGTCGGCTACGACACGGTCCCCGGCACGACTCAGGTACAGACCCTGACCCTGACCGGAACGGCACCGCGTGGAGCACGGTCGCCGGCCCGGCGCGGCGATCGTCCAAGCCGCCGGTGACAGCGGTGTCTCCGGCGCGTTCAACCCGTTCGCCCCGCGGAACGGCTAGGCCAGCGCGCACGGCGCGCCGCAGGAAACGCCCCTCAGCTCCGGGGTACGGGCCCTCAGCTCCGGGGTACGGGCCCTCAGCTCCGGGGTACGGGTATGGGCGGCCGCACCCTGGCGCCGGGGTGCCAGCCGTGCGTCCGGGCGCGGGTGGCGGCGATTTTGGGCCGGCCGCCGGGTCTGTAGATTTGGGGCCAGCGTGTCGCTGGCCTCCGCGCGTGCGGTTTGGGGTAGCCGATGACCCTCAGCGAGGACTTCACCAGTCGCACCGGCCGGTTCCGGGGTGAGTTGCTGGCTCACTGCTACCGGATGCTGGGCTCGGCCGAGGAGGCCGAGGACCTGGTTCAGGAGACGTACCTGCGGGCGTGGCGGTCGTTTGACGGGTTTGAGGGCCGTTCGTCGGTGCGGACCTGGCTGTACCGGATCGCGACCAACGTGTGCCTGACCGCGATCGAGCGCCGCGGCCGCCGGCCGCTGCCGTCTGGGCTGGGCGGGCCGGCGGAGGACCCGGAGGCGCCGCTGGTGGCGGGGCCGGAGGTGCCGTGGCTGCAGCCGTTTCCCGACGCGCTGCTGGCCGCCGAGCGTGCGGATCCGGCCGCGGTGGCCGTCTCGCGGGCGGGTATCCGGCTGGCATTGGTCGCGGCGCTGCAGTACCTGTCCGCCCGGCAGCGCGCGGTGCTGATCTTGCGGGACGTGCTGGAGTGGCCGGCCGCTGAGGTGGCGGATCTGCTGGGCACGACGACGACTGCGGTGAACAGCGGCCTGCGGCGGGCCCGCGCCCAGCTCGCGCAGGCGCTGCCCGCCGAAGATGAGGTTGCCGAGCCCGCCGAGCCGGACCGGCGGGCGCTGCTGGACCGGTTCGCCGCGGCCATCCAGGACGCCGACGCCAGCGCACTGGCCGAGCTGCTGCGGGAGGATGTCGCGCTGGAGATGCCCCCGATGCTGACCTGGTTCACCGGCCGCCGGGCCGTGGCGCGCTTCGCCGCGTCGTACCTTCTTACCGGGCCCGGACTGCTCCGGCTGGTTCCGGTCATGGCGAACGGGCAGCCGGCGTTCGCGGTCTACCAGCGCGAAACAGGCGGCGCATACCATGCGCACGCGGTGCTGGCGCCCACGGTCACCGCGGCGGGGATCGCGCGGATCGTCGCCTTCCAGAACCCGGGCCTGTTCGCCTCGTTCGGCCTGCCGCCGGAATACCGTGCCGGGCTGGTGCCGGCGCCGGACGAGGCGATCCCCCCGCGGCACCGCTGACAGGCTAAGCCAGGCACCCGGCTCAGGCCGGGCCGCGGCGATTCCCCGGAATCCGGCTGGTCTATATCTGTAGGCCGCCAGACGGGCGGCGCGGCACCCAAAGGACCCAGGGAGGATCGCAATGAAGACACCCCCGACCGTGTCGCCGGACGGTTTTAATACCAGGATCATTGAGGAGTTCCGGGCGAACGAGGGACGCGTCGGCGGGCCATGGGCGGGCACCACGATCATCCTCATCCACCACATCGGCGCCAGGTCCGGGATCGAGCGCGTCTCGCCGCTGGGCTGCTCCCCTCAGGGAGACGGCCGCTTCGCGATCGTCGCCTCCAGCGGAGGATCGCCGACCCACCCAGACTGGTACTACAACCTCAAGGCCCACCCCAGGATCCAAGCCGAGGTGGGCCCCCAGACGTTCACGGTACTGGCGGAGGAACTGGACGGCACCGCCCGCGCCGAGCTGTGGCCGAAGCTGGTCGCGCAGTATCCGACCATCGGCGAATACCAGACCAGGACCACCCGGCAGATTCCCGTGTTCATGCTGACCCGCCAGGACTGACCTGTGACGGAGCCAGTTTGCGCCGCTCGCGGCAGCCTGAGTCGATCTCACCGTGACCCAGCACGGAGGAACACCATGAGCATCCACAATGCCCTCGTCATCGGCGCCGTCATCGGCGCCGGCGACGCCACCGCTAGCACCCGGAACGGACCCGGAAAAGGAGACAAGACGCGATGAAAGATCACCAGGTGCTCAGCCGTGCGGAGTGGCAGGCCGCTCGCGACGAGCTGCTTCAGCGCGAGAAGGAGCACACCCGGATGGCGGACGAGCTGGCGCGCCAGCGCCGGGAGCTGCCCTGGGTCGCGATCGAGAAGGAGTACCGGTTCGACGCCGACGGCGGGACGCGGACCCTGGCCGAGCTCTTCGACGGCCGCTCACAGCTCCTGATCTACCACTTCATGTTCGGGCCGAGCTACGAGGCGGGGTGCCCGGTCAACTCGTCGATCGCCGATGGCCTGGGTGGCCTCCTGCCGCACCTGCATGCCCGCGACGTGACCCTGCTGCTCGTTTCGCAGGCTCCGCTGGCGAAACTTCAGCCGTACCAGCAGCGGATGGGCTGGAGCATTCCCTGGGTCTCATCGGCGAACACCGACTTCAACTTCGACTTCGGCGCCTCCTACAGCCAGGAGCAGGTGCGTTCATGGGCCCTCGACGAGGGCGGGCTGCCGCCGATCGTGCGCCAGAACGCGGCCGCGACAGGGACCGACGTCCCCGGATACCTCTCGGAATCACCGGCGATGAGCGCCTTCACGCTCCAGGACGGCACCGTCTACCAGACCTATGCGACCGCCGGGCGCGGGGTCGAGTTCCTGATGGGCTACTACCCGATCCTCGACCGGGCGCCGAAGGGGCGTGACGAGGGCGATGCGTTCCAGACCTGGATTCGCCGCCATGACGAGTACGTCTAAAGGTATCGGGCCCTGGCGGTCGTGGCGTCGAGCAGCACTGTCCAGCCTCAGGACATGCGAATGGCGGTCCGCGAGCAGCTTTTCTCGTCACCCGGCGGAATCGGCATGCGGGAAACGCGCCTGATCAGCAAATCACGCAGTAGCCGAATGACTGTTGCTAGTGGGCGTCCTCATACTCCCTGATCACGGAAGCTGGAATACGGCCGCGGTCGTTGACCTCGATGCCGCGGTCTTTCGCCCATGAGCGGATGCTGGCGGTCTGCTGCCGGTCGGTCGCCGGGCGCTGGCGGCGGCGGCCGTTGCTCGCTGCCCCCGTCTTGCGGGCGTGCGCGGCGAAGGGCTCAAGACCGTCCCGTATCTGCTGCGCGTGCTTCGCGCACACGTCGACCTCGTATGCGTTATTGCCGAGGCTGAACAGCAGGGTCTCCTGAGCGTCCACATTGCCGTCGTCCAGATCGCAGAGCAGTATTACCTGAACCTTCTGTGCCATGTCGTCTCCTTGCTTGCTGATGGGTGCCTTACGTGGAGAGCGGCCGTTGATATTCAGCGGGCCAGCTGTCGTGCATACAACTCTGTATTTAACCATAACCGGCAAGGAAGTGCGCGCTTACGGGTGATACCGGCGCGGCGCAATTGCGTCCTAGGTGTGCCAGCAGCCGCGCGTTGTGTGAAAGTCCGGCAGACCTCGCGATAGCTGTTATGCGGTGCAAAGGCGTGCAGCCGCAGCGCTGAATCTCTGTCGTTAAGTCATGAGCTACCCAGGTTTCGGCGTTGGCCGCTGAACCAGCAGATGTGATTGCTTCGTCCCCGGCCACGGCCACGGGGCAGCCTGCCTTCCTTGCGGCATCAATATCGGTGGGCTCAACGCACCGGCCCGTTCAGCGTGGCGGGTCTTTGCAGCCCCTGCAATGCAGGTGAAGTCCGGAATTGTCACGTTCCCTCGTCAGGCTGCAGCGACCGGGCCGATGTCGGCTCCCGCCAGCTCGGCGTAGGTGAGGAGGCGGAACGGTCCTGCAGCTGATGCCGTTCCATCAGCTGGTAGAGGGCCTGCTGGCGCAGCTGCAGCAGCTCGCTGGCGTCCGGCTGCCTGCCCTGTCCGGCGGTGATGATCTCGAGGGCGACTGCGGGGTCGCGCTGGGCCAGCCGGGCCGCCGAAGCTGGCCAGCCCCGGGGCGATGGCGCTGCCGTACTCACCTGCTGTGCGGCATCTGGCTGCGACGGCTGAACCGCGTCTCGTTCCGGGTTCATCCGTCGCGGGTGATGTCCAGCGGAATGGAGCTTTGCCAGCATCGTCACTTGGACGACTCGCGGGGTGGGGCGCAAGAGCCGCGTGGATGATGGCTGCGGGCCGCCCTGTTTCTTAAGGGTCACGTTCGTGTGCAGCCGGTGAAACGCTTTCGGGCGGAAGGAGCGGTGACGTGAGCGAGCAGTTCAAGGGCACGATCAACGTCGATATCAGGGACTCGGTGCCTGACTGGTCGCCGTTCGAGCCGCCGAAGGCCCCGGACGGGGCACCGAATGTGGTGTACATCGTGCTCGATGACGTGGGCTTTTCGGCAATGAGCTGCTACGGCGGCCCGATCGAGACGCCGAATATCGACCGGATCGCGGCCGACGGGATCCGTTACACGCAGTGGCACACCACGGCATTGTGCTCGCCGACCCGCTCCTGCCTGCTGACCGGGCGTAACCACACGCGTAACAGCATGGCGTGCATCACCGAGGCCGCCGTCGGGTTCCCCAACGCCAGCGGGACCATCCCGCCGGAGAACGGCATGCTGCCGGAGATCCTCGGTGAACGCGGCTGGAACACCTACATGGTCGGCAAGTGGCACCTGTGCCCGACCGTGGAGATGAACGTCGCCTCGACCCGCCGGAACTGGCCATCCGGCCGCGGGTTCGAGCGCTGGTACGGGTTCCTGGGCGCCGAGACCAACCAGTGGTACCCGGACCTGGTGTATGACAACCACCCGGTGGACCAGCCGAAGTCCCCGGCCGAGGGCTATCACCTCACCGACGACCTCACCGACAAGGCGCTGGAGTTCATCAAGGACGCCAAGGTGCTCGCGCCGGACAAGCCGTTCTTCCTCTATTACGCGCCCGGTGCCGCGCACGCCCCGCATCAGGCGCCGAAGGAGTGGATCGAAAAGTTCAAGGGCCACTTCGACATGGGCTATGAGGCGATGCGGGAGCAGACCCTGGCCCGGCAGATACAGATGGGCATCGTCCCGGCCGGCACCGGGCTGCCGCCGATCAACCCGATCGGCACCCCCGAGACCCGCACGGGCCCAGACGGTCAGCCGTTCCCGCCGCTGGATGTCACCCGGCCGTGGGACTCGCTGTCGGCGGAGGAGAAGCGGCTGTTCTGCCGGATGGCCGAGGTGTACGCGGGGTTCCTCGCGCACGCCGACCACCACATCGGCCGCCTGCTGGACTACCTGGAAGAGTCCGGGCAGCGGGACAAC
>Ga0335085_10005203_pt1 | contig 21076 bp, 18 predicted proteins | sample Lox_Sample_45_FD_206712 | JGI IMG/M metagenome (GOLD analysis project Ga0335085, IMG submission 206712) | Soil microbial communities from Loxahatchee National Wildlife Refuge, Florida, United States - Lox_Sample_4.5 | ecosystem: Environmental > Terrestrial > Soil > Wetlands | place: USA...
TCAAGGGACGAACGGCCGGTGGCGCCGGAGCTTGCGCGGGAGTGGCCGGCCGCGGGGTCTGAATCGTTACGGTCCTGTAACGTCCCCCTCCGAACAGGCCGAGCTGCACGGAATCGCCGGGCTGCACCGCCCCTAACTCCTGCGTGAGGCGGCGCAGCGCGCCTTCTTCGGACTCGCGCCGGCCGATGTCGGCGGGGGCAATGCGGAGACTCACGGTGTTCACCTGCGCGAGGCGATTCCCCGGAACGATGCCCCCGAGGTCGGCCTGTCCCCTGGGGGTGACCGCGGAGACGAGCAGCCCAAGCGTGTCGCGGTCGGTTCCCGACGCCGAGACGGTGATCCCGAGTACCGCGCTCACATTGTCAGCGCCATTACCTGCTCCCTGTGCCGCCGCGGGTGGCGCGATGGCGACGAGGGCGGCCATGGCCGCGCCGCAGAGAACGGCGCGCCTCATCGGGGGCCTTCCATCGGCAGAGGCGCCAAGTCCGGCGGATCGAGCCCATCGTCCGCCGGCTTCTTCCCCGACGGCTGAGCGCGGGGGACGATGCGGCGCGCCGAGATGAGGCGGTCGGCGAACCACGCCCCGCGATCTCCGGCACCGATGATGTCATACCGCACGCCGCCACCGCTCTTGGTTGCGTGGATGATGCGGTCGTGCCCGGCGTAGATCGCCACATGATCGATGTTCTTGCGGTCGCCGGCGAAGAACACCAGGTCGCCCGGACGGAGCGCACCGATCCGCAGCGGAACGTTCTCACCCATCTTGGCGATCTCGCGCGCGGTGCGCGGCAGCCGCACTCCCGCGCGCCCGAACACGTACTGCACGAACCCCGCGGCGTCGAAGCCGGTATACGGAGTCGCCCCGCCATGCAGGTAGGGCGTATTGAGGTAGCTCTCGGCCATGTCCAGCACGGTCGACGCGAATCGAATCGCGGACTCGTCCGGCGCGGCGGGCGGTACGTTCGGTGCCGTTGCCGTGTCTCGGTGGGTGCGACCGCCGAAGCTCACCGTGATTCCTACACGGTACTCCGGATTGTTGCGCAAGCCGCTGAATCGGTTGTTACTCTCGAATGCGTTCCGCCACCGGGCTTCGGCCTGGATTCCGACCGCTCCGATCATGGCGTGGTGCGCTCCGACGCCGTAGCTCCACGTGGCGATGCTCGTATCGGGAGCGTCGGTCGGGTGCACGCCATACCCCCCGATCCCAATCAGGCCGTAGGGGGAGAAACCGAGCAGCACTTGCTTGAGCGCAGGCACGACACGCCCCGGCTCGAACAGCAGGTCGGCGTCTGCCGACCAGGTGTCGAGCACGAAGTTCGTCTGGTCCTGCCCGAAGCGCCGGCACCCGTACGGTCCGCACGCGACCTCCGAGGCCGTCCCCTGCTCGGTATGCAAATCCACCGCACCTCCGAGGCGGAACCCCCAGGCGCGATGGTATCTCGTGAGGCCTATGCCACCGAAGACCGGGCTGCCGGAGGCCTCTTTGCGCGCGGCGAACGCTTGGAACATCCAGGGTTGCACGGCCTGCTGCGCGAAGAGGGGGGGCGTGACAGAAAGGAGCACGATGCCGGCAAGCGCCGGGGCGAGGGCAGACCGCCACATGGTAGTAGGCTCCGGGGTCTCGAAATTCTGTGTCGATGCGCGATCCATGGGTGGAGCGTACCCGGGGCGGCGTGATGGGAATGTGAGAGCCTGGTGAAGGGATGCACTCACCCCGTATGGCCGCGCGCTCGCTGGGCGATGAGTTGCTCCAAGTGTCCCCAGATCTCGGGCCTGATGCTGTCCACCAGCTCTTCGCTCTTCCCGCCGAGCATCGCGGCGATCGCGCTCGTGTCGAGGCCGGCAATGCGGGACTCTTCGATCACGGTGATGAAATGAATCCGAGCCTCCCGGATCATCCGACCGAACAGCGTCGCGCCCTCTCGGCGCACTCCCAACGCCAGGGCGAGGAGATACAGATCCCGTGCGCCGTCGAGCCGGTCCGCCAGATACTCCCGGGGGCCATGCGGCCCCTCATGTGGGGGGACGCGCACGGCGTCGCCGTGATAGTGCTGCTGCACGCCCAAGGGGTTCGACCCCTTCTTGTAGAACCGCTTCGTGCCGCGATGATCCTTGGTCTTGCCCTTGTCGCGCGCCATTGCCGTCCCCCGTTTCGAGATGGTGCTGCTAGGCATACGTCAGCTGGTCCTCAACCTTGCGGACGCCCGACGTGGCCCACGCCGCCCGGACCGCCTCTTCCCGTTCCGCCCATGAGTGCACGGTGCCGCGGAGCGTGACGCCGCCACCGTTCGCGATATCAACGGTGATTCCCTGTGCATCGGCCTCCGCACTCCGTGTCAACGCCGCCTTGATGTGTTGCTTCACATCGATCGAGCGCGCCGTTGCGGCGGAGACCAGGATCAGATCTCTGACTCCCTTGACCCCGGTGAGGTAGCGAATTGCGCCTTCCGCGGCGAAACGTTGGTAGGCCCACTCCACCGTCCCTTCGAGCGTGACCCATCCGTCGCGAACCGAGGCCTTGATCTTGGTGTGGGGCACCTCGACGTGCCAGCTGAGCGCGTCGGCCACAGCTTTCGCGAGGTCGGCGTCGCTCCGGGTGTGCGTGTCGGGCAACAACACGTCCATGTGCTCCACGACGGCGCGGACACCACTGACACGCTCGGCGTCGTGGCACGCCCCCACCTTCGCCGCATACGTCGGCACCGACCCGCTCAGCGTGACAACGCCAGCTTTCGCCGAGACGGCGATCGCCTTCACGTCCACCCTCGGATCGAACGCCAGTTCATCCCTGACGTCCCGCTCAAGCTCCGAATCGCCTTTCGACTGCCACATACGCCAGCTCCTTTCGTTGGCCTGCGCCTCGAGTCATCATGAATCGGAAGACTCGCCTCCTGGTTGAAAGAAGAACGCAGGGCCATGAAGAGAGCATTAACCCCGGATGACACATCTGCGGGTCGAGCGGATCACGCCGTGGCTCGCCCAAGTCCGTAGCTGGATTCTGGGCGGGCTGCGGCCATGTTTCCTGCTCAAGCCTGATAGGACCCTCTGTGCACCGACGACTTCCGAAACTATTCCTCCTCTTTCTCGCAGCGCTTCCCGCGCGCACCCTCCCCGCTCAGGACTTTGCGGGAGTCTGGCAGGGTCGTGCCACCAATGGATCCCGCACAGTTCTGAAGCTCGAAAGGAGGGGCAAAGACCGCTGGACCGCGCTCGAGTACGCGATCGACAAGGAGCCCGACGCCGCCGACGGCTCGGTGGTGGTCAACGGCTCCACGATCACGATCGTCTTCTTTGCGGCGACGTACGTCGGAAATCTGAGTGCCGACGGTGCGTCCATCACGGGAGCGTGGGTCGATCGGTACGGGCAACCCGGGCGTGACCCCCAGGACTTTCAACGCGTCACCAAGGCGACGGAGTGGCCGCTGGACGTTGCGTCGCACACGGTACGATTCGTCACCGTGGACACCAACGTCAGGCTGGAAGTCCTCGACTGGGGAGGCACGGGACGGCCGCTTGTCCTGCTGTCTGGCGCGGGGAACAGCGCTCACCGATACGACCGTTTCGCACCCAAGCTCACGGCCGCCTACCATGTGTATGGGTTCACGCGACGCGGCCTGGGTGCCTCGAGTGTTCCCCCGTTTAATAGCGAGAACTACCTCGCCGACCGGCTTGGGAAGGATGTGTTGGCGGTCATGGATTCCCTCAAGCTCCAGCGCCCGGTACTGGTCGGCCACTCGTTCGCGGGTGCAGAGCTGAGCGCTGCATGTTCCCAGCACCCCGAGCGCGTCGGCGGGCTGATCTACCTCGACGCCGCTTACAGCTACGCCTATTACGACACATCACGGGGCGACCTGCTGATTGACGTGAACGATCTGCAGCGCACTTTGGATCAATTGTCGTTGCAACTCGGCCCACGCGAGCAAAAACATTTGACTGACGAACTGTTGACAACGCGCCTGCCGCTGGTGAACCGCGATCTACAGACCTTACGGAAGCAGCTGCACGCGAGTCCGGACACGACTTGGCCGAGGACGTATCAGTACCCAAGGGTCATGCACGCGCTTCTCAACGGCGCGCAGCGGTACACAGCCGTGCGATGCCCGGCGCTCGCCTTCTACGCGGTTCCGCACGACTCCGCCGACGCTGCGGACGTGCAGGCGCAGGCGACGGCTTTCGAGCGGGGGGTGCCGGGATCACGCGTGGTACGCCTGAGGAACGCCACCCACTGGGTGTGGGAGTCGAACGAGACCGATGTATTGCGCGAGATGAACGCGTTCATTGGTCGATTGCGCAACTAGGCAGCGTCAGTCAACGAGTGTGGATGCTACCCGATCGAGGACGTTGATCCACCCCGGAAGTCGCTCCTTATCGCTCGTGTTCACCTGGATCGCCAGAGCGACACCGAGGTCCTCATACCACCGGACTTGGGTCATGTGGCCGGGGAAGATGCCGCCATGCCCATATGCAGGGCCCAGAGGCGTGGCCAAGATCGCAATGCCGAGGCCCCACGTGATACCGGGGCGCAAGGATGAGGCGTCCACCCCCCGCGATACCTGTGGCCAGAGCTCGAGCGGGATCGCCTTGCCAGTTCTGCAGGCTGCCATCCATCGAGCGAGGTCGGCAGCCGTTGAGAAAAACCCACCCCCGCCCCACTCGATATCTGGATTCGCAACGAGTTGCCCGTCTCGCATCATTGCATCTGGGACGCCGAAGGGAGAGTGAGGGCCCGCGTACCCCCCGGGACGAGTTCGGGTATTCGAGGGCGGTCCGATGGACCGGTATTTCGCAGGCCGAGCGGATCGAGGAAGCGACGCTGTATCTCTGCATAGGCCGTCGCGTGGGTCACGGCTTCTTCAATCGTAGCGAGCTGGCGCTTTGCGCTCTCACCTGCCCGACGATGGCCCCGACGGGCATCACGACCGCAGTGAAGAACGTGATAACTCGATGGCCCGCCATCCTAGGCGCCGTGAAACGCGACCGGCTTGCCACGTGGCTCGGGCTTGAGATCCGGTTGACTCGAATCCGTGAACACCTCGTGCAACTCGAGATGGCTCGGCTGCCGGAACGCTTCTTTCGGAAGCGTGCCGGAACGTGCATGCCCCTTCGCGAACGCGTCGGACCGTACCCACGCATCGAACGCGGCGCGGGATTCCCACAGCGTCAAGACAACGTATGGGTCCCCAGGGTTGGCCGGGCGTAGCACCTTGTTCCAAACGAAGCCGGCCATCCCGTCCACCAGCCCGGCGCGTATACGGAAGCGCTCCTCGAACTGCTCGGCGTACTCCGGTGCTACATAGATCCGGTTCATCGCGGTAATCATGGTCGGTCACTCTCCGTCGGTGTCGCGTTCGGCGGTGCTGTCCGCTCCGATTCCCAAATCACGCTACAAGATACGCCGGTGAGTCGGGCAAGACCTGCGCGGGCATGGCGGCACCCGGCGTTGGGAATCGAACCGCCGAGGCTCGACTGGTGAGTAACCTTTCCGCCCCTGAGGGGTTCAACACCGCCTACGCACAGTCTTTGTATCGAAGGGGAGCTCAATGTGAGAGCGGTCTGGGTTGGACTTGCGGTGTTGGCGGCGTGCAATAACCCCGTCGCTGACACCGGAGCCTCCTTGGTAGGCTCCTGGCAGATCAAGCAACCGAGCGGCTGGACGGATTTTCGATTCACGCTGACCCAGGGCAGAACCATTGCGATCACAGGGAACGCCACTAGCACGCCCGCCGTGTGCCGCATTCCCGGCATGACCGCCCTCTCCAGGGCCCAAATCGGCTACTCCTGCGGCGCGATCGTTCCTGTCACGGCCAAAGTGGTCGCTGGTGAAGTCATTCTGAACTTCGGAGAGTACTCGGACGGAGCATCAATCCATTTTGCCGGACGTGCGGTAGGTCCAAGCATCATTGGCGACTTGACCTTTACCGATCCCACCGGTGTTCCCCACCACATTGGCCCAGGATGCCCACGAACTGACCCTGTGTGCCTCGATTCGCCCGGGCAGCTGGAGTTCGTGCGAGCCGGCCGGTGAAGGCCCACTGGGTGTGGGAGTCGAACGAGACCGATGTGCTGCGCGAGATGAACGCGTTTATCGGTCCCTTACGCCTGTGAGCCACCGCCGGCCAGTCCGGCCGGCGGTGGTGGAGCCCGTTTGTCTCCGTGAGGGTTACCGCAGGACGACGTTCGTCGTGAGGTTCTGGAACTGATCATTCCGGTCCATCGCCCAGGCAGCCTCGTTGTGCCCGGGATCGATGGGCAGCTCCTTGCCGTTGGACACGATCTCAATGCGGCCGGCGTCGATCCCGTGCGCCACCAGGTACTGCTTGGCGGTGATGGCGCGCCGGTTGCCAAGCGCGAGGTTGTACTCCTCGGAGCCGCGCTCGTCGCAGTTTCCAGCCACCCGGATCCGCACCTGGGGGTTGGCCAAGAGGACTGGAATCTTCTGGTCCAGCGCCCCGACGTCCTCCGGGCGGAGGGTCGCCTTGTCGAAATCGAAGTGGATCAGGGTCGCGAGCACTTCGCTGGCCTCGCGCGACTTGCGTTGCAGCGCGGTCAAGGAATCGGCGTGCCTCGCTTCGGCCTCGTGCGCGGCGGCCTCCCGAGCCCGTGCCGTCTCGTCCGCGCGGGCGATGGAATCCTGACGCGCCCGCACCACGGCGCTCGAGTCAACTTGGGGCTGAACGGCGACCTGCGGTGGGGCGTGATTACAGGCGCCTGCCGCGACGGCGAGCGCCACGGAAACAGCAAGGAATGCGATACGCATGGCGATCCTCCTCGACTCCGGGTAGAACATGGCAACGACGGCGGGAACTCGACGCGATCATCCCTCCGCACAGAGGAACCGCGCGATCGGAGGGCCGCCACCTCGCCTTGCCGCCGCGCGTCGCATCACGCAACCTCCGGGAGCTGCAGGGAATACCTGGGGACCAATGTCCCGCGCCGATGTAACTGGGAACCCCGAGGGGAATGGAATGGTCCACCGAAATGAAACGCGCAGGCGGCGCGCTCGTGAGCAACTCACAGGGAGGCACCGCACTATGACTTACCGGGCTCATGCATGCTGCCGGTGTCTCCCCCAGCCAGGCGTCACCGGCGACGATCCTCAAGGTCAACCTGTACGGCACGGCGCTCGTGCTGGAGGCGTTCGGGAACGTCATCGCCCGCGAGGGGTCCGGCGTCGTGATTGCGTCGTGGTCCGGTCATCGCCTGCCCGCGCTCACTTTCTCATGGACGGTCGAGTGACCGCCTCCTACTGGTACGGCGAGCTCGCACCGAATCATCGCGACGAGGACTGAGCGATATGCGCGCCACAGTCATGTACGGCGCCGGCGATGTCCGCGTCGAAACCGTCCCCGACGCTCGAATCGTCGAGCGCACCGATGCCCTCGTCACCGTGACCCGGGCCTGCATCTGCGGCAGCGATCTCTGGCCATACCAGAAGATGAAGCACCGCGAGACTGGCAACCGCATGGGACACGAGTTCATAGGAATTGTGGACGCGGTCGGCGCCGACGTGCGCACCGTCAAGAAGGGTGACCTGGTCATGGCGCCGTTCGCCTGGTCCGACGGGACCTGCGAGTTCTGCCGGAAAGGATTACAGACCTCGTGTCTCCATGGAGGCTGGTGGGGCGGCACCACGCTCGACGGCGGCCAGGGGGAGGCGGTGCGTATTCCGCAAGCGGACGGCACGCTCGTCGTGCTTCCGGTCGGCCGTGACCACACACTGATGCCATCGCTGCTGACGCTCACCGACGTGATGGGCACCGGCCACCATGCGGCACTGTCAGCCAAGGTCGGACCCGGCAAGATCACGGCGGTGGTCGGTGACGGCGCTGTTGGCCTGTGCGGCGTCATTGCGGCCCGTCGGCTGGGCGCCGAGCAGATCATCATGCTCGGGCGTCACGCCGATCGGATCGCCCTCGCGCGCGAGTTCGGCGCGACCGACATCGTCAGCGAGCGCGGCGACGCGGCGATCGAGCGGGTCCGTGACCTGACAGGCGGCCTCGGCGCCCACTCGGTGCTCGAATGTGTGGGGCACAGGGAATCGACGATCACCGCGCTCGGCATCGCGCGTCCGGGCGGCGCGGTCGGACGCGTCGGCGTGCCTCAGTACGAGGACATGCCGGCGGCCATACCGACGTTCTTCGCCAACATCACCATCGCCGGCGGACCCGCGCCGGTCCGCGCCTACATGGCGGAGCTCTTGCCCGACGTGCTGGAAGGCAGGATCCAGCCCGGCCGCGTATTCGATCGGATCACGAACCTCGACGGAGTACCGGATGGGTACCGGGCGATGAACGCCCGCGAGGCGATCAAGGTCATGATCAAGTTCTGAGAGAATAGCTCCAAGGGACCGAGACGTGAGCAGTGGTTGAGGTCATCAACCAGTCGGGACGGCGGGATTTGATCGGTATTGCCGCGAGCGCCAGCGAGCGGCGGCGGGAACAAACCCGGCGGCCCCACGAAAAACGGCGAGCCTGGGGGCTCGCCGTTTGAGTCGGGACGGCGGGATTTGAACCCGCGACCCCCTGCACCCCAAGCAGGTGCGCTACCGGGCTGCGCTACGTCCCGAAGAGACAGTTGCTAGACGGTTAGACGGTTAGTTGTTAGTCGCCAGACACCAACCCGCCTTACCCCCGATCCTACGCCTCCTTCTCCTCCGCTTCCTTCCCCAAGTGCCGATCGAGGAAGTATACCGCCGAGCTCGTCGTCCCGATCTTCTGAGCCTGCTCGAGGATCGTCCGCGCGGTCTTTTCCTCTTCTACCTGCTCCGTCACGAACCACTGCAGCATCGCCGCGGTCGCGTGGTCGCCCGCACTCTGCGCCGCGCCAAGCAGCTTATGGATCAGAGCGGTCACCTTCTGCTCGTGCGCCAGCACCTGCTCCCACACCTCGACCGAGGACTTGTAGTCCCCCCGGGGTGCGGGCAGGGCCGCAAGCGTCACGCGCCCGTCCCGGTCGTTCACAAAGTCGAAGAACTTCATGGCATGGCCGACCTCTTCCTTGGCCTGGCGGCGCATCCAGGCCGCCGAGCCGGGCAGGTTCGCCGCCTCGAAGTAGCCCGCCATGGCGAGGTAGAGATAGGCCGACGCCAGCTCGTGCTGAATCTGCTCGTTCAATGCCGTTTCGATCCTGGGATCGAGCATGCCACCCCCGGGTGCGCCCGGTTCTGAGGAGCGGGAAAGGTAACGGCGCTACCCTCCCCTGCCCACTCCCGCCGCCGTTGACAGGCCGTTGACGCAGCATACGCATGATCCGGCCATAGATGCTCGTGCGAATCACGCTGATCCTGGACGACGAGCTGCGCACCCCGCCGCTGGAGACGCCGCCCTCGCTAAGCGGCCCCGCTTGACCCCCGCTTAACCCCCTCCCCCGAGCGTTACCACACGGATCGGCGGCACACCGCAGTCGATCTCGCGGAAACGCTTCGCTCGGGAGGTGGGTCATGATCGGACGCATGCTGACACTCGCTGCCGTGGTGCTCGCGGCACGCGCCGCGAACCTGCGCGCGCAAGACATCACGCACGCCTACGACCACGTCCTGAACTACCGGGCGCAGAGCCGGTTGACCCTCGCCACGGGGATCCCCTACCTCGCCATTGGCGAATACGCCTATGGCCTCTCCGATCGCGTCACGCTCGGCGTGATGGCGGGCGTGACGCCCAGCGTGGAGGGGTACGGCATCCGCGTGCGCACGGTCGTCCACCAGACCGACCCGCGGTACCGAGTCTATTTCTGCACGCCCGTCTTCTACTATCCGAACGCCCATATCTCCGGGCACGGCTCGTGGTGGCTCACCCGGCCGAACATCAACTTCGAGTGGATGACACCGGGCGGATTCCGTTACAAGGTCGGAGGGAGCGTGATCGCCGTGGCGTCCGCGTCGGAGCCGGTCAGCTTCTGGGACGCGGTGCACAGCGGGATTTCGTTCCCGGTCGGCCCCGTGGTCACCTTGCAACTCGAAGCCTCCCTCGTGACGCGCGGGCTTCAGGTGACCGGAACGAACTGGGTGGGCGGACCGCCGGTGATCCTCGTGCTCGGCACATCGTGGGCGCTGTAGGCCGGTTTGAGTTACGGGGCGCCAATTGCCGAGGTACATTGGCGTCCCATGAACACGCTCATCGTCGTCCTGCGCCTGGTGCACATCGTGCTCGGCGCCTCGTGGGTCGGGATGATGGTCCTCGCCCAGCTCTTCGTGGCGCCCGCTATTGCCGATGCCGGCCCCGAGGGCGGCAAAGTCATGGCCGCGCTGCAACGCCGCAAGATGATGACCATCATTCCCAGCTTCGCGCTCGCCACGATCATTTCGGGGGCCTGGCTGATCTTTGCCGTGTATGGCAGCATGACCGGCTTCATGGCGTCGCGGGCTGGCCAGACGTTCTCCATCGGCGCCACGCTCGCGATCGTCGCGTTCGTGCTCGGCATGGTCGTGGTGCGGCCCGCGATGGTGCGCGTCGGCATGCTCTCGCAGGACCCGGTGAAGAACAAGGACGAGCTTCAGCGGCTGCGCGCCCGTGGAGCCGCGGTGGGCCGCGTGGTGGTCGTGCTCCTGCTATTGGCCGTAGGTGCAATGGCGGTGGCACGGTACCTGTGATATCCTGCCGGCTCTCACCTCCCCGGAGCATGCGATGCGCTGCACCGCGACCCTGTTCGCCGCCCTCACGTTCGGCCTGACCGGACTCGCCTCGGCGCAGGCCCCGAGCGATGCCGCGCGACGCGCCATCCAAGCGGCCAACGCCAACTGGGCCAGGCTGACCGCCGCCGGCCACTCGGACTCGCTCGCCGAGTTCTACGCCGCGAACGCGGTGATGATGCCGCCCAACATGTCGGCGGTCGAGGGCAAAGTGGCCATCCACGAGTACTTCGCGTCGATCAGCGCGATGTCGAGCCCGCCACCCGTGATCACGCTGCGCACCGATTCGGTATGGAACGCCGGAGCGTGGGCGCTCGAGCTGGGTCGCTGGACCTGGGTGTGGCCCGCGGGTGCGAAACTGCCTCCCGGCGAAACGCCCGCCGACTCGGGAAAATACATGGCCCGCTGGGTCCAGGAGAAAGGCCGCTGGCTGATCATGCAGGTGACCTGGAGCAGCGACGTGATCGTCAGGCCGCCGGAGAAACACTAGCCTTGACTGGCACCGGCCGCGCCATATCGTCTCCCCCTTCACTCGTTACGGAGCCTGCCATGCGCCGCGCCATTACCGCTGTCGCTCTGCTCGTCGCCATCGCCTGTAAGCCGAGCCCACCGCCGCCACCCCCTGACAACACCGCCGAGGTGCGCGCCGCGATCGATGCTGCCAACGCGAGCTGGGCGCGGCTCTCCGCCGCCGGTCACTCGGACTCGCTCGCCGACCTCTACGACATGAACGCGGTGCTGCTGCCGCCCAACATGACGCCGGTCAGCGGCATGACGGCGATCCGCACCTTCTTCACCGCGATGAACAGTATGTCGGTGCCGCCACCGGTACTCACCGTCCGCTCGGACTCGGTGTGGAGCGCGGGAAAGTGGGCCACGGAGCTGGGGCACTGGAGCTTCATGTGGCCCAAGGGCGCCAAGCTGCCTCCGGGAGCGTTTCCCTCAGACTCGGGGAAATACATGGCCCGTTGGGTCGGGGAGAACGGCAAGTGGCTGATGGTGCAGGACATCTGGAATAGTGATGTCCCCATGATGCCGATGCCGGCGCACGAGCCGCCTCCGGCGCACCACAAGGGCTAGGGATTCGGGGCTAGGGGTTCGGGGCTCGGGCCCCGAGCCCCTACTCCAACACCGCCGCCGTATCCCCCGGCATCAGAATCCGCCGCATCAACTTGATCGGCACCCCGCCCTGCTGCACGAAGCGGTCGTGGAAGTCGCGTAACGTGAAGGCGGGCCCCTTCATCTTCTGATAGTCGGCGCGGAGCTTGTAGATCTCGAGCTTGCCGAGCGTATAATAGAGGTAGGTGGGATCGTACGTGCCCCGGCGCGCCTCTTCGTAGGCGTTGGCCGGCTGCTGGTAGCACTGATCCTGGAAATACTGCTTCGCGGCGTCCTGCACCGAGAGCCCCTGCGTGTGCTCCTTGATCCCCGCCACCCAGCGGCAGTCGCGTAACAGCGCCTCATCCAGCTGAGCCAGCCGCGTCTTGGGATCGTTTCCGCCAAACCCCTCATCCACGATCATCTGCTCGCCGTAGTGCGCCCAGCCTTCCACGTTGGTGTTGGCGTACAGGAGCTTGCGGGTCTTGGTCGGGAACTGCTTGGCGTAGAGAAACTGGAGATAGTGCCCCGGGAACGCTTCGTGGATCGTGATGACGTTCATCACCGCGCGGTTGTACAGCCGCAAGTGCTGCTCGACGTGCGTCGAGTCCCAGTCGGCCTCGACCGGCGTGACGTAGTAGAACGCCTCGGTCGCCTTGGCCTCGAACGCGCCCGGCGTATCCATCGCCGCGAACGTGCCCACCCGTGCATACGGCGGCGTCTCGGCGACGATCGGCCGCACCTCCGAAGGGACATCCACGATCTGGTGATCGATCAGAAACTGCCGGGTGCCCTCGAGCGTCGCGCGCGTGGCGTCGAGCAGCGTCTTCGCGGTCGGATGGTCGGCCTCGAGCATCGCCATCGCCTCGGCGGGCGTCTTCCCGGGCGCCACGAGGGCCGCGGTCTCGAGGAACGCCGCGCGGTCCTTCGCGAGATTCGCTTCACCCAGCGCGAGCAGGCGATCGAGCGGAATCTCCACCATCTCGTCGTAACGCAGCTTGTCGGCGAACGCCTGCGCGCCGAGGGCGAAGGAGCCCGCCGAGCGGCGCGAGAGGTCCTTCGCGAGCCAGTCGGCGGCGGCCTGCATCGCCTGCACCACGGAGTCGTTCGCCGTCTTGAACGCGGCGAGCGCCGCGGTGTCGCTTCCCGCGGCGTCCTTGGCCCAGCGGGCCACGTCGTCCCGGAAGAATCCCACGGAGCCCTTGGCGAGGCGGATCGCGAGATCGGTGAACTCGCGCGGCGGATTGGCGACGTTGGCGCGCATGGCGGTGAGGACCGCGGGGATCCCCGTGAGGCGTGCCGTGACTGACTTCAACCGGTCCGCGGGCGGCGCGAAGTCGCGCTTCATGAGGAGGTCCACCGCGTTCCCGCCCAAGCCGACATAGCTCATCGGGTTCTTGCGCCAGGAGGCGACCACTTCTTCGTCGAGCAACTCCGAGCGGATCGCGCCGTCGAGCATGGCCGCGTCGATCGAGTCGTCACCGGTGAGCGGCCCGCGCAACGCCTGGAGCAACGCGAGCTGCTCCTTGAGCGTGGCGATGCGCCGGCCGAACACCGCCGCCGAGCGGTTCTCGAGGCGGTTGTCGTACTGGTGGAGCCCGGCCGCGGTCCCGAGCGAGGGCGCGTACGCGAACAGGGAATCGAAGTAGGCGTCCACGAACGCGGAGAAGCTTGGCGGTGCGAACGCGAGAGACAGACAGACGAAGAGCGGGAGCACGAGAGCCTCCTTGAGGTCACGCCCAGGTACGCCAGCCGATGACTCTCCACCACGTCAGGTACAGCGCCACGAGGACGTTCAATGTGCCGGCGGCGAGGGCGTAGTTTCGCAGCACCCGTCCTACGACGGCCTCGGGAGTGCGCCACGCCGTCGCGAGGCCGAGGACCGACGCCACCGGGTAGACGAGCGTGGCGAGGAATATGCCCACCGACCACACGGTCACGGTCCCGAGCCGCTCGATCGCGTCCTCATCCGATGCGGCCGCGATGGCGATGACGCAGACGAGCGCGAGCGACGCGAGGAGCGGCCACGCCCGCACACCGATCCGCGGCGCGCGGCGCACCTTGCCCCACAGCCACCGCGGCACCCAGATGAGCCCGAACAGGAGCGTCACCCCGGTGGCCGCGATGAAGAGCCCCAGGACGCCGACCTGAAAGGCGACCGCCAGCACGGAGATGCGGCGCAACGACCGGGGCATGACGCCCGCGATCCGCTCGAGCGCGACGGGACGGTGGTCGGCCGAGTCGCTGACGAGCGCCAGACTCGCGAATGCAGAGCGCGGCGTGCGATAGAGCGTCGCGCTGACCGGCACGTACCGCGTGCGCTTTCCGAGCAACGGCTTCAAGGTGAGTCCGCTGTCACCCACGCTCAGGTGCGCCACCGCGACCAGACGGGTCAGGAAATAGAGTCCCTGAATGCGCGGGTTGTCGCCGATGTACCAGCCGCCCCAGCGGCGCGCGCGCGGCGAGAGCGGCGCGGCAGCCGGAGGTGCAGGCCGAGCGGCGTCGATCGTGAGATAGCCGCGCAGCAATCTGTCGATCTGCTCGAACGCCCGGGCGTTGCCGCTGTTGATCATGAACGCGAACCCCGTTCCCGCGTCAGGGCGATACGCCATGTCGGTCAACCCGCCCGGCACGCCGCCCGTATGCTCCACCCAGACCAGCCCCGAGTCAACCATCGTCGCGAGGCTCAGCCCGTACCCGATCGTGAGCCCCGCGCGGGCGCCGAGCGAGCTCTTGGGATGCTCCATTCGCTCGATCGTGCCGCGCGGCACGACGGCTCTGCCGTTCACGGTCCCGCGATTGAGCAGGAACTGCACGTACGCCGCCATGTCGCGCGCCGAGGCGTTGATGGCCCCCGCGGGCCGCTCGATGATGTGCCAGTACGGAAAGGGCGTGCGGCCGTCCGAGTGGTACAGCGTCGCACTCGGGAGGCTCGTGTCGGGCGGCAGGTATGTCGCGGTGCGCATGCCGATCGGGATGAAGAGACGATCGTGCACGATCTGCTCGAACGGCCGCTTCGTGATGTGCTCGATGAGGTACGCCGCCACCGGCGGGCCCGAATTGCAGTAGGACACGCGCGTCCCGGGGCGCCAGCGGGAGGTGCGCGTGTGGGGATCGTGTGCGAGCCCCTGCGCCAGCGTGAGATTCGCGTCGTTCACGGCGTAATCGCGCAGCGCCATATCGTCCCACCCCGTCGTGTGCTCGAGCAGATGAACGATCCGAATCGGGTCTGTCGCCTCCCAGCGATTTTGAAACGCGACGTCGCTGACGTAGCGGCGCACGGGATCGTCGAGATGGAGCTTGCCGTCGTGCTCGAGGAGCAGGACCATGAGCGAGGTGAATGCCTTGGAGACCGAGCCGATGCGGAACAGCGTCTCGGGCGTCGCGTCGCGCCCGCTCGCGACGTCAGCCTTCCCGAGCCCCGCCACCCAGAGCTGGCGGTCGCGGCTCACTACCGCGATCGCGGCCCCGGGCGTGTGGGTCTTGCGCAGGACCTCCCGGATCCGGGCCTCGAGCTCCGGCAGTGTGCGCGGCGCCGCGCGCCGGGCGCTGTCGGGCGGCGCGAGAGCGAGGAGCAGCACCAGGAGAATGGGCATCAGCGGCCCGCGGGCGCTCCGGTCCAGCTCCCTCCGAGTGCCTTGTACAGCTGCACCGCCGCGGTGAGCTGGCCCAGCTCCGCCTGCGAGAGCGCCAGCTCGGCCACGAAGAGACTGCGCTCGGCGTCGAGCACCTCGAGATAACTCGCCACGCCCGTTTGATAGCGCGCGCGCGCGAGCGTCAGCGCGCGTCGCAACGCCGCCGTCTGCGTGACCTGCGCCGTAACCTGATCGCGCGCCGAACGAGCCCCCGCGAGTGCGTCCCCCGCCTCCTGCAACGCCGTGAGCACCGTCTGCTCGTAGGCCGCCCGCGCCTGCTCGGCGCGCGCGCGGGCCGCCCGCTGCTCATTTACCAAGCGACCCCCGGTGAACAGAGGAAGCGAGATCCCCGCCTGTAGCTGATAGATGTCGGTCCCCGGGCCGAACAGATTGGCCGTGTTCGCGGCCTGCGTGCCGGCGGAGCCGGTGATGCTGAAGGTAGGGAGCCGCGCCGCGATCGCCGCGCCGACACGCGCGTTCGCGGCGGCATAATTGCGTTCTGCTTCGCGCACGTCGGGCCGCCGGTCGAGGAGCGTCGAGGGCAGCGAGTCGGGGACGATCACGCCGCGTGCCGCCTGCTCGAGCGAGCCGCCGCGCGGGATGGTGGTCGGTGCCTGACCGATCAGCACGCTCAGCGCATGCTCCTGCACCGCCCGCCGCCGTTCTACCTCGGCCAGGACCGCGGCCGGCGCGGCGGCTTGGGCCTCGAACTGCCGCACGTCGAGCTCGGAGATCACCCCGCGTGCGTAGCGCTGCCGTGCGAGCTGCAGTGTGGCCGTGCGCGACCCGAGGGTACGCTCGGAGATGTCGCGCTCCTGATCGAGCTCGAGGAGCGTGAGGTACCCCGTCGCCACATCGCTCACGAGGGAGAGGACGGCAGCGCGCGCCCCCGCTTCCCGCGCGGCTACGTCCGCATTCGCCGCCTGCACCCCGCGCCTGATCCGCCCCCACAGGTCGAGCTCCCACGCCACGCCCCCGGTCACGCTCCATGCGTTGTACGAGATGGCCGGGTTCGAGCCGATGATGATTCTGGCCTTCAATGCGTCGGCGTTCGCAGTGATGCTGGGAAAGAGCGGGGCCTGCGCCACACCGGCGAGGGCCCGGAATTCCCGGATGCGCGCTTCGGCGAGCGCCAGGTCGCGGTTCTGCACCAGCGCCGTCGCGACCAGCCGCTCGAGCGTGGAATCGTGCAGGATGTCGAGCCAGGCCAGGTCCGCGATCGAGTCGGCCGCGATCGGACGTAACGGCGGGAGCACCGCCCCCCGAGCCGCTCCGGTATCGGCCGCCCGGGCCCTCGCGAGCGAGTCGAAGAACGAGGCGGCAGAGTCGGACCGGCTGCCCGAGCCGACCCGCGTCCCCCGCGGCACGACGGGCTCAGGGTGATAGCCCGGGCCCACGGCGCAGCCACCGAGCGTTGCGGCAAGCAGCACGATCGCGCCGGGTCTCGAAACAAGACGCATCAGGCCCCCCTTCCCAGCTCGAAGAGCCCGCGGATCACGCGGAAGAACAGCGGGATGAAGAAGATCCCGATGGTGGTGGCGAAGAGCATCCCCGCGAACACGGTGGTCCCGATCGAGTGACGGCTCGCGGCGCCCGCTCCGCCCGCCACCACGAGCGGCGCCACGCCCAGGATGAACGCGAAGGAGGTCATGAGAATCGGGCGGAACCGCTGGCGCGCCGCCTTGACCGCCGCTTCGCGCACCGGCATCCCCTGCACCCGCAGCTCGTTCGCGAACTCGACGATCAGGATCGCATTCTTCGCCGCGAGTCCCACCACCGTGATCAGGCCGATTTGGAAGTAGATGTCGCTCGGCTGTCCCCGCAGCCAGATCCCCAGGAACGCCCCCAGCACGCCGAACGGGACGCCGAGCAGCACGGCGAAGGGGAGCGACCAGCTCTCGTACTGCGCCGCGAGCACGAGGAAAACGAGCACGAGCCCGAGGCCGAACACCAGCCCGGCGGCGCCGCTCGAGGTCCGCTCCTGATACGACGCACCCGAATACGAGAGGCCCAGCCCCTCGGTCGCGAATCGCGTGCGGATCAGGTCGTCGAGCTCGGCCATCATCTCGCCCGAGCTGTGCCCGGGCTTCGGGACCCCCGTGAGAAACGCCGACGTGAAGCCGTTGAAGCGCGTGATCAGCGTCGGTCCGCTCCGGAACTCGGTGCGCGCGAGCGCCGACACCGGGATCATCGCGTCCCCGCTTCCTTTCACATAGAGCGCGCCGACGTCGGCGGGCGTCTCGCGGAACGGCGCCTGCGCCTCGAGCTGCACGCGGTAGGTGCGGCCATAGAGGTTGAAGTCGTTCACGTACAGCGTGGACAGCATCGCCTGCAGCGTGCCGAACAGGTCGGTGAGCTTCACGCCGCGCGCCTTCGCGGCGACGCGGTCCACGTCCACGTAGAGCTGCGGCACGTTGGCGCGGAAATTCACGTTCACGCCCTGCACCGCGGGGAGCTGATTCGCCGCCTGCACGAACGCCTGCACCTCCCGGGCGAAGTCCTGCACGCTCTGGCCGGAGCGATTCTGGATGTTCGCCTCGACGCCCGCCGTGGCGCCGAGGCCGCTGATCTCGGGGAGGTTGAAGGCGAACCCGACCGCGTCACGCATCCCGAACAGCCGTCCGTTCATCCGCCCGGTGATGGCGTCGATCGAGGATTTGCGGTCGCGCTCGCCCCACGGCTTGACGTTGACGAAGATCGTGGCGCTGTTGGGCTGGTTCGCGCGCGACAGAATATCCAAGCCCGCGAGGACCACGATATTGCGCACGGCGGGTTCCTGCTGCAGGAAGCCTTCCACGCGCTTGACCACGGCGGTGGTGCGCTGCAGCGACGCGCCGTCCGGCAGCTGCAGCGCGATGGCGAAGTACCCCTTGTCCTCAGTGGGGATGAACGCACGGGGGACGTGCCGCCACAGCACCACCGCGAGAACGATGACGACCGCGAACGCGCCGAGCCAGGCGCGGGGACGCCCCAGCACCCGGTCCACGGCGCCAGCGTAGCCCACCGTGACCCGCGAGAACCAGCGGTTGAAGGTCCCGAACGGGCCGCTGACGTGCGCCTCGACCGCCTCCCGCAGCAAGAATGCGCACAGCGCAGGGGTGAGCGTCAACGCCACGAGCCCGGACAGCACCACGGCGATGACGATCGTGATGGCGAACTGTTTCAGCATGCCGCCCGTCACGCCCCCGGTGAACGCGACGGGCACGAACACCGACACGAGCGACAGGACGATCGCGACGAGCGCGCCGGCCACCTGCCGGATCGCGCGGTCGGCCGCGAGGCGCGCGGGGAGGTTCTCGGTCGCCATGATGCGCTCGACGTTCTCGATCACCACGATGGCGTCATCCACCACGATGCCGATGGCGAGCACGAGCGCGAACAGCGTCAGCACGTTGATCGAGAAACCGAGCATGTAGAGGCCGAGGAACGTCCCGATCACGCTCACCGGTACGGCGAGCATCGGGATGAGCGTGGCGCGCCAGCTCTGCAGGAAGACGAACACCACGCACGCCACGAGGATCATCGCCTCGAGCAGCGTGAACACCACTTCTTTGATCGACTCCGTGACGAACGGCGTGGTGTCGAAGGGGATGGCATAGCTGATCCCCGGCGGGAAGGCGCGCGCCAGCTCGTCCATGCGGTGCTGGACGGCTTCGCGGGCCGCGAGCGCGTTCGCGCCGGGCCGGAGGAACAGCAGAATGAATGCGGTCGGGCTGCCGTTCAGGCGGGCCGCGAAGTCGTAGCTCTGGGCACCGAGCACGGCGTGCCCGATATCGCGCACCCGCACGAGCGATCCGTTCGGGTCGGCGCGCACGACGATATCGTCGAACTGCGCGGGGGTCTGGAGGCGCCCGAGCGTGGTGACCGGGATGGTGAGCTGCGTGCCGGCGGGCGCGGGCTCGCGCCCGATGCGTCCGGCGGGATTCGTGGTGTTCTGCTCGCGCACGGCTGCCGCGACGTCGCCCACCGTGACGCCGAGCTGGGCCATCTTCGCCGGGTCGAGCTGCAGCAGCATGGAGAACTGCAGGCCGCCGAACGTCTGGGCGTTGCCGACGCCGGGGACCCGCTTGAGCTCATCTTCCAGGAACAGCTTCAGGTAGTTGGTGAGATAGGGCGCGTCGAACGACGGGTTGGTGGACGAAAGCGCCACGACGGCGAGGATGTCGGTGTTCGCCTTGAGAATGGTGATCCCGTTCTGGCGCACGGCGTCGGGGAGCTGCGGCTGCGCGAGCGAGACCACGTTCTGCACGTCGACCGCGGCCAGGTCCTGGCTCCGGGAGACGTCGAAGTAAATCTGGAGGAGCATCGTCCCGTCGCTCGCGTTGGCCGACGAGTAATAAAGGAGGCCCTGGAGGCCGGACACTTGCGCTTCGATGGGCGCGGCGACCGCATCGGACACGTCCTGGGCAGTGGCGCCCGGGTACAGGGCCGACACTTGCACGGCGGGCGGCGTGATCTGGGGATAGCGGGACAGCGGCAAGAGCTCGATAGCGAAGACGCCAAGCAGGGTGATGACGACCGAAATCACGCCGGCGAGCACGGGCCGGCGGATGAAGAAGTACTTGATCTCTTCGCCGTTCATCGCCCGGCCACGCTCGAGTCGGCCAGCGGCACGGGCCGGACCGGACGACCCGGCATCACCTTCTGCGTGCCATCCACGACCACCCGGTCTCCCGGGTGCAGCCCCTGCGTGATGATCCAGAGCGGGCCGCTCCACTGGCCGGGACGCACCTCGCGCATGACCGCCGTGTCGCCCGCCCCGACCACGTAGACGAACTGCCGCCCCAACCCCGACTGGACCGCGCGGAGGGGAACGGCGAGCGCGCTGTCCTGGGCGAACCCCTCGAGGATCGTGCGCACGAACTGCCCCGGCATGAGGAGCCGGTCGGGGTTGGCGAACACGGCGCGGAATTCCTGCGTGCCGGTCGTGGCATCGAGCGCGGGCGCCACGAAGTCGAGCCGGCCGGTACGCGGAAGCGTGGAGCCGTCGGGGAGCACGACGTGGACGGTGAGCGCGCTGCCGGGCCGGATCAGCTCCCTCGCGGACGGGTCCTGCTGCCAGGCGAGGAGCTGCTCCGAGGAGGGCCGGAAGATGACGTAGACGGGATCGAGGCGGTCGATGGTGGTAAGCAGATCGGCCGGTCCCGTAACGCGGGCACCCACCTCGAGGCGGGTACGGCCCACGCGGCCCTCGATCTCGGCGCGCACCTCTGTGTCGTCCAGGTCCTTCTTGGCCTGGGTGAGGGCGGCCTCGGCGGCGTCGCGCTCCGAGCGCGCGTTGTCCACGTCCTGCTGGGCGGCGGCGTGCTGCTCGAGCAGCGGCTCGAGCCGCTCCAGCGTGAGCCGGGCGTTCTCGACGCGCGCGAGCGCGCTGCGATAGGCAGCCCGGTAGCGAACCTGGTCGAGCCGGTACAGCAGCTGGCCGGGCTTGACGAGCATCCCCTCGGTGAACGCCCGCTCCATGATGACGCCGTCCACGCGGGCCCGGACTTCGACGCGCCGGTAAGACGCAACCTCACCGGTGAATGCATACGACTGCGCCACGGTCCCCGGTTTGACGACCATCACCGAGACCTCGGGGGGCGGAAACGGGGGCGGTCCACCCTTTCGACCGCAGGCGGCAACAAGAGCCACCAGAGCTGCGACGCTCCTCCTCACAACCCCTCCTGACGCTGCGTGATGTTGACCCGGGGCGACGCCCCGGGGTGAGCGCCCG
>Ga0335085_10005204_pt1 | contig 21076 bp, 21 predicted proteins | sample Lox_Sample_45_FD_206712 | JGI IMG/M metagenome (GOLD analysis project Ga0335085, IMG submission 206712) | Soil microbial communities from Loxahatchee National Wildlife Refuge, Florida, United States - Lox_Sample_4.5 | ecosystem: Environmental > Terrestrial > Soil > Wetlands | place: USA...
CCGTGTACCTCAATGCGTCAGTCCCGATCTCGGGCGCCGGCGCGACCTCGTGCGTGTTGCCGGGGATCTATGTCGCCGAGGCCTTCGGGCCCGTGACGGTCAACCTGCTCTCGCCGGTCCTCGAGCCCTTTCCCGCGCAGGGAGAAGGCACGATGAGCGAGACGCGCACGGCGGAGGTGTGGCTCACCGGCGGCGACGTCAACGCAACCGTCGATCCGACCGTGATCCTCGACGTGGCAGGCACGGCGACGAGAGCCGGCAACGTCTACCCCTTCCAGGGAACAGTGACGATCAGCAAGAACCGCGCCGTCACGGTCGTCAACCCGGCGCTGCCGGGGTCCAATCCGATCTGCAAGCAGCGGATCGTCACGCCGATCGCCGTCGACATCACTCCCACGAACGGTGGCGTCCTGAGCCTGCGCGCCGATCCACGCGGCATGTTCCAGACCGTGGATTTCTCCACCCTGAGCCCGGCGGGAGGGTCGGGCTCGACGTTCGTCATCCCGGACACGAGCGCCGGAGCCGGCGGCTCGCTCTTCAAGGGACTGATCTCGAACGCCGGCGTCTACCAGTTCAGTTGGTCGCACCAATGAAAAGGAGGAAGCAAATGAACGCAGTCAAGGTATTGCAGTCGGCTCTCGTCATCGGCTCGACCGCCATGGTCGCGTGTGGCGGATCGTCGTCGGGAAACGGCGCGAAGATCCAGTTTGCGGCTTCGGGCGAAGTGCTGGCGCTCGGCGGCTACGCGTATCCACCGGCGAGCGCGGACGACGCGGCGTTCGCCGACGGTTGGGAGATCCGTTTCACCAAGGTGCTCACGACCATCGACAAGATCACCCTTTGGACGAACCCCGATACCTCGCCGACCGATCAGTCGCAGGTAGGAACGAAAGTCGCCGAACTGGACGGTCCCTGGGCGATCGATCTTCACCAGGGCGGGCCGTTGCCGGGCAAGGGAGGCGGCGACGAGCAGGCCTACCCGATCGCAACGCTCGACAACCAGAACCTGAACGGCGGGAAGGACTTCGATCCGACCGTCCGCTATGCCTTCGGCTTCGACCTGGTGCCGGCGACGGCGTCCGCCAAGTTCCTGCAGATGCAGGCGACCGATCCGGACTACCAGGACATGATCAACAATGGGTACACGGTCCTGTACATCGGAACCGCGACCTGGAAGGGCAACGGCACCGGCGGCCCAGCGTGTACCAGCACGAACTCCGCATTCGATTTCACGCAGCTGCCGCAGGTCGTGAACTTCCGCCTCGGTTTCAAGTCGCCCACGTCGTACATCAATTGCCAGAATCCGGAAAACGACCCGGCAGCGGCGCTCGCGGGCGAGGAACACGAGCGCGGCGTCCAGGTGCAGGCGAACAAGACCGTGATCGCCCAGGTGACGGTGCACACCGACCATCCCTTCTGGGAGAGCTTCGTCCACGACTCGCCGGCACACTTCGACCAGCTCGCCGCGCTCGCGGTCAAGGACGCAAGCGGCAACTACAACGTGACGATGCAGAACACTGTCGGCGTGAACTACACCGCGTTCACATTCGGAGCGACCGGGCTGCCCTGGCGCGCGTGCCTGGCCGGCTACTCACCTCCCAATAGCAACGCGCAGATGGGGTTCGACAGCTTGACAATTCCATACAACCCGGCCGGTAATCCGGCCACCTCGATGCGCGATTACTCCGATTACCTGACGTACAACCAGAGCACGCAGGGGCACCTGAATTCCGACGGACTCTGCTTCGTGCAGCGTCACTATCCGTCTCCTCCGTGATCGGACGTCCATTTCCATCAACCTCGGGAGGTGCAGCCTTGTCTCCGGTCGAAGCAGTGAAGCAGCTGTTCGTCGGTTCGGGAGCCGGATGGGTCCTCTGGCTCCTGGCGGCGCTGTCCATCGTGAGCTTCGGGATCATCATCGAGCGTCTGCTGTTCTTCCGGAAACGAGGGGCCGATCTGCGCGCTCTCTCCGATGCCTTGGACCGGCAGCTTCCCGGCGGCCACTTCGCGCAGGCGATCGAGGAGTTGAACCGCTCGAACTCGGTCGCGGGGAGCATCGCGGCCGCCGGGTTGCGTCTCGCCTCGCTCGGTCCCAAGGCCGTGGAAAAAGCGATGCAGAGCGCCACGGCGTTGGAACGAGGAAGGCTCGAAGCGCGGCTCGCCTGGCTGGGCACGGTCGGGAACAACGCGCCGTTCGTCGGCCTCTTCGGTACCGTGATCGGGATCATCCGCGCTTTCGAGGAACTCGGACAGAACGCTTCTGCCCACGCCGGCGGTGCGGCGGCCGCGCAGATCGCTTCGCAGGGAGTGATGACGGGGATCGCGGAGGCTCTCGTCACGACGGCGCTAGGCATCGCCGTCGCCCTCCCTGCCGTGGCCGCCTACAACTATCTGCAAAGGCGAATCGCCTCGATGCTTTCCGGCGCCGAGGTGCTCGACAACCTGGTGCTCGCTTACCTCTCCAGCGAACGACGGGCAGAGGGGAGCGCGTAGAGATGGCCGCTTCGGGACCGGAGAACGGAAACGGCGGGATCATCTCTGGCATCAACGTCACCCCGCTGGTGGACGTGATGCTCGTCCTGCTCATCATCTTCATCGTCACCGCGAAGATCATCGTGCTTCCGGCGGTGAAGTTGGACCTGCCCAAGGCGACACAGAGCGAGCAGACGCAGGTGGTCTTCTCCGTTCTCATACCGGTCCAGGGCCCGACACTGGTCGATGGGGACCCGGTGCAGGATGACACCGCCCTTCTCGATCTGGCAAAGAGGGCGGAGACGAAGGACCCCGACCTTCGGGCGGTCATCAACGCGGATGCGGCCGTACCTCATGGACGCGTCATTCATGTGCTGGATGTCCTCAAGAGCGCCGGAATCGTGCACATCGCCTTTGGTACGGTCCCCGAGGAGCCCCCGCGGTGAGCGAAGTCCAACAGGCCACCACGCCGCGAATCCGTGACGTGGTGTTCGAGGATCGGCATCCTGCGAGGAGCCGGCCTCTCGTTGCCGCGATCGTCGCAGCTGCCGTGCTCCACGCGCTCCTCTGGCTCTGGGCGCTGTCGCGCGGCCCCTCACTCGAGGGATGGAGCGCACAGCTTGCGTCCCGGATCCACGAGGAGCTGTTGCGGCAGGACGCGATCGAAGTCGCCCAGCCGACGCCGCCTCCGCCGGCGCCCCCGCCGCCGAAGCCGCCGCCCGTGCAGCGGACGGCGGAGCCAAAGGCACGAATGGCAAGAGCGCGGCCGCCGCCGCCGGCAAAAGCGGGAACCATCGTTGCGCAGGCGCCCCGGCCGGACGCTCCCGTCGACCTGACGGGCGAGACGTTCGTGACCGGCACTTCCACGTCCTACGTGGGCGGGGTCAGCAGCTCGTCCGGGACGAATGAGGTGGCTGTCCACAGCTCGCTCGTCGATCCCCATGCAGCCCCGACGCGAACGCCCGGGGAGCCGAACCTCTCGCGCCCTGTCGCGCTCGATCAGCAGCAATGGCAATGTCCCTGGCCCCCGGAAGCCGATTCCGCGGAGATCGATCGACAAACGGTGATCATCCGGGTAGCGGTGGCTGCCGACGGGACGACCTCGCGCGTCGACGTGCTTTCGGATCCCGGGTTCGGCTTTGGCTCCGCTGCGCGAACATGCGCGCTTCACACGCGCTTCGAGGCGGCGAGGGACAGCACCGGGAAGAGGATCGCCGCTCTCTCGCCGCCCATCCGCGTGAGGTTCACGCGATGAGCCGCGAACGCTCCCTGCGCTTCGTGGCGCTCGTCGCGAGCCTCTTCGTCGCGAGCGGTTGCCAGCGCCACCCGGCCTCGACGGCCGAGTGCAGAGCGATCTTCGACAGCATCTTCGCGCTAGAGTTCCGGGAAGTCGGCTTCCGGGATCCGGTCCTGGAACGGCGGAAGCACGATGAGCTCGCCGCGAAGTTGGCACCCGACCTGCAGGGATGCCGCGGGGCTCTCCTGCGGAGTGGCGCCGTCGAATGCGCCGCACGCGCTCAAAGTTCCTCCGAGGTGAGTCATCGCTGCCTTCGATAGGCCGTTTTGTGGCCCCACGCCCAACGGCATGCCTGTCTCGAGGACGTCCGACTGCATCCGCGACGAAGTCCACGCGCGGTAGCAAGGCTCATCGCGACCTCCATGGGGCGTCGTCGCCGGAACGGAGATCGGCGGCGAGTGATCGTGGTCAGCGGTCCGCAAGCAGCGCGCGCACCTCTGCCTCGATGGCGGGCTCGTCTTCGTCGCGAAATCCGTCGTGCCGTGCGCGGACCAGGCCTCTCGAGTCGATGAGGAACGAGGTCGGCATCCTGCTCATGCCGAGTTGCTCCGCCGCGACTCCGTCCGGATCGCGCAGGATCCGGAACGAAGTCGGGTGGTCGAGCAGCCATTTCCGAACTGGAGCGTCGTCCGCGTCGATGCTGATGGCGATCACGGGGATGCCGGTGCGCTCCGCCAGCCTCTGGTAGAAAGGCAACGATCGAGCGCAGGGGACGCACCAGGTCGCCCAGAGATCGACCAACGCCGGCCCGCGGAGGTCGCCCAGGTTCACGGGAACGCCCTCGAGCGTCCGCACCCGAAGAGGGGGCAATGGCGCGCCCGTGGTCAGGGCATGTGCGCAGCAGAGGAGAAGCAGAAGCGGCAGCGCCCGTTTCACGGCCCGAAGTCGTAGGCGAGCGCGAGATATACGACCGGATGCTCGCTCTGCACCCCGTTCAGCGAGGTCACGACCGGCACCTGAAGCGTCCCGCGGATCAGCAGGCTGTCGGTGATCGCATAGCCGGCCGAACCTGTCGCGTAGCCGACGAAACCGCCGCTGTTCTCGTCGTAGGTGTTGTCGGGGGTCGTGTCCTTGCCGGCGTTGCGCGCCTGGGCGTCGAGGGCGAGGTACAGGCGCTTGCTCTCGAGGAAGGTTCGCCGCACGCCCACGGTGCCGAAGATGGCGTTGCCGTAGTGGTTGCCGCGGGAGTTGGTGCCGTTGAAGCGGGCAGAGACGTTGGCATACACGATGGTGGGGAAATCGCCATAGGTATACGAAATGCCGATGAGCTCGTCCCACGTACCGGTGCCGATCTGCTTGTGTTCGTCGACCACGTCCCCGTCGATCGGGGCTAGGTGCGCGTTGCTGCCCGTCGGTGCTTTCAGCGTGCCCAGGAGCGCGACGACGTGCCGCGGGACCGCACCCCCGAACCAGAGCGCTTCCCACCGCCCTGTGAGCGACACATCCCCGAGGCCCTGGTTGGTGTCGTCCTGCAGCCCGCTCACACCGTAGTGGACCTTCCAGGTGTAGGGCACGTCGAGTTGGAAGGAGAGCCGCGGTACAGGCGGGGAGTATTGGGCCCGCAGAGCGAGGCGGTTCTCCCGTTCCCCCTCTCGCGTGTCGTCTTCGACGGACCCCGACTCCTTCCAAAGGTACCGGTTTTCCAGTGCGAGGCGGACATCTCTCATGGTCGGCCGGTCCAGTCCCAGCGTGCCGCCGGAAGGATCGCAGCCGCAGACGGAACAAGCCTGCGATGCTTTGGATAAGAACAGTGGGATCGAAAGAGCAAACAGCAGCGCGGAAGCGCGCATACGCCGAACCTCGTTGCAGATGTTCGAAGACACGAACGCCGCGAAATGACAGCCGGTCAAGCCAGAGGAGGCGGCGTGCGAACCTCGAGAGGCGGCGGCTCGGAAGGCGAGAACAGCCGGCGTGTGGAAGGCGCGATTACGGGCATGGGGAAGGCGTGCTCGGACAAGGGTGGAAACAGGTCGGGCAGGGCAGGGAGTCTTGCAGCCAGGTGCGATTTACCGCACTGCTGGACATGACAAAAGCCCGATTCCAGCTCGCGCGCGTGCTCGCAAACGGGGCAGTGGCAACGCACCTGTGTCTTGCGGCAGCAGCAGGAATCGGCCGCCGGAACCGCCGAAAAGGCGGTCGCAGCCATCGACAGCGCCAGGAGCGCCGGGATGACCCTGCTCGATACCCTGCGCACGACCTGGAGCACGGCGCTCTTCTCCCGCTTGTCCGACGCAACGTCAAGAGGAGGTATTCCCATCGGTGCGGAGTCGGGTCCTCGGGGATCCGCTATTTCAGGTACGCCCGCACGACGTCCATCAACTCATCCGCAGCGTCACGCTGGAGTCGGCCCCTTGGCATCCGCAAGGTGATGTTTTGCCCTTGGATGATCTCCGCCAGGAGGGCGCTGATCGCACCACCACAAGCCGCCAGCGTCTGGAAACCAAGGAGAACTCCTGTCCCTGATCTATGGCCTTCCCGATTGCACGACCAAGGGGTGCCGTCGCGTAGACCGTTAACCAGGCACCCTTGCGGTTGCGGTAGTGCAGCCGGCGCAGGTAGGCGGGCTTCGCTTCGCAGAGTCTGTTCAACCCTCTTCTGCAGACGATGTCCGACGGCCCTTCTTTGCCGCTCGCTCCCTCTCCCTTCTTTTGCCCCACTGAGCGACCTGACGAACACGACCTTTCAGTTGTGGGAGCGCGAGATATCTGGCCCTCAATGATGACCTTCCTGACGTTGCTGTGCCGCGCGTGACCTGGCGGGCTTGAGCTGCAGCTCGGACAGGTCGCGATGCACGCGCTCGTGGCCCCCAACACGTCGCTTCTGCCTCGAAGCAAGTTGCGGGCCGGAAATTCAGCCCCAATAGAGCGCCACACGCTGCGTCAAGAGCCCTCGACAGCGCGCAACGCTACTGCGCGTTTCAGAGGAAGATCGGCTTGGTGGAGTGGAGCGGGAAACGGGAATCGAACCCGCGACCCTCAGCTTGGGAAGCTGATGCTCTACCAACTGAGCTATTCCCGCTCGGGAGAGCGAAGGCTAGTCGCGCCCCCGGGGGCCGTCAAGGACTACCGACGGTGAGCGTGTACGTCTGCGTCGCGCTCGCGTCCTTGTGCCGCGGGCTGGCCACTTCCACCGCGTAATCGCCCTCCTTCAGGGGCACCGAGAGCAGCTTTTCTTCTCCTTCGCCGCGCTTGGCGTCCGAGGACCCGATCACCTCCGGCGGACGGTCGCCGTGAAGCTGGTAGAGGCGAAGCTGCAGGTCCACTCCCCGCACGGCGGAAAGGACGACGCTCACCGGCGGATGGCCGGCCTCCACGTGGAAGCGGAAGACGTCCACGTCCTTGCGCGGCCAGATCCACCCCTTGAGCGAGACGGGCAGCGAGACGGTCTGGGCGCTGGCCACCTCGTCGTTGGGCTCGCGCTCGATCGAGCCGTCGTCCGGCGAGAGCTGGACGGCCAGGCGGTACGGGTTCTGCCGGTCCTCGCCGTCGCGCACCCACTTCCCCTCGAGCTGGCGGGCCGCCGCCTGCACGAGCAGGTAGCTGTCACCGGCGGGAAGGCCCACCGCCGGCAGCACCTCGGTCTCCCGCGGGCCGCCCTCGTTCACCTTGGCGAGCAGGCGCGGCTTCTCCTTGCCGGCGTCGGCGTAGGCGGCCAGCTCCAGGTCGGCGCGGTCCGCCCCGGAGAGCTCCGCGTGCAGCACCAACGGGACTTCGGAATGGATGCGGAACCAGTCCTGGTCGCCCGCGGGAGCGATGAACCCGCTGGCGCTCTCCCGCAGCGGCGTCGCATGCTGCGGATCGTCGTTGGGCTCGATCTCCAGGTCCGGCGCGCCCGCCTCCAGCGTGACGGTGAGCGTGTACGGCGCAAGCGGCGCGCCCCGCCTGGGCCTGCCCTTGAGCACCAGGTAGTAGCCGGCCCGCGTCACGCCGGCATCCGGCGTGCCCGCGTCCCCCACCCCCGCGTCGGGGACCGCCCCCTCGCCGAGGCGGGTGGAGAGGTCGCGCACGAACAGCCCTTCGCTCCCCCGGAAGGTGGCGAGCAGCGAGGCGTCCTGCAGGGCCCGCACCTCCAGCTCCGGCCGGGCGCCCGGCACCGGCGTCACCTCGATGCGCAGCACGTCGGAGGCGCCCGGGGCGAGCACCAGCCGGTACCAGTCCTCGTCCTCCGCCGAGAGGTACGTCCCCTGCATCGGCTTGTCCGCCTGCAGCGCGTTGGCGTCCACCGCCCGATCGTTGGGCTCCAGCTCCTGCCCGGGCTGCGGCTCGTCGCCCAGCACCGTCAGCTCGTAGTCCTGCGGCCCGGCTCCCGAGACGCTCAGGAAGCACGCCTCCAGGCAGGCCAGCGCCGGCACCAGGCCGGGATCCCCTCCGCCGGCGTGCACGCGCAGGACCCGGTTGCGGTCGCGGTCGTAGGCCTCCAGCCAGGCGTCCTTGGCCAGCTTCAGCTCCACCCGCAGGGCCAGCGTCCTTCCCGGCCCGGACCCCACCCGGTACCAGTCGTCGTCGCGCGGGGCCTGCAGCCCTCCGCTGACCACCGCGCGGGCAGGGATCTGCTGCGCCCTCTGGAAGTCGTTGGGCTCCTGCTCGCGCACCTGCACCGGCGGCGCGGGAGGGGGCGGAGGCCGGGGCGGCGGGGGCGCGGGGGCCACCTTCTCGCGGCACGCACAGAGCAGCGCCGCGAGCAGCAGGGCGCGCCGCATCTACTTGCGCGCAGCCTTGCTACCCGGGGTGAGGTTGACGGAGAACTCCTTGTAGAACTCTACGATCCCCTTGGTCAGCTCCTCCGCCGATTCTCCCTCCTCGGCGAAGTCGGCCGACTCCAGCCAGATGCCCCCGCAGCTCTCGCAGGTCTCGTAGACCAGCGGGTTGCGCTTGTGCTGGCTCTCCACCGCCAGCAGCCCGACGTTGTCCACCGGGCACTCGCCCGCGTCCTCCTCCGGGTTGGCCCGGCCGCCCATGGCCTCCAGGGTGGGCAGGCCGCTGTGCAGCAGGATCCGGTTCAGGTCCGCGGCCTCGAGCCAGAGACCTCCGCACTCGGCGCAACGAAAGAGGAGCCGGTCCTCTCCGTCGGTGAGCTCGGCCATCTCCGTATCGTCGCGCGGGCAATCCATGGCTTCTTCGTGCTCCGTGGGCAGGGTCCGACCGAAAGCCTAGCCCACCCTCTTTCCCTTCGGCAACGGGAGTGTGAAGGGGATCGTGAAACGGGACCTCATGCCGGCGCCCCCTTGATCCGCTGGATGCCGGCGCCGAGGGCGGAGAGCTTCCTCTCCAGCGACTCGTAGCCCCGGTCCAGGTGGTAGACGCGGTGGACGGTGGTCTTTCCCTCGGCCCTCAGGCCGGCCAGCACCAGCGAAGCGCTGGCCCGCAGGTCGGTGGCCATCACCGGCGCCCCGGAGAGGCGCGAAACGCCGCGCACCACCGCCGTGTGCCCGTCGATGGCGATGTCCGCCCCCATGCGCGAAAGCTCCTGCACGTGCATGAAGCGGTTCTCGAACACCGTCTCCACCACCCGGGAGGCGCCCTGGGCCACCGTCAGGCAGGCCATGAGCTGCGCCTGCAGGTCGGTGGGAAACCCGGGGAAGGGCGCGGTGATGAAGTCCACCGCCGAGGGCCGGGACGGGCCCACCATGCGCAGCCCTCCCGGCACGGGGGTGATCTTCGCCCCCGCCTCGCGCATCTTCGCCAGGGCGGCGTCCAGGTCCTGGGCGCGAGCCCCGCGCACCAGCACGTCGCCTCCCGTGATCAGCGCCGCCGCCAGCAGGGTCCCCGCCTCGATCCGGTCGGGGATGACCTGGATGTCCATGGGGTGCAGCGCCGCCACGCCCTCCACCGTGATCACGCTGGTGCCCGCGCCGCGGATTTTCGCCCCCATCGCGTTCAGCGCCTCGGCCAGCGCCACCACCTCCGGCTCGCGGGCGCAGTTCTCCAGGAGGGTCTCGCCTTCGGCGAGCGCCGCCGCCATCATGAGATTCTCGGTGCCGGTGACGGTCGGCAGGTCGAAGAGGACCGTCCCTCCCCGCAGGCGCGCCGCGGTCGCCTCCACGTACCCGTGCGCCAGCTCGATCTTCGCCCCCAGAAGCTGCAGCCCCTTGAGGTGCTGATCGATGGGCCTCGCGCCGATGGCGCAGCCCCCGGGCATGGAGACCCGGGCCCGGCCCAGCCGGGCCAGAAGCGGCCCCAGCACCAGCACGCTGGCGCGCATGGTCTTCACCAGCTCGTAGGGCGCCTCCGGCTTGTCCACCCGCGAGGCGTCCACCGTGAGCGTGGTCCCCTCGCGCTCCACCTGGGCCCCCATGCTGGAGAGCAGCCTGCCCAGGGTGCGGATGTCGGCCAGGTCGGGAACGCCGCGGAAGGTCGACTTCCCGGGCGCCAGCAATGCCGCCGCGATCTGCGGCAGGGTGGCGTTCTTCGACCCGGAGACCTGGACCTCGCCGTGCAGCGGCCTGCCCCCCGTGATCTCGATCGCGTCCATTCAGCTCCCTCTCCCCAGCGCGTGCCGCAGAAGGCCGGCCAGGTCGCGCTCCACCCGCACCTCCCGCAGCCCCGCCTCCCGCAAGAGCGCCCCCACCGCCGCTCCCTGAGACGGGTCGATCTCGGTGGCGAAGAGACCGCCCGCGGTGAGCCACCCTCCCAACCCCTGGGCGATGCGGCGGATCACCTCCAGCCCGTCCGCGCCCGCGAACAGCGCCAGGTGCGGCTCGTGATCGACCACGTCGCTGGCCATTTTCTCCGCATGAGGTGTGGGGACGTAGGGGGGATTGGCGACGATCACATCGTAACGGACGCGCTCCGGCAAGGCCGCAAACAGATCCCCCGAAAAGACGCGCACCCGCCCCGGCGCATGCCTCTGCGCGTTGCGCTCCGCCACCGCCACCGCCGCGGGCGACAACTCCACCAGGTCGGCGCGCGAGAGGGGCCGCTCGGCGGCGATGGAGATCCCCACCGCCCCGGAGCCGGCGCAGAGATCCAGGACGCGGGCCTCGCGTTCTGCCGGCAGGTGCTCGAGCGCCATGCGCACCAATAGCTCCGTCTCGGGCCGGGGGATGAAGACGCCGGCCCCCACCTCGAAAGGGCGTCCGTAGAACTCCTTGCTCCCCAGGATGTACGCCACCGGCTCGCGCGCCCCGCGGCGCTGGATGAGGGGCTTGAAGCGCGCCAGTTCCTCGGCGCCCAGCGGCTTGTCCAGGTCGATGTAGAGGCGGATCCGGTCGCAGCCGAGCGCGTGGGCCAACAGGAGCTCGGCGTCCAGCCGGGGGTTCTCCACCCCCTTCTTCGCCAGCCACTCCCGCGCCCACTGCAACAGCGAACGCACCGTCCAGGCCGCGGCCATCAGGCCTTCCGCGAAGGGACCGTCATCCCAGCGCCTGCTGCTGGCGCAGCGCTTCCGCCTGGAAGAAGGTGCGGCAGGCGACGATCACGTCCTCGATGTCGCCGTCCATCACCGCGGGAAGGTTGTGGCGGGTGAGCCCGATGCGGTGGTCGGTGAGCCGGTCCTGGGGGAAATTGTAGGTGCGGATCTTCTCGCTCCGGTCGCCGGTGCCCACCTGGGACTTGCGCTGCGCGTCCCGGGCGCTGCGCTGCTTCTCCTGCTCCATCTCGTAGAGGCGGGCGCGCAGCATCTTCAGGGCCATGGCCCGGTTCTTGATCTGCGACTTCTCCTGCTGGCACTTCACCACCAGCCCGCTGGGCTTGTGGGTGAGCCGCACCGCGGAGTCGGTGGTGTTCACGCTCTGCCCGCCCGAGCCGGTGGAGCGCATCACGTCCATCTGGATGTCCGCCGGGTTGATCTGCACGTCCACCTCCTCCGCCTCCGGCATCACCGAGACGGTGGCGGTGCTGGTGTGGATGCGCCCCTGGGCCTCGGTGGCCGGCACCCGCTGCACCCGGTGCACGCCGGACTCGTACTTGAGGTAGCTGAACACCCCTTCGCCCTCGATGGTCACGCTGGCGTCCTTGATTCCCCCCGCCGCGTTGTCGCTCGAGTCCATCAGGCTGTGCTTCCAGCCCTTGCGCTCCGCGTAGCGCAGGTACATGCGCAGGAGCTCGGCGGCGAAGAGGCCCGCCTCGTCGCCCCCCGCCCCGGCGCGCACCTCGAGGATGACGCTGCGCTCGTCGTTGGGGTCCTTGGGGAGGAGGAGGATCTTCAGGCGCTCGCCGAGGTCCACAAACCGCGCTTCCAGCGCGGGCAGCTCGGAGCGGGCCAGCTCCCGCATCTCCGGGTCGGGGTCGCCCAGGTGCGCCTTCCAGTCCTCGATCTCGCCCTTCACCCGCTTCGACTCCCGGAACGTCTCCACCAGCGGCTCGAGCTGCGCCCGCTCCTTCGCCACCTGGGAGAACCGGGCCCGGTCGCCGATCACCTCGGGGTTCCCCAGGTCGGCGGTGAGCCGCTCGAATCTCTGTTCGATCTCCTGCAGTTTCTCTTCCAAGACGGGGCGCTCCGCGGAAGGCGCGGACCCTACCCGCGGCAGGAGCGGAAATCAACGCACTTCCCACGGGCCCGCGAAGGGGATAAGAGCGGCGCTTCCAATGCCCTTTTCAATCTCCGCCCATTCCACCAAACCGGCCGCCTGCAAGACCGACCTGCTCGCCCTCTTGTTGCGCGAAGGGGAGAAGCCGGGGCCGGTGGACGAGGCGCTCGACGGGCTGCTCTCCCGCTGCGCGCGGGAGGAGGAGTTCACCGGCAAGGAGGGCCAGGTGCTCTCGCTGCACACCCACGGGAAGCTGGGAGCGCAGCGGGTGGCGGCCATTGGCATCGGCAAGGAGAGGGACGCGGACCGCAACCTGGATCAGCTGCGGACGGCGGCGGCGCGGGCGGTGAAGCTGGCCAGGGCGGCCGGGGCGAAGTCCCTGGCGCTTGCCGTCCCTTCCGGCGCCGGCGGGCAAGCGCTGCAGGCGCTGGCGGAGGGCGCCTCGCTCGGAGCCTACGCCTTCGATCGCTACAAGAAGGAGAAGAAGCCGCTCAGGCTCTCCCGCCTGGAGCTGCTGGTCGACGGTAAAGCGCGCGCCGCCGCGAGCGGCGCCATCGCCCTGGGCGCGGAGATCGCTGCGGCCGTCTGCCTCGCCCGCGACCTGGTCAACGAATCGCCGGGTCAGGCCACGCCGTCCGCCCTGGCGGCCGCCGCGCGCCAGGTGGCCGAGGAATGCGGGCTGCGCTGCGACGTGCTGGGCCGCGCGCAGATCCGCAAGCTGGGGATGAACCTCTTCCTCGGCGTGGCGCGCGGCAGCGAGGAGGAGCCGCAGCTCGTGCGCCTTTCCTGGGAGCCCAAGGGCAAGGCGGGCAAGCCGGTGGCCCTGGTGGGAAAGGCCATCACCTTCGACTCCGGCGGCCTCTCCCTGAAGACCGCCCAGGGCATGGAGGACATGAAGACGGACATGGCGGGAGCGGCGGCGGTGATCGCCGCCATGCGCCTGATGGCCTCGCTCGAGCCGCCCTTCCCCGTGCGCGGCTATTTCGGCGCCTGCGAGAACCTGCCCAGCGGCTCGGCGTACAAGCCGGGGGACGTGATCGTGGGCAAGAACGGCACCAGCGTGGAGGTGCTGAACACCGACGCGGAGGGACGGCTGGTGCTCGCCGACGTGCTGGCCTGGGCGGTGGAGGAGAAGCCGGCGGCGGTGATCGACCTGGCCACCTTGACCGGCGCCATCCTGGTGGCACTGGGCCCCTGGATGGCCGGCCTCTTCAGCAACGACGACAAGCTCGCCGGCGAGCTCCTGGCGGCCGCCCGCGCCGCGGGCGAGCCCGCCTGGCGCATGCCCCTGCCTCCCGAGATGGAGGAGCTGATCAAGAGCCCCATCGCCGATCTGAAGAACACTGGCGGCCGCCACGGCGGCTCCATCAACGCGGCCCTCTTCCTCCAGCACTTCGTGGGCAAGGTCCCCTGGGCCCACCTGGACATCGCCGGCCCCGCCTCCATCGACAAGGAGCGCGGCTACAACTCCCGCGGCGGCACGGGCGCCGGGGTGCGCCTGCTGGCAGAGTGGATCCGCCGACGCTCACAGTGAAAACGTTGACGTGATCGTTACGTGATCGTGGACGGCGACGGCGACGTGGCCGTGAACGCGAGACCCCTACTGCAGCAGCGCCGGCACTTCCTTCTGCCCCGCCCCGCGAATCTCCACCTTCCCCTCAGGCAGGCAGACGTCGATCTCGCTCCGGATCCCGAACCTCCCCGCCAGGTAGATCCCCGGCTCGATGGAAAAGCAGGTGTCCGCCAGGTGCCGCCTCTCGTCCCGCGTCTCGAAATCGTCGTTGTTCACCCCATCCCCGTGCCCGTGGTGATCGATGCTGTGCCCCGTGCGGTGGAGGAACCTGTCCCCCAACCCCACCTTGCCGATCACCTCCCGCGCCGCGTTGTCCATCTCCGCCCCGGTGGGCAGCTTGCCAAATCCCGCCCGCTGTTCGAGCAGCTTGACCGACGCGTCCCGCGCCTGGAACACGTACCCGGCGATGCGCCGGATCTCCTCCGGAACGCGCTCCCCGAGGAAGTAGACCCGGGTGAGGTCCGCATAGATTCCCGCCGGCCCGAGCCGGGCGCTGAAGTCCAGCAAGAGCAGGCTGCCCCGCCCCACTACCGCCCCGCCCTCGGGCGGCGGCGAGTAGTGCGGGTCGGCGCTGTGCGCGTCGGCGGCCACCCCCGGCCAGCTCTCCGGATCGAAGCCCTCCCCCAGAAGGCGGGCGCGGGCGAAATCCTGCAGCTCCCTCTCGGTGGCCGGCTTCCCCTCCCGGACCCGCCGGGCCGCCTCCTGCGCCACCGCCTCCAGGTCGGCGCCGAGCAGCTCCGCCGCCCGCGCCTGGGAAGCCAGCTCCGCCGGCGTCAGCACGCTCTCCACTTCCGCCACCAGCTCCGCGCTGGAGACGATCTCCGGCCCCAGCGAGCGCACCAGCTCCACCGTGCCCGCGTCCACCCGGGCGACGGTGGGGATCTCGTTGCGCGGGGAGTAGTCCATCGCCACCCGGCGGATGCCGCGCAAGAGCAGGCCCAGCTCGCGGTCCCGGATGCGCCAGGAGGTGTACGACGCGGAGGCGCCGGGAACGCCGTCCAGGGCGCGCGGCTCGATGGCGTGCACCAGCTTGCGCGGCTGCCCCTGCGCGGGGATGAGGCAATACCAGCGCCGGCTGCGGGGCCCGCCGGGATCGAGCCCCAGCACCCGGTAGGCGATCTCGTCGGAGCGCCGGAAGTCGAAGAAGAGCCAGCCGTCGAGCTTCTCCCGCTTCAAGGCGGCCTGGATGCGCTGCAGCCGCTGCGGCGTCAGGCCCTCGTAGACCGGGGGCGGCGGGGGAGCGACAGCGGTCCCGGCATCTGCAGCCGCTCCCGCGTCGGGAGCGGCCTGGACCTGGGCGGGCGGAGGAAGCTGCGCCAGCGCGGCGCAGAAGAGCGCGACGATCATTCCTTGCCCCCGCTGCCGCGGAAGCCGTCTTCCCGGTCGCGGAAGAGGACGTTGAAGGTGGTCAACGACCCGTAGCAGCCGGTGATGTACGCCTGCAGGTCCACCTTCTCCGCGTCGGTGAGCTTGCCGTTGGCGTTGATCTTCTGCTCCAGCACCCGCAGCTTGTCGCGGATCATCACCACCTTGTGGAACAGCGACTCCAGCGGCAGTTCCCTGGCCTGGAGCGCGGGGTCCTTCGGCTTGAGCACCGCCACGCCGCCCTCCCAGCGGGGGGCGAGCGGGGCGATGCCTCCGCCGCGCTCCTCGTCCATCGCCTCGCGGATCAGCGCCTTCAGCTCCTCTCGCGTCATCTCCACCTCTCCCACCGGCCCGTCGGGGATGCGCGGGCGCGGCGCCGGCTCTTCCCGCTCGCGGCGCGGCCGCGGCGCCCGGGCGATCTGCACCACCGGCGGCGGCTGGGCCCCGGCCCGCGGCGCGTACGCATCGCACACCGGGGCGGTGCAGGGAAACTCGCCCCGCTCGGTCCGGATCCGGCAGGTGCCCAGGAGCAGCCCGCGCCGGCCCTCGATCACCCGGTAGACCGCGCAGGTTCCGCAGATGGGGCCGTAGGTGCAGACCCGGCCGATCTCCGAGGGATCGGCCAGGCAGTCCTCGACGTCCGGGCAGTCTTGTAGCGGAGGGGCGGGCATCGTCAGGCTCCGGCGTAGACCACTTGGCCCTGGACCACGGTGGCGGCCACCGCGACCTGGGGAAGCTCGTCCAGGTGCACGGTCATGAGATCGCGCTTGAAGACGGTGAGGTCCGCGTCGAAGCCCTCGCGAATGCAGCCCCGCCGGCCCTCGGCGAACTCGGCGAAGGCCGCCCCCCGGGTGAAGGCGTGGAGCGCCTCGTCCCTGCGCAGGCGCTGCTCGGGCATCCAGGGCGCGCCGCCGGAAACCCGGCGGCCGACGGCGGCGCGGAGACCCTCGCGCGGATCGATGCCCTCCACCGGGAAATCGCTCCCGAACGCCAGCGGCGCCCCCGCGTCCAGCGCCTGCCGCCAGGCGTACGCCCCGCGCTGCCGCTCGGTGCCGTGGCCCAGGCGCTCCTCCGCCCAGCGCCCGTCGCTGACGGCGTGGGAGGGCTGCATGGAGGCGATGGCGCCGGAGCGCTTGAGCAAGGGGACGTCGCGGGAGCGCAGCACTTGCAAGTGCTCGGCCCTGGGCCGCAGCTCGCGGGGCACCTTGGCGAACGCCTCCAGCACCACCGCGCAGGCCTGGTCGCCGATGCAGTGCACGCAGGGCTGATAGCCCGCCGCCGCCACCCTGGCGATGCGCTCCGCCAGCTCGCGGGGATCGGTCAGCCAGAGGCCGGTGTTGCGGGGGTCGTCGGCGTAGGGCTCGAACATCGCCGCCCCCCGGCTGCCCAGGGCGCCGTCGGCGAAAAGCTTGACGCTGCGGACGGAGAGCAGGCCGGGGGAAGGATGCTCGCGCCAGAGGCGCATCTGCTCCTCCAGCGCCGCCCCCTGGGCGTCGATCATCGCGTAGACGCGGACCGGTAGCTCGTCGCGCGCAGCCAGCCGCCGATAGGCGTCCAGCACCTCCGGCCCGCAGCTCGCGTCGTGGACCGCCGTCAGTCCAACCGTGGCGAGCGCGCGCAGCGAGCGAAGCAGCATCTCCTCCGTCTCCCGCGGTGCGGCCCGGGGGATGGAGCGGCGCACCAGGTCCATCGCCGTGTCGATCAGCACGCCCGAGGGCGTCCCGTCCTCCTCGCGGAGGATGCGGCCTCCGGGCGGATCGGGAGTGGAGGCGCCGATCCGCGCCGTCTCCAACGCCTGGCGGTTGCACCAGAGCGCGTGCACGTCCACCCGGACGAGCGCCGCGGGCCGGCCCGCCGTGGCCGCGCTCAGCGCCGCGGCGCCCGGAAACGCCCGCCCGGGCCAGAGGTTCTGGTCCCAGCCGCTCCCCCGGACCCACGCTCCCTCGGGCAGCGCCTGCGCGTACCGCGCCACCCGCTCCACGCACTCCTGCTCGGAGCGGGCGCCCGAGAGGTCCACCTCGATCAGCGAGCGGGCGTGGAGCAGGGGATGCCCGTGCGCATCGATCAGGCCCGGCACGGCGCAGCCCTCGCCCAGCTCGATGAACCGGACGTCGCTGCCGGCCTCCTGCTCGCATTCCTCGCGCGTGCCCACCCGGGCGAAGCGGCCCTCGCGAATGAGGGCAGCCTGGGCCTGGGGCTGACCCGGGTCCAGGGTGTGGATCGTTCCTTTGACGAGCAGGTCCGGCATGGCGAAACTTTCGCGGCCGATGGACGTTACAACATCCGGGATGGACGCGCGCCCGCATCTCGACGGCAAGCTCCTCCTCGCCCTGGCCGGCGCGGCGGTGGCCGGCATCCTCTTCTGGAACACCTGGCCGCTCTACCCCTTCAAGCTGCTGGTGGTGCTGATGCACGAGAGCGGCCACGCCGCCGCCACCCTGCTGATGGGCGGCTCGGTCGATTCCATCCGCGTCAGCCCCGACCAGGGCGGACTCACCCTCTCCCGCATCCCCCCTTCCCTGCTCCGGGAGATCGTCATCGCAAGCGCCGGCTACCTGGGGTCGGCGGTCTCCGCCTGCGTGCTCCTCTGGCTCGCGGCCCGCTCCCGGGAAGGGCGCTGGCCGCTGGTCGCCCTGGCCGCCTGGTGCGCCCTGGTGGCCGCGCTCTACGTGCGCGACGGCTTCACCCTGATGTTCGTGGGCGGCTGCGCCTTCGCCCTGGGGATCCTTGCGCGCTACGGCCCCGCCCTGCTGCGGCGGGCGGTGCTGGTCTTCCTCGCCGCCTTCTCCGCCTGCTACGCCCTCTACGACATCCGCGACGACCTGCTCCACCTCCGCTCCTGGTCGGGGGGCACAGACGCCGACGCGCTGGCCAAGCTGACGTTCATCCCCGCCATCGTGTGGGCCGTGGTCTGGGGGGCGCTCTCGCTGGCGCTGGTGGTGTTCACCCTGCGCCGGGTGCTCGTGTCCTCGCGCACCGCAGCGCCCGTGACCTCTACCCTCTAGGCCGCATCCGGTAAGCGAGGAAGTCGGTCAAGGACGACAGCTTCTGGAAGTAGGGGTTGCGCTCGCTCTCGCGCGCGATGGTGGAGACGGGCACATCGCCGTAGTCGTGGCCCGGATAGAGGCGGACCTCGGGCGGGAGCCGGGAGACGCGGGTGAGGCTCTGGAACATCTGCTCGGGATCGCCGCCGGCCAGGTCGCAGCGGCCGCAGGCGTTGACGAAAACCGTGTCGCCGGCGAAGAGCCCGTCTCCCGCGTGCCAGCAGGTCGATCCCGGGGTGTGACCGGGCGTGTGCATGGCGCTGACGCGCAGCGGCCCCACCTCCACGAAGTCGCCGGCCCCGAGCGCGGTCACCTCGCGCCGCACCTCCGGAGCCAGGTTCGGGACGTCGGCACGGTGGGCGAAAGCGCGGATCCCGCCCTGCGCGAGGATGTCGGGAAGGCCGTTCACGTGATCGAAGTGATGGTGCGAGATCAGCGCGTGGGTGAGGGTGCGGCCGTCCTCCTCCGCCGCCCGCACCGCCTCCTCCACTTCCCAGGCCGGATCGACGATGGCGGTCTCTTTCGCCCCCTCCGCCCCCAGGAGGTAGACGAAGTTGTCCATCGGCCCGAGCTTGAGCTGCCGCACATAGAGCGCCATCACCAGCCTCCCCGGTTGGTCAGCACCACGATCTCCCCCCGGTGGCCCCGGGTCTTCGGGTAGTTGAGGATCAGATCGACCCTGCCCTTCCCGTCCAGGTCGACGGCCTCCAGCACCCCGGCGCTGCGCACCTCCACCGTCTCCGCCGGCGAGGAGGCGAACTCGCCCGGCCCCTGCCAGGGATAGATGTCCAGTTGCTCCTCGCCGGAGCCGAAGATCAGGTCCGGCTTGCCGTCGCCGGTGACGTCCGCCGCCAGGTTCACCGCCTGCAGGTCGGCCTCGCCGGAGAGGGGGATGCGAAACTTGAGGTCCCGGTCGCTCACAGGCTCGGAGGCGAACCTGCGCGCCTTGGGATCGAAAGGGAAGATCTGGAAGTCCACCCGGGCGGTCTTGGCGGTCAGCATGCGGATGATGGCGAACACCCCGAAGCTGGTGTACGGCACCACCAGATCCGGGTGGCCGTCGGCGTTGAGGTCGACGAGCTGGGTCTGGAAGAGGGTGACGCCCTCGCTCTCCAGCACCTGGGCCGGCTCCCTGGAGAACCCCTCCTTGCGCCCGAAGAAGACGTAGTTGGTGCTCCGGGCGGAGGTCACCCCTTCGAACACCTGCTTGCGGATGATCAGGTCGGCGAAGCCGTCGCCGTCCAGGTCGGCCACCAGGGTGGTGACCTGGGTGCCCCGCTCGCGGTGATCGGCGGGCGTGCGCACGGAGAAGTCGCGGCTGAAGTCGGGCTGGGGATGGAAGGTGAACCCGGGCCCCTGGCGGTAGATGGCCACCCGGTCCTCCTGGATGGCGAAGACGTCGCGCAGGCCGTCGCCGTCCGCGTCGAGGATGTGGAGGACGGGAAATCCGTAGCGCACCTCCAGCGCCTCGTTGCGCCGCGAGCCCCCGCTCACGTCCATATCCACCTCCAGCTCGATGGCTTTCTCGTAGCCGGTCCCGTTGCGGCGGAAGATGGCCAGCGCGCCCAGCGAAGGGACCAACAGGTCGTGGCTGTTGGGACCGGCCAGGTCGCGCACCAGCCGCACCCGGGGCAGCTCGCCGTTGATGGGCTGGTGGAAGAGAGTGGGGCGATCGACCAGCCGCCGGGAAGCGGAGGCGACTCGGCCGGCGAAGGAGCGGGCGTTCACTCCCCGGGGCGTCACCAGCAAGAGATCCTCCGCCGGCCCCGGACCCACCACTCCGACGTCGTAGGCGCAGGCCTCCGCCTCGTCCACCGCCTGCGTCCAGTCGGGGCGGGGAGCGAAAACGCCGGCCCGGTTCCAGAAGACGGCGAAAGAGCGCTTCTGGTAGGGCGGGAGGCCGGTCTTGTAGACCACCACCAGGTCCTTGCGCCCGTCGCCGTCCAGGTCGGAGGCGACCACCGAGGCTACCTCGCCTTCCACGACGAGCTCCTGGACCTGGAAGCGCGGCGCCGCCGCGGCGGCGGCCAGCATGAGCGGGGCCAGGAGCACGGCGGGCTAGCTTAGTTTATCGTCCGGCCCGGGGGGAGAACGGCGAGTCGCAGGGCCCCGGAGAGCCGGTCGGCGATGCGCCGCACCTCGCGCTCCTCCCCCTCCACCAGCGCCACCTGCTCGCCGTCCAGCGTCGTCACCCAGGCCCGTGCTCGCCGGCCCTCGAACGCCAGGTGGACGCCCTCGATCTCCGCCGCCTTGAGCGTGAGGGTGCGGGAGCGCAGCTCGGCCCCTTCGAACCGCCACCCGGCCAGCTCGGCCTGGACGAGCTGGAAGACGAAGGCGATGGCCAGGGCTACGGTCGCCGCGCCCACCAGCCGGTGGCCGGCCCAGAGGTCGTAGGCTCCCCAGCCCACCGCCGCCACCGCCAGCAGCACGGAGAAGGCGCGGGCGGAGAGGCGCCTGGTGAGCCGGAAGCCGGGCCCGGGAGCAAGCGTCAAGTCGCGCCGGAAGGTGCCGCGCACGCGGCGGGGATTATCCTATCCGGGGGAGGGAAGGAACAGCGCTTCCCCGCCACCCGGAAGGGACCTTCCATGAGCGCAAGCCCCTGCAGAGTCCTGATCGTCGACGACGACAACGATACCCGCGAGGCCTTGAAGGAGGCGCTCAGCGAGGCCGGCTTCGAGGTCGCGCAGGCCGCCTCCGGCGACGAGGCGCTGCGGCGCATCGCCCAGGATGGCGAGCCCAACGTGATCCTCCTCGACCTGCGGATGCCGGGCATGGACGGCGAGCAGTTCCTGCAGAGGATGCGCGGCGGCCAGGCGCGGGTGATCGTCCTCACCGCCGAGGCGCCTGGCCGCATCCTG